>Ga0187894_10000509_pt1 | contig 52732 bp, 39 predicted proteins | sample GBC1701081metaG_FD_136650 | JGI IMG/M metagenome (GOLD analysis project Ga0187894, IMG submission 136650) | White microbial mat communities from a lava cave in the Kipuka Kanohina Cave System on the Island of Hawaii, USA - GBC170108-1 metaG ...
CTGCCGCTCGATCCGCTGCTGCCGCTCGATCCGCTGCTGCCGCTCGATCCGCTGCTGCCGCTCGATCCGCTGCTGCCGCTCGACCCGCTGCTGCCGCTCGATCCGCTGCTGCCGCTCGACCCGCTGCTGCCGCTCGCTCCGCTGCTGCCGCTCGACCCGCTGCTGCTCGTCGGCTCGCTGCCAGGCTTGCTCCTGTTGCGCGACTGGCGGGCGCTCGGATCGCCGACGGACCCGTTGCTGCCGCCGTCATCCACGCCGGCTCTCTCGATATTGGCGCGCCGCGTGGACTGGTTGCTGCTGCCCGCACCGCTCACCTTCACGCAGACGCACCGGCCCTGATATTCGGCCGGCGTCAGCGGTTTCCGGCACAGCGATTGATCGCAGACCAGAGCCGCCGTCGTAGTTTGAGGCATGAGGCCGGCGATGACGGTTCCGGTCACCGCGCCGGCGATGCCGAGGATTGTAAATCTCAGTAAAGTCCGAAGATTTTTCATATGAAGGGTCCTTCTGCCTTGCGCCTCGACTGCCGGTTCACCCGGTCAGGCGAGAGTGGAACAGTCCCTCTCTCGATATCCGAATATTGCCCATGCCGGTCGCGACGCGCCTCGTCCAAACGGATGATACAGGCGGGTGTTTGAAGATCTCGGCCACCCGCACTGTCTGGGGCGGATGATGCGGGGAGGCTGCCTACGGATCGCTTACGTATTGCCGAGGGCTTGCAGGGAAACGTTGTCCGTCGCGAGATTTGGAACGAAGTCGGGTGATTTTGCCCGGAAGGCGAATTTACAGCGGCGGCGCCGCCCGCATGGCGAGGCGCACAAGTTCCGCCTGCCGGGAGACACTGGTCTTGGCGAAGATGCTGCGCAGGTGCGTCTTCGTCGTCGTCATCGCGATGCCGAGCTCGGCGGTGGTTTGCGCAAGGCTCCGTCCGGCAAGCAACTTCTCGACGATCCGGGTCTCGGCGTGGGTCAGGCCGAAGGCCGTGGCGATCATCGCCGCGCCATCCAATCGTTCGGATGTCGCGTCGACAAAGATGGCGGCCACGGATCGAGGCTGCATGCTGGCGCGCCGGCCGCCACCACGCATCGGCAGGACATGGGCAAAGATCGGCGGCAGGTGGCTGCCGTTGAGACGGATGGCGGTGCCGGTCCGACCGATGCGTGCCTCGTCGCGAGCGGCGAGCGTTATGGCCTTGCGCAACTCGCCATTCGCCGGAACCGATTTTGCCCGCAAGACACCGCTGCTCACCTCGATCGGGCCGCCCTCACGCAGCATTCGTTCGGCCGATCGGTTGGCATGCAGGACGATGCTCCGCTCGTCCGTCAGCAACACGCCATGCCGTAGCGTATCGAGAGCTTCCGCCATCCAGTCGCGCTCGACGGTGCGGATATCGAGCACATTGCTGATGGTGACCGCGCGGCGTAGATGCGGCAGCAACAGCCGGCCTATGGTGATTTCGCGCCCGGTGAACAGGGCTTGTCGGAAAACCACCACCTCGGAAAAGCGGCTGGAGCTGGAAATGAGCATGAAATGCGCGATATCGGCGATGCCAAGAGGTACAAGCACCTCGTGCACATAGGGAGAGGCCTGCAGCTTGTCGGGCGAAACGTCGCGCGAGGCGACGAAAGGCGCATCGGAAGCGGGCCGTTTCGCGAGCCAGCCGCTCATGGACGCGTGGATTTCAGGAAGATGCTTAGCCCGCTCTTCCAGCCAGTGTGGTTCCCAGCCGGCGCTTTTCGCGATCAATGTCCGGTCCTGCCGCAGGTCGTTGAGAGAGAGAATGGCTCTTTCACCATCGAAGGCCCGCGCAATCTCGGCGAGCGTCTGCTCCCATAAAGCGGGATCGAGGGCGCAGTCATAGATCGAGCCTATGAGATCGGACAGAACCGCCATCGGCAGCCCCTCTTCCGCTGTCGTGTCCAGGCCTTCAGCCGGATTTCTCCTTTTGGACATGCCGCCCGGATCTGCTCCATCCTTCTGCGGGATTTTCATCATAAAGTGTATTGCGCTTGGCGACAACCCCATGTCGGTTTGTTTCCAAGGCTCGCCGTCCAGAAATATCCGGTTACGCTTTCGAGGGTCCTGGAAAAACTCTGGAAAACTTCACCTCGTAGGATCACCCCACGAGCCGTGCGCAGGTTCCGCTTACCGCTCCGCATCACAAGCGTGCGGCGCTGATCCCCTTCGGCGCTCACATGGAGGCGCCTCCAATTTCAACCCAGACCCTCGGAGGCGTCTCCATTATTCAACGGCGATGCCGTCTGGTCGGTCTCGCGAATAGCAAGGAATGTCCGCAATGCCCGTCACCGCCGCTTTCCTCTGGTATCTGGTGGCTTTCGAGCCCGAAGGAGGCCTCGCGATGATACCGACACCCTTCCAAACCGGCGAGCAATGCCAAGCGGCCTTGAGCGAGTTTCAGGCAAGCAACCCTGCCTCGACATGGGACCTCCACTGCCTGGAGCCTGAAAGATGAAGGTCGGCCGATCCGTCACGTGCAATCGAGGCCGATATCGAGCGCGCGCGTGCTGTGGGTGAGCCAGCCGCAGGAGATCAGGTCGACGCCGGTCGCCGCGACGGCGGCGGCCGTCGCGGCGGTGATGCCGCCCGAAGCTTCGCTGATCAGGCGGCCATCGATCATCGTCACCGCCTGACGCAAGGTCTCGACCGGCATATTGTCGAGCAGCACCGCATCGGCGCCCAAAGGAAGGAGCTCCTCGAGCTGGGCCAGCGTGTCGACTTCCACTTCGATCTTGACCAGATGGCCGGCATAGGCCCTCGCGCGTTCGACGGCAGGGCGGATGCCGCCGGCGATGGCGATGTGATTGTCCTTGATCAATATCGCATCGTCGAGGCCGAAACGGTGATTGGCGCCGCCGCCGGCGCGTACCGCATATTTCTCGAGCGCACGCAGACCCGGCGTCGTCTTGCGCGTGCAGACGATCCGCGCCTTGTGGCCCTTCACCAACCGGCAAAGCATCGCCGTGGCACTGGCGATGCCGCTCATATGACAGAGGAAGTTCAGCGCGGTGCGTTCGGCGGTCAATAAAGCGCGAGCGCTGCCGCGAATGCGGGCCAAGGTCTGGCCGGCCGATATTCCGCTGCCATCGGCGCATTGCCTGTCGATGACGATCGCGGGATCGATCAGGCGAAAGGCGAGCGCCGCCACGTCGAGACCCGCGACGATGCCGGGCTCGCGGGCGATAAAGGCCATCGTCGCCTGCCGGTCCTCCGGTATGATGGCATCGCTGGTGAGATCGCCGGCGCGGCCCAGATCCTCGATGAGAGTCCGGCGCACCAGGTCCTCGAAGATGATGTGCGGCAGAGCCGGGATCATGATTGGGCTTTCCTGACAGGTCGTGGAGTTTCGGCGAGCTCACGCGCCTGGGCGACGGCCTCGTCGAGCCGCACTGTGTCGCGCCGGGCCGTGGCAGCGGTGAGGGGAAAATCGGTGCGGTAATGGCCGCCGCGGCTTTCCTCGCGCCGCAGCGCGGCGACGGCGATCATCAGGCCGACCAGAGCCGGATCGGCTGCCGCGGTGTTGCTGTGAGCGAGTGGCAACAATTCGGTGATGGCCTGGCGCAGCGCCGGTCCGTCACGCATGAGCCCGAGGCTTTGCGACACGATCGGCCGCACCGCCGATGCATCGGGCAGGGCCGGCAGATCGGTGATCTTCGCTCGGCGCATTTTCACTCTCGGTGATCCTGAGAGGCTTTCCGCGACTTGGCGGGCGCAAACGACAGCCTCGGTGAGCGAGTTGCTGGCGAGACGGTTAGCGCCATGGAGGCCCGTGGATGCGACCTCGCCCAAGGCCCAGAGGCCCGGCAGGGAGCTTCGTCCTGCAGCATCAACAGCAATGCCGCCCATGTGATAATGCACCGCCGGCTTGACCGGCAAAAGCTCAGTCGCCGGATCGAGACCCAAGGCACGGCAAAAGGCCGTGATCGAAGGAAAGCGCGATGCGAAACGCAGGCCCAGGCTCTGGCGCGCATCGAGGAAGACTTTGTGCCCTTTGGCGATGTGCCGCCAGATGGCGCGGGCGACGACATCGCGCGGCGCCAGCTCCGCCCCTGGCACATCGCTCATGAAGCGGCGCCCGGTTTCATCCACCAGCGTCGCCCCTTCGCCGCGCACCGCTTCGCTGATGAGCTGCATCGGACGCGACGGCCCATCGAGCGCGGTCGGATGGAACTGGATGAATTCGAGATCGGCAAGCTCGGCACCGGCGCGTGCCGCCAAGGCCAGCCCCTGACCGAAATTGCCCATGGGATTCGTGGTCTCGAAGAACAATCCGCCCAGGCCGCCCGTGGCGAGCACGACGCGACTGGTGCTGAAATGCGCGACGCCGGCATTGGACTGCGCCAGGACGCCGGCCATGGCGCCGTCCTCGACGAGTAAGCGGCGTGCTTCCAGGCCTTCGATGATCGTGATGGAGGGCGAGCGGCGCACAGAAGCGACCAGTGCGCGCATCAGCTCGCGGCCGGTGCCGTCGCCTTCGGCATGGATGATGCGGCGCCGGCTGTGGGCGGCCTCGCGGCCGAGCTCAAAGCGGCCGTCACCTGAGCGATCGAAGCGCACACCTCTCCGGCTCAGCGCGGCGATGGCCTCCGGCGCGGCCTCAACGATGGCGCGGGCCGCGGCCTCATCGCACAGGCCGTCGCCCGCCGCGAGCGTATCGGCGAGATGGAGGGTCGGATCGTCGTCGTCGCCCAAAGCGGCCGCGAGACCGCCTTGCGCCCAGGTGCTCGACGCCTGCTCTCCCAAAGGAGCCTTGGTGATCAGGATGACGGGCTCGGGCTTGAGCGAGAGCGCCGTCATCAGCCCGGCGAGGCCGCCGCCGATGATGACGGGCCTGCCATCGAGGTGAATGAGATCCGCGGTCATATTGCCAGCATCCGTTCGACGGCGCGGCGCGCGCCCGAGGCAACCTCGGGATCGATCGTCACCTGATGCCGGTTTTCCTCGAGGCTCAAGCGGATGTTCTTGAGCGTGATGCGCTTCATATGCGGGCAGAGATTGCAGGGGCGGATGAAGTCCACTTGCGGGTTCTGCACGGAGACATTGTCGCTCATCGAGCATTCGGTCAGCATCGCCACGCGTTTCGGTTGCCGCTGGCTGACATAATCCGCCATCACCGCCGTCGAGCCCGAGAAGTCGGCCGCCGCCACGACCTCGGGCGGGCATTCGGGATGCGCCAGTACGGTGATGCCGGGATAGGCCTCGCGCAATTCGCGCACCTCAAGCGGCGTGAAGCGCTCATGCACCTCGCAATGGCCGTTCCAGGTGATGATCTCGACATCCGTCTCGGCCGCGATGTTGCGGGCGAGATATTCGTCGGGCAGCATGATCACGCGCGGGACGCCGAGCGATTCAACGACCTTGCGCGCATTGCCGGAGGTGCAGCAGATGTCGGATTCGGCCTTCACCGCGGCCGAGGTGTTGACATAGGTGACGATCGGGACGCCGGGATATTGCCGGCGCAGGCGGCGCACATCCTCAGGCGTGATGGATTCGGCGAGCGAGCAGCCGGCCTTGAGATCGGGGATGAGGACCGTCTTCTCCGGATTGAGGAGCTTCGCCGTCTCGGCCATGAAATGGACGCCGGCGAGCACGATCACCTTGGCGTCGGTTGCCATCGCCATGCGGGCGAGCGCCAGGCTGTCGCCGACCAGGTCGGCGACGCAGTGATAGATTTCGGGCGTCTGGTAATTATGCGCCAGGATGACGGCATCGCGCTGGCGCTTGAGGGTGAGGATGGCATCGGCATCCTCGGCGAAGACCGGCCATTCGACATCCGGAATGACATGGGCGACCTTGGCATGAAGGGGCGCTGTGCGCGCAAGGCTTTGGAGGAGGGTCATGGTGTTATACTCAGTTTGAGCATTTATGAGATATACTTAAACTGAGTATAAGGGGATGTCAAGGCCGGAGCAGAGGCAGCTTCGTCCCCGCCGCCGCCCGCTCGGCGAGCACCGCCTGGCGGAAGCGGAATAGCTTGGCCGGCCTGCCGCCGGTCTCGAAGCTGGTCTTGCCGGTTTCCTCGACCAGTTCCTGCTGCTCGATGAGGCGGCGGAAATTCTGCTTGTGGAGGAGGCGCCCGGCGAGCGCCTCGACGCTCTTCTGCAGCTGCAAGAGGCTGAAAGCCTCGGGCATCAGCTCGAAGACGACAGGGCGGTATTTGATCTTGGCGCGCAAGCGGGCAATGCCGGTGGCGAGGATGCGGCGATGGTCGGCCTGCATCGCGAGGCCGGGCGCCGGGGCGCTATCGGGCGCTTTCGCGTCCGGCACAGCCTCGGGCACCAGCCCCGCTTCATAAAGAAGCTCATAGCGCTGCAGGACCAGCTCTTCGTTCCATGCCGCATCGTCGAAACCGAAAGTGATCGCGGCGCGCTGCCAGCGTTCTTCGCGGGCCGAGCGATCGCCCGCAGCTTGTGCCCATTTGCGCAAGCGCGGCGCGAGCAGGGTCTTGAAGATCTCGGGCTCGCCGCTGCGGTGATCTTCCCAGGGAAAATAGCCGTACCAGTTGCGCCATGCGGCATCATGCGTGAAGCCACCACTGTCGGCGCGCGTCAGCCCCAGATAGCTGATGGAGATGGCGCGCCGTCCTGCCTCGGTCCGGTCGCGGTCGGCGAAAGTGTAGAGCTGCTCCATATAGCCGATCGGATGGCCGGTCTGCGCCTCGACCCAGGCGCGCAAGCCCGATTGCAGCGAGCGGTGGCCGGATTCGAAGGGACCGGAGGGCAAAGCGCGGGCATCGCGGATGGTGAGGATATGCGGCTCGCCGGCGATGACCGCGACGAGCACGGCGATCAGGTCGGCCTCGATCGCCTGAGGTTGGGATTTTGCGGGTTTTGCGGTCGTGGCCATGGGCAATGCACATAGTTGCCCGGTCAGCTTGAGTCTTTCAATGCCCGCACGGGATGGGATGGACCGTCACTCCCGGATCAACAGCGTGGCGAGATCCCCGTCGACAATCAGCCGATTGATCAGGCCCGAGCGCAGAAGGGCTTCCGCCGCCTCGGCCTTGGCGAGACCCGCGGCAAGAAGGACGATCTCATGCTTCGCCATGTCGTCGATCGAAACACCGGGCGTGCGGTAGTTCAGCTTGCTGGGAACGGGCTTGCCGTCCCGGTTGAAGAATTTCCCCAGCATGTCGGCGACCGCACCCGATGCGAGAACGTCCTCGATTTCCTCGGAGCGCAGCAGGCCGTGCTGATGGATGAAGGAGTTCATCGAGCAGTCGCCGAAGCTCGCAATATAGAAGTCGGCCTTCTGCGCCAGAGCGAGAGTCTGGCGCACCAGGCTCTGCGCCATGATGATCTGATAGTCCTCCTCGCTGTCGGTGATGAAGGGGGCGGGCAGGATATAGGCCTCGCCGCCGCAGGTCTCGGCGAGCTTCTGCACCACCTCGAACGGGTTGGTGCGCGCGGTCCGGCTGAGCGAGCCCATGAGCGACACGAAACGCGCGTCGGGGCGATTGATCTTCGGCATCTCATCGACCATCGCCGCGATGGTCCGGCCCCAGGCCAGTCCGATGACGGGCGATGTGGCGCCCTGCAGCCGCCGCGCCAAAAAAGCCGCGGCGCATATACCGACGGCGTGGCGCGCACGCGCCTCGTCCGCCTGCGGATCCGCGGTGGCGCCCATGGGCGGTGCCACGATGCATTCGACCAGACCGAAGCGGCGGCACAAAGCGTCGGCAAGCCTGTGCGTTTCGACCGAATGGTGGTCAATCGAGATCTTCACGATCTTGGCGTCGCGCGCCTTGGAGAGGAGCCGCAGGATCTTGAAGCGCGACAGCCCGGTCTGCTCGGAGATCTCCTCCTGGCTGTGGCCGCCCACATAATAAAGCCAGGCCAGACGGACGAGGAGCTGCTGTTCCTGATCGATGTTTTGGTCCATGGCGCCACTTTCCTGCACTGTGTGCACTTTTGTGTTGACCGTCAATCTGGCCCTTGTTACGCTAAATGTGCAGATTGTGCACAAAAGTGCAATCTCTTTCACCGGATATCGACAACGCGCCGGAAAACGGCCTGGAGGAAACAGACATGTTCGACTTGTGGCGGAGAGGGACTATGGAGCGTTCAGTGCGGGCATTGGCATTCGGTCTTATGTGTTCCGTGGCGGGGCTCGCGGCACTGCCGACGCCAGGCTCAGCCGAGACGAACTGGAAGCAGGCCGAGGGGGCCACCCTCAACCTTCTTCTGATTTCCCATCCTTTCGTCGATGCGCTGAAGCCGATGCTGCCGGAATTCACGGCCAAGACCGGCATCAAGGTCACCTTCGAAGAGCTCGCCGAGCAGCCGGGCTTCGAAAAACTCCTGGCGGACCTTTCCTCGAAAACCGGCGCCTATGATGTCTTCATGACGTCGCCCTTGAACAACTGGCAATATGCCTCGGCCGGCTGGCTCGAGCCGCTCGACGACTATATCGCCAATGACAAGCTCACCGATGCGGCTGAATATGATGTGAAGGATTTCATCCCCGGCATCCTCGCTTCCGGCCGCTGGACGCTCGAGCCGATGAAGGGCCTCGGCGATGGCAAGCTCTGGGCGGTGCCGATCAATGCCGAAAGCTACCAACTCGCCTATCGGCCGAGCCTCATGAAGAAGCTCGGCCTGGAAGTGCCCAAGACCTATGCCGATCTGCTGGCGATGGCGCCGAAGCTCAAGAGCGAAGGTCCCGACGGCCCGATCCATGGGCTGATCACGCGTTTCGACAAATATTGGGATCTGCCCTATCTCACCTTCGGCACGATGCTGCAGTCCTATGGCGTCGAGATGGTCGATGCCTCGGGCAAGCTGCAGATCTGCTCCGATGCCAGCGTCAAGGCGACCGAGGATTTCGTCAAGCTGATCCGCACCGCATCACCCGAGGGAGCAGGGGCCTTCACCTGGGACCAGGCCATGCAGGGCTTCGCCTCCGGGCAGTATGTGATGTCGCTCAACGAGGCCAATCTCTTCGCTCCCGTCTATGAGGATCCCAAGCAATCGAAGATCGCCGATGACGTAGGCTATGCGCTGACGCCGCTCGGGCCCGACGGCAAGTGCGCGGCCGCCGCCTGGGTGTGGTCGATGTCGATGAATTCGGCCTCCAGCCACAAGGATGCGGCCTGGCTGTTCCTCGAATGGGTCACCTCGAAGGACGTCATGGTGAAGATGCATCTTGCCGGCAACATGAATCCCGTCCGCCATTCGGCTTGGGATAATGCCGAGCTTGCGAAAAAGGTCGAGAGCTGGGGCGAAGTGCCGGGCCAGTATCGCAAAGTCTCCGAGGAGGAGAGCGAAGTGGCGGCGGTGCGCTTCCCGCCGCATCCGGAGCTGACGCGCATGCTCGACCGCTGGGCGGGTGCCATCCAGCAGTCCTATTTCGACAATGGCAATGTGCGGGAAAATCTCTGCGCCGCGCAGGCAGACGTCCAGCAGATGCTGTCCGAATAAAGCGACCGCCAATCGACGGAAGCAGCGGTCTGACGTGATGCAGCGTAGTGCGAACGGACGAGGGGCCCTTGCGGGCGGGCGGGCGGTTTATATCGCCATGCTCGCCCCCGCCCTCTGCCTGCTGTTCGTGACCGTCGTCCCGTTCCTCGACGGCGTCTATACGAGCCTCACCAATGAGAAGCTCTATGCCGGGGCGACCCGCTTCATCGGCTTCGCCAACTACCTGAAGCTTGCGCAGAATTCGACATTCTGGATCGCGCTCGCCAACACGCTGATCTATGCCGGCCTTGCGACCCTGATCCAGATACCGCTCGGCCTTGCCGTGGCACTTCTGCTCGACGTCCCGAGCAAGGTGCAATGGTTCTTCCGCAGCACCATCGTGCTGCCGCTCCTCATACCGCCCGTCGTCGCCGGTCTCATGTGGAAGACGATGATGCAGCCGCAAAGCGGCGTCCTCAACTGGCTCTTGGCGCAAATCGGGTTGCCGCCCTTTGCCTGGCTCAGCGATCCAGCGACCGCGCTCCTTTCGATCATTCTGATCGACACCTGGCTGTTCATGCCGCTGGCGGCGATCATCCTCTTAGCCGGGCTGCAGTCGATCTCGGGCGAGGTGCTGGAGGCGGCGCGCATCGACGGCGCCAATGCCTGGCAGACGATCCGCCATATCAAGCTGCAGGCGCTCAAGCCTTACATCGTGCTGGTCGCCCTGTTCCGCATCCCGGATGCGCTCAAGTCGCTCGAGATCATCTATGCGACGACGCGAGGCGGCCCCCTCGATGCCACACGGACCTTGCATGTCATGGCCTATGAAGAGGCCTATCGCTGGTCGAGCCTGGGCCGGGCCATGGCCATCGTCTTCATCCTGTGGGTCTTGTCCTATGTGTTCAGCACGATCCTGCTGTCGCTCTGGCGAAAGGAGGACGTGAGGTTCCATGGCCGCTAGAAGCACGCCGCGCCATCTCCTCAATGGGGTCCTGCTCACTTTGGGCTATGCGCTCCTCGGCGGCTTCGTGCTGTTTCCGATCTATTGGATCTTCACCATGTCGCTCAAGGAATTCGGCGACATCATCGCCTATCCGCCGCGCTTCACCTTCGTCCCGACGCTGGCCAATTATGTCGAGATCCTGTTCGGCACCGAGGCCGATCGTGCCGGTGGCGTGATGCCGGATCTCTTACGCTTCCTGCGCAATTCCGTGATCATCTCCTCGGGCGCCGTACTCCTGTCGGTCATCCTCGGCCTGCCAGCCGCCTATGCCTTGGCCCGCGGCGAGCCGCGCCGCGCCAATCGCGCGCGCTTCACCATCCTCTCCTTCCGCTTCGCGCCGGAGCTTGCGATCATCCTGCCGCTCTATGCCTTCTATACGATGACCGGGCTCTATGACAGTTTCCTGGGCATGATCCTCGTGCACCAGCTCATCACTCTGCCGCTGATCATCCTGATCCTCATGAGCTTCATCCGCGACATTCCGCTCGAGATCGAGGAGGCGGCGCGCATCGACGGGGCGGGGCCCCTCACCATCCTGCTCAGCATCATCGTGCCCATCGCGCGGCCGGGCCTCGCCAGCGCCATGATCATCGCCTTCATCTTCAGCTGGAACAACCTGATCTTCGGGCTGGTGCTGGCGGGCGGCGAGACGCGCCCGATCACCATGGGCATCCTGCAGGCCATGACCTTCGACCAGATCAAATGGGGGCTGATGGCGGCGGCGGCCATGGTCTCCGCCGTGCCGGGGATGATCGCCTCGCTCCTGTTCCAGCGCCAGATCACCAGCGGCCTGACCCTCGGAGCGGTCAAATGAGCGCGCTCGAGCTTTTCTCCATCGGATCGTGGTCGATCTTCGATCACCTGCTGCGGATGAAGCGCCTGCCCGGCGAAGGCGAGACGGTGCCGCTCGACATGCCGATCGCAGAGATGGAGCGCCTCCATTTCGGCGATTGCAGCGCCAATATCGCCGCCGTGGCGGCTCGTCTCGGCTTCCGCACCGGCCTCGGCATGGTGGTGGGCGATGATTTCGAGACGTCGGGCTATGCGGCGCATCTGCAGGCCCTCGGCGTCGATCTTTCGGGCGTGGAGATCCGGCCCGGCGCCAGATCGGGCCACAGCTTCAACTTCTTCGATGCGGAGAACCGCAGCTTCTGCGTGTCGCATCTTGGGCTCGCCGAGAAGCAGGATGACTGGCGGATACCTGAAGCCGCTATCGCGGGCGCCGAGGCGCTGGTGGTGAGCGAGATGTTCAGCCCCTATACGCTCGGCGCCATCGAAGCCGCGCGGCGCGCCGGCAGGCTGACGGCGATCAACGGCATGGTGGCGACCGCGGGACAATCCGCTTCCCGCTTCCTCACCGCCGCCGACATACTGATCCTGAGCCGCGGCGAGGCCGCCGACCTGATCGCCAAGCTGTCGCTCGGCTCCCCCAGTGAGCTTCTGGATCTGGGCCCTCGGCTGGTGGTCGTGACCGAAGGCAGCCAGGGCAGTCTTTGGCACGAGGCCAAGGGTGAGACCCGGCTGCCCGCCGTGCAGACCGAGCATTTCGTCGACTCGACCGGGGCGGGCGACAGTTTCGCGGCCTCGGTCATGTGCGGCCTCATCCGCGGCTGGCCGATCGAGCAGACCGGCAAGTTCGCAGCGACAGTGGCGAGTTTCGTGGTCGAAGCCTGGGGCTGCCAGACCAATCTTCCCGACATGGACAAGGTAGCCCGGCGCTACCGCAACTACTTCAAGGAGAATCTGATCCCATGAAGGTCATCGACGCCCATATGCATTACGGCACCGACGCCAATGTAGCCGCGCATACTTGCGTGCCTTACCTGGTGAATGGCCAGCCGGACAGCGTGATCCGGCTTCTCGACGAGCAGAATGCCTCGCATGGCGTGCTCTTCCCGCATGATCGGCGCATGAGCCCACCCTGGGATGCCGACTATGACAAGGCCAATGGGCTCGTCGGCGAGGCGGCGCGGAAATTTCCCGACCGTATTGTCGGCGTGGCCCGCATCGATCCTACCTTTGGAGCGGAGCATACGAAGGCGCTCATCGACCACTATGTCGGGGAATGGAATTGCCGCGGCTTAAAACTCGTCGCCGGTTACGACTTCTACCGGCCGAACGACATGAAGGTGATGGGACCGCTGCTCGACAAGGCCGAGGAACATGGCCTGACCGTCCTGTTCCATTCCGGCGACGCGCCGCGCGATCTGCCTTATTTGCAGGCGCAGGCGGCCAAGGCCTATCCCAAGGTGCAGTTCGTCCTCGCCCATATCGGCATGCATGCCTTCCTGTGGGAGTGCATCCTCGCCTGCCAGGAATATCCCAATATCAGCGTCGACATGTCCCAGGCCTTCGCCTTCGACATCATGACCTTCATCAAGAACGTGTCGGCCGACCGGCTGCAATATGGCTCCGACGTGCCGTATCAATCCACGAAGATCGAGCAATTGAAGCTCAGGGAAATCGGTCTTTCCGACGCCGATCTCGAAAAAGTCTTCTGGCGCAACGCCGCCCGCATCTGGGGCATCGACCGGACCGCATAATCAATCATGAACCCGCATATCAGGACGACAACCATGCTCGATCAACCGCCCACAGCCAATCCCTTGCGCAAGCTGTTCTCCGTGAACAAGCCGATCATCGGCATGGTGCATGTCAAGCCGCTGCCCGGATCGCCGCGCGCCAAGTCGGTCGATCTCGAAGCGGTCTATGACGCCGCGGTGGAGGAGGCGCTCCGCCTCGTCGGCGGCGGGGTCGACGGTCTGCTGCTCGAGAATGCCGGCGACATTCCCTTCCTCAAGCCGGAGGACATCGGCTACGAGACCGTGGGCGCGATGTCGGTCGTCGGTGACCGCATCCGCAAGGCGACGCGCGTTCCCTTGGGCTTCAACATCGTCGCCAATGCCGCGCGCGCCTCACTCGCTTGCGCCAGAAGCTCAAATGGCGATTTCGTCCGCGTCAATCAGTGGGCCAATGCCTATGTCGCCAATGAAGGCATCATCGAGGGCGCCGCGCCGCGCGCTTTGCGCTATCGCAGCGCCATCGGCGGCGACGACATCCTCGTTTTCGCCGATGTGCATGTCAAACACGGCAGCCACGCCATCGTCGCCGACCGCGATCTTGCGGAGCAGACGCGTGACGTCGAGTTCTTCGGCGCCGATGTGCTGATCGCGACGGGCAACCGCACCGGCCATGCCGCCGAGGTCGAGGAGATCGAAGGTATCCGCAAGGGGGCGACGCGGCCGATCCTGGTCGGCAGCGGCATCACCCCCGATACGGCCGAAAGCCTTCTCACCGCGGCCGATGGCGCGATCGTCGGCAGCTGGTTCAAGGACAGCAACGACATGTGGGGCGAAGTGGTGCCCGACAAGGTGGCCCGCCTCATGGAGAAGGTGCAGCGCTTCAGATAGCGCTCGCTCAACCGAGGAAGCGATCGAGCACGTTGCGGGTCACCCTTATGACCATCTCGTCCTCACGCAAGAGGCCCGCCACCCATTCGCAGGTCCCGGCATGGAAGACCTCGCCTTTGCCGCGGCGAAAATTGACGATCATGCCGCAGCCGCGCTTGGTCGCTTCGACCGCCGCGGCGTCCGTGCTCCCCGCGAGCACGCTCGCCACATATTCGGCGTCCTCAGCGCCGAGGAAGGTCTTGCCGGGGCGGATCGTCGGACCTTCCTCGATGGTCGATGAGAGGCCGAGCGCCAGGATCTGCAAGCCTTCGGGCGCCACCTCACCTGCCGCGACATGAGGCAGGCCGCCGCGGATCTCGTAATCGAGCCCGTCCACTTCATAGCCGAAGATGACCGCGCCCGCGCCCAGCACATCGCCATAATAAAGTCCCGTGCCTTCGAAGGCCCAATGCTCCGGGCGATAGACGGGAAAGCCCCTGGCGCCCCGCGGTGAGCAGCCGGACCAGCCGGCATAGAGGCCGCGCGTCGCGTTGAGGCCGAAAGTGAGGGCGCCCGGCCGGCCGATCTCTTTCGCTTCCCAGGATTCGGTCACCAGATGACGCGGCCCCGTGGTCATCAAGGGATCGTTCCGGGTCGCCAGATATTTATGGCAGACTTGGGTGCGGCCTTCCTGCTCGAGCCGGATCTGCCACATGAAATTGCCGGCGAAACGCGCGATGCGGCCGCCTTGATCGACATAGGCATCGATGGCGTCGCGCATCTGCCACGACCAGTATTCGTCATGGCCGACCATCACGACGCAGCGATAGGCCGATAGGACATCGGGGCGGAAATGCAGATCGGTCTGCGCAATGACATCGACCGTATAGCCTGAGGCTTCCGCCCAGCGCAGGAAATGCCGCTCATAGCTCGCCCAGCCGGCGGATGCGTATTTCTTGCTGTAGCCATGGGCATAGGCCCATTCCATATGTGGGTAGCGGGGCTCCGCCATCATCGCCGGCGGCTCGAGCAGCGTCGGCCGCGGCGCGTCCTGAGGCAGCGTCACGAAGCCCTTGGCGAAAGGGCGATGGATGCTGAGCACGGAAGAGAAGAGGTCCTGGTTGGGACCGGTGAAGCCCTGATAGTGGTTCGATCCGCCCCAGTCATTGTAAGCCGTCCAGGTCGAGGTCGCGGCGATCAACAAGAGGCGGCCCGCTTTGTCTTTGTCGGATGCCGGGCGCACGATCAGCAGATGATCATGCGTGTCGGCGACCTTGCCGTCATCGTGGCATTGCGTGCGCAGGATATACGCGCCGGAGCGCCAGTCAGCGCCGATCTCGAATTCGAGCGCCACCGGCCAATCGCATCCCGTGATCGAGCAATCTTCCGGAATGGGATGGAGCTTGCCGGGCAATCCTTTGAGCTCCAGAACCTTCTCTTGGGCGAGACCGTCGCGCATCACCAGAAGATCATAACTTCGCGCATTGGTGCAGCTATGGAGCCTCACCTTGCCGCCCGGCGCATAGGATTGCGCATCCGTATAGGACCAGACGCGAAGACGATCGAGGGCATCGGCGCGGGGCCGCTCGGCATAGTTGCCGAGCACGGCATGCTTCCGCCATTCGGCAGAGGGTGGTGGGGTGTCGATGGTCATGCATAGCGCCTAGCAAATATCCGCTCTATTCAAAAGCGTGCGATTGTGTTTCCAATTCCCGTCATGCAGCACGAGCGCATCACCCTTCCCAAAGGGCGGCCCGCCCCCGGCAAATCTTGCCGGATCCTCATCGACGCTTATGGCGTGCCACATCTTTATGCGGAGAACGAAAAAGACCTGTTCTTCCTCCAGGGCTTCAATGCCGCGCGCGACCGCCTGTGGCAGATCGATCTCTGGTACAAGCGCGGCCTCGGGCGCCTCGCCAAGAATTTCGGCAAGGCCTTCCTCGTCCATGACGTCGCGGCGCGGAAGCTCCTCTATCGCGGCGATCTCGACAAGGAATGGGCCGCCTATGGCCCCGATGCGAAAGCGATCTTCGGTGCCTTCGTCGACGGGGTGAATGCCGTCATCGCCTTGACCCGCTCCGGCGGCCAGCCCTTGCCGGCCGAATTCGAGCATACAAGGACAGAGCCCGATTTCTGGACGGTGGATGAAGCCATCACCATCCGCTTCCACGGCCTCATGCAGAATGTCGAGGAAGAGGTCGCCCGCGCCCGCTTGCGCGCCGACGGCAATAAAGCGTGCGAGCGCTTCCTCGGCCGCCTCGAACCGCCAATCGACGACGCCTCGACCTTCACCCGCGCCGAGGCCGATCTTCTCGAAGCGGCGCTCAAGGTCTATCGCCATGGCGTCGATCCGATCGCCTTCGGGTCGACGGCGAAAGGCGCAAAGAGCGATCCCGGCGGATCGAATGCCTGGGCGATCTCAGGCGCGCGCACGCCGAGCGGCAAGCCGATCCTCGCCAGCGATCCGCATCGCGCCTTGACCACGCCCTCCTTGCGTTATCTCGTCGGCTTGCATGCGCCGGGCCTCGACCTCGTCGGCGGCGGCGAGCCGATGCAGCCCGGCGTCTCGATCGGCCACAATGGCACCGCGGCTTTCGGCCTGACGATCTTCCCGGCCGATCAGGAAGACTTCGTCCTCATCAACGCGGACAGCGTAGCCATCACCACGGTCAGCGAGCCGATCGAGGTGCGCGGGCGATCGGAGCCGGTCATGGCGGCTCTCGATCTGACCCCGGTCGGACCCATCCTCGCATCGCATGAGAAGAGCGCGGTGGCGCTGCAATCGGTGTGGTTCGAGCCGGGTGCCTTTCCCTATTTGCAGAGCCTGCGCTACCGCAAGGCGCGCTCGCTTGCCGAGTTCAGCGCGGCGGCGGCGCACTGGGGGTGTCCGGCGGTCAATCTCATCTATGCCGACCAGGCGGGCGACATAGCGCGCCTGTCGACCGGCTTCATGCCGAAGCGCCGGCAGAACGGCCTCGTGCCGCGCCGCTTGCCGGGCGATGCCCGATGGGAGGGCGTGTTCTCCATCGCCGATGAGACCAAGGTGGCCAATCCGGCGAGCGGCTACGTCCACACCGCGAACGAGTTCAACCTGCCGGACAAATCGGCGCGCGAAGGGATGCTCGGCTTCGAATGGTCGGAATCCTCGCGCGCGCGGCGGATCAAAGCGCGCCTCGGCGGGGGCGAGACGGTCACGGTCGCGGACTCACTCGCGTTGCAGCTCGACAAGACATCGCTGATCGCCGAACGCGTCATGGCCTTCGCCGCGAAGCTCACCACTGCTGAGGCGAGGGTGCAAAGCGCGATCAAGCGCCTTTCAGCCTGGGATGCGGTCCTCGATCCGGAGAGCCGCGAAGCTGCGCTCTTCGAAATCTGGCATGTCCGGCACCTCAAGCCGGCGCTCGTCACACTTGCCGCCGGCCGGCCGTTTTCCATGCCCCGCATCGACAATGAAGCGTCCTGCGATTTCCTCGAGAGCCTGGACAGCGACCAGGCGAAGCCGCTGATCGAGACGACGCTGGGCTCGGCGCTCGACGAGCTTACCAACAATGACAAGCGCCTTGGCAAAGAGGCCCGCTGGGGCGATCTGCATCACGCGCTCTTTGCCCATCCTTTGTCCGGCCGGAGCGAGCGGTTTCCGGTCGTCGGACCGCTGCGTCAGGGCGGCAGTGAATCGACCGTCTTCCATAGCGGCTTCGATGCCGCCACTTTCGTGAAGCTGACGGGATCGACCTTCCGGATCGTCATCGACCTGGCCGATCCCGACAAGAGCTTTTGCATCAACGCGCCCGGCCAGAGCGGCGACATTACATCGCCGTTCTATGATGCCATGGCGCCTTTATGGGCCAAGGGACAAGTGATCCCGCTGGTGAACTCGGCCGCCGCGGTGCGCAAAGCCACCAAGATCGAGATCGAATTGGTCAGCGCATCGTCGGCATGACGAATTCGGATCCGGCCCGGATTCCGGTCGGCCAGCGCGAGGTGATGGTCTTGAGCTTCGTGTAGAAGCGAATGCCTTCCGGCCCGTGCATGTGATGGTCGCCGAAGAGCGAGGACTTCCAGCCACCGAAGGAATGGAAGGCCATCGGCACCGGGATGGGGACATTGATCCCGACCATGCCCACCTGGATCTGATGGGTGAATTCGCGGGCCGCGTCACCGTCGCGGGTGAAGATCGCGGTGCCGTTGCCGAATTCATGCTCGTTGATCATGCGGGCGGCGGTCTCGAATGAATCGGCGCGCGAAACTGCGAGCACAGGGCCGAAGATCTCTTCCTTATATATCTTCATGCCGGTGGTCACATGGTCGAAGAGCGTGCCGCCGAGGAAATAGCCGTTCTCATAGCCCTGCATGCGGAAGGAGCGGCCGTCGACGACGAGCCTGGCGCCCTCGGCAACGCCCGCGTCGATATAGGACTTCACCTTCTCATAATGCTGCCGGGTCACGAGCGGACCCATCTCGGCCTCCTTGTCGGTGCCGGGGCCTACTTTGAGGCCGCGCACCCGAGGCTCGAGCTTCGCCATGAGAGCGTCGGCGGTCTTCTGGCCGATCGGCACGGCGACCGAGATGGCCATGCAGCGCTCGCCGGCCGAGCCATAGGCCGCACCCATCAGGGCATCGACGGCCTGGTCGAGATCGGCATCCGGCATGACGATCATGTGGTTCTTGGCCCCGCCCAGCGCCTGGCAGCGCTTGCCGGTCTTCGCCGCGGTCTCGTAGATGTAGCGCGCGATCGGGGTCGAGCCGACGAAGCTCACGGCCGCGATGTCGGGATGGTGCAGGAGCACATCCACCGCGACCTTGTCGCCGTGGACGACATTGAACACGCCAGCGGGAAGTCCCGCTTCCTCGAGCCATTGGGCGAGAAGCAGCGCGGCGGAAGGATCGCGCTCGGAGGGCTTCAGGATGAAGCAGTTGCCGGCCGCGAGCGCCACGGGGAACATCCACATCGGCACCATGGCGGGAAAGTTGAACGGCGTGATACCGGCGACGACGCCGAGCGGCTGGCGCAGAGAGTGGCTGTCGACGCGGGTGCCGACATTCTCGGTGATCTCGCCTTTCAGAAGCTGCGGCGCAGCCGTGGCGAATTCGACGACTTCCATGCCGCGCTGGATCTCGCCCACGGCATCCGACAGCACCTTGCCGTGCTCCGCGGTGATGACTTCAGCGAGCTCGTCGGTGCGCTCTTCGAGAATGCGCAGGAACTTGTTGAGGATACGGGCGCGGCGGAGCGGCGTGGTCGCAGCCCAGGCCGGAAAGCTCTTCCGCGCGACGGCGACAGCCTCATTTACCTCGTCGACCGAGGCCAGAGCCAATGCACCCGTCGCATCGCCCGTGGCCGGATTGTAGACCGGGGAACTGCGGCCCGAGCGGCCCTCGACCTTACGGCCACCGATATGATGCGGGATATTCTTCGCCATGTGACGCGCTCCTCGATGAAAATCGCGAGGCTCTTATGCGGCGATAAATCATGCACAGCAATAATCAGAATTGCGGCTTCGTTGTGCATATTTTATAGTCATCTTCCATGGACTGGGATCGCATCCGCATTTTCCTCGCCGTCGCCCGGTCCGGCCAGATCCTGGGCGCGGCGCGGCAATTGAAACTGAACCACGCCACGGTCGGCCGGCAGCTGACGGCTCTCGAAACCGAGCTCGATACGCGGCTGGTCGAGCGCCAGACCCATGGCTGCGCACTGACGCCGGCGGGCGAGGTGCTGCTCAAGGCGGCCGAGCGGGTCGAGTCCGAATTGCTGCAGGCGGGAACGCTGCTCTCGGGCGCCTCCGAGACGCTGACCGGCGCGGTGCGAGTCGGAGCGCCGGACGGCCTCGGCAATTATTTTCTGTCGCGCGCTCTGGGGGCGCTCGCGGCCCAGCATCCGGGACTGACGATCCAGCTCGTGCCGCTGCCGCGCACTTTTTCGCTCACCCGGCGCGAGGCCGATATCGTCATCACCCTCGACCGGCCCAAGCAGGGACGGCTTATCGTCAAGAAGCTCACCGACTATACGCTCAGCGTCTATGCCGCGAAGAGCTATCTTTCACGCGCCGGACGCATCCTGCGGCCGGAAGATCTCGCCGGGCATCTGTTCATCACCCATGTCGAGGACTTCGTCTATAGCCGCGCGCTCGATTACGCCGCCGAGCTTGGGCGGCTGATGAGCCGGCATTATGAATGCGGCAGCGTCGTCGCCCAGATGGAGGCGGTGCGGGCAGGGCACGGCATCGGCATCCTGCATGACTATGCGGCCGGCCAGTTCCCTGAGCTCACGCGCGTGCTGCCGCAAACCCGCTTCACACGCACCTATTGGCTGATGTCGCATCCCGACACGCATCACACGCGCCGCGTGGCGGAAGTCTATGACTTCGTGGCGAAAAGCGTGGCTGGGGCCAAGGCGAGCTTCGTGATTTCCTGATGCGATGCGGCCTGTCGCTCGATCTCATCCGCGGGCGATGGCCTCGGTTTCGCCGCACGCGGTGCGCTTCTTGCTCAGGCGGTGATCGCCGCGTCGCGTTCCGGCTGGATGGAAGCGACTTGCGCCCCGGAGAACGGGCTCAGATCTGACGGTATAAATCGGCGACCAGGTACGCCGTTCGCTCGTGTGTCGCCCGCATTGCACAGGCATAGGTCGGCAGCGACTCGCGGCGGCCTGACAGATGATCCGCGATGGCGCGACCTCCGATCAATCCCGATACGAGAGCATTGGCGATACCCTGGCCTGATACGGGGTCGAATGCGGCGCCTGCGTCACCAACAGCCGCCCAGGCCTCTCCCACCAAAGGTTCGAGCCTCGAGCTGCCCGCGTCAGCGATGCCGGTGAAGTCAGGCAGTGCATCGCCGGCGATGCGATGCATGCGATCACCGGTGACCTGCCCAGGTCGGCAGGTTCGCAACGACGAACGTGCCGATCGATGGAGCTTCCGTGCGGCGAGCGGGTGCTGCGTATGGAACGCCACATGAAGCGCGCCGTTTGGCAGACGCACCGAGTACCACCACCCAACATCCCCTTGCTCGATCACCGCCGCATCGTCGTCGGGCAGGAAGGCGGCATCTGCCTCCCATCGCGCGGTCCACGCGACGCGCTTGTCAACCCTCCGGTAAGAGGCGCCGAGCCGCCTTGCTACTGCCGCAACGCGCCCGGTCGCGTCAACGACGAACCGAACTCGACCGCGATGGGCACGCTCGGACTCCAGTGCCTCGATCGTCCAGCCGCCCTTGGACCACACCGCCGAGCTCACCGCGCCTTGCCATATCGCAACACCGGCCGCGATGGCGCGTTCTCTCAGCGCATCGTCAAATCTGCTACGGTCAACGATCCATCCCGCGCCGAGGCTACCGCGCCAGAACGGGCGGAATGTTGGAAGGCGAAACGCATTGAGATCGCTTCTCAGACCATGACAGGGCCGGGCTATTCCGGCAGGACCGTCGAGAAGCTCCCGCAAGCCCAACTTGTCGACGACCGGTCCGGCCTCGGGAGGAAGCATGTCGCCGAGAGCCGGCGCGGACTTCGGTTGATGCACGAGGAGGACCGAATAATTCAGCCTCGCCAGCGTCAACGCGCAGACCGCACCCGAAGGCCCGCCCCCGGCCACGCAGACGTCGAAGAGTGGTATTGCTTCCGTCAGACTTCACCGCGGCTGTAGCGGCGCTTCGGCGGCCGCGGCGGTGCGGCGGGCGTGAACGCCGGGCCGGCAGAGGGCGGTGGTGCCGCCTTGTCAAGGGACGCCACCGCCTGGGCGAGCGCCAGCGTCGGATCATCCCCCGGATATTCTGCGGCACGCCCGATCTCCACATGCGCGCCGGCGGGCAACAGAGCGTCAGTATTTGCCTGACGTTCAACGAAACCGAGCTTCCACCACTCGACCACCATGTTCGCGATCCGCTCTCTGTAGTTGCGGCCGGCAATATCGCGCAGCCAGTTCTCACGATGTGCGAAATGCTTCGACCGCATCGCCGAGGACAATTCCTTGTCGGCGGCAAGATCGAAACTCTCGACGGCGAGGACCTCATTGGGGACACGCGCGCCCCAGAAGCTCGGAACTGAAAGGAAGAAGCTCGGCGTATAGTCGCGCCCCGATCCGCAGGAAGCTTCGTCGGTTTGCCAAGGCACCCCCAGCCAACGGGTCAGAGAACCAGGTCCGGCGGCGGTAATCGGTCCGTTCACGGCGAGGCAAATTTCGCGGGTGAGGGTGTCGCCATAATCCTGCCGGACCTCGACGCCATCCGGCAAGGGTTTGAGACGGAAGGGTTCCGCCCAAGACTCCGGCCAACGCATGGTCCAGGTGAGCTCGATACCAGGATGAAATGGGCCGCCCATTATCCCTTCAAGTGCGGCCCGATCGAGCGCGGCAGGCTGTTCCGCGACAGGGATCTGGTCGAAAGCGGGAGAGGCTGGAAAGCCGGTCCAGTCGGAAATGAAGTTGCCCTCGGCCCATTGCCGCAGGTCTTCATACATGGTCGGCGTGTCCGACAGATTGACAGCGCCGATGTCGACATATTCGGAGTAAGTATCGCCATAGAGCGGCGGAAGCGCAGCCGGCCGCGCCACGGTTTCCGCGGGATCCCGAAACAGCGCGAAGATCCGCTTGCGCATCGCCGCGGCCGGAGGCGAGGCGTCGGAAAGCCTCGCGATCACTTGGGGATCCCGCGCATCGAGCAGCGAGCCATGCCCCAGCAAAAGAAAGAAGCCGTGGTTCACCCATTGATATTGCGTCATGCGGTCGAAGATCGGCCAAATGTCAGCGGTGAAGCTGATCCCGCTGCTCGGCCTCATCAGCCGCCGGTGCGGATGTTCATATCTCGGACCGTGTCGTACATCGTCACGATCGGAACGATGCCCGGCGCATAGTTGGGCGGCGCGGTCACGACATGGGCCGCAAGTGCCTCCTTCGTCCAATTGCCGATGCGTATTCGGGCGCGGACCGTCCCATCCGATACATCATCCCTCCAGCCATCGTTGTTGGCAAAAGTGGTCGGCTGTGCGCCGGGTGTCGCTGGAACGGACTCTCCTCGCCCGCCAAGAAAAATAAGACGACCTTCATCGTCCGTCCTGACTTCGCCCAGATAGACCGGCTGTCCGTTCCACGTCCCGTTGTTGAAATGATAGGAAAGGCCGCCGGCGTTTTTACCGGAGATCGTTATCGGGGAGGGACGGATGTCCAGCGCATTGCGGGCCAAGCCTGCGACAGCAGCGTTTCTGCGCCCCGATGGGATCGCCAGGTTGGCGGGAAGATCCATCGCGTTGTTGAATTGATACCAGCCGGCTTTGAGATTGGCGATCGCGACCTTCCAGGTGATTTCGGCCTGCGCGCTCGTTACTTCAACGATCTCGCCACTGTTCAGCGTCGCATATATCCGGAACCGCGCTCCTTGCCGCCTCACCATCGAGTCCTGTTTCGCGGTGCCGGGGGATGGTTCGTGCATGCCTGGCGCTTCAGGGCCGAGAAAAAAGGCGTCGGGATGGTTTCCGACCCGCGCAATGCCAATGGCCGGATGGATGGCAAGCCGTACGATATCCTGAGGGTCCAAGGTCTGGGGCATGTCCTCGCTTGTCCGTCAAAGCTTACGCTGCTGCCGAAAAACCTCTTTCTTGGTCAAGCCGTCACTCTCAAGAACCCGTATCTCGAGATCGGTTGCACCGGGAAACTGACGGATATCGATCTCGCCGACGTCCGGCGTCGAAAGACCGGCGCCCATCGTGTGCCAACGCTGGTCGTTCTGTGGACGCGCCTGGATCGTATAAGTCACATTCTTCGGCACGGCACTTTCGGTTCTGAGCCGAATGCGATGCGGCTGGTCCGCCCCTTCCGGCCCGGCCGTGATCGCCACCGATGGCATCGTACTGCCGGGGGAATACTCGGAAGCCAGAACATCCTTGATGAAAAGTTTGATCTTCGCGAGATCGTCTGTGACAGGCACATACTCCTCGAACATGCGCTCGTTGGTTTCGACGGCGCACGAATTCTTCATTGGATCGGCCGGCAGGTCGAACAGCACGTTTCCCGCGCTATCGAAACCCTTGAGACGAACGCGCTCGTCGCCACCTTCGGATGCAAAGGCGATTGTCGCGGGCTGCATCGACATGATCGTGCCTCGCCGTGCCGCAATATCGAACGTGCCGATAACTTGCGCCCATTTGCCATATTCCATCTTACGCGCCATGGCTCTTATCCTCGCGTGAGGCTAGACGGTGGGAGGCGCGAACTGAGTATCCTCCGCGACTAGCCGGTCGAAAATTCCATCATATGTATATTTGGAGATCCACTGGTTCGTGCAGTAGGTCATCACATCATGCCATTCCGTGTGCGGACAGGTCCGCATCGGCAGCCCGAGAGCCGCATCTCCGACGTCCAATCCGATAAAGTCCTGTGCCGCATCAGATATTCTGCCGCCCGGGTAAGGATATGCCGCGTCGTCATGCGATTGGTTGCAGAAGCCGGGGTGGCGACGACCAAACGTATGGGCGAGTTCGTGAGCTCCATACCAGTCGCCATAGGATCCGTCCTTGTCCCAGAACGAGGCGTCTGGCCGGCCTACCGGACCGACGGCGACCGTGCCCGGGGCGGGGGAGGCCGGCACATCATTGGCAGCGCCCCTGAAGAAACCAGCATCATCTGCAACGAGGCCGTAATAATGGGTCCGCGGATCCCAGCCCGCATCGATGTCCTCTTGCCGGATCGCCATCAGCTGAACATGCACAATTCCGATGAGGGCCCACCAATGCGGATCGAATCCATTGGGCAACGGTGTGCCTTTGAACGGCGGCACGAAATTCTCGTCGGCGGGGATGACAGCCTGGGTCCAATCCAAGGCTGGTACAGGGTAGGCTCGCGTGAGAAACGAGCGCAGGTGATCGAAATGCGTCGCCGCCGGGGAGATTTCCGTCGGAGGGTTTACCAGTGTGTTCTTGTAGCGCAAACCCAGCGCCCGGACACGGAACGGAACGCCCGCGTCGAATCCGACCGAGACTTCCTCGCTTCCCGGCAGCAGAGGCACAACGTCGCCGCCTGCCATTGCGATTGCACGTGTAAACCGCACCGTCATGGGACCGGCAACGGGTGCCGGAATCAGGAAGTTGAGACTTGTTTCAATGTCATTGCGTTGATCCTTCATCGACGGGTGGCCGGTGGCTTTCAGGGATATTTGGTTCATCGACCCGATGAAAGTGCCGGGCGTGCCTGGAGATTTCGACACCATGATCTCGCCGCTGATGCGAACATTGGACGTGAGTCCGCGAGGTTCAAGATAGACACGAACGACTGTCTTCTTGCCGGCTATGAGGCGGACCTGATGCTGCAGGTTCTGGATGGCCTGGGTCACCTCGATACCGGTGATCGCGACGCCATTGCCCGCAGCCGCCGGCCCGGCCGCAAACATCCGCCGCCTGCGAGACGGTCGTGCAACGTCGATGAAAACCATGATTCCCCCTTCCCCCGTCGTTGTCAGATCCAGGTGAGCACATCGCATCACATTGTTCTCAGTCACGAAATCGAGCCGCGCCTGCCATATGCAATGTTGCAACACCCATTATATTGGAATTCTTCCCTTACGGAAAGAGAATCTCAACGGCTTTTCAAACGAGGGTCTGATTAACGGCCATTCTTCTCGGCTACCATCGCACGACCATGTCGCGGACTTTGTCTAAGGCGCGTGCTGCCGCAAACCCGCTTCTGGCGTAGCTATTGGCTGATGTCGCATCCCGACACGCATCACACCCGCCGCGCGGCGGAAGTCTATGACTTCGTGGCGAAAAGCGTCGTCGCGGCCAAAGCGAGCTTGGTCATTGCCTTATGCGCCGCAGTTTTGTTCATCCCCGGTTCAGCCAAGCTTACCTAAAGGTAATGATCTAGTGGCGGATGTTGCAACCGTGGAGATCGTGAATGCGGTACCTTGGCTTGCTTTGTCTTGTGCTCATCGCATTCGCCACATCCCAGGCGAAAGCTCAGGACAACGCCATTCTTGCGCGCGGCGATGCCGTGGTCACGGGCTTCTCCGGCACGAAACCCGCCGAACCGCCTCCCGCCGCCGGCAATCCGATCGATGAGACCTTCATCGACCTCGATGGCGCGTCGGCGCGGATCATGCGGCTCGCGCCAGGGGCGCCGCCCGCCGGGCAACTCATCACCGCACCCACCGTTCTCCAGGTCAAAGCCCGCGATGTCGGCCAGGTTTTCGCCATCGGCCTCGATGACAGAATTCTTCCAGATCTGGTGCAGGGCACGCCGAACATCTATCTCGGCGCCACCTCGGCTTTCGGGCTGCAGATCGTAGCGCCCGATTCCGATGGCGACGGCCGGCCGGAACGCCTGAAGAAAGGCGATGCCCAAGCCGAGTGGATGGCGGGGCAGTTCGGCCAGAATGGCGGCCCCGGCTCGATCTACAAGGTCGACGGCAAGACCGGCGCCGTGTCGCTCTTCGCGACCATACAGGGTAACAGCGGGCCGGGCCTCGGCGACATCGTCTACGACAGCGCCACGAGGCAGTTCTTCGTTTCCGATCTCGACACCGGATTGATCCACCGCCTGGATGCGACCGGAGCGCTCATCGACTCGTTCGATCACGGCCAGACGGGGCGGCCGGCGGCAGGCCTGCCCGCTGTCGCGGATGACGGCGTGGCGATGGACATCAAATCACCAGCCTTCGACAGCGAAGACTCAAGCACCTGGGGCATCACCCAGCCCGAGCGGCGCGTCTGGGGGCTCGGCCTGCGCGCCGGGCGCCTCTACTACGCCCCCCTCGTGGGCGCCGCCGGACCGGAAATCTGGTCCGTGTCCATCAATCTCGACGGCACCTTCGGCAGCGATCCGCGCCGCGAAATCGAGGTCTCGGGAACGCCCGGCAATCATCCGATTTCGGACGTCGCTTTCGATGCCCAGGATTACATGTATGTCGCCCAGCGCGGCGGCATCAAGGGCAGCTACGACTATTCCGTTTTCGCGGATTCGAAACAGTCGGTGGTGTTCCGCTTCGGCCGGGAGATACCGGATGATCCGGATACGCCCGGCATCTGGGTGCCGATACCTGATGAATATGCCATCGGCTACCCGCCCGATTATCGCAACACATCGGGCGGCGTGGCGCTCGGCTATGGCTATGATGCGGCGGGAGCGATCCGGCCTGGCGCATGCGATATCACCATTTGGGCGACAGGCGATGCGTTGCTCTCAAATGCATCGCCCACGCAAGAGGCCGCCACTGAGCAGTCGCCCGTCGTGAATGGTTTGCAAGGGACTGACCGCACGCTGACGCGGCCGGACAATGAGCCGCCCGCGACATCCTATTTTGTCGACTACGACGGCGTGGCCGGCGATCCGCGTGAGCTCGGCCATGTGGGCGACGTCGAGATCTGGCAGCCTTGCGCGCCGGGCGCCGACTTCGGCACCTATGCGCCTGCCGCCGATTTGCCGCCCGACTATGTCCCGCCGGGTGAGATACCTGAGGTCGGCGTGCCGCCGGACTATCTGCCGCCGGGCTATGTGCCGCCGGGCTATGTGCCGCCGGAAAATCTGCCGCCGGGCGGCTTCCCGGAAGGGGCCTACAATCTGCGCCTTGAAAAGCGCGCGCTGCCCGGTGCCTGCGTCGCGGGTGGGCTCGGATTCCTCTGCGACTACATAGTGCGCGTCACCAACACCGGACTCGATGCCTATGTCGGCCCGATCGTCGTCAATGACGAGCTGCCGGCAGCACCCGCGGGCGCGGTGATGACGCTTGCCAATATTCCACCCTGGATCTGCTTTGCGATCTCGCCGACAGAGCAGCAATGCACCTATGGCGCGGCGGGGCTCCTGCCCGGCGAAAGCATCGACCTTCATGTGACCGTCGATCTCCCTGTCGCGGCACCCGTCTGCCATCTCGACAACGAGGCGGGACTCGTCTGGCCGATAGGTCTGGGCGATGTCGATCCCGCGGACGACTTCGATCACGCGACCGCTACGATCCCGGCGCCCCACTGCCCGCCGCCTGACGGCGAGAAGACCAATCTCAAGATCTCGAAGCATAAGATTGGCGATGTCTGCACCGACAAGATCGGGCATTTCGAATGCAAGTATAATATTGTGGTCCGCAACATCGGGGCTGGCGTGTACAACGGCCTCATCAAGGTCGACGACACTATCCCGGCCGGCGCGACCGCGACCTTCGCGCCGGCGTCGTGGAATTGCGTGGGGCCCGCACCGACCTATTCGTGCCAGAGGGGCCCGCTCGTTCTCCTGCCGAATCAGGCTGTGAATCTCAATGCCGTCGTGAAGGTCCCCAAGAACCTCGCCGGGCCTTTGCAGTGCCAGGCGAAGAACGAAGTGAAGATCGTCGCAGCGGCAGGTGGCACCGATCAGAACACCGATCCGACCGACGATGAAGCCGACGCCACGATGCTCCTGCCGGGCGAGCTCGCCCAGTGCCCGAACCTCGATGCCTTGAGCAATCTCAAGCTTAAGAAGACCGGTCCCGCTGGCGAGTGCCCGGTCGTATTCGGCAACTGGCTGTGCGAGTTCAAGGTGACGGTGCAGAATTTCGGCAAGCCTTACACGAGCCCCGTCCAGTTCATCGACGCTTTGCCTTTCGGCAATCCGGCCGGTGCCACGCTCCTGTTCCAGCCGCCTCCTGGCTGGAATTGCGGCGGACCGATTCTGTTTCCGAATCTCTATCAGTGCAGCAGCGACAATCCCGACCTTGCGCATATGGAAAAGGTCGAGATTCCCATGACCGTGAAAATTCCGGTAGCGCCGGTGGCGAAATGCGAGGTCACCAACAACGCGCAGATTGTCAAGGCGTTGGGAGGTACTCTGCTCAATTCCTTCGCCGGCGATGATGCGAGCTCGGCCAAAGCGCAGCTTGCTGCCGCTGTTGCGCAGGGTATCTGCCTATCCAATCTCAAGCTCACGAAAACCGGACCGGCCGAACCGTGCCCGGTCGCCGGCAACAGCTGGGAGTGCAAGTTCAAGGTCACGCTGCAGAATTTCGGCAAGGATTATAAGAGCCCGATCCAGTTCGTCGACGCGCTGCCGGGCATGCCTGCCGGCTCCACGGTTTCGTTCCAGCCGCCCGCCGGATGGAATTGCGGCGCACTTTTGCCGAACCTACATCAATGCAGCAGCAACAACCCGAACCTCACGCATAATGAAAAGGTCGAGATTCCGGTGACCGTCAGGATTCCGGTTGCGCCCGTTGCGAAATGCGAGATCACCAACAACGCCGTGATCGTCAAGGCGCCGGGCGGGACTGGGAACAATTTCTTCAAGAATGACGATGACGACTCGGCGAAAGCGCAGCTCGCGGGAGTGTTCAAGCAGGGCCAGTTCATCTGCCTGTCGGCCAACCTCAAGCTCGAGATGACGCGGGCGAAGGGCATCGAATGCCCAGTCGCCAACGGCAGTTGGGTGTGCGATTTCATTCTCAATGTGACGAATCTTGGCGACGACCCCTATAGGAGCGAGATTCAGCTCCTCGACGCTTTGCCGCCCGGCTCGCCTGCCGACGCCACGATGACGTTCCAGGAGCCGCCCGGCTGGGATTGCGGCGGACCGATACTAGCTGCGAATATCTATCAATGCAGAAGCAAGAATCCCGACCTCGCCAAGGGCGAAAGCGTCGCGATCCCGGTCTCCGTCAGGATTCCGGTGAAAGCGGCAGGGCAGTGCTACATCGTGAACAAGGGGCTGATCGTCAAGGCGCCGGGAGGCACGCCGCTCAATACCAATAAGGACGACGATGCCAGCTGGGCCGCGATGAAGTTCAAGAAGGACGTGCCTCTGCCGATCGGGCAGGTGGCTTGTCCGTCGCCGAAGCAGAGCAATCTTAAGATCGAGAAGACGAGCTGGGTCCCGGGAGAAGACTGGTGCCGGATCTCCGGCAACATTTGGCTCTGCGACTGGAAGGTCAAGATCACGAATCTTGGCGACACATATACGTTGCCGCTTGCATTTGACGACCGCCTGGAGGGTGTCCAGCCCGCCGGTGCCAGTGTCATGCTCAGCCAGCCCCCAGGTTGGGAGTGCAAGCAGCTTGGCCAGGATCGCGCCGCGTGCCGGAGCGACAATCCCAATCTCGCGAAAGGCGAATCCGTCGAATTCGCGGCGACAGTCAGGGTTCCTTTAGGGCCGGTCGAAACCTGCACGGTCACGAACCGGGCGCGGATCACCGCCCTCGACGGCGGGCCCAACCTTAGTCCCGGCAGTCATGAGAGTTCAGCCACGCTGAAGATGTTCCCGTATGTCCCCGCTGGCTACCCCGACGTACCCGCAGCCTGCCTCCTGTCGCAGACGGGTGAGACCGGGCTTCCGCTCGCGACACCCGAGGGCAAGGAGAGCAACCTTTCGATCACCAAGACGGCCTCTGCGAGCCAGGTGACCGCGACCGGACAGAGCTCTAAATTCACCATTACGGTCACCAACCAGGGGCCGGGTGTGTTCAACGCGCCGATCGAGGTCCGCGATACGCTGTTCGACGGCCAGATCGTCGAGCCGTCCAACGGAAGCTGGCCGTTGCCCTGGGTCTGCGAAGGCGAGGGGGCCAACGGCCATCCCGAGCAGGGCATCTGCAAACATCCGCAGATCGCGCTCGATCCGGGCGAGAGCGTCGTGCTCGAGCTCGAGATCGAGGCGCCGAACAGCTTCATCGCGCCCTCCGGATCGCAGGTGAAATGCGGCTACAAGAACAAGGCCGAGATCCTGAGGCCTGCCCCCGGCAGCCCGAAGAACAACGACGCGAGCGATGATGTCGCCTTTGCCGACGTCAAATTTGCGCCGTTCGAACTGCACGGCAAGAAGTTCTGCGAGCCGGGCCTGACGAGCGACCCTGGCCGCGACAGGAACCTCACCATCACCAAGACGGTCGGCGCCTGCGATGGCACCGCGAGCGGTCAGAATTGCCCGTTCACGATCACCGTCACCAATGCCGGACCGGGCGTCCACAATGGCCCGATCGAGCTGCGCGACACGCTGTTCGACGGCCAGATCGTCGAGCCCTCGAACGGAAGCTGGTCGTTCCCCTGGGTCTGCGAAGGCCAGTCCGCGTTCGGCCATCCGGAGCAGGGGATCTGCACCCACCCGCCGGTTCAGCTCGATCCGGGCGAGAGCGTCGTGCTCACTCTCGAGATCGAGGCGCCGAACAGTTTCGTGGCGCCCTCCGGCTCGCAGGTGAGGTGCGGTTACACGAACCAGGTCGAAATTCTCAAGCCGGCCGGCGGCACGCCGCAAAATACCAATGCCGGCGACGATACGGGCCTCGCCGAAGCCAAGTTCGAACCGTTCGAAAAGCACGGAACGACATTCTGCGGCCTTGGCCTGACGACGCCGCCTGCGTCACAGGCTTGTCCGCAAGGCTGGTCGCGGACACCCCTACCGGGCAAATGCTGCCCGCCGCGCTCGAGCTGGGATGGCGAACGCTGCACGCGCGACGTGAAGCAGCCCGAAGAGAAATGCCCGGCCAATTCGGTGGGCGATTATCCCGATTGCCGCTGCAAGTCGGGCTTCACCGGCACGCCGCCTGATTGCCTAAAGATCGATGTCGATGTGCCCGAGAAATGCACGGGCGGCATGGAGCGGATCGACGGCGAGTGCCGCTGCCCGCGCGGGACGCGCTTCATCGACGGCAAGTGCCGTACACCGTCATCGGGGCCGGAGAAGACCTGCGATGTGAACGAGGTCGGCACCTATCCGAATTGCCGTTGCGCGAAGGGCTTCACCGGCGCGCCGCCGAACTGCCGGCCGATCGTCTGCCCGCCGGGCACCAGGGGCAAGTTCCCCGACTGCCGCAAGATCGACTGCCCGGCCAACCAGGAGTGGATCGACGGCGCCTGCCGCTGCCGCTATCCGCTCAAATGGAACGGCAAGCGCTGCGTCGCCGATACGCCAAAGGTCTGCCCGGCGGATTCCGTCGGCAACTATCCGAACTGCCGCTGCAAGCGCGGCACGACCGGTGTGCCCGGCAAATGCGAGCGCATCGTCATCGAGCCCAAGAAGTGCCCGGCGGACTCGGTCGGTAATTTCCCGAACTGCCGCTGCAAGCGCGGCACGACCGGCACGCCCGGCAAGTGCCAGCGCATCGTCGAGCCCAAGAAGTGCCCGGCGGACTCGGTCGGCAGTTTCCCGAATTGCCGCTGCAAGCGCGGTACGACGGGCACGCCCGGCAAGTGCGAGCGCATCGTCATCGAGCCCAAGAAATGCCCGAAGGGCTTCAGAGGCACGCCGCCCAATTGCGTGCGCATCGTCATCGAGCCCAAGAGATGCCCCAAGGGCTTCCGCGGAACGCCGCCCGATTGCAAGCGCATCGTCATCGAGCCCAGGACGTGCCCGAAGGGCTTCAGAGGCACGCCGCCCAATTGCGTGCGGATCATAATCGATGCGCCGCGCCGGCTGTGTCCCCCGGGATTCCGCGGCACGCCGCCCAATTGCAAGCGGGTCGGCACCAACCCTCAGTAGCTGGATCGTACGTCTAACTCGTGCGATCCGGCTCGGTCATGGCGAAAGCATCGATCTCGATGACCATGCTCGGATAGGCGAGGGCCGGAAGCGGGATGCCGGTCGTCGCGGGGCCGGGCTCGCGGAAGAAGGAGGAGCGGATGAGCAGGTTGTCGTGCAGCACGTCGTAGGAGCTCTTGCCTTCATACATGGTCGTGATCTTGCAGACATCCGCATAGTCCGCGCCGAGCTCCTTCAGAATGGTGCCGATATGGATCATCGCCTGGCGCGTCTGGGCTTTCAAATTGCCGGGCTCGACGGCCTTGCCCTGCTTGTCGAGCGACACCTGGCCGCCGAGGAAGATCATGTCGTGGCATTTGAGGCCATGCTTGTAGGGCAGATGCGTGGTCCAGTCCCACAGGCTCTCGGGCCACACATGGCGGCGCGGCAGGCGATTTCCGTCCTCGCCGAGCATGGCAACGACCTCGATCTTGACCTGCTGCCCGGCCTCAGCATGGCGCGGCAGCGGTATGCCGGTGGCGGCCGGACCCGGCTCGTTGAAATGGGCGGCGCAGGCCAAGGCCGCGGGCTCGAAGTCCTCGACCGTGCCTGAGCCCACATACCAGCGGTTCAGCTTGACCACATCGTCGAAATCGGCGCCGAAACCCTTGAGCGCGATGCCGATCTGCCGCATCACCTGCTTCGTCTGGGCGACGATGTCGCCCTTGTGGACAAGCTCACCCCTGCCGCCGACCGGCGTCTGCGCGCTGATGAAGATCATCTTGCCGCAGCGCAGGCCGCTGGCGAAGGCGGCGGGAAGCGGCGAAAGCTCGGGCGCATCGGCGAAGGCGCGCGGCAGGCTCGCGCCGCCCGTTCCCTTCATCGCATAGCCCTCGATCTCGACGATCATGCCGGGATAAGCGAGATAGGGGACCGGCACGGCGGTGATTGCAGGGCGTGCGCCGGCGGGCAGGGCCTTCGCCACCATCGCCAGGAATTCGCGCTCGTCGAGCGAGCCGTCATTGACATAGAAGCACAGCAGTTTGACGAGATCGGTCAGGTCGCCGTCGAGCTCCCGCAGCACCCGCTCGAAGTTGCGCATGCTGTTCGCGACCTGGACGGGGAGATCGTCAGGATTGTTGACCTCGCCTTTGCTGGTGATGTCGACTTGCCCGCCGACCCAGATCATCTGTCCGCAGCGCACGCCATGCTTATGGCTGACGTGAACCGGCCAGCTCCAGTGGCCCTCCGGCCAAGCATGCTGTTTCTCCAAGATGTGATCCTTTCATGAAGTGGTGGTGAGAGAAGAAGCTTGAGCCTGCGGCCAAAGCAAGCTTCGTCATATCCCAAAGTGCATGGCTGTGCCCAGCGCCGAGCAACGGCGCTCCCACCCGGACGCCTTCCAGAATCCGAGTGGGAGACCATCCCTCGCAAGTGGGCTTGCGAGCGGATCACATATGAGCCAGGGCCTGCCCTGCGTCGTGCCGACAACCGCGGCGCGCGGCACTAGTTCCGCACGACCGGCGGCGGTGCGTCTGCAAACAGTGCGGATATCAGGAAAGACCGTCCAGTTGGACCTTGGGGCCTGTATCGTTTCCGGGTTGCTCCGTGTCTAATAGAGGGATAGTTGTGCCTGCGTTGTTGTGGGGTTCAAGGGGCGGCATGGACGGCTTCAGATTTGTGGTGCTGCGGGCGATGTGTGTCGCCCTCGCTTTTGCTTTGGGTATCGGGTTGGGTTCAGTCGGTCCGCTCAAGGCGGAGGAGACGCGCCCGCTCGGCCTCGAGTCCGTCAAGCCGTGGACGGGCGATCTCGACGGCATGGTGCAGCGCCGGATCGTGCGCTTCCTCGTGCCCTACAGCAAGACGATGTTCTTCCTCGACAAGGGCAAGCAATATGGCACCGTGGTCGAGGTCGGGCGGGCCTTCGAGAAGATGCTGAACAAGGACAAGAAGCGCGCCATCGAGCAGGTGAATGTGGTGCTGGTGCCGACGGCGCGCGAGCGGCTGTTCACGGCCCTCAATGAGGGCCTGGGCGATATCGTGGCCGCGAGCCTCACGGTCACGTCCGACCGGCAGCAACTCGTCGATTTCGGCGCACCCTTCGCGTCCGGCATCACGGAAGTGCTGGTGACCGGCGCGAAAGCCCCAGCGTTCACGCGCATCGAGGATCTCTCAGGGCATGATCTCTATCTGCGCAAATCGAGCAGCTATCATGAGCATGCGCGGGCGCTCAACGAGCGCCTGAAGGCGGCTGGCCAGGCGGAGGTCAATATCGTCGCGGCCGAGGAGATGCTCGAGGACGAGGACCTCCTCGAAATGGTGAGCGCAGGCCTCTTGCCCTATGCCGTGGTGGACGAGCCTTTGGGCCAGCTCTGGGCCAAGGTGCTGCCCAATCTCACGGTGCGCAGCGACCTTATCCTGAACCAGGGCGGCGATGTCGCCTGGGCTATCCGCAAGAACAGCCCCGAGCTCAAGGCCGCCATCTCCTCCTTCGCCGCGACGCACCGGATCGGCACGACCTTCGGCAACATCCTCAAGAAGCGCTATTACACCAGCGACAAGATGGCCAAGCAGGCGCTCTCGGCGGAAGCGCAAGACAATCTGCATCGGCTCGAGGCCTATTTCCGCGAGCATGCGCAAGATTTCGGCTTCGAATATCTGCTGATCGCGGCGCAGGGATTCCAGGAATCGGGGCTCGACCAGACGAAGCGCAGCCCACGCGGCGCGGTCGGCGTGATGCAGCTCCTGCCGAGCACGGCGGCCGACAAGAGCGTCGGCGTCCCCGACATAAGGAGCAGTGCCGAGCGCAACATCTATGCCGGCGCCAAATATCTGCGCTATCTGATCTCGACCTATATCGGCGACGAAAAGTCCATCGACGACCGCAACCGCGTGCTGTTCGCCTTTGCGGCTTACAACGCCGGCCCTGGAAATTTGAAGAAATTCCGCGAGAAAGCCAAGGCCATGGGGCTCGATCCCAATGTCTGGTTCGGCAATGTCGAGAATGGCGCTGCCGACACCGTCGGCCGCGAGACCGTCCAGTATGTCGCCAATATCTACAAGTACTATATCGCCTACAAGCTGGCGACCAAGCTCGAGACGCAACGTGACGATGCCACGAAGCTGATGGAGTCAGGCAGTCCGTGAAGGCGTCAGAAGAGCAGCAGTTTCTTCACCAGGGCAAAAATCTCCTTGTAGGGTAGCGTGGTGATGCCGGCCGCCGCCAGCGGCAGGACGGCCGCCGCCGCCACGGGAAGAAGCGCCGACCGGTTCAGCAGATAGACCGACATCTTCTTCGCCGAATCGTAGAATTTGGAAGGGTCCGGCGTCTCTTCCTTGTCGTTGTCCTTTCGATCATCGGCAGCGACGTTCCAGCCCAGGAGCTTGCGCTCGGCCGACCGGTGAAAATTCGTCGCCTGCGAAGCCGCCATGAGCAAGGCTGCCTCCTTGAGCTGGGCGAGCGGCGGCGTGAAGGCGAGCAGCGGATAGGAGAAGAACGCGAACACGATCACGAGCCATGCGGTCACGATCGATCCATAGACCGTCATGCTGATCGTCTCATGCAGGAGCTGATGGCTGAGCAGCGCGCCAATGACGCAGCTGACACCGAAGACGAACATGGCGAAGGCATTGGGATAGTCGCCGACGAAAGCAAGCCCGCCCTTTCCATCGGGATGAGTCGCGGTCAAGCGCAGATCGAGCCGCGCCAGAGACCGCAGCAGCTGCGCCCAGACATTGTGGCGCCACAGACCGCGCAGGAACAGGAACCAGAACAAGGGCGTGCTCACCAAGAGGCACCACCAGGCGGTGAGCGTCAGCCGGCGCGATTGCCCATCGTCCACGACCGCCCAGGAGATCGCTTCGGCCTGGGTCAAAAGGGTGTAAGCGGTGATCACGGCGATGACGGCCAGAAGCCCGCACACGACCTCGGCCCAGAACGAGTCGCGTGCGGCAAGCGCCTTGGTGACGGCTTTGGCGGCATCGTCGGATGAGGAAGGCAGGAGAAGCGGCGCGTTCCAGAACTGCTTCAGTATCGCGCGCAGCTGCCGCTCGATGGCCCGTTCCGCCAGGATGAACAGGGCGATCGCGATGAAGAACCGGGCCCAGGTCGTCGGATCGCGCAGGAACGGGCGCTGCTCGACGGAGTTCCAGCCATGGCCTTCGGCGAGCGAGATCAGGCAAGGGACGAGCCAGGCGAGGCAGACGAAGATCAACGCGCGCCTGCCGGCGCTCAAGGCGTTCACCTGCAGCAGCCGCAGCCGTCGCTGCAGCTCGAAGAACGGCCCGCCGTGGAATGCCAGGAAGTCCATATGCCGTTCGAGAGTATGTCCTGATTGCGGGGCGAGCTATTGGACCTTGGGGACGATCGTCAAGGAAGAGGCCCGGAAAGAGTGGAAAAACCACACGCCTAGGTCCTAGGTCCAACTATTGCCGGACAAGTGATTGCATTAAGGGCGAAGAGATGGCCAAGACGCCCACTCGCATTGCAATCGTGGATGACGACGCCTCCGTCCGTGGCGCGCTCTATCGGTTGCTGCGTGCGTCCCGGTTCGAGGCGAAAGCCTACAGCTCGGGCGGCGAGTTCGTCGCCGATTGTCCCTCGTTCCGGCCGCATTGCGCCATCGTCGACCTGCACATGCCGGGCATGAGCGGGCTCGAAGCGCAGCAGCATCTGGCGAGCCAGGGCATGCCGGTTTCGGTCATCATCATCACCGGCCATGACGCGCCCCACGCGCGCGCCGAATGCCTGGCGGCCGGCGCGATCGCCTATCTGACCAAGCCGGTTGACGAGCAGGTCCTGATGTCGTCGATTGCCAGGATCGCGCAAGTGAAGGGGGCGGGCATCGCCAAGGCGCGGGAGCGGGCCGCCAGATGAGCGGAGTCGACGAGATGGACAACCGGACAAAGCGCGCCAATGAGGCGTCAGCGCTCGCGGGCATGAAATGGATTCCGGGCGGCACCTTCCTGATGGGCTCGGACCGGCACTATCCGGAAGAGGCGCCGGCGCACAAGGTCAGCGTCGACGGCTTCTGGATCGATCAATATGCCGTCACCAACCGCGACTTCAGCCGCTTCGTGGAGGAAACCGGCCATGTCACGCTGGCCGAAAAGCCGGCGAACCCGGCCGACTATCCCGGCGCAAAGCCTGAGCTCCTGGCGCCGTCCTCGGTCATGTTCCACAAGCCGAAGCAGCGCGTCGACCTCAGGAACCGTTACACCTGGTGGACCTATGTGCGCGGCGCCAATTGGCGGCATCCGCGCGGACCCGCCAGCACGATCAAGGGCCTCGAAGATCATCCCGTTGTCCATGTCGCCTATGAGGACGCCGAGGCCTATGCACGCTGGGCCGGCAAGGAACTTCCGAGCGAGGCCGAATGGGAATATGCCGCGCGTGGCGGGCTCGACGGCGCCGAATACACATGGGGTGACGATTTCACGCCGGACGGGCAGTTCATGGCCAATAGCTGGCAAGGCGAGTTCCCCATCCAGAACAAGGTCGAGGACGGGTATGAATGGACGGCACCCGTCGGCTCCTTTCCCGCCAATGGCTATGGTCTCCATGACATGGCCGGCAATGTGTGGGAATGGACCTCGGACTGGTACCAGGAGCATGGCCGCATCGACAGCCCCTGCTGCACGATGCACAATCCGCGCGGCGGTGAGCGGGAAGAGAGCCACAGCTCGGAAGATGCGATCCGGATCCCGCGCAGAGTGATGAAGGGCGGCTCCTATCTCTGCGCACCGAATTATTGCCACCGCTATCGCCCGGCGGCCCGCATGGCCCAGCCCATAGACACGTCGACCTGTCACGTCGGCTTTCGCTGCATCGTGCGGACGTAATCACGCGCAGGCGAGCGTCGAACATCGTTCCCTTTGGTCCAACTATCGAACCGCATCCTTCCTGTGCAAACATCGCGCCGATTGCGGTCCGCGATTGTGTGTGACGCGGTGATGGAGACGAGATCATGATTGACGACCTTGGGGAAATCTCAAAAAAATCATCTCTAAAACAAGACATAAGCCGCAGAAATATCTTGATGAGCGCCGGCTCGCTGGCCGCGCTCTCGGCGATGGCTGGTGCCGCGACCCTGGTCCAATCCCAGCCGGCGAGAGCGCAAGCTGGCGCGAAACCGAACATACTCGTCATTTTCGGCGATGATGTCGGCATCGCCAATATCAGCGCCTATTCGCATGGCCTGATGGGCTATCCGACACCGAATATCGACCGGATCGGCCGCGAAGGCATCATGTTCCTGCACTACTATGGCGAGCAGTCCTGCACCGCCGGCCGGGCCGCGTTCCTTACCGGTCAACATGGCATCCGCACCGGTCTCACCAAGGTCGGCTTTCCGGGTGCGCCCATGGGCATGAGCCAACTCGATCCCTCCATCGGCGGGCTGCTCAAGAATCTCGGCTACGCGACGGGGCAGTTTGGCAAGAACCATGTCGGCGACCGCAACGAGACGCTGCCCACGGTCAACGGCTTCGATGAGTTCTTCGGCAACCTCTATCATCTCAATGCGGAAGAAGAGCCTGAATTGCCGGATTATCCGAAGGATCCGGCCTATCTAGCGAAGTTTGGTCCGCGCGGCGTGCTGAGATGCAAGGCGACCGATGTGGACGATCCGACGGTCGATCCGCGCTTCGGCAAGATCGGAAAGCAGACGATCGAGGATACCGGCGCGTTGACCAAGAAGCGCATGGAGACGGTCGACGACGAAACCTCGGCAGCTGCGATCGATTTCATGAAGCGGCAGCAGGCGGCGGGCAAGCCGTTCTTCTGCTGGTTCAACTCGACCCGCATGCATCTCAGGACCCATGTGCGTCCCAGTCATCGCGGCCGCTATGCCCATGGCGACAGCGAATATGTCGACGGGATGATCGAGCATGACGATACGATCGGCACGCTACTCAAGACGCTTGACGACCTCGGCATCGCGAACGACACCATCGTCGTCTATACCAGTGACAACGGCCCCCACATGAATACCTGGCCGGATGGCGCCATGACCTGGTTCCGCTCAGAAAAGAACACCAATTGGGAAGGCGCCTTCCGCGTGCCGTGCATGGTCCGCTGGCCGGGCACGATCAAGCCGGGCACGATCACCAATGAGCTCATGAGCCACAATGACTGGGTGCCCACGCTTTGCGCGATCGCCGGGGAGTCGGATATCGTCAATAAGCTCAGGGCCGGCTACACCGCCAATGGCATCAATTACAAGGTGCACCTCGATGGCTATGACCAGTCGCAATTCCTGCGCAGCGTAAGCGGCACGGCTGCGGACAATAACGGGACGAAGAGTGCGCGTGACAGGTTTTTCTACTCCGATGATGACGGCTTGCTGGTCGCAATGCGCAAGGGCGATTACAAATATGTCTATGCCGAGCAGCGCTCGCCCGGCACCATGCAAGTCTGGGCGGAGCCGTTCACGAAGCTGCGCTTGCAGAAGATCTACAATCTCTTCCAGGATCCATTTGAGCGGGCCGACGTCACCTCCAATACCTTCTGGGATTGGCAGTTGAACCATGTCGGTCAGATCTATGGCGTGATGGACGAGGTCTTCGCATTCGCTGCGACGTTCAAGGAGTTCCCGCCGCGTTCGTTCCCGCCAAGTTTCGTGCCGACGACCATCATGGAAGAGACGCTCGAGCAAATTAGGAGAGCGCGCAGCGGAGGCTGACGATTTGGACAGGCGTGACCTGCTTGCAGGCGTTATTGCTGCTGCCGTGATGGGCAGGGCAGGGCCGGCCTCGGCCGAAGACTCCGGTGTCCTTCCGAGCTGGAATGAAGGCCCGGTCAAGCAATCGATCGTCGATTTCGTGGAGCGGGTCACCAAGGAAGGCGGAGCGGATTTCGTTCCGCCCGAACAGCGTATCGCCACTTTCGACAATGACGGGACGCTGTGGGCGGAACAGCCCATCTATTTCCAGTTCGCCTTCGCCGTCGACCGGGTGAAGGCGCTGGCGCCCGAGCATCCCGAATGGAAGGACAAGCAGCCGTTCAAGGCAATCATCGAGGGCGACCTCAAAGCGGTCACGGCATCGGGTGAAAAGGGGGTGCTCGAAATCCTGGCGGCAACGCATACCGGCATGACGACCGAGGAATTCACCAAGACGGTCGCGGATTGGATCGCGTCGGCTCGGCATCCGCGCTTCGACAAGCCTTATACGGATCTCGTCTACAAGCCGATGCTCGAGCTCCTCGGCCTCCTGCGGGCCAAGGGCTTCAAGACCTTCATCGTATCGGGCGGCGGCATCGAGTTCATGCGGCCATGGACCGAGAAGACCTATGGCATCCCGCCCGAGCAAGTGGTCGGCTCATCGGGCGTGGTGAAATTCGAGATGGGAGCTGACGGCAAGCCCGTGCTCATGAAAGAGGCGAAGGTCGAATTCATCGACGACGGCCCCGGCAAGCCGGTCGGGATCAACCGCTTCATCGGCCGGCGTCCGATCTTCGCCTTCGGCAATTCCGACGGCGACCAGCAGATGCTCGAATGGACCGCGGCGGGAGATGGCCCGCGCTTCATGGGTCTAGTCCATCACACAGACGGCGAGCGGGAATGGGCCTATGACCGGCAATCCCACATCGGCAAGCTCGACAAGGCACTCGATGAGGCCTTGTCCAAGGGCTGGACGGTCGTGGATATGAAGCGCGACTGGGGGCGTGTTTTCGCTTTCGAACCCTGATCGACGACTCCCCGTATCTTCTATGCAACTTCCGATTTAGTTGAAATTTCATCAGTATTGGTACACTTGATCATGTATCAATATTTGGCCTATTCTCTGCCCCGCAAATAAATTCGGTATGTTGCTGCCGTTTTGACTGCGCTACGGAGGGCACTGACCAGTGCCATATCGTGTCACTTGGGACGGGTGAGAAGCGGGCAAAAATCGCGGAACGCCGACGACGGTTCGAGGTCGATGTTGGGGTTGACGCTAGACCGTTCCAAGTGGGGGCGCCGGCTATCGGGCGCAATCGCGATATTCTGTTTCCTATTCCTGGCCGTTGGACAACCGGCATCAGCGCCGGAGCCGGCGCAGGCGAGCGAACATTGGCGCAATGTCCTGGTCCTGTCCTCGACCCAGCCTGAGCTTCCGTCCAGCCAGGCGATGGTCGTGGGGCTCGAAAGCGTCCTCAAGAAGAATTCGGATATCCATGTCTATTATGAATTCCTCGATTCCATGCGTTTTCCGGGCGAAACCTATCGCCAGCAGAATGAAGACTATCTGCGCGCCAAATACGCCGGGACACGGTTTCATGCTGCGATCGCGATCGGCACCGAGGCGCTCAATTTCCTCATCAGCCGCGACACGCAATTGGTTCCGCCGTCCGACGTCATCTTCGGCGGAATCAGCGAGAAACGTGTCCCGCCCAATTCGGGCGTGAGCGGAGTCGCCAGTCACTTCGACATCGTCAAGACGCTGGGGCTGATGGAGAAGCTTCAGCCGAATCTCAAGCATGTCGTGGTTGTCACCGGCGCCGCCCCCTTCGACCGGCAGTGGGAGGTGACGGCCCGCAAGAAATACGCCCGCTTCTCAGGAAAATATCAATTCTCCTATCTGGCCGCCTTTCCCATGACGGAACTCCTGAGCCGCCTCGCAACGCTGCCCAAGGATTCGGCCGTCCTTTACTTGAGTGTTTTCCAGGATGGCGACGGTGTGCGTTATACGTCGCGCGATGTCGCGGACAAGATCTTCAGTGTCACCAAGGCGCCGGTCTACAGCGTGTATGACACGCTAATCGGACGCGGCATCGTCGGCGGCTATATGGACACGTTCGAGGCGGTCGGCCGCCAGGTCGGCGATATGACGCTGAAAAAGCTGGCCGGCCTCACCCAGCCCACCATCGAACTTTCGACGTCGCACAATTTCATCGTCGATTGGCGCGAGCTCGAGCGCTGGGGCCTGTCGGAATCGGCGCTGCCCCTGGGCGCTGAAGTCCGTTTCAAACCTGTGTCGCCCTGGGTCCAGTACCGCGAAGTGATCCTCGGCGCCTCGGCGGTGTTTCTGGGGCTCTGCTATCTGGTTCTCAGATTCTATCGCGAGGTACGCGAGCGGCGGCGGGCCGAGCAGGCGGCAACCGACAACCGCGACCAGATCGAGCTTTCCGTGTCGGCCGCCAGCCTGGGTCTATGGGAGTGGGATCCGATCACCGACAAGGTATGGACCTCGGACCACTGCCGGGAGCTGCTTGGCCTGGGCGACGATGCGGTCATCCCGCGCGAGCAGTTCCTGAACTGCCTGCAGGACGAGGATCGCACCCTCGCCGTCGCCCGGATGCTGAAGGCGATGGCGACCGGCACCCAGTGCGAAGCGGAATACGGCCTTCCCCAGAAGGACGGGACGATCAAATGGCTCGCCTCGCGGGCGAGCCCCCGAAGCCACAGCGGCGGCAGGCCGGGCCGGCTTCTCGGCGTGCTCATGGACATCACCGAGCGCAAGCTCGCCGAGCACGAGGCGATCGAGCAGCGAAAGCAGCTGACGCATCTGACCCGCGTATCGGTCCTTGGCGCCTTGTCGGGCGCGCTCGCACATGAGCTCAACCAGCCGCTGACGGCGATATTGAGCAACGCCCAGGCGGCGCGGCGCATCCTGGCCAGGAAACCCTACGACTTGGGGGAGATCCGGCAGATCCTCGAGGACATCGTCGACGACGACAAGCGGGCGGGTGACGTCATCCATCATTTGCGCACCCTGCTGCGGCGGGAAGAGGGACCCCGGACGCCGATCGACATCAACCAGCTCGTCGCCAGCGTGCTCGATCTCGCCCACAGCGACCTGGTGCTCAAGGGCGTCACCGTGACCCGGGAATTGTGCCGGGACTGCACCCTCATCGATGGCGATGCGGTGCAGCTCCAGCAGGTGCTGCTCAACCTCATCGTCAATGCCTGCGATGCCATGAGCCGCAAGCCCCCGGCCGAAAGGCGGCTCGGCATCGTCACCAAGATGACGAAGAAGGGAAAATTGCGCATCTCGGTCATCGACAATGGCGAGGGCATTTCCGAGAGCAGCCTGAAAAGCCTGTTCGAGCCGTTTCACACGACCAAGGCGCTGGGCCTCGGCCTCGGCCTGCCGATCTGCAACTGGATCATCCAGGCGCATGGCGGCAAGATTTTCGCGCATGGCAATCCCGAGGGCGGCGCCACATTTTCCTTCGACCTACCTTTGCCGGTAAAGGTGACAGATGAGCCAGCAGAATCCCATAGTCTATCTGGTTGACGACGATCCTTCGGTTCTTCGCGCGGTGAAGCGGCTGCTGTCGTCGGCCGGTTTCGATGCCAAGTCTTATGCCGATCCGAAATCGTTCCTTGCCGAGCATGATCCCGCGGTGCCGGGCTGCATCGTGCTCGATGTCTCGATGCCCGGCCTGACCGGGCTCGACCTGCAGTCCTTGCTGGCAAGATCCAGCCATTGTCAGCCGATGATCTTCATCTCGGGAGAAAGCGACGTGCCGACGAGCGTCGCCGCCATGAAAGCGGGCGCCGCCGATTTCCTCACCAAGCCGTTCGACGACACCGTGTTGCTGGCGGCGGTGAGCCAGGCGATCGCGCGCGACAGCGAGAAACGCCTGGCGGAAGAAGCGCAGACGGATTTCCAGTTCCGGCTCAACGCGCTCACCGCGCGGGAGCGCGCGGTCTTCTTCCGGGTGATCCTTGGCCGTCTCAACAAGCAGATCGCGGGCGACCTCAATGTCGTCGAGAAGACGATCAAGGTGCATCGCGCCCGCATGATGAAGAAAATGGGGGTGCGCTCGGTCGCCGAGCTGGTGCGGATGGCCGATCGATTCGGTGTCGCCGAGCCCGCCGACAGGGGTGCCAGGCCGAGCATGGCAGGCTGAGCGCCAGGCATTGGGCCTTGGTCCAACTATCGGCTGATATCTCTCGGGATTACCCTTCCCGTCCGGGCTGGCGGGAAAGGGGAACATCGTGATGAAATGGCGAATAATGGGCATGGCCGGCGTCCTGATGACGGTCCCATCGTTAAACGCAGGGGCGCAGGAGGCATCCGAGCTCGCCGAGAAGCTGAGCAATCCGATCGCCGCGATGATCAGCGTGCCCTTCCAGTTCAACTACGACAATGAGATCGGCCCCGAGCGGGACGGCGAGCGCTTCCAGCTCAACTTCCAGCCGGTGGTGCCTATCCCGCTGAGCGAGAACTGGAACATGATCTCGCGCACCATCCTGCCGATCATCGATCAGGACGACATCTTCCCGGGCGCCGGCGAGCAGTTCGGCTTCGGCGACGTCACCCAGAGCTTGTTCTTCTCGCCCACCCATCCGGGACCCAGCGGCATCGTCTGGGGGGCTGGGCCGGTCTTTCTCGTGCCGACCGGCACGGACGAATTGCTGTCGGCGGAGAAGTGGGGCGCCGGCCCGACGCTGGTGGTCCTGCGGCAATCGCATGGCTGGACCTATGGCGCGCTGATGAACCATATCTGGTCCTTCGCCGGCGATGACGACCGCGATGCGGTGAGCACGACCTTCCTGCAGCCCTTCCTGAGCTACACCACGCCCGATGCCTGGACTTTCGGCGTCAACACCGAATCAACCTACGACTGGGAGGCGGAGAATTGGAGCGTTCCCGTCAATCTCTCGGTCAGCAAGCTCGTCAATTTCGGCCACCAGCCGGTCAGCATCGGCGGCACAATCAGATACTGGGCCGAAAGCACGGATACGGGCCCGCATGGCTTCGGGGCGCGCGCGATCATCACTTTCCTCTTCCCGAAATGAGAACGGACCGGGGATGGTTAAATCCCATTGGGCTTTGGTCCAACTATCCCGCTTCACGTTTTTCGAGACATGATTTGCCATAGAGTCGTTGCCGTCTCGCCTGCCATGACGATCGAGCACTTTCGGAGGTTGTGATCATGCCCTTCAGCACTTGGATGAAGACCTTGGGAGTGCCGGCCGCGATATCCGCAATGCTCGTGCTGCAGCCGGTTCAGTCCAGCCTGGCGCAGGATGCGGCTGCGTCGCAAGCCGCGGCAACTCAGCCTGAGCTCCTGTCGGCGGAGGAGCTCGAGATCCTGGTGGCGCGCATCGCGCTCTATCCGGACGATCTCGTGGCCCTCGTTCTCGCGGGCTCGCTCTATCCGCTGCAGGTCGTCCAGGCTCAGCGCTATCTCGACGACGTCAAGAGCAAGCCCAGTCTCAAGCCGAATGCGGATTGGGACGGCAGCGTCATCTCGCTTCTCAACTATCCGCAAGTCATCAAGATGATGAATGACGATCTCAACTGGACAGAGGAGATGAGCCAGGCCGTGGTCAATCAGCAAAAGGACATGCTGGTCGCGATCCAGGAGCTGCGCGACAGGGCCGTCGCCAACAACATCATCAAGTCGGACGACAAGGTCGTCGTCGAGAAGCAGAAGGACAATGTGATCATCAAGCCGGCCAAGAAGGAAGTGACGTATGTGCCGCAATATGATCCGGTGATCCTCAGCCCGACCTATGTGGTCGAGGCCGCGGCGCCTGTCGTCTATTATGGCGATCCCTATCCGTCCTATTACTACCCCTACGCGCCCTACTGGGCGGGCTTCGTCACCGGCGCGGTCTTCGGCGCGGTCGTCGACTGGGACGACTGGCACTCATGGGGCGGTGATGACATCGATATCGACATCAACGACATCGACATCAACAACTTCAAATGGGACAAGAACAACATCAACAACATCAACTGGGACAACAACAAATTCAAGTTCGACCGCGATTCGATCGCCGACAATCTGAAGCGCAACAATGGCGCCCGTCTCGACCGCAAGCCCAATCGCGAGCGTGGCGGCCCGTCCAACCTGGCGGGCGGCGGTCGTCAGAAGGTCACGGGACGCGATGTCCGCCGTGACGTGCAGCAAGGCCTGAAGCAAAAAGGCGGTGGAAAAAACCTCTCCGGCAAGACGCTTGGGCAAGGCGGCGGTCAGGCAGGCAAGAACCTCTCGGGTCAGACGCGCAAGAACATCGGCGGCCAGACCGCCAAGATCAATAAACCGGCAAGGAAGCCGAAGGCCGCCGGCAATCGGCAAGTGAACCGGCCCGCCGCCAAGATCGACCGCCGGCCGAAACAGATGTCAGGATTGGGCGACTATGGCCGCGGGCGCGAGGTCAAAGCCTTCTCCCACCGTGGAAATTTCAGCCGTGGCGGCGGCGGCAGACGCGGCGGCTTCGGCGGCGGCCCGCGCATGCGGCGCCGTTGAGGCCAGCCATGTCCGAATACTCCTGGAGGATACACATGTGTCGCAAACATCTCCTCACCCTCTTCGCCGCGGCTCTCCTCGCCGGCGCCGCAGCTATCCCGGTGGCGTGGAGCGCGCCCAAATCGATCGAGCGCTTCATCGGCCCCGAGCCCCAGACATTCGCCAATGCTTCCGAGGCGGTCGAGGCCTTCGCCGCCAAGATGACGGCAAAGGACGTGCCGGGCCTTGCCCAGCTCATCGGTCTCAATCCCGCAGAGATCGCCAAGACCGAGGATTTCGACAATCGCCTGTCGAACCTGCAGCAGGCCGCGAAAGAGCGTGTCGGTGTCGAGGAAGCAGGGGCCGATCGCCGGATCATCCTGCTCGGCAACCTGCTCTGGCCGTTTCCCTTTCCGCTGGTGAAGACCGACAAGGGCTGGCAGTTCGACACCGCCGCCGGGCTCGAGGAAGTGCTGGCGCGGCGCATCGGCGAGAACGAGCTCGAAGCGATCGACAGCTGCCGCAACTACATTGCGGCCCAGCAGATCTATGCGAACGACGATCGCGACGACGACAATGTGCTCGAATTCGCGCAAAGGCTGATGAGCACGGAAGGCAGCCATGACGGCCTCTACTGGCCGGCGGTCGATGACGAAGAGAGCCCGGCCGGCCCGTTCGTCGTCGAGGCGAAGCTGCAACAGGGCGTGCCCCCCGAACAGGGCTATTTCGGCTATCGCTTCCGTATCCTGAAGGGGCAGGGCAAGAATATCGCCGGCGGCCAATATGACTATGTCATCAACGGCAATATGATCGCCGGATACGCGCTCATCGCCTGGCCGGCGCGCTATGGCGAGACGGGCATCCAGACCTTCCTGGTCAGCCATCACGGCACGGTCTACCAAAAGGATCTGGGCCCCGACACGGCCAAGCTCGCCGAGCAGATCACACGGTTCAATCCGGACGAGAGCTGGGACGAGGTCGCTGATTGAGATCGCATGGGCCGTCCGGCCCGCTGAAGCTCCATCTCAGCCTGCTGATCATCCTGCTCCTGGTCGGCATTGCCGGGCCGTTGATCTGGCTGTCCCATCAGCGCGGCCAGGCCGCCGCCATCGCGGATGCCAACCGGCAGATGACCGCGCTCAGCGAGCGGACGATGGACCGCTACCGGTTGCTGTTCGCCGATGCCGTGCCGATCCTCAATGTGCTTGCGGCGGCGGATGCAATCGCCAAGGTCTCGCCTGAGACGCTCACCGCTCGACGCGACATGCTCGTCGCGGCGCTCGCCGATGCCTCCCATCTCGATGGCATCTATTGCGCCTATCCCGATGGCAGCTTCGTGCATCTCGTCCGTCTCGAGGACGGCGGCGCCTGGCGCAAGACCCTCGCGGCGCCGGCAGAGGCCTTATTCGCCTTCCGGGTCATAGAAGCAGTTGGTGCGGGCAATCGGGTTTCGCGATGGCAATTCCTGAACCAGGCCGGCCAGGCCATCGCCGCCGCGGCGCCGTCAGAAGCCGACTATGATCCGCGGGCAAGACCCTGGTACAAGCTCGCCTCGGCCGTTCCGGGCATCGTGGCGGATGGCCCCTATGTCACCGCGACGACGAAGTCGCTCGCCGTCACCATCGCGAAAAGCCATGCGCTGGATGGACGCATCGTCATCGGCACCGATATAGGGCTCGACACGATCGCCGAGTTCCTGGCGCAGGAAAAGGTTTCGCCGGGCAGCGCGGCCTTCGTCCTCGACGCTCAAGGAAACGCTGTGATCCGGTCGACCGGCGCCGGGCCTCCGTCGCCCGAGGACGCGCGCCTGCTCGAGGTCGTGAAGAAGGCCGAAGCCGGTTCCGAAGCGCGCATCGAGACGGTCGGCGGCGGCACGGCGTCGCCGGAGAAATACCTGGTGAGCGCATCGCGGATCGCCTTCTCGCCGCTGCTCCAGGGCAATGTCCTCGCCATCGCAGCGCCGTTGCGCGATTTCACGGCGGAGAGCGAGCGCCTCCTCGCGCAAGGCGTCGGCCTGTCCCTGGCGCTGCTGCTGGCGGGCATCGCCTCGGCGATCGCCGTTTCGCGCTTCATCACCCGGTCGCTTTCGAAGCTGACGGCCGACGCGGTCAAGCTCGGCGACCTCGAAACCAGGACGACACCGTCCTCGCCGTCCTATGTGACGGAGATCAATCTCCTCTCGGACGCGCTGGCGGTCGCGAGAGACGCCATCCGCAATTTCGCTCTTTATGTGCCGCGCGAGCTGGTGCGCAAGATCGTCGCGAACAAGGGAACGGTCACTCTCGGCGAGCGCCTGGATGTCACCGTCCTGTTCACCGATATCCGCGACTTCACCACCATCTCGGAGAACAACCCGCCGGAAGACGTCGTTTCCTGGCTGTCGAGCTATTTCGATCTCATGAATGAAACGGTGGAAGAAAATCACGGCACGATCATCCAGTTCCTGGGCGATTCCATCTATGCGATGTGGAACGCGCCGCTGAGCGATCCGTCGCATGTCGATCATGCCTGCCTCTGCGCCTTGAAGCTGGCGCGCCGGCTGGAGATCTTCAACGAAAGCCAGCGCGCGGCCGGGAAGCCAGTCCTCGTCACGCGGTTCGGGCTCCATACGGGCCCCGCCGTGGTCGGCAATGTCGGCGCCAGGAACCGCCTCCAATATACCGCGATGGGCGACACGGTGAATGTCGCTTCAAGGCTCGAGGGCATCAACAAGGCATTCGGCACGACGATCCTCGCAAGCCGCGCCGCGCGCGACCATGCGCAAGCGGGCTTCGTCTTCCGGCCGCTCGGATTCCACCAGGCCAAGGGACGCGAGGAGAAGGTCGAGATCTTCGAGCTCGTCGCCGTGTGCGAGCCGCAGGATTGAATCACTGCGGCGGATGCTTGGACCAGGGAATCCCGTTTCTTCCCATGCCATAGCCCAGCTTGAAAAGGGCTCGCATATAGACGGGATCGAAGGGCTCCTTCTCCGCGAGCGCGAAATCCTCCGGCACCCAGATCGCGTTGTAATCGATGCGGTCGCGCTCGGCATTGGCGTACATGCGATAGAGATCGCCGATGCCTTGCGTCTTGATGAGCGAGGACAGCGACTTGCCGGCGATGGCGGCGATGCGCGGCTTGACGGCGCTCCATTCGGGACCGACCTTGCCGTTGCGGATGACATAGAGGGTGCGCTTGGGCTGCCGACCCACCAGCCTGTCGGCCATCTCCGCGGTGAAGTTGGACGGGAACAGGAAGGCCTGATTGCTGGTGCCGCCATCGACATGCAATTCGTCATAGCGCCGGCCGTCGGCCACGACATTCAGGCGCACCGGCGGAAACACGGCGGGGATCGAGGCCGAGGCGACGAGGATATCGCGGATGAGCAGTTTCCGGTCCGGATCGCGGCTCGTAGCGATGGCGCCGATATCCCAGATGACGGGACGCTCGGCGTCGAGATTGGTCGTGCCGATCAGGAGGCGGCGCCCTTTGGCATGCTCGCGGGCGATGTCGGCGAGCAGCCGATCGGTCATATAGCGGGCGACCATGTTCTTGAGCGGCGTGTTGTCGGCCGCCGAGTCGCTGCCGATGATGCTCAAAAAGCCTTTGCGCCGATAAATGTCCTTGCCGCTGATCTCGGTATAGACCTGGCGCAATTCCTCGTCATGAGCGGGGCCCGCAAAGGCGAAGGGCGCGATCAGCGAGCCGGTGCTGATGCCGGTGACGAGATCGAAATGCGGGCGATGGCCGGAGGCGGTCCAGCCGATCAACAGGCCGGCCCCGAACGCACCGGTGCTGCCGCCGCCGGAAATGGCCAGGAACTTGCGATCGAGCGGATTGACGGAACGGTCCGTCCGTGCGGCGGTGGTGATCTGTGCCGCCACCTTTTCGAGGTAGACAGGGCTGACACTGCTGACGTCATCGCCCCAATAGCGGATCTGCGCATAGCCCGGAACTCTCGCCGCAGCGACCAGCGGCTCGGGAACCGGATGGCGGAGATCCTCGAGCGAAGCACCACAGCCGAGCAGAAGCGATCCGAGCAGGGCCAGGAAGGCAGGTCGAAAAAACACCACCGGTTGCCGCACGCTACTTCACATAAGGTTCTTCATGCTTGGCCTGGGTGAGGGCGAAGATCACAAATGCATTCCAGCCTTCGGCCCGGTTCTCCGCCTCGAACTCGTAATAACCCTTGATATTGAGATAGGCCTGCATGCCGAAGGCCGGGAAGAGGAAGCCGACTTGCGGTCCGACACCGAAGACGCGCGATTCAAAATCGCCGAGGACCGCGCCATCGCCGCTGTCGCCGGTGATCTGCTGATAGGCATAGCCGACGGCACCGATATGCATGGTCGGCGACAGGAACTGCGAGGCGCCCCAGTCGAGATGCCAGTCTATGCCGTTCTGATAGTCGGTATGTTCGTTCTCGAAATTGTAGGTGAGGCCGGTGACGAAGGAAAATTCATGGCCGGTCTCGGGGTTGAAATAGGTGTAGCCCACGCCGCTGTCGATCGCGCCGTGGCCGATGCCGAGATTGGCGAGACGGTCCGGATCATAGTCGCCGACCGGAATGTCGCCTGCGAGATAGACCATGTAGTTGCTGGTGCCGTGGTTCCATTTCAGGGTGGCGGTCGGATAGAGATCGCCATAGGAGAAAAGCGACTCCTCGCGCTTGCCGGAAATCTCATTGCCATTGGGTCCGGTCAGCGTCGCTTCGACCGAGGCCTTGCTGTTGCCAACGATGCCGAGAACGCTCAGCGCAAACTGGCCCCCGAGAACCGGCTCTTCGAATATGTAGCCCGGCCCGAAGCCGAAGAGATCACCGCGGGCAGCGAGTCCGGCGCGGATTTCGCCGCCGTGTGCGAACTCGGCTCCACCCCCGGCACTGGGCTCGGTATGATAATAGAGCGATGTGAAGGTCCAGCCGGGATTGCCGGGAAGCGCTGCGAGACTGCCATATTGCCCCGGCAGCCAGAAGCTCACGCCGCCTTCGTCGGCGACCGCTTTCTGCGCCGCGCCGTTCCAGAGAACCATCAACATCGTGGACGCGCCCAACAACAAGCGCTGGGCAAGGCCCGTGGCAACCGCGCTTCTCATCATAATCATCCCCGTGACTGGTTCCCCGCGCATCCCGGGAGCATTCTCCCCCGAAAGGGGGGTATCCGGGTAGTTGGACCATAGCCCAATGCCGGGCGGGTCTCTCCGGGACGCTTATGATCAGTAATCCATCCCGCCCATTCCGCCGCCGGGCATAGCGGGCATGGCGGTTTCCTTCTTCGGCTTTTCGGCCAGCATCGCCTCGGTGGTGATGAGGAGGCCGGCGATCGAAGCCGCGTCCTGGAGCGCGATGCGCACGACCTTGGTCGGATCGACGATGCCCTTTTCGACGAGGTCGCCATACACTTCCTCTTGCGCATCGAAACCGAAATTGCCCGATTTCTCGAGCACACGGCTCACCACGATCGAGCCCTCGACGCCTGAATTCTCAGCGATCTGGCGGATCGGCGCCTCGAGCGCCTTCGACACGATGTTGATACCGGCCTGGATATCGGCATTGTCCGATGTGATCGCCGCGATGGCTTTCTTGGCGCGCAGCAAGGCGACGCCGCCGCCCGGCACGATGCCTTCCTCGACCGCGGCACGGGTCGCATTGAGCGCGTCGTCGACGCGATCCTTGCGCTCCTTCACTTCGACCTCGCTGGCACCGCCAACCTTGATCACGGCGACGCCGCCCGCAAGCTTGGCCAGGCGCTCCTGAAGCTTCTCGCGGTCATAGTCCGACGTCGTCTCTTCGATCTGCTGCCTGATCTGGGTGATACGCCCTTGGATGGCGGATTTCTCGCCATGCCCGTCGACGATGGTGGTGTTCTCCTTGTCAACCTTCACCCGCTTGGCGCGGCCCAGCATCTCCACCGTGACATTCTCGAGCTTGATGCCGAGGTCTTCCGAGATCACCTGGCCGCCGGTGAGGACGGCGATGTCCTCGAGCATGGCCTTGCGCCGGTCGCCGAAGCCCGGCGCCTTGACGGCCACGACCTTGAGGCCGCCACGCAGCTTATTGACGACGAGGGTCGCCAGCGCCTCGCCCTCGACGTCTTCCGCGACGATCAGCAGGGCCCGGCCCGTTTGCACCACGGCTTCGAGGATCGGCAGCATGGCCTGGAGCCCTGCGAGCTTCTTCTCATGCAGAAGGATATAGGCATCCTCCATCTCGGCGATCATCTTGTCGGCATTGGTAATGAAGTAGGGGGAGAGATAGCCGCGGTCGAACTGCATGCCCTCGACGACATCGAGCTCGGTGTCGAGCGACTTGGCTTCCTCGACCGTGATGACACCCTCATTGCCGACCTTCTGCATGGCCTTGGCGATCATGTCGCCGA
>Ga0187894_10000510_pt1 | contig 52722 bp, 45 predicted proteins | sample GBC1701081metaG_FD_136650 | JGI IMG/M metagenome (GOLD analysis project Ga0187894, IMG submission 136650) | White microbial mat communities from a lava cave in the Kipuka Kanohina Cave System on the Island of Hawaii, USA - GBC170108-1 metaG ...
CCGCGCCCGCGTTCTCCATCGCGCCGGCCTCGAACTCGGGCACGGCGACGAGGTCGAGCTTCTCGTACGGATAGGGCAAGTCGAAGTAGCTCTCGAGCCGCGCGAGCGTCTCGCGCGCGGCCTCGAGCGCGAACGCGGTGAGGCCCTCCTTGCCGGGCACGTGCCAGATGCGGATCTCGGTCTCGGCGCAGTGCAGCGGCTCCGACGCGACCAGCTCGCCGACCGCGAGCGCGAGCAGGTAGGTCGAGAGCGGCGGCGTCTGCGCGAACACCACCGTCTTCCGTCCGCCCTCGCGCGGCACGATCTTCTCGACGGGGTTGTTACTGATCACGGTGTTCGCGTGAGCGGTCGTCACCGAGATGCCGAAGCGCGCCTTCAGTGCGGGCTCGTCGAAGCACGGGAAGAAGCGGCGCGCCTCGGTCGACTCGAGCTGCGTGAACGCGTACTTGCGCTCGCCGGAGCGCGCGGCGTAGAAGCCGCGCAGATCGGTCGCGAGCTTCGCCTTGAACTCGAGCACGAGCGTCGCGCTGCCGGCCGGCAGCGCCTCGCCGAGCACGATCTCGACGGTCTCGCGCTCCGGCCGCATCTGCACACGGCCGCGCACGATCTTGTCGCCGATCTCCGCGTGCGCCTTCGTCACGCTGAGCCCGACCGCGTGCAGCTCGAGCGTCCGTTTGCTGCGCGCGAGCTCGACGTGGTGCAGTACGTCGCCGGAGAACAGCTCGCTCCGCGCGGGGTCGACCGCGATGTGGAGATCCGCCTCGATCGGACGCACGTCCGCGGGCAACCGATAGGCGCCGCGCAGGCGCTCGCTGCGCGCGCGCTTCGCCGCGGCGCGCTTCCGCTTCGCCCGCCCCCTCGCGCCCTCGTCCTTCGCCACGCTCGCCTCCGCAAAGAGGGGCGCATCTTACCGGCAGATCGAGGGAAACCCGGGACCGAATCGCAGCGCGCGCCCCCCACTCAGCGCCGATCGGCGTGGATCGATCCGCCCCAGCCGCGCAGCGCGTACTGAAACCGCGCGCCCGCTCGCGCGTTTCATCCAATGCACGCCTAGGGGAAGGGGGAAGAGAGATGACTCGTCGGATCGCTGCTTCACTGATCGTCTTCGCGGGCCTGCTCGTCGCGCCGGCCGCTGGCGCTCGGGACTACCGCTTCTTCGAGCAAGGTGACCGCGTCTACTACCAGCCGTACGGTTCGAGCCGCTACTTCGAGAAGCTCGCGCCGCCTCACTTCTATCTGCCGAAGGCGCTGAGCGCGTTCGAGAAGGGCCACCGCTCCATCTCGGCGGAGTATCTGGAGAAGGCGGCGGTCGGCTTCAGCTACTTCGAGGAGCGCGCAGCGGGCGAGGACAAGCGTCAGCTGAAGATCGCGGGCCGAGCGCTCGACAAGCTGGCGTACAGCGTACGGCGAGGTGAGACGGAGCTCACCACGCTGCAGCGTGCGGTGAAGGACGCCGAACGTGTGCTCGACGGCGAGCGCGTCGCGTCGTTGGCGGAGCCGCAGAGCTGAGAAGTGTCAGAGAGTCGCGGCCGCGCTGGCGGCCGCGGCCTCGCGCGCGCTCGCGACCAGTGCGGCGACCGCGGCCCGCAGCGCGTGCGCGCTGCGCTCGTGCGCGAGGATGGCGTCCGCGTCGACGCGGTTCGTCCAGAGCGGGAGCGTGATCGACGCGGACGGGACGAGGCGCGCCTCCATCGTCGTCAGGATCTCGCGCAGCTGCGGCGTCCCGTAATTCGAGCGCGACGTGTCGATCAGCGCGAGCGGCTTGCCTGAGAACTCGCCGCTCGAGACGATCCAGTCGAGCGCGTTCTTCAGTGCGCCGGGGACGCCGTGCACGTACTCGGGGCTGGAGACGACGATCGCGTCGGCGTCGCGCAAGGCGCGGCGCCACGCGGCGACCGGCGGCGGCGCCGGATCGACGTCGAGGTCCGGGTTGAAGTGCGGCAGCGCCGCGATGCCGCCGAAGCGCTCGATGCGAACGCCTTCCGGCGCGAGCCGCACAGCGGCGTCGAGCAGCGCGCCGTTCGAAGACGCGGCGCGCAGGCTTCCGCAGATCGCGAGGACGTGCATCGCTGTCGGCTCGCTTCGCAGTCGGGGATCACAGCCCTAGCCGCGCCACTTCCTCGCGCCGCCGCGGCTCGTCATAGCGCAGGAAGAACTCGTCGAGCTGCGGCGGGGCGACGCGCGTTCCGGCGAGCATCGCATGCACCTGACCGCGGTGATGGGTCTGGTGCACGAACAGGTGCGCGAGCACGGCCGGAATTGCCTCATCGAACACGCCCTCGTCGCCGCGGTGCATGCGCACCGCGCGCGCGAGCGCTGCGTCGTCCAGCGCGTCGCAGAGCTGCACGAGCGTTCGGTCCGATGCGAGCTGCGCCGCCGAGAGCGCCGCGATGTCGGCGTGCGGAGCGCCTCGCGCCGCCCGCCAATTTGCCTCCCCGCGCCCGGTCTCGACCAGCTCGCCGAGGTAGTACGTGTCCACGAGCCAGATGTGATTCAGCGTGAGCAGGATCGACGGGAAGAAGCTCACGCGCGGCGCGCGCAGCTCCTCGGGCGAAAGCTGCGCACACGCGCGCAGCAGCCGGTCGTTCGACCACGCGTTGTTGCGCGCGCACGCGCGGAAGTGAGCGAGGAGAAGCACGGGGACGTTCCTCCGATTTCCAGGGAGCGAAGCGCAGCCTTCGAATGGTGCCTTTCCGTTCGAGGCCGAGACACCGGGTCGTTTCTCGAGCGGCGCGGCTGCCGACAGTGCGCCGTCAGGAGCGCCGCCGAGGGCGCGAGGAAAGCGAAACAAGGAGGAACGTCCCCGGCGCTTCGCCTTATTCTGCGTGCCGATGGCCCAGTACTCCGCAGCCGGCTTCGCGTTTCGCGACCTGCGCGAGCTGCTCGCGAAGGCGAACGAGCCGAAGAGCGGCGACCAGCTCGCGGGCATCGCTGCGGCGAGCGCGCAGGAGCGCGTCGCCGCGAAGCGCGCGCTCGCGGAGGTTCCGCTCGCGCGCTTCGTCGAAGAGCCGGTGATCGCGCCCGAGCGCGACGAGCTGACTCGCGCGTTCCTCGCGGAGCAGGATGGGGACGCGTTTCGCGCGCTCGCGGGGCTCCGCGTCGGCGAGCTGCGCGAGCGGCTGCTCGCGGGCGCGTTCGACGCGGGTCTCGCGGCGCTGCGCCGCGCGCTGCTCCCCGAGCACGCGGCGGCGCTCGCGAAGCTGTGCTCGAACCTCGATCTCGCGCTCGCCGCGAAACGCCTGCCGGTCGTCGTGCGCGCGCGCACGACGCTCGGTCTCGCCGGCCGGCTCGCGTCGCGCATCCAGCCGAACCACCCGGCCGACGGCGCGGACGGAATTCGCGCGTCGATCCTCGAAGGGATCGCTTACGGCTCGGGCGACGCGGTGATCGGCGTGAACCCCGCGGACGATCGGCTCGAGGCGGTGGAGCGCGTCGCGCGCGCGATCGACGACGTGATGACGCCGCTCGCGCTGCCGACCCAGTCCTGCGTGCTCGCGCACGTGACGACGCAGCTGCGCGCGTTCGAGCGCGGCGCGCCGCTCGATCTCGTGTTCCAGTCGGTCGCAGGCACCGAGCAGGCGAACCGCGCGTTCGGCGTCGACCTCGCGCTGCTCGACGAGGCGAACGCGCTGGTGCGCGAGCGCGGCCGGCTGCGCACGCCGCACGTCTGGTACTTCGAGACGGGGCAGGGCTCGGAGCTGTCGAGCGACGCGCACCAGGGCGTCGACCAGCTGACGCTGGAGGCGCGTTGTTACGGCGTCGCGCGCCGCTACGCGCCGCTGCTCGTCAACACCGTGGTCGGCTTCATCGGGCCCGAATACCTGTACGACGCGCGCGAGATCGCGCGCGCCGGGCTCGAAGACCACTTCATGGGCAAGCTGCTCGGTCTGCCGATGGGCGCCGACGTCTGTTACACGAACCACGCCGAGGCGGATCAGAACGACCTCGAGAGCACCGCGCTCCAGCTCGCGGCCGCCGGCTGCAACTACTTCATGGGCGTGCCGCTCGGCGACGACTGCATGCTGCACTACCAGAGTACGAGCTATCACGACGTCGCGGCGCTCCGGGAGTTGTTGGGGCTGCGGCCCGCGCCCGAGCTCGAGCGCTGGCTCGAAGAGCGCGGCCTGATGCGCGACGGCCGGCTCACCGAGCGCGCCGGCAACGCGCGCGCGTTGCTCGCGTGACGGCGAGCGACGAGCTCGCGCGTCTGCTGCGCGCGACGCCGGCGCGGCTGGACGTCGGCCGCGCCGGCGTTCGCCCGCGCACCGCGAGCGCGCTCGACTTCCGCGCGGACCATGCGCGTGCGCGCGATGCGGTCGGCAGCGCGTGGAGCGATGCGTTCCACGCGGAGCTGCGCACGCGCGGCTTCCTGTTCGCGCGCTCCGCGGCGCCCGACCACGAGGCGTTTCTGCGCCGGCCCGATCTCGGGCGCGTGCTCGCGGACGGCGAGGCTTCCCAGATCGCGGCGGCGCGCGTCGCCGGCGCGGTCGCGCAGATCGTCGTCAGCGACGGCCTCTCCGCGCGCGCAGCCGAGACGTGGCTCGCGCGCGTCTGGCCAGCGCTCGCGCGCGGACTCGAACGCGTCGGCCCGCTCGCGCGGCCGGTCGCCGTCACGCGCGGGCGCGTCGCGATCGCCGACCGGATCTGCGAGGCGAGCCGCGCGCTCCTCGCCGTCCACCTGATCGGCGAGCGCCCCGGCCTCGCGACGCCCGAGAGCCTGGGTTGTTACGTGACGCTGCGCCCGCACAGCCGAACGACGGACGCCGACCGCAAGTGCATCAGCAACGTCCACGCGCGCGGTCTTCCGCCCGACGAAGCCGGCGCCGCGATCGTCGAGCTGTGCGAGAAGGTTCTGCGCGCGGGGAGCAGCGGGACGAACGTTGCGCTGTGAGCGTCCGCAAACGGCGAGCGTTCCATTCGCCAGCGCGCATCATCCAAGCCCGGAATGGAGACGAGCATGAACCAACGCGAGCGATCCGACGCCTTTCATTCCCTCCACGCCCGAGGCGAGCTGCTCAGGCTCCCTAACGCCTGGGACGCCGGCAGCGCGCGGCTGTTCGAGGCTTGTGGCGCGCGCGCGATCGCGACGACGAGCGCGGGGCTGGCGTGGTCGCTCGGCTACGCGGACGGGAATCGCGTGCCGCCGCGCGTGCTCGAGGCGGCGGCGCGCGAGATCGCGCGCGTCGTGCGCATTCCGCTCAGCGTCGACGCCGAGGCGGGGCTCGCGAAGGACGCGGCCGGTACGCGCGAGACGATTGCGGCGCTGATCGGCGCCGGCGTGGTCGGCGTGAATCTCGAGGACGGCAGCGATCCGCCGGACGTGCTGCGGGCGAAGATCGAAGCCGCGAAGCAGGCGGGTACGCGGGCTGGCGTGCCGCTGTTCGTCAACGCGCGTACCGACGTCTACTTGAAGCGCCTCGTGCCGAGCGAGCGCGCGCGCGAGGAGGCGATCGCGCGCGGGCGCGCCTACCGGGGCGCCGGCGCCGACGGCTTCTTCGTGCCTGGGCTCGCCGAGTCCGAGTCGATTCGCGCGATCGTCGCGGCCGTCGACCTGCCGCTGAACCTGATGCTCGTGCCCGGGCTGCCGAGCGCGAGCGCGCTCCAGGAATTAGGCGTGCGGCGGCTCAGCGCCGGCTCGTCGATCGCGCAGAGCGCCTACTCGCTCGCGCGCCGCGAGGCGCTCGCGCTGCTCGGCAGCGAGAACGCAGCCGCCACGCCGGCGCTCACGTATCCGGAGCTGAACGCGCTGTTCGCGTGAACGGGCTCAGGGCTCCGCCTGAGCGGTCGCACCCACCGGCGAGATCGCGGCGCGGAGCGCAATCGCCGCGTCGTCGAGGTGCCTTTCGGGTTCGATCGCGAGCCACATCAACCCCGCGAGCACGTAGAGCACCGCGACGCTCGCGAGCGGGAGATTCCAGCTGCCGAAGTGTTCGAGGCTCTGCCCGAACACGATCGGGCAGACCGTCCCGCCGAGATTCCCGAACATGTTCATCGCTCCGCTCACCACGCCGCCGTGCCGGCCGCCGATCGCGAGGCACGTGGACCACGCGGATGCGATGCCGAGCGCCGCGAACCCTGCGGCGGCTGTTAGGAACGCGGTCGCGAGCGCGGCGCTCGGCGTCGCGATCGCGCCGACGATCGCGAGCGAGGCGATCGGCAGCCCGACGATCCCGGGCGCGCGCAGGCCGAAGCGCAGCCCGCGGCGCCGCACCAGCGCGTCGGAGACGAGGCCGCCGAAGAAGCAGCCCGCGGCGATCGCGAGCCACGGCAGCGCGGTGAGCCAGCTCGACTGCGCGAGCGAGAAGCCGCGCGCGCGCTCGAGGTATTGGGGCAGCCAGGTCATGAAGAAGTACCAGCCGTAGATCGCGCAGAAGTACATCGCGCAGATCGTGATCAGGTTGCGGCTGCGCACGAGGCGCGCCCACGGGACGCGCGCGTGCGGCTCGTGCGCGGGCGGGCCGATCTCGACGATCTCGGCGCCGTTCACGCCGCGATGCTCGCGCGGGTCGTCGCGCATCCAGGCGTACCAGATCGCCGCCCAGGCGGCGCCGAGCGCGCCGAACGCGACGAACGCCTCGCGCCACGAGAATTGCCGCAGCATCGCGCCGACGATCGGCTGCGAGACGGCGGTGCCGAGCGCTGCGGCCGCGACCGTCAGGCCGAACGCGCGGCCGCGCTCGCGCTCGGGCAGCCAGCGCCGGAACGCGCTCGCGAGCGTCGGCAAGACGCCCGCCTCGCCCATCCCGAACAGGAAACGGATCGCGACCAGCGAGCGAAAGCCGGCGGCCGCTGCGGTCGCGATCGTCCAGGCGGACCACCAGAGCACGATGCGCGTCATCATGCGCCGCGCGCCAAAACGATCGGCGAGCCAGCCGCTCGGCACCTCGAAGATCGCGTACGCGAGCGTGAACGCGCTGAACGCGAAGCCGAGCTGCGCGTCGCTCAGCGCGAGATCGCGCTGAATCGCCGAGCTCGACAGCGAGATCGCGACGCGGTCGATGTACGCGATCGCCATCGTCGCGAGCGCGAAGCCGAGCATCGTGTGGCGGGCGCGCGTGGGCTGCATGCGGGGGCGCAGTCTTCCGCGCCGCGTTTCGCCGCGCCACGGAGAGCGCGGGAAGCGATCAGTCCAGATAACGCGCAAACGCCATGCGCAGCTCGCTCGGGCCTGCGGCGAGCGGCTCGCCATGCGCCATCACGATGCGCTCGAAGCGCCACGCGCACAGCGTGTCGACCCACGCGCGAATCGCGGCGCGGTCGCGCAGCAGGATCAGGCGCGAGGAGCGCGTCGGCCCGAAGCGCGGCGGTAGGCCCAGCAGCCACAGGCCGAAGCGATCGCGGCGGCGCGGCGGCGCGGGAAGGTTGAATGCGGTGTCGACCAGGATCAGCGTGCGCGATGGCGCGTGGAGGAACGCGACCTCCGTAACACCTCGGCCGCAATCCAGCACTCGATGAGGGAGCAGGTCCGCGAACGGCGGCGCGGCGCCAGGCAGCAGCTCGTCGCCCGCGGGCAGCTCCGGCTTGCGGGCGCGCAGGCCGGGAGCGAGCCAGATCGCGGCATCGGGAAACGCGCGCTGCCACGCCGCGAGCCCCAAGTAGTGGAACGAGTTCGGCGCAACGAGGAAGCGCGCGCCGCCGCGCGCGGAGACGAAATCACTCAAAGCGTTGCTCAGCGGCACCGGCGACCACGCGAGCACGCCGCCGCCGGGCAGATCGATCAGGAGCGATCGGGTTCCGAGCCGCGGGCCCAGCGGAATTCCCAACAACCGATCGACCGACCACAGCCCCGGCGCGAGCTCGCGCGGCGGCGGTTCGTACGCAGCGTGCCAGCGCGGAGTGCCGCGCGCGATCAGTCGTTCGAGCAGAGAGCGCCTCGAAGCGACGCCCGCACTCACTCGAGAATCCCCGCGATGCGCGCTCTCACGAGCGCATCGATCGCGTCGACGCGGCGGATGTCCTCGCGCAGCGCGGCGGCGAATGCGCGGCGCTTCTCGAGCAGGTCGCTCGCGTCGCCGTCCGCGAGGCCGCGATGGCGCGCGAGCTTCAGCGCGGTCGCGAACAGCGCCTGCGAGACGGACTCCTGGCGCGCGACGCGGCCCTGCAGCACGTACTGCCGCCCGAGCGCGAGGCAGCCGCGTAAGAACGCGCCGTCGTCGAGCTTGGCAGTCGCGGGCGCGCGCTCGAGCGCATCCGCGACGACGCGGTAGGCCTCGAGAAACGGGCGCAGGATGCGGTGCGCGTGGAACGGGCGGAGGCGCGGGAGGATTCCGGTGATCGCGTCCGCGCTCTCGTCGAGCGCGCGCTCGAACTGCGGCACGTGCATCGCGAGCTCGCTGCGCAGCTCGGCCAGGAAGTGCTCGCGGTCGGGGAAGAAGAACTCGAACTTGAGCAGATCGCGCAGCGCGAGCGCCGCGTTCCAGAACGCGGCGCGGCGATCCTCCACGCCCGGCTCCGCCGCACGCAGCAGCGCGAGCTCCGCGATCGCTCCAGTCACGAAGAAGTGAATCACGGTATTTCTGTAATAAGCCGCCGCGAGGTGTTGACCGGGCGCGATGCCGTATACGACCTCCGGCCCCTCGGCGAAGCGCTGCAGCAGGCCGCTCGTGACGAGCTCCTCGAGCACGGGCGTCAGCGTCTCGGCCGAATCGAGCGCGATCTCGTCCGTCACCGGCAAGCGGCAGCGGTGGACGTACTCGACCAGATTGCGCAGCGAGGTGCGCAGCTCTTCCACACTCAGCGCGCGGTCGCCGCGCCCGAGCAGCGAGAGGCAGACCAGCGAGATCGGCGTGATCGGCGTCGCGCGGTTGATGCGCACGCACACCTCGAACGCGAGCTTCTGCAGCGCGAGGCTCTGTTCGTTCGGGTCGGGCGCGGCGTCCGGATTCGGCGCGCCGAGCGCCTTGGCGAGCGAGACGTCGTCGCCGAAGCGCACGTGGATGCGGCCATAGCGCTTGCCCATGCGCCGCACGATCCGCACGAACCAGGCGAAGCCCTCCGCTTCCTTCTCGCCGCCGCGCTGCTCGGCGGCGTAATCACTGACGTCCGAGATCTGGTCGTATGCGATCGAGACCGGGATCAGGTGCACGTCCTCGCAGCGCCCGCGCCGGTAGGCGTCGACGACGTACGCGAGCAGGCCGAAGCGCGGCGGCAGCAGTTTCCCGCTACGCGAGCGCCCGCCCTCGATGTACCACTCGAGCGGGAAGCGCTTCTCGACCAAGTAGTCGACGTAGTGCCGCAGCACGCACTTGTAGACCTCGTCGTCCTTGAACGTGCGCCGGATGAAGAACACGCCGGCGCGGCGCACCAGCGGCCCGACCGGGAAGAAGTTCATGTTGATGCCGCCCGCGGTGTGATTCTGCGGCATGCCGTTCTCGTGCAATAACACCTGCAGCACGGCGTGATCGAGGTTCGACTTGTGCGTCGGCAGGAACACGACGCTGTGGTGCTGCGAGAGATCGCGGATGCGCGCGAGCGCGGCGGGGTCGTAACGCAGCACTTGGTCGTAGCCGCGCGTCATTCCGTAGCGCCAGAACTGCACGATCAGGTCGATCATCGTCGGCCGGTGCGCGGCGGCTATCTCGCGCAGGTCGCGCTCCGCCTCGCGCAGCACGTCCTCTGCGCCGCGCCCGAGCCGCGCGGCGAGCAGCGCGATCTCTCCGCGAAACGCCGGCCGCGCCAGAATTTCCTCGCGCACGAAGCGCGGGATCTTGTAACGCGCGCCGCGTAGGCGGCGCTCCGCGCGCTCGAGCGCGAGATGCGCCTGGCGCACGACGAACTCCGCGAAGCCGAGCGTCGCGCCGCTCTCCGCAGCGGTGTTCCGGCGCCAGCGCTCGCGCAGCTCGGATGCGCGCGCGGGATCGGCCGCGACGATCCGGCAGCGCTGCGGCGCGATGCGCAGCACGAGCCGCTCGCGCAGCTTGTCCGGATCGCGCGGATCGCCGAGCCACAGCAGGTCCGAGAGCTGCGCCGTGCGCACGCCCTTGTGCGCCGGCGTCATCCACACCACGCGCAGCGGCGCGAACAGCGCGTCGTCGCCCGCTGCCAGCGCCGCCTCGAGATCGAGCCCGAGCGCGCCGCGCTTTCGGCGCGAGGCCGGAATCGGTAGCGCGTCGACCGCGGCGCCGGCCGGCTTGTTACGGGCGACCCAGCCGCGCAGGATGCGCTCTTCGAGCGCGCTCGCGGCGTCGAGCAGGCAGACCACGCGGCGGTCGGCGAGCGGGAAGCCCGGCTCGTCTTGGCGCGGCGCGTCGGCCGGGTTCACTCGCCCGCTCCGGCGTTGAACGCGACCGCGAGCTCGGCGAGCGCGCGCACGCCGGTCAGCAGCGTGCGCTCGTCGACGACGAAGCGCGGCGAGTGATTCGGCGCCGCGTCCGCGAGCGAAACCGCGGGGTCGCGCGCGCCCAGCCAGATGAACATCCCCGGCACCCGATTCGCGAAGTACGAGAAATCCTCTGCGGTCGTGGTAGGGCGCGCGTCGTGCACCTTGTCGGCGCCGAACGTGCGTTCGAGCACGCCGCGCCCCCAGGCGGTGAGCGCCGGATCGTTCGTCAGCACGCCGTAGCCGCGCACGATCTCCAGCTCCGCGCTCGCGCCGCTCGCCTCCGCGGTCTTCGTCACGACGCGCTCGATCTTCGCATGCAGCGCGGTGCGCGCGGCCTCGTCGAGCGTGCGGATCGTGCCGATCAGCTCGACTCGTTCGGGAATGATGTTGTTGCGGACGCCGCCGTGGATCGCGCCGACCGTCACGATCGCCGGCGAGGTGATGTCGATTTCGCGCGCGGGCAGCGCCTCGATCGCGAGCACGACGCGCGCCGCGACGGCGATCGGGTCGACGCCGGCCCACGGCATCGCGCCGTGCGTCTGGCGTCCGAGGATCGTGATCGCGAAGCGGTCCGCGGCGGCCATCGCCGGACCTGCGACCACGCTCAGCTCGCCCGCGACGTCGGCCGGTCCGACGTGGAGCCCGAACACGCCGTCGGGCTTCGGGTCTTCGAACGCGCCGTCCACGAGCATCGCCTCGGCGCCGCCGGTCTCGGCCGGCCCGCCGCCTTCCTCCGCGGGCTGGAACAGGAACACGACGGTTCCCGGCAGCTGCGCGCGCATGCCGGCGAGCACCTCGGCGGCCCCTAACAGCATCGCGACGTGCGTGTCGTGCCCGCACGCGTGCATCACGCCGACGTCCTGGCCGTTGTAGGTGGAGCGCGCCGTCGATGCGAACGGCAGGCCCGTCTGCTCGACGACCGGCAGCGCGTCCATGTCCGCGCGCAGCGCGACGACGCGGCCCGGCTGCCCCCCGCGCAGCACGCCGACGACGCCGGTCTGCCCGACGCCCTCGCGCACCTCGATCCGCAGCTCGCGGAGCCGCCTCGCGACGAGCGCGGCGGTGCGCTTCTCGAGAAACCCGAGCTCGGGGTGCTGGTGGATGTCGCGGCGCAGCGAGATCACGCGCGCCTCCGCCTGCGCTGCACGCGCTGTGATCTCCTCGCTGGGAGCTGCGAGTGCGCTCGCACTCGGGAGGAGCAGAAGGAGAGCCGCAGAGCAACGCCGCATCGACGAACCTCGGGTACGTCCGGCCATTCTATAGGGAGGCGCGCAGCGTTCGGCGCGCCGCGTTTCCGTGCGCGGTGCGCACGAGCGAATGCAGCGTCTCTCACGGAATCGGCAGCGGCGCGTCGTATGCTGGCGCCGCGATGCCGTCCGACCTGCGATTTCCGCGCGAAGCCTGGCTGCTGCTCGCGGTGGGCGTCGGTTGGTTCGCGGCGAGCCGCGGCAGCGCGCTCGGCCTGCTCTTCGCGGTGCTCCCCGGCGCGCTGCTCACCGCGAGCGGCGCCGCGCAGCTGTTCGGGCTCGCCGAGCCGCGGCTGCGCGACCTCGGCGCGGTCGGCGCGCTGCTCGGCGTGCTGTTCGCATTCCCGTCGCCCGCCTGGGGATGGGGCGAGAGCGCGCTGCTGTTCGGGGCGTCGCTGCTGGCGTTTCTCGCGGTCGGTGCGTTCACCGCGCGGGCGCAGCAGGCGGTGGACGGCATCGCCGCGCCGCCGCGCACGCCGCAGCTTTACGCGGAGATCGCGGTCGACCAGGCGATCCGCGGGCCGATGCTGCTCGTCTCGCCGATCTCGGACGCGGCTGAGAACGAGCGCCTCGCGGGTGAGCTCGCGGACGCGGCCTCGCTCTGGCGGGAGCGCGGCTGGCTCGCGCAGCCCGCGAGCTATCACGCCGCGCCGCCGCCGGCCGAGCGGGTCGCGATCGCGCCGCGGCGGACGCTCGGCCTCGCGTTCGAGGAGCTGCGCTTCGAGAGCGGCTACGCGCCGTACGACGGCGAGCCGGGTCGCGAGCGCTGGCTCGCGTACGCGCCGAATCGGCTCGCGTGGGCGTGGCTGCTACGGCACGCCGAGCCGGCGCGGCCGTGGCTGATCTGCTTGCACGGCTATCAGATGGGCACCCCCGCGATCGACCTCGCGGTGTTCCGCGCGGAGGCATGGCAGCGCCGCGGCTGGAACGTCGTGCTGCCGGTGCTGCCGCTGCACGGCCCGCGGCGGCTCGGCGCCGTCTCGGGCGCCGGCATGTTCGGCGCGGATTTCCTCGACAGTGCGCACGCGCTCGCGCAGGCGATCTGGGATCTGCGGCGCCTGATCGGTTGGATCCGCGCGCAGGGCGGCGGCGAGATCGCTTGTTACGGGCTCTCGCTCGGCGGCTACTGCGCGGCGCTGCTCGCGAGCGCCGCGCCCGAGCTCGAGCGCGTGATCGCCGGCATCCCGGCGACGGACTTCGTCCGGCTGGTCTGGCGCCACGCGCCGCTCGCGTCGCGCGAAGGGATGGAGCGCGCGGGCATCGTGCGCGCGCTCGCGTCCGACGTGATGCGCCCGGTCTCGCCGCTCGCGCTCGCGCCGCTCGTCCCGCACGCGCGCCGCTTCGTGTTCGGCGCGCCCGATGACCAGTTCGTGGCGCCCGATCAGGTGCGGGACCTGCTCGCGCACTGGGGCACGCCCCGCCACGTCTGGTACCCGGGCGCGCACCTGACGTTTCGCGTGCACGCTCCGGTGCAGGAGCTGCTACGGGAGGCGCTCGGGCAGCGAGCCGCGTGAGCCCGGCTCGTCGAGGAGAAGAGCGATGAAGCTCGCAGCGATCCTGATGTGCGTGGCTTCGCTCTCGGCACGCGCGTTCGCGGACGCGCCGCCAGCGACCGCCGACCGGCTCGCCTGGCTCGCGGGTTGTTGGGAGTACGTGGGCGCGGAGAAGGGCTCGGGCGAGGCGTGGCTCGCACCGGCGGGCGGCGAGCTGCACGGGATCGGCCGGAGCGTCGCGGGCGGGCGCGTCGTCTCCTACGAGCAAATGCGCATCCTGCCGAGCGAGGGCGGCTCGCTCGTGTTCGCCGTCTCCGCGTCCGGTGCGCCCGAGCGGCGCTTCGCGCTCGCATCGATCACGGCGGCCGAGGTCGTGTTCGAGGACCCGACGAACGATTTCCCGCAGCGTGTGATCTATCGGCTGGCGCAGGACGGCGAGATCTCCGCGCGCATCGAGGGCGCGAAGGGCGAGCCCTCGCGCGCGCAGGATTTCCCGATGAGACGCTGCAAGCTGCCGCGCCGCCGCTAGCGCGCGACGACACGGATTGGGGTCTGACCCCCTTCTGTGTCATTGCGCGTTTTGCGGGCGGGAGCGTGCGGTCGTGACCGCAGCGGACGCGCGCTCAGTCGGCGACGAGCTCGACGGGCTCGCAGCCAAGGCCCGCTGCGACGAGCACGACGGTCGCGTAGTCGACCGGCTCGCAGTCCTGCTCGACGTGGTGGAGCAGGTTCAGATTGAACGCGATGCGGCGGCCGGTCGCGCGCTCGTGCGCGTCGCAGATCGCGCGCACGAGATCGCGCTGCGACCAGCCGCGCTCGCGGCGGCGCCGGCGAATGCCGAGCCCGTCGGGCACGACGCGCGAGCGATCGGCGAAGCGCGTCATCGCGCGCCCCGCATGCGCGGGCGCTCGATCCACTCGAGACACGCGCCGTCGGGATCCGGGAAGAAGCCGGCGTGCAGGCCGTCGATCGGGATCTCGGGCCCCATGTCGAGCCAGACCGCGCCGGAGTGCGCGATCCCCAGCTCGTCGAGCTGCGCGGAGGCCTGCTTCGCGTCGTCGACGAGCAGCGCCATCCGGTAGAGGCCGAGCGCGTTCGCCGGCCGCGCGGGACCGCGAGTCGGGAGGGGCTCTTCCCACTGCGCGAGCCGGATCGCGAATGCGTCGCTCGCCGCGAGCGTCGCCTCGCGCCAGCGCGCGGCGCCGTCGACTCCGAACGCGGCGCCGTCGACCTCGCGCTTCTCGGGTGCGCTTGCAGTCGAGCCGAGCACGCGCTCGTACCACGCGGTCGAAGCCTCGAGGCTCGCGACGTTCACGACGACTCCAGCGCTGCGCGGCGCAGCGCCCGCGCCCGCGCTCTCTGCGATCTCGAGCAGCGTTCCGTCGGGATCGCGCGCGAGCAGCCCGCGGCGACCCGCAGCGAGCGCGCGCGGCGCCGAGAGCGGCGGCGCTCCCGCAGCGAGCAAGCGCGCGTGCAGCGCGCCGGCGTCGCGCACACTCAACGTGAGGCGTGAGAAGCCGAGCTCGTTCACGCGCGCAGGCCGGCCGACCGGCGCCGGCGCCTTCCACTCGAGCAGGTCGATCGCCGGCGCGGCTTGCCCGCGGTCGTCGTGCAGAATCCACGCGTCCCACTGCACGCGACCCGCGATGCCGAAGCCCGCGCCGTCCTGCGGAACCGGGTTCGTGTGCGAGAGCGGCGTCAGCCCGAGCGCGTCGCGATAGAACGCGAGCGAGCGCGCGAGCCGCGCGCAGTTCACATTCACGTGCACGACCGCGTGGAACTCGAGCGCCATTTGCTGCCTGCCCCTCGCGCCCGTCTCTAGCACCGAAGCCGAGCTTCGCGATGCTGCGCCGCGATGCGGGCGAACCTCGAGCTGAAGGCGCGTTGCGCGGACCTCGCGCTCGCGCGCGAACGAGCGCGCGCGATCGCGACGGCGTGGCTCGGCGTCGACGACCAAGTCGACACCTACTTCGTGACGCGAGTCGGCCGGCTCAAGCTGCGCGAATCGAGCCTCTCGGGCGCGCTGCTCGTGCCGTACTTCAGGCTCGACGAGGCGCGCGCGCGTCGTTCCGATTATCAGGTGGTCGCGGTCGAAGACGGCGCCGGGCTCGCGCGCATGCTGGGCGAGATGCTCGGCGTGCATCGGGTCGTCCGGAAGCGGCGCGAGATCGCGCTCTACGAGAACGTGCGCATCCATCTCGACCGCGTCGATGGGCTCGGCACGTTCATCGAGCTCGAAGCGGTGTGGGACGGCGCCGAGGCGGGGCTCGCCGAGCAGCAGCGCAAGCTCGCGTTCCTGCGCGAGCGGCTCGGCGTGCGCGACGAGGACGTGCTCGCCGGCAGCTACGAGACGCTGCTCGCTCCCTAATGGCTCCGCCAGTCGAGCACCGAGCGGCCGATCGTCGTGCGTGTCTCGAGGCGCTCGAGCTCGGCGGGCAGCTCGCGGAACGAGGCGACGCGGCCGACGATCGGGCGCACGCGGCCGGCATCGAGCAGCCGCACGATCTCGGCCTGCGCGTGCTCACCGAGCTCGCGCGGGAGCAGGTTCACGGCGCCGAGCCTCGCGCCGCCTTCGCGGTACGCGAGCATCACGCCGCCCACGCTGAAGTTCCCGAACACGAGCGGCCGCGGCGTGATCCACGCGCGGTCCTCCGCGCCGATGTCGCCCGAGAAGCCGGCGAGCACGAGCCGGCCGCCGCGCGCCATCGCCGGAAACGTCGCGAGCGTCGTCTCGCCGCCGATCAAATCGCAGACGACGTCGAGGCCATGCCCGCCGGTCGCGGCGAGCAGCTCCGCGGCGAGCTTCTCAGTGCGCGCGTCGAGCGCGTGCTCGGCGCCGAGCTCGCGGCAGAACGCGCGCTTCTCAGGTGTGCTCGCGGTCGCGATCACGCGCGCGCCGTGCGCGACGCCGAGCTGCACGGCCGCTGAGCCGACGCCGCCCGCGCCGGCGTGCACGAGCAGCCACTCGCCGCGCGCGAGCCGGCCGCGTTCGTGCAGCGCGAGCCAGCCGACGTGAAACGGGAAGAAGAGCGCGCACGCGTGCACGTCGTCCTGCGTCGCCGGCGCGTCGAACGTCATCGCGGGGTCGACGAGCGCCGCCTGCGCGTGCGCGCCGTACGCGCCGATCGCGCTCGCGATCACGCGGCGGCCGAGCCAGCGCTCGGCGCCGGCGCCCGCCGCGTCGACCACGCCGCACAGCTCCATGCCGAGCGTGTACGGGAGCGGCGGGTTCACGGTCAGGTAGCGCCCGTAACAAGCATCGAGCTCGTTGTAGTTGCAGACGCTGGCCGCGACCCGCACGCGCAGCTGGCCCGCGGCCGGCTCCGGCGTCGGGAGCTCGCTGAGCGCGAGCGCCGCGCTCGGCTTCCCATGGCGCACGACGCGCCACGCGTTCATCGCGGCAGCGCTCTCCGCTCGCGCCGCGGCACTCAGGGCCTGGTCTCGATCTCGCGCCGCTCCTCGCGCCAGCGCTGCATGCTGCCCTCGAGCAGCCGCACGTTCGCGAAGCCTCTCGCGCGCAGCAGCTCCGCTGCCTTCGCTGCGCGCCCACCGACCTCGCAGTACGCGACGACGCCGCGCTGCTCGTACGCGTCGAGCTCGCCGACGCGGGCCTCGAGCTCCTGCAGCGGAATCAGCTTCGCGCCCGGCACATGCCCCTGCGCGAATTCCTCCGGCGTGCGCACGTCGAGCAGCAGCGGCGCGTCTTCGCCGGCGAGCAGCGCGGCGAGCTGGTCCGGCTGCAGCGGAGTCGATTCATGCGCGCGCTTCGAGCAAGCGGCGAGCGCGACGAGTCCGGCGAGCACAGCGAGCGCGAGAATCGAGCCGTGATTTCGCATGGCGCGCACTCTATCGCCGCGCGCGCGGTGCGGCGCTCGGCGATCGAGATACGCTGCGCGAATGCCGACCCTCTTCACGCGCATCATCCGCGGCGAGCTGCCGGGCCGCTTCGTCTGGCGCGACGCGCAGTGCGTCGCGTTCCTGTCGATCGGGCCGCTGCAGCGCGGCCATACGCTGGTCGTTCCGATCCGCGAGGTCGACCACTGGCTCGACCTGCCGCCGGAAGAGGCGGCGCACTTGATGAGGGTCTCTCAGAAGATTGGGCAGGCGCTGCAGGCGGCGTTCGCGCCTGTGAGGGTCGGCCTGATGATCGCGGGCCTCGAGGTGCCGCACGTGCACCTCCATCTCGTGCCGATCCACGAGCTGCGCGATCTCGATTTCGCGCGCGCCGAGCGGAACCCGGACCCCGCGTTGCTGGATGCGGCCGCCGCGAAGCTCCGCGAGGCGTTGCGCAAGGCAGGCCACGCGGAGGTATCGGAGTGACGCACGCGCGGCTGGCGCGCGCGCTGGCGATCGCTGCCGGGCTCGCGCTGGCGGCCGGCGGCGCGCTCGCGAAGCCCGCTGTGATTCTGATCTCGATGGACGGCGTGCGGCACGACTACCCGGACCGCGAAGCGCTGCCCGGCTTTGCCCGCATCGCGAAGGACGGCGCGCGCGCCGAGGCGCTGGTGCCGGTGTTCCCGTCGATCACGTTTCCCGCGCACACGTCGCTCTCGACCGGCACGCATCCGGATCGGCACGCGATCGTCAACAATCAGTTCGAGACAGCGAGCGGCGCGGAGCTCGGGTATGGCGAAACCGCCGCCGCGCTCGAGGCCGAGCCGCTCTGGGCGGCGGCTGAGCGACAGGGCGTGCGCGCGGCGGCGTTCTTCTGGCCGCTCTCGGAAGCGCGCTCGCGCGGTGCGCCTGCGAGCTACCTGCGCGCGCCTTTCGACGAGAACGTGCCCGAGAGCGAAAAGGTGCAGCAGATCCTCGCGTGGCTCGATCTGCCGGAGGAGCAGCGGCCCGGGCTCGTGATGTCGTGGTGGCACGGCGCCGACTTGGCCGGCCACGAGCACGGCCCGGACTCCGCCGAGGTGCGCGAAGCGATGCGCGCGCAGGACGCGGAGCTCGCGCGCTTGATCGCAGGCGTCGACACGCGCGGGCTCTGGGACGAGGTCACGCTGCTCGTCGTCAGCGATCACGGCATGTTGGCACCGGACGATGCGCTCGATGCGAACGATCTGCTCGAAGCCGCAGGAGTCGCGGGGCGCGCGGTCAACGCGGGCGCCCTCGCGCTGATTCGTCTCGCCGCCGGCGCCGATGCGCCTGCCGCCGCTCGCGCGCTCGCTGCGGCCGAGCCGCGCATTCGCGCTCACGCGCGCGACGAGCTCCCGCCCGCGCTGCGCTTGCGCCACGAGAACGCGGGCGACGTCGTGCTGCTCGCGGATCCGCCGCTCGCGTTCCTCGATGCGTGGTCGCAGTTCGACTTCTGGCGCCGCGCGTCGTCGCTCTGGGGCGGCGAGGTCGGCGTGCACGGCTACGACCCTGAGGAGTCGCCCGAGATGTGCGCGATCTTCTTCGCGCTCGGGCGCGGCGTGACGCCCGGCGCGCGGCTCGGACGCGTGCGCGCGATCGACGTCGCGGCCACCGTCGCGCGGCTGCTCGGCATCGAGCCGCCGGCGCAGAACGAGGGGGCGCCGATCCCCGGCCTCGGCGCCGAATAGCGACTGGGGTCAGGCCTTGGGCATCACCTCGGCGCTGATGCCGTGCCGCTTGCCGGCCGTGTAGCCGCCGTCGACGGTGAGCGCGGCGCCGTTCACGAACGACGCGTCGTCGGAGCACAGGAACAGCGCCGCGGCCGCGATCTCCTCGGGCTCGCCGAGGCGCCCCAATGGGTGGGCCTGCACGACGCGGTCCGCCACTTCCTTCAGCGCCGGGTCGTTCAGCGCGGCGGTCATCGGCGTGCGGATGAAGCCGGGGCAGATCGCGTTGCTGCGGATGCGATGCGGGCCGTAGTCGAGCGCGAGGTTGCGCGTCAGCAGCACGACGCCGCCCTTCGACGCGTTGTAGGGCGCAGTCGACTCGCCGCCCTCGAGCCCGTAGACGCTCGCGAGGTTCACGATCGCGCCGGGCCGCTTGCGCCGCAGCATCGCGGCGATCGCGTGCTTCGCGACCAGGAACGTGCCCGTCAGATTGATGTCGAGGATGCGCCGCCACTCCGCGAGATCGAGCTCGTGCGCGAGCGTTCCGCCGGCGACGCCCGCCGCGTTGATCACGCAGTCGATTCCGCCGAGTGCCTCGTCCAGCGCTGCGAGCGCGCGCTTCACCTGCTCCTCGTCGCGCACGTCCGCGAGCTCGAATGCGGCGAGCGGCAGCGCGCCCGCCGGCTTCGCGACGTCGAGCCCCGCGACGCGCGCGCCCTCGGCATGGAATCGCAGCACGCACGCCGTCCCGATGCCGGACGACGCGCCCGTCACGAGCACGCGCTTCCCTGAGAGACGGCCGGACATGAGAGCTCCTCGCGAACGGGAACGGCGACGTTAGGGCGCACTCCGCTCGCGCCGCTCGTGGCGCGGGATGCGCATCAGGGAGTCGGCTCCCACTCTTCGCTGCGGATCTCCTGACCGGAGAGCGCGTCGACGACGCGCGTCACCGCGAAGCATTCGTGCGCGTAGATCTGGAACGCGTCGCGATCGTCGCGCGCGAGCGCGTGCCAGAGCGGGCGGACGTAGACCGCGCGCTCCTCGAAGCGCCATGCGGCGACGAGATCGCTGAGCTCGGCGCGCGCGAGCGAATCGCAGAGCGCCTCGCTCTCCGTACCCGGCTCGAGCGCGGCGCGCAGCGGCGCGAGGCGTTCGGACAGCCGCTCCGGCGCGGCGACATCCGGGGTCGCTGCGTCGCTCGGTAGCCAACCCATCCCGCCGTCCAGCGTTCTCGCGAGCTTCCAGCCGCGCTCGATGCGATCGACCGCGATGCGCGCGCCCGGCGCGATCTCGGCAGTGGCCGCGGCGCGCGCGGACGGCTCTGCGCGCAGCGGGACTCCCGGCGCGAGCATGCGCTCGAAGCGCAGCCGCGGGGGCGTGAACGGAAGCGGGAGCGCGCCGTCCGCTGGCGCGCTCGCGACGTCGACGCTCGCGACGTCGGTGCTGGCCGGAGCGGGAGCCGGGCCCGGCTCGCCGGCGAGCTCGTCCACGAGCGCCGCGAACTCGGCGTCGACGTCGTCCGCGAGCGCGCGCACGTCGCGCACCGTGCAGCCGCACTCGCGGTGCCCCGCATCCGCGGCGAAGCGGACGGTCAGCTCGCGCGACTCGTCGGCGCGCAGCTCGATGCGGCCGGCGACGGGCGTCAAAAAGAATGGAACGCCGCCGTCGTCGTACGCGCCGCAGTAGAGCGCCGGCAGCGCGACCGCGGTCTCGCGCGCGCGCAGCCGCACGCGCGCTTCGAGCAGCGCGTCGCGCTGGCCGATCGGGCGGCAGCGCTTCACCTCGAGCGCGAGGCGGCCGCGCAGATCGCGCGGAAGCTCCGGCGCGCGCGCGTGTGCCGTGCCCGCCGCGAGTGCGAGCGAAGCCACGAGCGCCGCGAGCTTCACGTCCCCATCCCCTTCAGGCGGCCGCGCGGACCCGCCGCCGCTCGCCGCGGCAGCCCCGCGCGGCTCGAATCCTTCTGACGTTACGCTCGGCCCAAATGTTCGCGGCGTCCACTCTGCGCGAGAGCTGCCTGCGCGTGCTGCTCTCGGGCGAGCTCGCGGCGAAGCTGGCGCCGCTCGCGGAGCCTGATGATTCGCTGCGCGCAGGTTCGCCGGTGCGCTGCTCGCGCCCGGCCCGCAGCGCAGCGCTCGCGATGCACGCCGGCGCCGAGAGACTGCCGCGGCCCGAAACACTGAAGGGCGCCTCGGCGCGCGCGGCGGCGCTCGCGCGCTTCGCGCATCACGAGCTGCAGGCGGCCGAGCTGTTCGCGGCGGCGCTGCTGCGCTGGCCCGCTTTGCCAGCGCCGCTCGTGCGCGCGCTCGCGGGCATTCTCGAAGACGAGCAGCGCCACGCGCGCCTGTATCTCGAGCGGCTGGCCGCGCTGGGCCACGACTTCGCGGAGTTCGCGCCGCACTCCGACTATTTCTGGAAGCACGCCCCGGCGCTGCTCGGCGGCCCGCCGGCTGCGTTCTTCGCGGGCATGGGGCTGACGCTCGAGCAGGCGAACCTCGACTTCTCAGGGATCTACCGCGACGCATTCGCCGCGGCGGGAGATCTCGAGAGCGCCGCGGTGTGCGCGCGCGTGCACGAGGACGAGGTCGGGCACGTCGCGCTCGCGGCACGCGCGCTGCGCGAGCTGGAGGAAGCGGGCGGCGATCTGCAGCGCTACGAGCGCGCGGTGCCGTTTCCGTTTTGCGCGGCGCGCGCGAAGGGGCGGCGCTTCGATGCGCAAGCGCGCCGCGCGGCCGGCCTCGACGATGGCTTCATCGCGCACGTGCGCGCCGCGCGCTCACCGCAGGAGCACGCGCGCGCGGCGGATCGCGAGCCGCTGTTGATCGCGAACCTCGGCGCCGAAGAAGGAGCCCGCGCGGAGCGCGCACGCCATGCGCCGCAGCCGCGCGCGCTCGCTGCATCGTGGCGAGCGCTGTGGGAGGAGCCGCCCGCATTCGCATGGCTGCCGAGCTCGGGCGCGGTGGCGTGGCTGAACGACGCGGCGGCAGAGCGCGCGGCGCAGGATGCAGGGCTCGCGCTGTTCGGAGCGCCCGCGAAGGCGACGCTCCACGCTCACGACAAGGCATTCGCGTGGCGCGCCGCGAGCGAAGCCGAGCTCGTGCCGGCCGCACTGCGGGCGCTGATTACGGTGCTGGAGCCGGACGAGCTGCGCGCGCCGGGCGCCGCTCGCGCGATCGAGGCGCGCGTCGCGCGCTGGCCGGCGTGGGCGCAGCGCAGCTTCGTGCTGAAGCCGCGTTTCGGGACGAGTGGCCGCGGTCGCACGACCGGCACTCCCGGCGACGCGCGCTGGCATGGCGCGCTCGCGCGGCTCGCCGAGCGAGGCGGCGCACTGCTCGAGCCGTGGCTCGCGCGAAGCTGGGACGCGTCGGTGCAGCTGTTCGTCGCAGCGAACGGGACGATCGAGTTGTTGGGGTCGCTCGAACAGCGCGTGACGCCCGCCGGTGCGCCGCGCGGTCATGCCGGCGTGGTCGACGCGGGCGGCCGCGTCGCATCGGGCCGCGCGGAAGACGCGGAGCTGCGCGCGGCCGCACTCCGCATCGCGCGTGCGGCCGCCGCCGCCGGATTCTGCGGCCCGTGCGGTGTGGACTCATTCGCCTACCGCGATCCCGAGAGCGGTCGCGAGCAGGTGCGGCACGCGGTCGAGCTGAACGCGCGCTTCACGCTCGGCACCGTCGCGATCGGCCATGCGCGCCGCGCGCTCGCGGCGCTGCGCGCGCGCGGCGAGCTGCGAGCCGCGGCACCGGTTCACTTCGTGTTCGCGCTCGATGGTCGCTGTGCGTCGCACGAGGCGGGCGTCGTGCGCGTTCGGCTCGGCGCCGGCTCCGCCGCGCTCGCGTTCTCGGAAGACGCCTCGCTGCTCGCGTGAAGCGCCGCCCTCGCCGCGAGCCGCCCTCGCGCCTGGGATAGAGTGCGCCGCTCGCGCCCGTCTTCTCATGGGGAGGCTTCGTGTCGGCACCGCTTCGCCGTGCGCTCGCCGTGCTGATCGCGATGAGCCCGCTCTCCGTTGCCGCGCAGGACGCGACGCCGCCGCCGGCCAACAGCGAAGAGGTCGAAGAGCTGATCGTCACCGGAACGCTCGCACGCGACCGCAGCGTGCTCGACAGTCCGGTGCCGATCGACCTGCTCAGCGCCGAGGATCTCGCGCGCGCCGGCGCGGTGAGCGACGAGCTCGGACAGGCGATCGCCGCGATCGCACCGTCGTTCCACTTTCCGCGCCAGTCGAACTCGGGCAGCTCGGACCACGTGCGCGCCGGCCAGCTGCGCGGCCTCTCGCCCGATCAGCTGCTCGTGCTCGTGAACGGCAAACGCCGGCACACGTCGGCGATCGTGAACTCCGAGACGAAGATCGGGCGCGGCACCGCGGCGATCGACTTCAACACGATTCCGCTCGCCGCGGTGAAGAAGGTCGAGATCCTGCGCGACGGCGCCGGCGCGCAATATGGCAGCGACGCGATCGCGGGCGTGATCAACGTGCTGCTCGACGACGACCCGTCTCGGACCGACGTCGAGGTGACGCTCGGCGAGCACGTCACGCACAACGACGCGATCGGTCGCGACACGACGGACGGCGAGACGTTCACGTTGAGCGCGAGCACCGGCTTCGCGCTGCCGGACGAGGGCTTCTTGCGGGTCGGCCTCGACGTCGAGAACCGCAACAGGACGAACCGCGCCGGCTTCGACCAGATTCCCTTCTTCGAAGACGACGCGAACGACTACCTCGCAGGCCGTCGGAGCTACACGATGGGCGACCCGAGCACGGAGGCCTACGGCGTCTGGTTCAACGCCGAGGCGCCGCTCGGCGAGGCGACGCTCTACGGGTTCGGCACGTTCGGCGAGCGCGAGACCCGCGGCGGCGCGGCGTTCTTCCGGTATCCGATCAGCTCCCAGAACGTGCTGAGCGTCTACCCGGACGGCTATCGCCCGCGCACGCGAGCCGACGACCAGGATCTCTCGCTCAGCGCTGGCGTCGAGTGGATGCTCGCGGGCTGGGCGGTCGACTCGAGCATCGGCTACGGGCGCGATGAGCTCGAGTTCGGCGTCGACCACTCGCTGAACCCGTCGTTCGGCGCGGCCAGCCCGACGCGCTTCGACTCGGGCGCCTACGAGGTCGATCAGCTGACCGCGAACGTCGACGGGACGCGCGACTTCGCGCTGGGCGGGCTGGAGGAGCCGCTCTCGTTGCTGGCCGGCATCGAGTATCGACGTGAGACGTACGAGACACGGCGCGGCGATTTCGAGTCGTACGCGGCGGGACCTTTCGCCGCGACCCTCGCGATCGGCGCGCAGGCCGGGCCCGGCCTCACGCCGGCCGACGAGGTCGAGCTCGAGCGCGACGTCGTGGGCATCTACGTCGACGCCGCGGCCGAGCTCGTGCCGAGCTTGTTGGTGGATCTCGCGGCGCGCTACGAGCACTACTCGGATTTCGGCAGCCAGCTCACCGGCAAGCTCTCCGCGGCGTGGTCGCTGAGCGAAGCCGTGACGCTGCGCGGCGCGGTCTCGAACAGCTTCCGCGCACCCGGCATCCAGCAGGACGGCTTCGCCGACACGACGACCAGCTTTGGCTCGGACAGCACGCTGGTGCGCACGCGCACGCTGCGCCCGGACGACCCGATCTCGCGCGCGCTGGGCGCGAAGGACCTCGACGCGGAGACGTCGTTCAACCTGAGCTTCGGCGCCGCCGCCCGCTTCGGCGCGTTCACCGGGTCGGTCGACCTGTTCCGCATCGCGATCGACGACCGCATCACGCTCTCCGAGCGCTTCTTCGACGACGGCACGAACACCTTCTTGGTCGATCTCGTCAGCACGCTGCCGAACGGCGCGGACGTGCAGTCGGTGCGTTACTTCACGAATGCAGTCGACACGCTCACGCGCGGCGTCGACGTCGTCGTCACCTACGAGCACGAGCTGCTGCGCGGGGGCTTCGGCCTCGATCTCTCGTTCAGCTACGCCGACACGGACATCGACCGCTACGCGCCCACGCCGAGCTCGCTGACGAATCTCTATGCGTACTTCCGACTGGTCGGCGTCGAGGAGACGAACACGATCGAGACCGCCACTCCGCGCTGGAAGACGGTCGTCACGGCGGACTGGGAGAACGAGCGCTGGGCGGCGCTGCTGCGTTTCTCGGCGTTCGGCTCGGCGGAGCGCGTGTTCAACTTCGGCGGCTTCGAGCCGCGGCAGCGCTATGGCGCGGAGCTCCAGCTCGATCTCGAGGGCGAGTACCGGTTCAACGAGCACGTCGCGCTGGCGCTCGGCGTCGTGAACCTGTTCGACAAGCGTCTTTCGCTGAGCTTCTGACCCAATAACCGAGCGCGAGACCCGGCCGTTCCTGAGCCGGGAACGCTCGCGCTGCTCGGCGCGGGCCGCGCTGGCCTGCCGGCGGGCGGGGATCGATCGACCCCCGCTCGCGTGGCGACTCCGCTCGAGCGGCCCCGGGGGACGGCGAGCGGTTGTTGGCTGGTGGCCCAGGCCAGAGTCGAACTGGCGACACCCGCATTTTCAGTGCGGTGCTCTACCAACTGAGCTACCGGGCCGAAGGCGCGGCAACGTAGCCAGGGCCGCCATGCCGGGCCAGACGCAAGCGCCCGTATCTGCGCGTTTTCAGACGCTTTCCCGCCGGTCCCCGAGGCGGTCCCACGCGCTCGGAGCGCGAGCTCGAAACGCGAGCATCTTTCCTTGCCACTTCTCCCCATCCGCCACCACTTCAGCGCCGGAGACCATCGACAGGCGAGAGGTCCCACGCCCCGCCACTCCGAGGTTGAGGCAGATGTTCAAGGGGAAGGCACCGCGTAGCGTCCTCGCGCTGGCCATGATGCTTCTGCTGGCAGGTCCGGCGGCCGCGGTTTCGTACACGCTGGATCAGCTCGTGAACGGAACCGTCGAGTCGTTCCAGTCGGACAACGGACTGCTGACGTTCAGCGACTTCGAGATCACGAAGTTGAAGAAGCTGAGCGGCAACTTGTCGCTCTACACCGTGACGGTGGTGGACGACGGCTTCGAGCTGTCCTCGTCGGCGTTCGAGGCGACGGGCGGCGGGCTGAAGAAGCTCAACCTGACCTACAAGGTGACTGCGAACGTCGGCCTGATCACCGAGGCGTCGATGGTGATGGACGCCACGCGGACGACCGGCCGCGTCAAGGTCGAGAAGGACATCGAGGACCCGAACAGCGATCAGGGCACGTTCCTGCTCACGCTGCTCCGCCACAACGTGTCGCTGCTCGAGGATTCGGACACATTCGACGGCGCGACTTCGTTCGAGGTCGAGGAGCACATCCGGATCAAGAAGGTGTCGACGCTTCACTCGGTTCGGAACTCGTACACGGTCGTCCCCGAGCCGGCGGAGCTGAGCCTGCTGATGGCTGGCATCTCCGGTCTCGTCTGGATCGGCCGCCGCCGGACCGCTGGCGCGCGCTAGCCGCTCTCTTTCCGCAAGCATGGCCCGGACGTTCGATAGCGTCCGGGCCATGTTGTTTTTGGGTGCCTCGCAGGCGCGCGTCGTCGCCGCTGCGCTGATCCTGTGCACTGCGCAGCCGGCGCTCGCGGCATCGCCCGAACCAGCGACTGGCCGGCGCGGAATGGTCGTCACGCCGCACGTCGCCGCGACGCAGGCCGGCGTCGACGTGCTCGAGCGCGGCGGGAACGCGGTCGACGCCGCGATCGCCGCGGCGCTCGCGGTCGCGGTCGCGCAGCCGCAGTCGACCGGGATCGGCGGCGGCGCCTTCATCCTGATCCGCCTCGCGGATGGCGACGCGTTCGCGATCGACGCGCGCGAGACGGCGCCCGCCGCGGCCGCGCCCGATCTCTATACCCGGCCCGGCGTCCCGCCCGATGCGCCGCGCTTCGGCGGTCTAGCGGCCGGCACGCCCGGCCTGATCGCTGGGCTCGCGCTCGCGCTCGAGCAGCACGGCACGATCTCGTGGAAGCGCGCGCTCGCGCCGGCGATCGCGCTCGCGGAGGACGGCGTCGCGCTCGGGCCGCATTCGAGGCGCATGATCGAGTTCATGCGCGCGACGCCGCTGCCGGCGGCGTTCCCGGAGACCGCGCGCATTCAGCTGCCCGCCGCGCCGATCCCGCCGGGAGCGAAGCTGCGGCAGGCGGAGCTTGCGGCCACGTTGCGCCTGCTCGCGCGCAAAGGGCCGCGCGCGTTCTACGAGGGCGCGCTCGCGAGGAAGATTGCGGCCGCCGCGCGCGCGAGCGGGGGCATCCTCAGCGAGGCGGATCTCGCGGCGTATCGCCCGCTGGAGCGCGAGCCGCTGCGCGGCGAGTACCGCGGCGTCGATCTGATCGCATTCCCGCTGCCGTCGTCCGGCGGCGTCACGCTGCTCGAAATCCTGAACATCGTCGAAGGCTTCGATCTGCGCGCAAGCGGAGCGGGTGCGTCGCTCACGATCCACCGCGTCACGGAGGCGATGAAGCTCGCGTACGCGGACCGCGCGCAGCTCCTCGGCGACCCGGCGTTCGTCGACCCGCCCGTGAAGCAGCTGCTCGATGGGGGCTACGCAGCGCGGCTGCGTGCGCGGATCCGCGACGACCGCGCGACGCCGGTCGCGGGCTCCGCTCTCGCCGCCGAGGACGCGGGCACGGCGCACCTCTCGGTGCTCGACGCCGCGGGCAACGCGGTGGCGATCACTCAGACGATCAACGGGCCGTACGGCTCGTGGGTCACGGTTCCTGGGACCGGCATCCTGCTCAACAACGAGATGGACGACTTCGTCACGCAGCCGGGTCAGGCGAACCAGTGGGGTCTCCCGGGAGTCGAGAGCGCCGCGAATCGCGTCGAGCCGAACAAGCGCCCGCTCTCGAGCATGGCCCCGCTGATCGGCGTGCAGGGCGGCCGCGTTCGCTTCGTCGCCGGCAGCAACGGCGGCCCGCGCATCATCTCGTCGGTGCTGCTCGCGTTCCTCGGCGCGATCGAGTTCGGGATGGATGCGCAGGAGGCGGTCTCGGCGCCGCGCTTCCACCACCAGTGGCGGCCCGACGTGCTCGAGGTCGAGGCCGAGACGCCGGCCGACGTCGTCGACGCGCTGCGCGCGCGCGGGCACACCGTGAAGGTGACGGACGAGATCATCAGCGGCGTCGAGGCGATCCTCGTCGACCCGGTGAGCGGCTTGATCAGCGGCGGCGCCGATCCGCGCCGCGACAGCGCTGCGTTGGGAGTCGACTAGGCGGCGCCCGCAACGCGATCCGCCCGCGTCAGCGAGGGGAGCCCACCGTCGCGAGCGTGTAGGCGTGCAGGTCGAGGAAGCGGCGCGCGACGCGCAGTAGGTCGTCGGCGCTGATCGCGCGCACGCGCTCGGGGAAGACGCGGTCGGCGTCGACGCCGCGGCCGTAGCGCGCGTCGAGGGCCATCGCGAGCGCGCGCTGGCCGCCGCGCTGCTGCGCGATCGCGTGCGTACCGCACAGGTAGCGGCGCGCACGCTCCGCCTCGTCCTCGCTCGGCGCGCGCTCGAGCAAGCGCTCCAGCTCGTCGAGAATTCCGCGCTGCGCGATCTCGAGCTTCTCGGGCGCGGTCGCGATGTAGACCGCGAACGCGCCCGGCGCGTAGCCGACGATGTTCGTCGCGCTGACGCTGTAGGCGAGGCTCTGGCGGTCGCGCAGCTCGAGGAACAGACGCCCGCCTTGGCCCGCGAGGATCTGCGCGAGCACGTCGAGCGCCTCGCGGTCCGCGTCGTCGACGCCAACGCCCCGGAAGCCGAGCACGAGATGCGCCTGCGCGCGCTCCTTGCGCTCGCTCGCGCAGCGGATCTCGCGCGGCGCCGGCTCGCTGGCCGGCAGCGCGAGCGGCTTCACGTCGTCCTGCGTCAGATCCGCGAGCTCGCGCGCGAGCGCGCTCGCCGCGTCGTCCGGGTCGACGTCGCCGACGACCGTCACGACCAAGTTCTCAGGGCGAATCAGGCGCGAGTGGTGCTCTGCGATCGTTTCGGCGTCGAAGCGGGAGACCGACTCCTTCGTGCCCGGCAGCGGCAGGCGATACGGGTGGCGCTCGAAGTGCGTGCGCTGGAACAGGTCGAACGCGCGCGCGCCGAGGCGGTCTTCGCGCCGGTCGAGCGCGGCGATCACGTCGCGGCGCTCGCGTTCGGTCTCCTCCTCGTCGAACGCGGGGAAGCAGAGCGTCTCGGTGAAGAGCGGCAGCACCTCCGCGAACGTCTCGCTGGTGCAGTCGAGCGTGAGGCCGAGCGAGCTGCGGCCGGAGAACGAGTCGATCTCGGCCGCGAGCGATTCCACGCTGCGCGCGAACTCGGCGGCGCTGCGCGTGGCCGTGCCGCGCAGCCACACGCCCGACATGAAGCTGCCGAGGCCCGCGGTCTCCTCGCTCTCGGCGAGCTGACCGCCGAGCGCGGCGGCGCGCACCGCGACCACCGGCACCTCGCGGCGCGGCAGCACGAATGCGCGCACGCCGTTCGGCAGCACGTAAGCGGAGATGCGCTCGGGCGCGCTCGCGCGCGCCGGCGCGGCGAAGCGGCGCGCGGTGCGGCTCGCGCCGCTCGCGACCGCGGCCTCGAGAGCCGCGCGCGCGGGCTTTGCCGCCGCTTCGGGCAGCACCGCGACGAGCGAGAGCCGCTCGGGCTCCAGCCACTGCTGCGCCGCCCGCAACAAGTCTTCGCGCGTCGCAGCGGCGATCCGCTCGAGGTACGCGTCCTCGAAGCCGGGATCGCCTGCGACGAGCTGCGCGTTGCCGAGCTTGCGCGCCATGCCCGAGACGCTCTCGCGCTCCCACGCGCGCGTCGCGAGGAAGTTGCGGCGCGCTTTCGCGAGCTCGTCGGCGCCGAGCGGCTCGCGGCGCAGGCGCTCGGTCTCGGCGATCGACGCGGCGATCGCGGCCTCCACGTGCTCCGGAGCGGCGTCGACCGAGAGCGAGAACAGCCCCGCGTCGTTCGGCGTGTAGCAGCCGGCGTCGATGCGGTCGGCGAGGCCGAGCTCTTCTTTCACGCGCCGGTTCAGCCGCGAGCTGTCGCCCTCGCCGAGCGCGTACGCGAGCAGGTCGAGCAGCGGCGCGTCCGGGTGAGTGAGTCCGACCGCCGGGAACGTGAGCTCGAAGCTCGCGCGTTCGAACGGGCGCGAGACGACGCGCATGCGGACGTCGCGCTGCGGCGGCTCGCTCGGCCGCTCGCGCCGCGCGTCGCCACGTCGCGCGCCGGCGAACGTCTCGCGCACTCGCGCGATGAACGCGTCGGCGTCGAGATCGCCGGCCGCGGCGACCACCATGTGCTCAGGCGTGTACCAGCGCCGGTAGAAGCCGAGCAGTTTCTCGCGCGTGAATGCCGCGACGCTTTGCGCGCTGCCGAGCACCGGAAAGCGGTAGGGATGCACCTGATAAACGGTGTCGAACACCTCGTCGTTCAACACGTGGTTCGGGTCGTCCGCGCTGCGCCGGATCTCCTCGAGCACGACCTCGATCTCGCGCGTCACCTCCGCCGGCTCGAACAGCGAGCTCTGCACCGCGTCGGCGAGCACGTCGAAGCCCGCGAGCGCGGCGTCGGAAGGCAACGTCGCGTGATAACAAGTCGCGTCGAACGTCGTGAACGCGTTGATCGCGCCGCCGACGCCCTCGACGCTGCCCGCGATCTCGCCGACGCCGCGCGTCGCGGTGCCCTTGAACAGCATGTGCTCGTGGAAGTGCGCGAGGCCGCGCTCGCCGTCGCGCTCGTCGGCGGAGCCCGTGTCGACCCAGATCTGGACTTCGGCGACCGGCTCGAGCCGGCTCTCCCGCACCAGCACCACGAGGCCGTTGTCGAGCGTTTCCTTGCGGTAGGCAGCGTCGGACGACATGGGCGGCGGAGCGTAAACGGCACCCGTCTCCGACGCCCTATGTTTCGCCGGTGATCGAGCCTTCGGAGCGAGACTCGCCGACGCTCGGCGTCTACTTCCACGTCCCGTTCTGCGAGCGCGTCTGCCCGTACTGCGACTTCCCCGTAGTCGCGGCTCGCACCCTCTCGCGGGCCGCCGAGGAGCGCTACGTGGCCGCGCTGTGCGCCGAGCTGGGGGGCCGGGCGGGGGCGTTCTCCGGCCGGCAGCTCACGACGATCTACCTCGGCGGAGGGACGCCTTCGCTGCTCGGCCCCGATTCGGTGGCCCGGTTGATTGCCGCGGCCCGAGCCGCGTTCTCGGGTACGCCCGCGGAAGTGACGCTCGAGGCCAATCCGAGCACGACCGAGCGCAGCCGGCTCGGCGGGCTCCGAGCCGCCGGCGTGAACCGGCTCTCCGTGGGCATCCAGTCGTTCGACGACCAGACGCTGCGCCGGCTCGGGCGCGCCCACCGCGGCGCCGAGGGCCACACGTTCCTCGACGCGGCGCGCTCCGCCGGCTTTTCGAATCTGTCGCTCGACCTGATCTTCGCGGGGCCCGGCCAGAGCCTCGCGGGCGTCGAGTGCGACGTCCGAGGCGCAATTGCGCACGCTCCGGACCATGTGTCGGCCTATGCGCTCACGCTCGAGCCGGGGACGCCATTCGCCCGCGCCGTCGCGGCCGACAAGCTCGCGGTCCCGGACGACGACGAGGCGGCCGAGATGATGCTCGCGATCGGCGCTGCGCTCGAACGCGCGGGCCTCGTGCGATACGAGATCTCGAGCTGGGCGCTGCCGGGTCGCGCCGCGGCGCACAATCGCCGCTACTGGCAGCGCCGGCCGGTGCTGGGTCTCGGGCTCGGCGCCCATTCTTTGGAGCCGCCGAGCGCCGAAGCTCCGTTCGGCGCCCGCAGCGCGAACGAGCGCGGGCTGCCCGCCTATCTATCGCGCATCGAGAAGGGCCGCTTCGCGCCGCCCGAGCGGGAGCCGCTCTCGATCGAGACCGCGCGGAGCGAGGCCGTGTTCCTGGCGCTGCGCACGCGCGAGGGATTGGCGGCAGACGCATTCCGCGCCGAGTTCGGGGCGGCGCCGCGCAGCTTCTTCGCCGGCGCGATCGACGGCGCGCTCGCCGCGGGCCATCTCAGCGAGAACCCGGCGGGCGATCTCGCGCTGAGCGAGGCCGGCTGGCTATTCGCCGATGAAGTCGCGGCGCGCTTCGTCTGAGCATCCCATGCGAGGCTTCGCCTCGCGTGAGGCGAGCGAAGCTCGGACGAGCTTGCGTTGACCGGCGCGGGGCTGCGGACCAAACTCGCGCGCGATGGATTCGCGCCTGGGCCCCTCGCCGCTCGCCGCGCCCGCGCTCCTGTCGGAGCGCCAGGGCCGCGTGCTGCGCGCGGTCGTCACGTGCTTCGTCGGGGGCGCCGCGCCGGTCGCGTCGGAGACGATTGCGGCGCTGCTGCCGGTGCAGCTGTCGCCGCAGAGCGTCCGTAACACCTTGGCGGAGCTCGAGGAGGCGGGCCTCGTCGAGAAGCCGCACCGCTCGGCCGGGCGCGTGCCGACCGCGCGCGGCATGCGCGCGTTCGTCGACCAGCTGCTCGCCGTGCGCGAGCTGGGCAGCTTCGAGAAGCGCGACGTCGAGGATCGCCTGGAAGGCGGCGCGAGCCTCGACGAGAGCGCATCCCGGCTGCTCTCGGAGCGCACGCGCCTGCTCGGCTTCGTGATTCCGCCGCCGCTCGATCAGGTCGTGCTGCGCCACCTCTCGTTCGCGCGGGTCTCGAGCGAGCGCGTGCTCGCGGTCGTCGTCTCCGAGAGCGGCCGCGCTTATCAGCGCGTGATCGAGCAGTCGGGGCAGGGCGATCAGGCCGAGCTCGATCGGATGGCCGCCGGGCTGTGCGAGCGGCTCGCGGGTACCTCGCTGCGCGAGATCCGCCGCCGGCTGCTCGCCGAAGCCGCGGCGCTCCGCACGCGCGCGGACCTGTTGCTCGAGCGGCTCGTGCGCGATTTGCCGATCGCCGCGGAAGCGAGCGACCACGAGGTGGTGATCGCGACGCGGCTCGCGCTGCTCGACCAGCCGGAGTTCCGCGATCCGGCACGCGTGCGCGCGCTGCTGCAAGCGGTCGAGGACAAAGAGCGGCTGCTCGGTCTGCTCGAACAGATCCTCGACGCGCGCGGCGTGCGCGTGGCGTTCGGCAGCGAGCTCGGCGAGCGCGAGCTCGCCGGCCTCGCATTCGTGGCGACACGCTACGGCCGCTCGGGCACGAGCTCCGGCACGCTCGGCGTGATTGGCCCCGGGCGCATGGACTTCGCGCGCGTGATCCCGCTCGTCCGCTATGTCTCGGAGCTGTTGTCGGAGCCAGCCCGAGCGTGAGCGAAGGATCGAACGAGCGCGATCGCGAGCCGAGCGACGAGCCGGAAGACGCGGAGGGTGGTTCCCTCGCGCCGAGCCCCGAGCTCGAGCAGGCGCTGCGCGAGGCGGCCGAAGCGGTCGAGGGGCACGAGAAGCGCGGCGCGGCTCCCGCAGCGCGCGACCACCGGCACGACCCGACCGAGGCGCTGATCCAGGCCTACAAGGCCGAGGCCGAGAAGCTCGGGCGCGAGCTCGAAGCCGCGCAGGCGGAAGCCGCCGCGAACAAGGAGCGCTTCATCCGCGTGTCGGCGGATCTCGACAACCTGCGCCGTCGCCAAATCAAGGAGCGCCAAGAGGCGCTCCAGTTCGGCCATGAGAACCTCGTAAAGGACCTGCTCAACACGGTCGATAACCTCGAACGCGCAATCGACCATGCGAAAGGAAGTGAAGCCAAGGACTTGGACGCGCTCCTGCAGGGCGTCGAACTCGCCCAGCGGGAGCTGCTCACGGTGCTCGGCAAGCACGGCGTCGCGGTGATCGAGGCGGAGGGCGTCGCGTTCGATCCGAACGTGCACGAAGCCGTCGCGCAGATCGAGGAGGCTTCGGTACCGCCAGGCAACGTCGCTCGCGTCTATCAGAAGGGCTACCGGCTGCGCGACCGCTTGTTACGGCCGGCGCGCGTGGTGGTCGCGACGGGCGCGAGAGCCAAGCCGGACGACACGGAGGCCGAGAAGTAGCCGGCGCCGCCCGCTGGGCGCCGGAGGGGGCGCTGCAGCGATGAGCAGAGTGATCGGCATCGATCTCGGCACGACCAACTCGTGCGTCGCGATCATGGACGGCGACGCGCCGTCCGTCATCGCGAACGCCGAAGGCGCGCGTACGACGCCGTCGATCGTCGCATTCACCGAGAGCGGCGAGAAGCTGGTCGGGCAGGTCGCGAAGCGGCAGGCGGTCACGAACCCGGCGCGCACCGTGTTCGCCGCGAAGCGGCTGATCGGCCGGCGCTTCGAATCCGAGGAGGTGAAGCGCTTCTCGGCGGTCGCGCCGTTCCAGATCGCTGCCGCGAACAACGGCGACGCCTGGGTCAAGATGGGCGAGAAGCTGTGCGGCCCGCAGGAGATCTCGGCCGCGGTGCTCGGCAAGATGCGCGACACCGCGCAGGACTTCCTCGGCGAACCGGTCACCGACGCAGTGATCACGGTGCCCGCGTACTTCAACGACGCGCAGCGTCAGGCGACCAAGGACGCCGGCAAGATCGCCGGGCTGAACGTGCTGCGGATCATCAACGAGCCGACGGCCGCGGCGCTCGCTTACGGCCTCGGCCAAGAGCAGAACAAGACGATCGCGGTGTTCGACCTCGGCGGCGGCACGTTCGACGTCTCGGTGCTCGAGATCGGCGACGGCGTGTTCGAGGTCAAGAGCACCAACGGCGACACGTACCTCGGCGGCGAGGATTTCGACCAGCGCGTCGTCGACCACCTGATCGAGCGCTTCAAGGCCGAGACGAAGATCGACCTCGCGGGCGATCAGATGGCGCTGCAGCGGCTGAAGGAGGCCGCGGAGCGCGCCAAGCACGAGCTCTCGTCCTCGCTGCAGACCGAGGTGAACCTGCCGTTCATCGGCGCCGACGCGAGCGGTCCGAAGCATCTCAACATCTCGCTGACGCGCGAGAAGCTCGAGGCGCTCTGCGCGGATTTGATCGAGCGCCTGGTCGGCCCGTGCGAGACCGCGCTCACGGATGCGGGGCTCGTGAAGGAGCAGCTCCACGACGTGATCCTGGTCGGCGGCATGACGCGCATGCCGCGCGTGCAGGAGAAGGTCGCGGAGATCTTCGGGCGCGCGCCGCACAAGGGCGTGAATCCGGACGAGGTCGTCGCCGTCGGCGCCGCGATCCAAGGCGGCGTGCTGCGCGGTCAGGTCGAGAACGTGCTGCTGCTCGACGTGACGCCGCTCTCGCTCGGCGTCGAGACGCAGGGCGCCGTGTTCACCGCGATCATCGAGAAGAATACGACGATTCCGACGCGCAAGAGTCAGGTGTTCTCGACCACCGAGGATCACCAGAGCGTCGTGCGCATCCACGTGCTGCAGGGCGAGCGCGCGATGGCTGCCGACAACCACAGCCTCGGCCGCTTCGAGCTGGTCGGCATTCCGCCGGCGCCGCGCGGCGTGCCGCAGATCGAAGTGACGTTCGAGATCGACACGGACGGCGTGGTCAGCGTCTCCGCGAAGGACCTCGGCACCGGCAAGACGCAGAACATCCGCGTGCACGCTTCGGGCGGTCTGTCGAGCGAGCAGATCACCGCGCTGGTCGGGGAGGCCGAGTCGAACTCCGCGGCCGACAAGCGGCGCCGCGAGTCGGCCGACCTCGCGAACAAGGCGGACGGACTCGTCTACTCGACCGAGCGCACGCTCGAAGAGTATGCGCAGCACGTGTCCGATGAGGACCGCCAGAGCCTCGTCGGCGCGCTCGAGAAGACGAAATCGTCGCTCGCCGCAAAGGATTGGGACGCGCTCGCGGTCGCAGTCGACGAGCTCTCCGCGCTCTCGTACCAGCTCACCGAGCGGCTCTACGCCGCCCTCGGCGCGAAGAGCGAATGACCCGAGCCGCCGCGTAGCGCGATCATCGTGCGACGTGCCGCTCCAGCAATCGAACGGGTGACTTGCGCGTGCGGCGCCGGCTAAGGTGCGCGGATTTCGCGAGGCGATGAGCGGTGAGCAAGCGCGATTATTACGAGGTCCTCGGTGTCCCGCGCGAGACGTCGCCCGACGAGCTGAAGAAGGCCTATCGCAAGCTCGCGCTCCAGCACCATCCAGATCGCAACCCCGACGACCCGGCGGCGGAAGTGAAGTTCAAGGAGGCGTCCGAGGCCTACGCGGTCTTGTCCGACGCCGACAAGCGCCGCCAGTACGACCAGTTCGGGCACATGGGGATGGGCGCGGGCCCGGCCGGCTTCCAGGACTTCGGCAACGTCGGCGACATCTTCAACGATCTGTTCGGCGACTTGTTCGGTGCGATGGGCGGCGGCCGCCGTGCTGGGCGCGGCCAGCGCGGCGCCGACCTCCGCTACACGCACGAGCTCGAGCTCGAGGACGTGCTGACCGGTGAGGAGGCGACGCTCGAGATCCCGCGCATGCTGCGCTGCGAAAAGTGCAGCGGATCGGGCGCGAAGCCGGGCACGCGGCCCGAGCGCTGCGGCCGCTGCGGCGGCACCGGCCAAGCGGTCTTCCAGCAGGGCCTGTTCCGCATCAGCCGCCCGTGCGAAGCCTGTCGCGGGGAAGGTCAGGTCGTGCGCAGCCCTTGTCCGAGCTGCCGCGGCAGCGGGCGCAGCGAGGGCAAGAAGACGCTGAAGGTGCGCGTGCCGGCGGGGGTCGAGAACGGCATGCGGCTGCGCGTCGCGGGCGAGGGCGAGGCGGGCGTCGCCGGCGGCCCGCCCGGCGATCTCTACGTCGTGATGGCGGTGAAGGAGCACCCGCTCTTCACGCGCGAAGGCGCCGACTTGTTATGCGAGGTGCCGGTGTTGTTCACACAGGCCGTGCTCGGCGCCGAGATCGACGTGCCCACGCTCGAGGGGCGCGTGAAGCTGAAGGTGCCCGAGGGCACGCAGTCGGGGAAGACGTTCCGGCTGCGCGGCAAGGGCTTGCCGGCGCTCGGCTCGAGCGCGCGCGGCGATCTGCACGTGCGCATCTTCGTCGAGGTGCCGACCCGGCTGAACGCGAAGCAGCGCGCGCTGTTCGAGCAGCTCGCCGAGGAGAGCGGTACCGAAGTGGCGCCGGTGACGAAGGGCTTTCTCGACAAGCTCCGGGACCTGTTCGATTGACGGGGCGCCGCGGGATCCGATCCGCGCCCGTGCTCGGCGCGGTGCTCCTCGGCGCTGGGCTGGCGCTCGCTGCGCCGAGCCGCGCGGCCGACGACGAGCCGACGCCCGAGCGCGCGTATGCCGAAGCGCTGCGCATCGCGGGCGAGGATCCGCACGACGGCGCCGAGCGGCTCGCAGAGTTCCTGCGCAAGCACAAGCGCCACCCGCTCGCAGACGACGCGGGCCTGCGGCTCGCGGAGATCTACGAGCAGGCCGGCGAGCGCCGTGACGCGCGCGCAGTCTACGAGCGCGTGCTCGACCTCCCGCCCGGCGACCAGACCGAGCGCGCGCGGCTGCGGCTCTCGTTCCTCTGGCGCGAGCAGAACCAGCTCGATCGCGCGTACGAGACCGCGCGCCGCCTGCGCTTCGCCGAGCTCTCCGCGCCGGAGCGCGAGCGTGCGCATCGCATGCTCGCGGACATTGCGCGCGAGCAGGGCAAGAAGCGAGCGCAGCTCGGTTGGCTCGGGCAGCTGCGCGGCGACGTGCGCGGCAGCTCCCGCACCGCGGCGGTCGACGCCGAGATCGATCGCGAGATCGCCGCGCTCTCCGACGCCGAGCTCGTGCGCAGCGCGCGCGAGCTCGATGGGCGCGTGCCCGCCGCGCGACTCTGGCTGCGCAGCGCCGAGCGCGCGCTCGCACGCGGCGAACGCGCCGGCGCCGAGGCCGCACTCGAGGAGGCTCGGCGCGCGCCGCTCGCCGGCGGCGACGCCGCCGCGCTCGCTCAGCTCGTGCGCAAGCTCTCGGGCGATCGCGGCGCGCAGGATCTGTTGGGGATGTCCGCGGCGCCCGATGCCGGGATCGACCCGAGCCGCGCGTCCGGCGTGATCGGGATCGCGCTGCCTCTGACCGGCGCGTACGCGGCGTATGCGGAGGAAACGCTCCAAGGCGCGCTGATCGCGGCCGGCTTCTTCGCCGCGCCCGGATCGCATGCTCCCGGTCTCGTGCTCGACGTGCGCGACACCGGCGGCAGCGCCGAGGGCGCTCGCGCGGCGCTCGAGGCGTTCGCCGCGGATCCCGATGTGCTCGCGGTGATCGGGCCGCTGAGCGGCGACGAGAGTGAGGCCGCCGCCGAGGTCGCCGACGAGAACGAGCTGCCGCTGATGACGCTCTCGCGGCGTGAAGACGTCGCCGCGGGCCGCCGGCACGTGTTCTCGCTCGCACTCTCGCCGCACGTCGAGGCGGAGCTGGTCGCGGAGTACGCGACCGCGACGCTCGGGCTGCGCCGCTTCGCGCTGCTCTATCCCGACGATGATTATGGCCTGAGCGTGCGCGCGGCGTTCTGGGACGCGGTCGTCGCGCGCGGAGGCGAGGTGGTCTCGGTCGTGCGCTACGCGGCCGACACGCAGGACTTCTCGACCCCGATTCGCAAGCTGGTCGGCTTCGACCTGCTGCCTCCCGCGACGCTCGCCGCGGTGAACGAGCGCGAGTCGATGCGCAAGCGCGCGAAGCGACTGCCGCCCGCTCCAGCCGCGGAGCTGCGCGCGAAGGCCGATGCGCTGCTCGCTCCCGATGGCTCGGCGCTGCCGCCGTACGTCGACTTCGAGGCGCTCTTCATTCCCGACGCCGCCGAGAACGTCGGGCTGATCGCGCCGCATCTCGCGTTCCAGAACGTGCTCGGCGTGCGGCTGCTCGGCACGAGCGGCTGGCACGATCGCGCGCTGCTCGAGCTCGCCGGCCAACACGTCGACGGCGCATTGTTCCCGAGCGGTTTCTTTCCGGGCAGCAGCCAGCCGCACCTGATGGCGTTCCAGGCCGCATATCAGCACGCGTTCGCGCGTACGCCCGGCTATCTCGCGGCGCAGGCCTACGACGCGATGCAGCTGCTCGTGCGCGAGCTGCTCGCCGGCGCGGACGACCGAGACGAGCTGGCCGCGCAGCTCCGGCGAGGCTCGCTGCTCGCGGGCGTGTCCGGCGTGATCGCGATCGATCGCAGCGGGCGCGTGACGAAGCGGCCGCACCTCGTCGGCGTCGAACGCGGGACTTTCTTATCCGTGGACGAAACGGGCGGTGCGCCGCTGCTGCGCGCGCGCAGCGCGCCGCCGGCGCCGATCGCGAGCCCAGCGCCGGATTAGGCGTCACTTTGCAGCTGGGCGACCGCGCGCCTTTCGAGCGGCGGCGCGCATTGCTGAGGGTCACAGCCGTCTCGGCCGTGCTTTTTCTCAAGCGCACTTCTCGCAGAGTCGATGTCTCCGGAGATGTCGTCGCCGCGCGCTGCCGAGTTCGAGGTGCCTAGCGAGCTGCCGATCCTGCCGCTGCGCGAGTCGGTCGTGTTCCCGTATATGGTGCTGCCGCTGTTCGTGACGCGGGAGAAGTCGGTCGCGGCGATCGAGGACGCGCTCGCGGGCGACCGGCTGCTGCTGCTCGTCGCGCAGCGCAATCCGGAGCTCGAAAACCCGGGCGCCGACGACCTGTATCGCGTCGGCACGGTCGCGATGGTGATGCGCATCCTGCGCATGGCGGACGGCCGCGTGAAGGCGCTCGTGCAGGGCGTCGCGAAAGCGCGCATCGAATCGTTCGTCGAGAACGAGCCCGCGCAGTGGGCGCAGGTCGCCGCGCTGCCCGAGGACGACGACGGCGATTTCAGCGCCGAGGCGGAAGCGCTCGCGCGCACCGTGCGCGGCCGCGTCGAAGAGCTGCTGCCGCTGAAGAATCTCCCGCCCGAGATCCTGTCGATCACCGCGAACATCCACGAGCCGGGTCGGCTCGCCGACCTGATCGCTTCGAACCTGCGACTGCGGCTCTCGGAAGCGCAGGAAGTGCTCGAGGCGATCGATCCGCTCGCGCGGCTGCGGCGCGTGGACGCGCTCTTGCGCCGCGAGCTCGAAGTCACCTCGATGCAGGCGGAGATCCAATCGCAGGCGAAAGAGGAGATGTCGCGCGGGCAGCGCGAGCACTACCTGCGCGAGCAGCTGCGCGCGATCCAGAGCGAGCTCGGCGAGACGGATCAGCGCCAGGAAGAGGTCGCCGACTACCGGCAGAAGCTCGACGAGGCGGGGCTCACGGCCGAAGCAAACGAAGAGGCGACGCGCCAGCTGCGGCGGCTCGAGCGCATGCATCCCGACGGGCCCGAAGCGCAGGTCGTACGCAGCTACCTCGATTGGATGTGCGAGCTGCCGTGGTCGCAGCTCTCGCCCGATCGGCTCGACCTGAAGCGCGCGAAGCAGATCCTCGACGAAGACCACGCGCACCTCGAGACGATCAAGGAGCGCATCCTCGAGTTCTTGGGCGTGCGCAAGCTGCGCGCCGATTCGCGCGGCCCGATCCTGTGCTTCTCCGGCCCTCCGGGCGTCGGTAAGACCTCGCTCGGCCGTTCGATCGCGCGCGCGATGGGCCGCGAGTTCGTGCGCGTCTCGCTCGGCGGCGTACGCGACGAGGCGGAGATCCGCGGTCATCGCCGCACCTACGTCGGCGCGCTGCCCGGACGCGTCTTGCAAGGGCTGAAGCAGGCGAAGACGCGCAATCCGGTGTTCGTGCTCGACGAGCTCGACAAGCTCGGCGCCGATTTCCGCGGCGATCCGTCGTCGGCGCTGCTCGAGGTGCTCGACCCCGAGCAGAACGCCAAGTTCAGCGATCACTACCTGAACGTGCCGTTCGATCTCTCTGCGGTTTTCTTCATCGCGACCGCGAACGTGCTCGACCGCGTGCCGGCGGCTCTGCGCGATCGCATGGAAGTGGTGCGCGTGCCCGGCTACATGCCGGAGGAGAAGCTCGACATCACGCGCTCGTTCCTGATTCCGCGCCAAACCGAGGAAGCGGGCCTGCCGGTGGGCCGCGTCCGCTGGAGCGAGCCGGCGCTGCGCAGCATCATCAGCGACTACACGGCCGAGGCGGGCGTGCGCGAGCTCGAGCGGCGCATCGCGGCGATTTGCCGGAAGGCGGCGCGGCGCGCAGCCGAGGGCGACACGCGCGTCGTGCGCGTCGAACCGAAGACGCTCTCGAAGTTCTTGGGGCCGGCGCGGCACGAGCAGACGCTCGCCGGCTCGGTCGCCGAGATCGGCGTCGCGACCGGCCTCGCGTGGACCGAGTCGGGCGGCGACGTGCTGCGGATCGAAGCGGCGATCACGCGCGGGCGCGGTCTCGTGCTGACGGGGCAGCTCGGCGAGGTGATGAAGGAATCGGCGCAGGCCGCGCTCACGTGGGTGCGCTGGCGTCTCACGGACTTCGGAGTCGACGAGGATCTCTTCGCGCGTCGCGAGCTGCACGTGCACGTGCCGGCGGGCGCGATTCCGAAGGACGGGCCGTCGGCGGGCGTGACGATGGCGACGGCGCTCGCTTCGATCGCGACCGGCATCGCGGTGAAGCCGACGGTGGCGATGACCGGCGAGGTGACGCTGCGCGGTCGCGTGTTGCCGGTGGGCGGCGTGCGCGAGAAGGCACTCGCGGCTCTGCGGGCCGGAATTCACACGATGCTGCTCCCGCAGCAGAACCTCGACGACCTGAGCGAGGTGCCGAAGGAGCTGGCGAAGCAGATCAAATTCGTCGGTGTGTCGCAGATGGACGAGGTGCTCGAGTTGGCGCTCGAGCGCAGCCCGGGTGTTAGGAAGCGGGCGCGACGGGAGCCGGTACGGGTCGCTACCCGGGGCTCGATTGCGAGCGTGAAGGCTCGCGGGCGGCGGTAGCCGGCGAAGCTCGGCAGCGTCGAAGACTCGCCGCCGAGGATCCGGCGAGATGAGCGGGCATTGGCGGCTCCGGCAGGAGTGCGCGCTTGTTGGGGTTTCGGAGCGGTAGTGTGCGCGTGTGGCCGTTCTTCGCGACGTCGGTGAGTTCGGATTGATCGCGCGCATCCAGGCGATGGCGCGGCGCGCGATTGCCCAGACGGCGAGCGTCGTCGTCGGGATCGGAGATGACGCGGCGCTGCTGCGGGCGCGGGCGAACGAGGACGTGGTCGTCACGACGGATGCATTCGTCGAGGGCGTGCACTTCGACTTCGCCGCCGAGACGCCGCGGGTGGCGGGGCGGCGGGCGCTCGCGGCGAACCTCTCGGATCTCGCGGCGATGGGCGCGCGGCCGCTCGGGTTCGTCGTCGCGCTGTCGGCGCCCGAGCAGGCGCCGCTCGCGGAAGTGCTCGGGCTCGCACGCGGGATGCTGGATTGGGCGGCGCGATTCGGGTGTCCGCTCGTCGGCGGGAACGTCGCGCGCGGCAGAGAGATCACTCTCGCGATCACGGCGCTCGGCGCAGTGCGGCGCGGGCGCGCGTTGCTCCGGAGCGGCGCGCGCGCCGGGGATCGCGTGTTCGTCACGGGGACGCTCGGCGGCGCCGCGCTCGCGCGGGCGCGCGGGCGAGGAGTCCGCGCGGCGGAGCCGCGGCTCGCCGCGGGTCGTGCGCTCGCGCGGCTGCGCGGCGCTGGCGCGTGCATCGACCTGTCGGACGGGCTCGCGGGCGATCTCGCGCACGTGTGTCGTGCGTCGCGCGTGCGCGCGCGCGTCGACGTCGCGCGCCTACCGATGCCGCGTGGCTTCGCGGTCGCGTGCGCGCGCAGCGGGCGCGAGCCGCTCGCGCTCGCGCTCGGCGGCGGCGAGGACTACGAGCTGCTGTTCACCGCACGCGGCGCTGCCGCGCAAGCGGAGAGGCTGGCGCGCGCGCTCGGCGTCGCGGTCACGGAGGTCGGACGCATCGAGGCTGGCCGGCCGCGGATCGACGGGCTGCCCGCAGCGTTCACGCGGGCAGGCTTCACGCACTTCTGAGGCGCGGCCGAAACGCCGACGCGCGGCTGAAGCCGGAGCGGAGCGCGCAGCCGGTAGGCGATCGCGGCCGGAAGCTCGCCTCCGGATTCGGCTTCCGGACCGTCAAGCAGGCCTTTCGCCGCGCCGATAGGCAGCGCGTGCGTCTCTCCCTTCTGCACAAGTTCGCGCTCGGCTCGGCAACGGCGGCGGGCTCGGCTCTGGCCGTGCCGTCGCTCGCGCATTCGTTCGGGCTGGTGGCGAACCCGGGCCTCGTGAACGCGCTCGCGACGCTCGCGGGCGCGGCGATCGGCGTCGCGGTCGCTCGGCGGCTGCTCGGCGATCACGCGGTCGCTGCGCAGCAAGTGCGGCGCGCGATGCGCGGCGACGCCGGCGCGTGGCAAGAGATCGCTCCGGTCGGCGCGCTCGGGGATGAGGCGGACGAGCTCGCGACCGGCGCCGCGTTTCTCGGCGAGCGGCTCGCGCACCTGACCCAGGAATCGCAGGCCGCGGCGGAGCGCATGCAGCGCGCGCTCGACGGCTTCGCGCAGAGCGGCAAGCGCGCCGACGGCGCCGCGCGCGAGATCTCCGCGACGATCGCGGACGTGGTGAAGGCGGGTGCGCAGCAGAAGGCGCTGCTCGCGGACGTGCAGCGCCTTTCCGGCGAGATCGCCGCGGCGATCGAGGCGAACGCGTCGCGCGCGCGCGAAGCGTTCGGCTTCGCGGCCGAGGCGAATCAGAAGGCGAACTCGGGCGTCGACGTCTCGCGGCTCGCGATCGAGAAGATGCGCAGCGGCTTCGAGCGCATGGAACACACCGGGAAGATGGTCTTCGACCTCGAGAACAAGACGCGGCACGTCCACCAGATCACCGAGATCATCACGAGCGTCGCATCGCGAACGAATCTGCTCTCGCTGAACGCGTCGATCGAGGCCGCGCGCGCGGGCGAGGCGGGACGCGGCTTCGCGGTCGTCGCCGACGAGATCCGCAAGCTCGCCGAGAGCGCGCAGCGCAGCGCCGACGAGATCTCGAAGCTGGTCGGCGAGATCGAGAGCGACACGCGCAGCGTCGCCGACGAGATGCGCGAATCGGGCCAAGTGATCGCCGAGGGCCGCGACGACGTGAACACGATCGCGCACTCGCTCAGCCAGATTCAGGCGGCGGTGGGCGAGGCGTCGACGCGCGCGGAGGAGATCTTCGAGCAGGCCGACGTGCAGGCGCAGGGCGCGGAGCGCATGGTCGCCGCCGTGAGCGAGGTGACGGGCGTCGCGGGCGAGAACGTCGCGTCGGTCGACCTGGTGGCCGGCGTCGCGGAGCGGCAGATCGAGGCGATGGCGGAGATCGCCGCGTCCGCGCAGGACTTGTCGGCGGTGGCGCGCGAGCTCGCGGATGCGACCCAGCGCGCTCGCCAGGGGAGCGCGCGATGAACGCCGCCGGCAGCGCGAGCCGCATGCTCGCCTTCGAGCTCGGGGCGACGCTGTTCGCGCTTCCGATCTCGGGCGTGGTCGAGGTGGCGGAAGGCGTCCACGTCGCGCCGGTGCCGATGCTGCCGCGCGCGAGCTTCGGCGTCGTGAATCACCACGGCGACGCGCTGCCGGTCGTGTTCGGCGGTGCGGTGCTCGAGTTTTCAGGGACCAGCGCTCCGACGCATCTGCTCGTGCTCGCGGGCGACGTCGACGACCCCGACCGTTACGGGCTGCCGGTCGACCGCATCGTGGGTCTCGTGGCCGGCGAAGCGGCGCCCGCTCGCGCCGAGAGCCCGGTCGCGGAGCGGCGTCCGCACGAGGGCCGTGTGCTGAACGTGATCGATCCGCGCCGTTTGCTCGCGCGCGCGCAGGCGTTGGTCGAAGAGTCCATGAGCGGCGAGAGGCCGCAGGGGGAAGCGCAATGAAGAGAGTGCTCATCGCAGACGACGCGTCGTTCATGCGTCAGATGATCCGCGACATCATCGAGCCCGAGGGCTACGAGGTGGTCGGGGAGGCCTCGGACGGCGTCGAGGTCGTCGAGAAGTTCCGCAAGCTGCGGCCGGACCTGGTGATGATGGACATCGTGATGCCGAAGCGTTCGGGCATCGACGCGGTGCGCACGATCCGCTCCGAAGACGGCAGCGCGACGATCGTGATGTGCAGCGCGCTCGGCCAGGAAACGCTCGTGATGGAAGCCATCCAAGCCGGCGCCAAAGACTTCATCGTCAAGCCCTTCAAGCCCGACGCCGTCGTCGCCACGCTCGCGAAGGTGATCGAGAAGTCGGAGTAGCCGCGAACGCGTCAGCCCTTGATCCGGAGGTTCCGGAGTCGAGGGCAATCGAACCCAGGCACTCGCTGCAATGGCGGCCAGCAAGGAACCTCAGCGCCCCTAACACCGCCGGCCCAGTCGTCCGAGCAAGCCGCCCAGCGCCGCGAAGCGGCGCAGGCGGCGCGCAGCGAGGCGAAGCCGAGCGGGTTCGGATAGGACGGGCGCAGGCGGCGCGCAGCGAGGCGAAGCCGAGCGGAGTCGAAACGAACTTGGACCTCGCCAAGTACCGAGCGCTCTTCCTCGAGGAAGCGACCGAGCACCTGGCGGAGCTCTCGCGCGCGCTACTCGCGCTCGAGAAGAACGCCGCGGACGCCGACGCGATCGATCTCGCGTTCCGCATGGCGCACTCGATCAAGGGCATGGCCGCCTCGCTCGATTATCAGGGGATCGCCGAGCTCTCCCACAAGCTCGAGGATCTGATGGCGAGCCAGCGCGCCGCCGGTGCGGTGGATGCGCAGGCGAACGCGCGGTTGTTCCGCGGGCTCGAGGGTCTGGAGCGAATGGTGGCGGCGCTGCGCGCGACCGGAGAGCCGCCGCCTTCGGATCCGGCGCTGATCGCGGAGCTTTCCGGCGCGGCACCCGAGTCCCCGCCAAAAAAAGCACGAGCGCGGCTGCGCTGAGCGAAGCCGCGCCAGCCGAACGCACGCCGCCTGCTCCCACTGCCGCGCCGTCCGCGGCTCCCGCCCCGCCGGCCACGGCGCCCACGCTGCGCGTGCGCGCGGAGACGCTCGATCGCTTCCTCTCCTCGGTCGGCGAGGTCGTGCTCTCGTCGAGCCAGCTGCGCGGCATGGCGCAGCGCGAGCGCTCCGCTTCCCACGAGCTGAGCGCGGGCCTCGATCGCATGGACCGTGTCGTCGGCGACCTGCAGCGCCGCGCGCTCAGCCTGCGCACCGCGCCGCTGCTGCGCGCCGTCGAGCCGCTGCCCCGCATGGCGCGCGAGATCGCGCGCGAGCTCGGCAAGCAGGTCGAGGTGGAGCTGCGCGGCGCGGAGCTCGAGCTCGATCGCTCGATTCTCGACCGGCTCGGCGACCCGCTCGTTCATCTCGTGCGCAACGCCGTCGACCACGGCCTCGAGCCGCCCGACGTGCGATCTCTCGCGGGCAAGCCCACGACCGGCCGCATCCTGATCGATGCGCGCCGCGAACGCGATCACGTGCGCATCGCGGTGATCGACGACGGGCGCGGCATCGATCTCGAGCGAGTGAAACGACGCGCGGTGGAGGCCGGCCTGCTGCATCCGGATCTCGCGGACGACGTGCCTCCCGAGGAGATCGCGACGCTCGTGTTCCGGCCGGGCCTGTCGACCGCGAACGAAGTCTCGAAGATCTCCGGCCGCGGCGTCGGCATGGACGCGGTGAAGGCGACGGTCGAGGCGCTCGGCGGAAGCGTCGAGCTCGCGTCGCAGCCCGGCCTCGGCACGACGACGATCCTGCTGGTGCCCGTCACGGCGGCGGTACAGCGCATGCTGCTGTTAGGGGTCGCCGGCGAGATCGTCGGCCTGCCGATCTCGAAGGTCGAGCGCGTGGTCGAGATCGACGCGGCGCAGGTGGAGGACGCCGGCCGAGAACGCTTCGCGATCGTCCAGGGCGCCCCCATGCTCGTGATCGATCTCGCCGAGCGTCTCGGCTTCGGCCCGCGCAAGCAGAGCGGCCTCGCACCGCTCGTGCTGGCCGACGTGCGCGAGGAGCGCGTGGGCCTGCTCGTGGATCGTCTTCACGGTCAGCAGGAGATCTACGTGAAGCCGCTGCCGCGCCTGCTCGCGAAGGCGCGCGGGCTCGCGGGGCTCACCGTGCTGTCCGACGGCGCACCCGTCTTCCTGCTGGACCTGAACCCGCTCGCATGACGGCGCTCGCCCATCACGACGAGGCCCACGCGAGCGCGGTCGACCGCTTGAGCGAGCTCGCGAGCATCGGCGCCGGCCGCGCGGCCGGAGCACTCGCGACGCTGCTCGCGCGCCCCTTCGAGATGCGCGTGCCGCGCGCGCGCGTGCTCGCGCCGGGTCATTTCGACGCGCCGTTCGCCGGCAAGCTCGCGGCCGATCCCGGCGCGTGGGCGGGCGCGCTGTTCGACGTCGAGGGCGGGCCGGGCGGGGTGCTCGCGGTGCTCCTTCCGCCAGCGTGCCGCGATGCGCTGCTCACGGAGCTGCTCGGCGAGAACGCAGGAATCGAGCCGCAGGCGGAATCCGCGCTGCGCGAGGTCGGGAACATCGTTGCCTCGCACGCGCTCTCGGCGATCGGCGACCTACTCGGCGAGAGCGTGCTGCCCTCGCTGCCGCGGCTCGAGCTCGCCGGCGCACCGCGCGAGCTCGCCCGCCTCGTCGCGGAGCGGGCAGGCGATCGGCCGGCGCTGCGCATCGAGGTCGAGCTGCGCGACCGCCCGGGCAGCCTGCGCAGCCTGCTGGTGTGGGTGCCGAGCGAGATCTCGTAGCGGTTCGCTCTCGACGCCTCGGCCCGCCGCCCCGCTCTGGTAGCCTCGCCCGCCTGATGAATCCGGACCGCATGCGCGCGTTGCTGGAGGCCGTCCGGGCGGGCGATCTGTCCCCCGACGAGGCGCTCGAACGCTTCGCGCAGCTCCCGTTCGTCGCGAGCGAGCATGCGCGCGTCGACACGCACCGGGCGCTGCGCCAGGGGATGCCCGAGATCGTGTTCGGCCTCGGGAAGACCCCGCAGCAAATCGCGAGCATCGTGCGCACGCTGCGCGAGGCGGGCCAGACGGCGCTCGTCACGCGGGTCGAGAGCGCCGCGGCGAGCGACGTGCAGGAGCGCGAGCCGGGCGGTGATTACGACGCAGCTGCGCGCGTGCTCTGGTACGGGCCGAACGAGGTGGCGATCACCGGCGCGGGCACGATCGCCGTCGTCTGCGCGGGCACCGCTGACCTTCCCGTCGCGCGCGAAGCGGAGGCCGTGGCGAGGAGGCTCGGCAACAAGGTCGAGCTGATCGTGGACGTCGGCGTCGCGGGGCTTCACCGGCTGCTCGCGGTGTCGCAGGCGCTGCGCTCGGCGCGCGTGCTGATCGCGATCGCGGGCATGGAGGGCGCGCTGCCGTCGGTGGTGGGCGGCCTGGTCGCGCGGCCCGTGATCGCCGTCCCGACGAGCGTCGGATACGGAGCTTCTTATGGCGGGCTCTCGGCGCTGCTCGGCATGCTGTCGAGCTGCGCGTCGAACGTGTCGGTCGTGAACATCGACAACGGCTTCGGCGCTGCGGTCGTGGCTTCCTTGATCAATCGGAGCTGAGCGCATGGCAGCGCGGCGGAGCGGCGGAAATTCGCGCGCCGCGGGCGCGCCCGGTCACGGCGCCGAGCGCCCGCGCCGCGTGCTCCACCTCGACACGTTCTCCGGGATCTCGGGCAACATGTTCCTCGGCGCGCTGCTCGATGCCGGACTGCCGCAGCGCGAGCTCGAGGCCGCACTCGCCGGGCTCGGCGTCGCGCACCGCCTGCGCGTGACCCGCGTCCGGCGCGGCGCGCTCGCTGCGCGCTACGTCGAGGTGGAGGTTCCGGGCGCCGTGCGCCGAGCGCGCGCGAAGCCTGAGAAGCGGCTTGCCGTGGCTCACTTGCACGATCGGCATCCGCACGCGCACGATCCCGAAGGAGATCACGCGCATCACCACGATCACGCGCACGAGCACGGCCGCAGCTACGACGAGATCCGTCGCGTGCTCGCGCGCGCGAAGCTGCCGGCGCCTGCGCGCGACCGCGCGCAGCAGATCTTTGCCGCGCTCGCGCAGGCCGAGGCGCGCGTGCACGGCATCGCGGTTGCGCGCGTGCACTTCCACGAGGTCGGCGCGATCGATGCGATCGTCGACGTCGCAGGCGCGGCGCTCGCGCTCGAGCTGCTCGGCATCGCGCGCGTGACCGCGACGCCGCCCGCGCTCGGCCACGGCACGCTGGAGACGGCGCACGGGCGGCTTCCGCTCCCGCCGCCCGCGGTGCTCGAGCTGCTACGCGGAAGCCCGGTCGTGCCGGCGCCGGTCGCGTGGGAAACCGTGACGCCGACCGGCGCGGCGATTCTGCGCACGATCGTCGACGAATGGTGCGCGCTGCCCGCGATGACGATCGACGCGATCGGGCACGGCGCCGGGAACGACCGCGCGGGCCCGCTGCCGAACGTGCTGCGCGCCGTGCTCGGCCGCAGCGGCGGCGCGCTGCGCGACACCGTCAGCGTGCTCACGGCCCACCTCGACGACCTCGTCCCTGAGCACTTCGACCTCGCGCTCGAGCGCCTGCTCGCCGCGGGTGCGCTCGACGTCGCGCTCGCGCACGCGCAAATGAAGAAGAACCGTCCGGGCTACGCGCTCACGGTGATCGCGCCGACCCACAAGCGCGCCGAGCTCGCGCAGCTGTTGCTGCACGAGACCGGCAGCCTGGGAGTCCGTATTCAGGAGGCCGAACGGCTGCTGCGGCCGCGCGAGGTGGTGCGCGTCACGACGCCGCACGGCCGCTTGCGCGTGAAGCTCGCCTATGACGCAAATGGAGTGGCGAGCGCGTCCGCCGAGTACGACGACGCCAAGCGCATCGCCAAGCAGCGCCGGCTTCCGCTCAGCAGCGTGATTCGCGCAGCGGAGGACGCGGCTCTGCGCGCGTTGACAACGCGGAGCCGCCGCTCGTAGGATGCGCGCGTCTCGTGGAGGAACACGTGAGCGATCTACCGAACGCGGTTGTGAAGCGGCTCCTGGCGAAGCACGGAGACGGCATGCGCGTCTCCGGCGACGCGATCGACAAGGCAGTCGCCGCCGCCGAGGACTACATCGCCCGGCTCGCCCGCGAGGCCCACGCGCTGGCCGTCGCCGACAAGCGCAAGACGATCATGGAGAGCGACATCGTCCAGGCCCGCGCGCGCGTCAGTTAGGCGGGCGGCGCGTTCGCGCGACCGCACCTGACCACAAGCGACGCCAAGCCGCGCCTGCCTACTCGGTCCCTTCCCGTCCGACCGGGCTCGCGAAGAGCTCGGCGAGGTAGGTGATCCACGCGGCTTCATCGCGCTCGCCGAAGCCGCGGAAGAGCACGCCGACACCCGCGGCGCCTGCACCAGCCGCCTCGACGCGATAGATGCCCTCGGTCTCGACCGCGAGCACGCGCCCGATCTCGGGCAGCTCGATCTCGCAGCGCTGTACCGCTCCCTCGGGCGCGTCCCATTCGGTCCCGATGAACGCGCCGAGGCGGGCGACCGAGGTCGTGAATGCGCCGCGCCCGTCGTCGAGGCGCACCGACAGCCGCCACGGCAGACGCCGGAAGCGCCGGCGCGCGCGCGAGCCGAGGATGCGGTCGACGCCGGCAGCGATGCGCTCGGCATCGAGCGGCTGCACGATGTAACCGGCGGCGCCGACGTTGCGCGCGGCTTCGCGCACCGGCTCGCGCAGATGCTCGTCGACCAGCACGACGGGAACGTTCTCGACCCCGGGTAGCCCGCGCAGATCTGAGACCAGCTCGAGACCTTCCGAGCGACCCAAGTGTGCGTCCGTGAACACGAGCTCGAAGCTGTGTTGGTGGAACGCCTCCAACGCCTCATGCGCCGAGAACTCGGCTCGCACGCGAAAGCCGAGCTGCTCGAGGCGGCGCGCGAGCGCGGCGCTCCGACCGAGGTGCGGCCCGACGAGCAGGATGCGCCGGCCGGAGCGCGAGCGCGGCTGGGCGCTGCGCGGCGTTGTGAGGCGACGCGGAAGGCTGCGCGCCGGCACGATGAGCGGCGTGCGCTCGGCTGCGAGCCGGCCACGGAGCGCTTCGAGCTGCTCCGTCAGCGCGATCTCCGCGTCGGAGGCGCAGGTCCACGCGGGGTCGAAGCGCGCGCTGCGCTGTTCTGGCGCCGACGCGCGCAGCGAGGTGAGCGGCCCGCGGCCGGGGAGGATCACCCGGTTCGCGTCGATCATCCGCAGCGAAGCGCGCGTGTCGTCGTGGCCGAGCGGAAACGCCAGCACCTGGCCGCCCGCCTCGAAGGCGCCCGCAATGCCGAGCTGTCCCAGGCGCTGCGCGGCGGCGCGCAGATTGCGCTCGCGCGCGGCGAACGCGCTGCGGACGCGCATTTCGAGATCGGCCGCGCTTGCGCAGCCGCCGAGCGCGATCAGCGGCAGGAAGAAGAACGGCATCGGGGAGAGGCACTTGATCTGCGTCGAGCCGATCGTGCTGAAGAACAGCGTCTCGTAGCGTCGCGAGCCATCCAGGGAAACGAACGGCGTCGCGGAGAGGCGCAGCTGCCCGCGCAGGCTGCGCCCGCCGGGAAGGCGTTCGACCGGAACGCCCATCTCGGTGAAGCGCGCCGCGAGATCCGAAAGTGATGCCTTGGCGTCCGCCACCCGCGTATCCGCCTCCGGAGGGGTTTTCGACGGAGCGGCAGCTGCGCTTGAAGCGCCAAACACGAACGGCCCGAGAGGAACGCCTCTCGGGCCGTCGAGGTGGAGCGCTCGAGGCGGACTACATCATGCCGGGCATGCCGCCGCCGGCCGGGCCGTGGCTGTGGCCGGCGCCCTCCGCCTTCTCCTCGGGCTTGTCGGCGATCATCGCCTCGGTGGTGAGCAGCAGCGACGCGACGCTCGCCGCGTTCTGCAGCGCGTATCGCACCACCTTGGTCGGGTCGATCACGCCGGCCTTGATCAGGTCCTCGTAGACCTCGGTCGCCGCATTGAAGCCGTAGGCGCCTTTCCCGGACTTGACCCGGTCGACGACGATCGAGCCCTCGACGCCCGCGTTCTCGCTGATCCGCCGCAGCGGCTCCTCGATCGCGCGCCGGATGATCGAGACGCCGGCCGCTTGCTCGGGCGCGAGATCCTTCTCGACACCGTCGAGCGCGGCCTGCGCGCGGATCAGCGCGACGCCGCCGCCGGGCACGATCCCCTCCTCGATCGCCGCGCGCGTCGCGTGCAGCGCGTCCTCGACGCGGGCCTTCTTCTCCTTCATCTCGGTCTCGGTCGCCGCGCCGACCTTCACCACCGCGACGCCGCCAGCGAGCTTCGCGAGCCGCTCCTGGAGCTTCTCCTTGTCGTAGTCGCTCGTGGTCTTGTCGATTTGCTGGCGGATCTCCGCGCAGCGGCCTTCGATCGCCTTCTTCGCGCCCGCGCCGTCGATGATCGTCGTGTTGTCCTTGTCCGCGGTGACGCGCTTGGCGCGGCCGAGGTCCTTGACCGTGACGTTCTCGAGCTTCAGTCCGAGCTCCTCGCTGATGACCTGGCCGCCAGTCAGCACCGCCATGTCTTGCAGCATTGCCTTGCGGCGATCGCCGAAGCCGGGCGCCTTCACCGCGAGCACGTTCAGCGTGCCGCGGATCTTGTTGACGACGAGCGTCGCGAGCGCCTCGCCCTCGATCTCCTCGGCGACGATCACGAGCGGCCGGCCCTGGCGCGCGACCTGCTCGAGCACAGGAAGCAGGTCCTTCATCGCGCTGATCTTCTTGTCGTTGAGCAGGATCAGCGCGTCGTCGAGCACCGCCTCCATCGCTTCCGTGTCGGTCACGAAGTAGGGCGACACGTAGCCGCGGTCGAACTGCATGCCCTCCACCACGTCGAGCGTCGAGTCCATCGACTTCGCTTCCTCGACCGTGATCACGCCTTCCTTGCCCACCTTCTGCATCGCGTCGGCGAGCATCTTCCCGATCGCCTCGTCGCCGTTGGCGGAGACGGTGCCGACCTGAGCGATCTCGCTCGAATCGCGCGTCGGCTTGCTCTGCTTCTTCAGCTCCTCGACCAGCGCTGCGACCGCCTTGTCGACGCCGCGCTTCAGCTCCATCGGGTTCATGCCCGCGACGACGAGCTTGCTGCCCTCGCGGAAGATGGCCTGCGCGAGAACCGTCGCGGTGGTGGTGCCGTCGCCGGCGACGTCGGAGGTCTTCGACGCGACCTCCTTCACCATCTGCGCGCCCATGTTCTCGAACTTGTCTTCGAACTGGACTTCCTTCGCGACCGTGACGCCGTCCTTGGTCACGGTCGGCGAGCCCCAGCTCTTCTCGATGATGACATTGCGGCCCTTCGGGCCGAGCGTCACGCGCACTGCGTTCGCGAGGCCGTTCACGCCTGCGAGCAGCTTCGCCCGCGCGTCTTGGTCGTACTTCACTTCCTTCGCCATGGATCTCGGCTCCTGAATCGGAATGTGTGGGAGGTGTTAGGCGGAGCGGACTACTCGATGACGCCGAGCACGTCCTCTTCGCGGATGATCATGTGCTCTTCGCCGTCGAGCTTGACCTCGCTGCCGGCGTACTTCGTGAAGAGCACGCG
>Ga0187894_10000511_pt1 | contig 52714 bp, 45 predicted proteins | sample GBC1701081metaG_FD_136650 | JGI IMG/M metagenome (GOLD analysis project Ga0187894, IMG submission 136650) | White microbial mat communities from a lava cave in the Kipuka Kanohina Cave System on the Island of Hawaii, USA - GBC170108-1 metaG ...
AGCCGATTGATTCAGAGGCTTAAACCGCCGTTTGAAAGCACGGCGGCGGCGGCAACGCCCTACATCTCCCTCTAAATCCCAAAGCGGATTATAGAGGGAGTCTTGGGCTAATTCAAGATAAAAGTAAGTATGTACAAAAGAACTGTTTTTATTTTTCCGATTCGGCAACTTGGGCAATTTCAATATTAAATCTCTACGTCCATGATGGTTGCGCTTACTTTTTTTACTACAAATAACACTTTACCAATAATATCGCCGTGAAATGTTCCAAGACTAAATGGCTTTGTTCCAAATTTGTCGGTTATGCACCAGAATTCGCCATCATCATCCATCCAGAGAAGTCTAACAGAACATTGTTCGCCCACGCGCACAGCAACCCAATCTCCTGAATCAGTGCGTGCGGTTTTATCAACAACAAGGTAATCACCTTGTTCCGCAAAAGACACATTATCGGCATTTGTTTGGAAAATAAACGTACTTTCTGGTGGCAGTTCAAGAAACTTTGTTAAATCTAACTTATGCTGTACAGACGGAAATTTGACTATATTCAGGCGATAATCAAATAAAGGCAGTTGGTCTTGCGAACTTGGGGGCATCGCTAAAGATTCTCCTTCTTTGAGATTAAGTTAACTTTTTCTTTTTCGCTGTACGAGAAGGCGGTTTATCTTTTGATTCTGTTATGTCGTCAAAGCGGAACTCTTCTTTGCGTAGTTTGTCGTGTTCGGCTTTTTCCCACTCGTTTGCATAGCGTTCAAGAATTTCTAATGCAACAACATCGAATTTAGCAGAATCGCCTTTGAATCGTAATGCAAGATTTTCAAGGCGGGCATAAATTTTTTGATTTAAAGGCAATTGCGGCTTTGATTTTTCCTGTTGTTCTTTCGCGTAAGGGGTTAGCCAATCTAAACCAAAGTCGTCCTCTAGTTCATAGGCTAAAGCTCTTAATGCTGTTTCCGAAAGTTCACGTCTTCCAATTTCGGCGTGAGACAACATACCGTCCGTCAGTCGTACTCTTGCAGCTGCTTCTTCTAAGCTTAATGATTTACGTTCACGAGCTACGCGAATACGTCCGCCAATACTGTTTGGGTCAACAGGTTTTGACGGTCTTCCGCGACGTTTCAAGTCTCCTGAAAAATTTGTAGTTGACATTTATCTACAATGTAGTTTATTGTTTATTCACTTGCTACGCGCTCGCGTAGTGAAGCCGAACTATGCAACAAAACGAATCAAAAAGCAACGAATTCGTGGGCGAATTACCGCACATGGATACTGCTACGGCAAAGTATCTGATTCTGAAAAATCACAATAAAACCCTGCGTGATTTAGATAGAGAGTGGGGTTTAAGCATCGGTACAGTAAGCATGGTTCTAAATCGGGATTATCGAATCGTTCGACCTGATGTAAGGCTAAAGCTTGCTGAACTTTTAGGTGTTGATGTTTCACAAATCGGACGCGAATCGAAACGTCCGAAATCTGTGGCTTATAACGAACAAGGCGAAAGAATACAGGGGCGTTCTTCGTGAAATTTTTTGCGTCGCGTCATTGGTTTGCAACCTCCTATCGTTTGGTTCATGGGACGTCCAAATAGATAAACACGCAAACATTTGGGCAAAAAACGCGACGCGCCAAAGTTCCCGATGGGTCAGTTACCGCAAATGTGGGGAGCGTTGAAGAAACAGGGGTGTTTTAATTCAAACGCCTATCGGGAATCCATTTTTTTCAAAGAACTACATTGATTGTCTGTGAAGTCTTTGAAATTCAGAACTTTCATTTCAGGGTTAAATCGAAATGGGCGACGGACAGGTAAAAGTTTTTCTGACTGAAAGGAAAATTGGAAAACATTCCTACGCTGAACAGATTTGCGCCCGTAGTTGGCGGGAAGCTCGCGCCTTTGCTGCAAAAGCAGGTGTCAGACTGATTGGATTAGCTGACTCGGAATACTGCGCCAATTGTTTAAGTGGTAAGCCAATCACGCCAAAGCCCGGGTTATATGATTTCCCTGACACCATTGAACCATGAAAACAGAGAACTCCAATGAAGTTCCGTTGTGGCATGAAGCCTTCAGGATGCTGATTGTATGTTTCATTCTGTTTTGTCTGATTAAACTTTTTGTCAATTAAGTTCTTTGAAACTTCGGTTTAGCGCGTTGTGTTCCGAAAGAAGTGAACCTGATATGCGGATACGTTCTTTTTCCGCCTAGCAGTAGCAAGAAAACTAAAAAAGGATTGAACCTCCTTTTGGTAAAACTGTTGAGAGTAATGTTTGAAAAATGATTGAACGAAACCGTTTTCTTCTTTCGGTACAGAGCGCGTTTACACGCACTCTAAAAGCGCGACCCGCTTGCCTGTAATCATTGTCGGAATGGTTGCAGGGACAAATCGGTATTTCCCTCCGTGCGGGTCGTTTAAAGGGAAACATTTTAGACCGTGAGAAACACTCACAAGGGAAAGGTCAATTATGAAAAGTAAAGTGGTTTATCTGAGCGATGTTCTCGGTAGAACTCGAGGGCGAGGCGATGCCGAATCCGTCGGTCAATTGTACGGACACACCAGCGGCGTAAGAGCCAGAGCATGAGCAAGACCAAAGGCAGACAAAGACAACCTTGAAACGGGTGTTACTGCTCCGGTCGAGCAAGCATTGAAACAAGTAGTTGTAGAGTTTCATGTAAATGCCCGGACAGGTTGGGCAACGGCTTTCTGGTTTAACTACTCGTTTTGGATTTACTGCCTCGCAAGCGCACGTTCTTTGAATGAAGTGGAAGCCGCGCATCTTTTAACTGAAGCTTGTAAAGACGGACTAGAAACAGTTTTCAACGACAATCTTTCAGCCAAAGAAAAGCGCGAAAAACTGCTTATTGCAGGAAGTATCTTCTGGCAGGTCGTTGCGGGAATGAGTGACGACAAACCTACCGAAGATATAGCACTCGCAGTTGCGGTTTGAATTGAAAATTTTTGGGTTGTGCATGGTGTCCGTCGAGATGGCGGAACGAGGCTAAGCGTGCAAAGTGGGAAAGTAACTCCTGTCGCCTCGAAGAAACACACAGCCCGCCAAATGTTGGGTTGACTATCAAGCGTTGGCTTTTATCAAAGTCCGTCCGGCTTGCAAACCTAAAGCTCTATTACTTTTACGAAAGGAAAGAAGCTTTGGAGATAAAAACCACGCGGGAATAGTCAACCCGACTTCATTACCTTCAGGAATATGATTGATTTAGAGCGCGAAATTGAAGAGATTCGCAAGACACTCAAAACGCACGAAGATTACTTGGACCAAAAGCGACGGCTCAGAGATTGGCGCGGCGTGATTGAAGTGGCTTCGGAAATACGAGAGTTTGAAGCCGCGCTGGATATGCTTTACCGGGACAAGAAGCGTTTTGAAGTCTATCTCTCCGTTCAAAAAACCGAACCAAACATAGCGGCTATAACTTCAAACAAGTGAAACTCTTTCACGACAAACACCTGGCACTATTGGTCTTTTTTGTTCTTCTGGCTGTTTACATCTGGAAGCCTGACGAAACTATCAAGACGATGGCTATCACAATCTTTGGAGTTTTCTGCTCGGCAATTACTGACGGTTTCAAACGCTCGAACGATTTCTTTAAGGCGAAAGTACAAACCGATTTCAAGAAGGAAGACAAGAAAGATGTTCACGGTTAATCAACTGATTTGCCATGCCATTGGCGATTACATTTTGCAATCTGAGTGGATGGCGAATCAAAAAACTAAATCGCACATTCCTGCGCTCTGTCATGCGCTTTTCTATTCGATTCCGTTTTTACTTCTTCGACCTTCTTGGCTCGCTCTGTTTGTCATCATCTCAACGCATTTTGTGATTGACCGCTTTCGGCTCGCTCGTTTTGTCTGCTGGTTAAAGAATTGGCTCTGTCCGTATTGGATTACGAATAGAAAGGTCGTAATCGGTAGAAGGGTTTCCAAAGAGGTTCAGGTTGCTAACAATATCGCAATGATTGATGCGAAGTTACCGGCTGATATAAATCACGGAGAAATCGTGAACGCTGATTTTGAGCGCAAGTATGTCTGGACGTGGGAACAGTGTCACGACACAGGCTACCCGCCGAATACTCCCAAGTTTTTGTCTGTGTGGCTGATGATTATCACAGACAATTTATTGCACATCATCATCAACGCTCTTGCGTTGAAATACTTGTAATTATGTACGGAAAAGCAATTGAAGACGAAATCATAAGATACGGATGTTTCAAGATGATTATCGGATTTGTTTTGGCTCTGTGTCTTGTCGGTCTTGTATGTGGTGGTTGGTATCTGTTTAGCCATCTTTCAATTTCATGGAACTAAATTTTAGGAGTTTTGAATGCACGATTATTTACTTCAGTTTTTTAAGTACGATCATCTTCCTGAAAATATGCAGGCTGTAAGCAAACCGTTCTGCGAGCTGGCGCACACGCTCATTGAAACGCTGCCAAGTAATCCTGAAAGAACGGCTGCATTGAGAAAACTGCTTGAGGCTAAAGACTGCGCTGTGCGGGCTTTGATATTCAAGCAGATGTAACTTTTAAGAACAAATGGACTCAGAAATATACAAAGCCTTTCAGGATTTAGCGAAAGCTTTGGGGGTTTCTGAGATTCGTGTGCAAACCAAGCAAGGTTGTTTTGAAGTAATAGTTGAAAGTCTCGCCACAAATCAATGTAAAACTTGTGACGGGTCCGGGTTTATGTTGCAAAAGACAAAACGGAAACCGCGCAAGCTTCCATGTAAAAAATGTCTCGGAAGCGGCAAGGTAAATAGTTGAACCGATTATGAGCCTGATTACTATTTTCAACGGTAGAAAACGTGGATTAGGTCAAAACAAGGATGATATGTATATGCAGGTGTCTGTTCACCTGCGCGAACATCTTCATCTTTTGAAGGGTGCAAAACTCGCCGTCTTTCTCTCAATTGCCCTTCGCACAGATGAACACGGCTGGACATCCGTTCAAGTCTCGCAAATCAGTCAAGACACAGGACTGAAAGATAAAAAGACAATCGAAGAGGCTTTGAACGAGCTGTGTAACTTGGTCATTGACGGGCATCGCGTCCTGCTTCGTGAGAGGCGTCTTTTCTTGGGAAACCGCTACCTGATTTTCCCGTCTATTGAGGAAATTTCTATGTATGAATCCGATGATTCATCAAGGGGGGAAAAACCACCCATGACAAGGGGGGAAAAACCCCCCATGACAAGGGGGGAAAAACCACCCATGACAAGGGGGGAAAAACCACCCATGACAAGGGGGGAAAAACCACCCATGACATATAAGGATAATACTAAGAAAGACTCTGAAGACACACACACACAAGAAACGCGTGAAGAAACCGCGCCGGAAAACAGTGTGTGTGTGTCGGAAAATTCCGCCGAAAATTCTGCAAGAAAATCCGGTCCGTTGAGGGTAACGGAACACTCCCAAAAAGCGATTGACGAATACGCCGAATCTCACAATCTGGGAAACGGCTGGAAGGTTGAAGCACTCAAGACGGGTCTTTACGACGAGATGATTGACGCATGGCTAAAATCACACAATGCGATTCAGAGCGACAAATCCGCTGAATCCGCCGAAGCGGAAAAAATAACACAACTCACTTTTCGAGAAGTCGCGCAAAAAGTCTCTTCGCTTAAAACAGTTTTACTTCCGATGCAACTGTCACAGTTTATCAGCGAGATGGATGTCACGGACGAAGTGCGCGAAGAACTGCGGGATAAATTTCTGAAGGTCGAGGTCGTTTGATGAAAATAGGTGAAATTGTACGAGTGGTAACTCAAGGCACAGAAGGGAAATTATGTGAAGTGCGTTCGATGCTTAATTTACCAAGTGCAGAGTTAGTTGACGAAGACGGTCATTCATTCCATTGGGCGCAATCTTTAACACGACCTGCAACGAATGAAGAAACCGTTTCGTTTTGGAAAAACCAAGCCGAACATTGGAAACGTCGAGCCGCCAAACATGGCTGCAATACCGACGAGGGCGACCCTGATTGTGCATAGGTTTAACACATTGTTGAACTCAGACTGATTCAACGCCAACTGTGCACAAATCACTGACTGATTACCAAAGGCAACTTGAAGCAAAAAGGAAACGAAAGAAACGAAAATGAAACCTGTCTTTCAAAATCTTTTCATGGATGTACATGGCAAAGGTAATTGCCTTTCCGCCTCGCTCGCTTCGCTTCTTGAACTTTCGCTTGAGGATGTCCCTGATTTTGTACCTGAACGTGGGTCAGAGTGGCTTGAATTTTGTCAAGGTTGGTTACAACCAAAAGGTTTGACTTTACTCTGGATAATGATGCCCGAAACATATCCCGAAAAACACTACGAAGACGGCGCAGATGTTCGTTTTTACGGTTTGACTGATGGTGTGTTGTGTATCGGGTCCGGGCAATCTCCACGCGGAAATTTCCATCATGCCGTTGTCGGCAAAATCACAGGTGGTTGGAATTTCGAGTTAGTTCACGACCCACACCCGCAAGGAAAAGGTCTTATCGGTAATCCGCGATACATCGGATTTATCGTTGCAATAAACCCCACTCTAAACCGTTTAGAGTGGGACGTGGAACATGAAGGGAAATAAATCTTAAAAAGGAGTCAGAGAGAATGGCGACAAAATACATAGTAGTTCATTGGATTGATGGTAAATATTGCTTACGTCCGAAAGAGCTTTGTGGTGACAAAACACTTGAGAACTTAAAGTTTTTAGGGTGGCGTATTGTGTCGAAAGACGCACTAAAAGATTCGTTAATCCATAAAGCTTTTGATGGGACTAAAGAAGGGAAGCAGGCGGCAATTGAGGCGGCAAAGAAAGAAGGATTAAAAGCCGTAACAACTACGGCAATTGCCAATGCCGCAAAGAAGAAATTCACTCAAGCCTAAAAAACGGTTGTTAGTGTGAGATGAAGGATGAGGGACGAAGATGAGACACGAATACGATTTAGCAAGGATTGAAGAATTGGCAAGTCACGGCGCGAAGTACAGGCAGATTGCTGAAGATTTAGGTGTTGATGCTAAGCAATTTTCAAACGCCATGACTTTCCGACAAGATGTAAAAGATGCGTATAAACGCGGATTTATTAAGAAAAATCGGGGGGGGGTAGAAATGTCAGAAGAAAAACAAAATTCTTACTTATCGAAACCACTGACAGTTAAAGAGGCAATAAGTATGGGTTTTTACACACCATCGGAGATTGCCGACGAAGTAGGTTATCCCCCGGATTTAACGCAAGGAATGATTCAAAGCTTACTTGCATCAGAGGCAATTCATCGCCATATAAACGAAGCAGGGAATGTTGAATACCATCCGGGCGCACGCATAGGGTGTACTAAAGAAGTGTCAGGGAAACTACCCGTTAAAGTACACTCGGAAGAAGTGGCAACAGGTGTCATGGTGTCGGATTCACGTCTCGCTCCCGTAGCAGAAAACAACCGCGATGAGAAGAACATCACGCCAAAGGTAAAGCGAACGAAACCTGTGAAGAAAGCAAAACAAATGAAAGCATCTACTGCTCTGATAACACGAAAGCGTAAACCAAAAACTGAAATAGTAGTTCATGAAGTTGCGGAAGTTGCAAAGACAAATGGTGACACTCCTGCGGAGCATAGTGGAAACGGGATTGATATTTCGATCAACGACCGTAGAAATACTTTATTTGCTCTTAATGTCGCTAAACTCGAACTTGAGTACATGCAACTTTGGGGCGTGGGGTCACCTATGGCTGTAAGGGTAGGCGAAGCAATTGAAAAAGCAATAGCCGCGAACCAAATTTGAAATCTATTGATTCAAAAAATATTCGTGCTAATATCTGCACAAATAAGCCATCTGTTTTTAAGAACAGCACTCGCTTACTAAAACGGGATTGAAAACCGTTTCAGTAGGCGTTTTCTTTTATGAGCGACAAACACAAAGAAGAACCTAAAAAAAAGGCGATTGATTTGGAATCGCTCCCTTTTGAAGTTCAGGCGGAAATCTTAACAAGATGGCGTGCAACAATTATTTCGTTAAGGAACATGGAGGCAACATATGGTTTGCAGTACAAACCGAAACAATCATTGCCTGAGAATATTGTAAAACGAAGTTAGGACCATCTTCTTTTAAGAGAAGCTCTCGCCCGTGACGTTTTGTTGGATTGATTTCCGACAAACCGACACGGGCGTTTTTATTTGGAGAAAATTTATGGGTTGGAAAGTTGAATTTGTTAAAGGCGATTACTCGGCACGCGAAAGAAAAGCCAATGAGTTAAAAGCAGTCGCCTATGTTGAGCATCATTTCAATTCGCTTACACCGAACGCTAACTATACTGTCGTAATCGGCGCGCACAATGCCTCTCAAACATCGAAGAATATGGGGATGTTTTACGCGCAGGCAATTGCCGATGAATTCATTGGTAGAGCACAAAACATCAAGGTCGAGAATGCAATCTACACAGAAGGTGCAATGAAGATTACTCAGCCGATTGCAACGGAAAACTCATTTCGATTTGTTTATTCGCAAGCGTGTGCTGAAAAAACAGCGGTCGTAGTCGAAGAGTTGAAAGGGGGTGATTTTATTGTCAGGCGTTGTGGTGTTGAGTTTAGAGCAATTACACGCGCACACGCAGAGCAGATACGAACCGATAAGAAAAAGTACGAAGCAAACGAAGCCGATTTCAAAATCTACCGAACGGAAACTTCTGAGGCTTTAGCAAAACTTAAAAAGAACAATGCTTCGCTTACAAGCGATTTAACTCAGATGACTAAAGACCGTGACGATTGGAAGTTACAGGCTGAAGGGAATTTGAAAATAGCCAATCAAGGAAAAAAACTTATTAAGGGTCCCCCCTGGTTACGGGGGATTATCACAGTCTTTGACAATCCGGTTGTAAAAGCGGTTGCGGTCGTAGTAGCCGCAACCGCAAGTGTTTGGAATGCAAGCAAGTAGGTAATGCGATGGCTAAATGTTACGTCACAGTTCCGCAAATCGTAGAAGCAGAGCGGTTTTTGGGACAACCTGTTTTCGGTATTTCCGACATTCGCCATGACCCGATGTACGGACGCTCTCCGATACAACTTTATATTCAAAGTAAAGAAGGAATGAAAATCGCTCTGCTTAATGATTATGTGGTGAAACTGCCTGATGGTGAATTTGCTGTTCTTGAAACTACGGTCTTTGAAAGAACATATAAGCCAACGGATAAAGTAATGAAGGTCAATCTTGAGACCAGTGGTTGAAAAGTTCGCGCAATGTTTCGATTTGGTGCTCGGTCCAACCTGCGGCTTTACCGATTTTGTTTCCTGCGCGAAACCACCAATCAAGTGAATGAAGACGGCAACCAACGTAAGCATAGCCGGGTAAAGATTCCGTGATGGTAATGCCTAAGCTTTCAAATCTGACAACGCGCGGCGGTCTTGTCCAAGTGCCTTGTCCGATTCGTCCCATGCAACCGTCAAGCGACCATTCGCCAATTAGTTTTGTTTCTGTTCCGAATACGGAAACATTTCTGATTTGAACTTTTTCGATTGAGGGATTTCCCCAAACCCGCACTTTGTTTTGCAAATTTGATTGAGAGATTAAAGCATTCCCAAGAATAAAGTCGCAGTTGATATTTGAGTCTTTAATAAAATTCTTTCCCGCGATGATGCCGCGCTGAATATGTGAATCCTTGATATTTGATTCAAAGACGACAGCATTATCAATGATTGAATTTTCGATGTAGCTTTCGCGGATTTCAGATGCTCCGTGAACTTCGGATAAGAGATTTATAAAGCTTTCGGAGTCGGCTTCGGAGTTATCGAACATCGAACCGTTTCCGTGTGCATGTCTTAATCGTCCCTGTGCATTGAGTAGTGAAAACGGTGGTTGCATGAGGCGTGATTGTAGCAGAAACAAATTTTAATGGAGTGTAATTTTTATGGCGTTCAAATTTATCCCGCGTAGAAGGCAAGACGAAACTGACCCGACCATGATTGAAACTCGTCCGCGTGTTGTGGGGCAGGCACAACCGCCAATGCCTCAACAACCTACCATTGAAATGATGTTGCCTGAACTGATTCAGCCATCAACTGAACTCCAATCAAACGGGGTAATCCAAGAACCACCGACGCAATTACCAATGAGCACATTAACGCCACAAAAAGCTTTTCAACTTATTCCGCGTCGCACAATGGAAAGTGAGCAACAGCCTACATCTGCGGTTGTGGATTCACCTGCTACAAGAGAGCGTTATGTTGGCGAAAAATCCCTTGACGACCAAATCCTTGATGATGACGCTTATTTAAATGACCTCAGACGCCAACCAATCGAAAACAGGAATAGTCGGGGAAAAGGCATTCTTCGCGCTTTAGGCTATGGCTTACAGGCTTTCAATCGTCCGATTCGTGATTGGAGTGATTTTGCAAACGCGGCCGGCAACACTGCGGCACATGGTATCTACGGGTTGTTCGATAAAAAGCTTGATGAACGTCTGGATAATCAGAGGGAAATTGCAAAGACAGAACAACAGCGCGGTTTCAAATTCAAACAGAGAAGAGAGCAGCAAGAAAGCGCAATGGCGGACGCTCAATTAAATGAACTCAAAGACAAACCAAGCCGTGAGCGCGCCAAAATATTAGCCGATGCCGGCGAGGTTCAATTCAAACCAATGGGAGGTCGTTGGTATCGAGTGGACAAACTCGGCAACATGGAGCCGGTGATGGGTTCAGACGGAAAGCAACTTACCGAAAACGAATATATCCCCGTTCACAATGAGACAACAGGACAACTCGTGTTGGTTAATAAAAATGACAAATCCGATGTAACACGCATTGAAAATGTTGTGAGTACAAAACCGAAAACCTTCTCAGAAAAAGATATTCCGCGTTCGCGCTTTGGTTTGCCAAGTGATGAAGATTACAAACGACAAGCGCGTGCAAATGTCTCTGCCACTTACAAAGCGCGTCAACTGAAACCCGAAGTCGCGCAGCGTTATAACAACGATTTGAATGCAATCTGGAACGACATCGAAGCTCAAATAATTCGCCCGTCGGATGTATGGGAAAATACAACCGAACGAGATAATCAGGCTCTGGCTCAATCTGAAAATGAATTGCGAAAGCAGTACGCAGACATTGAAAAAATCTATCAGGATTTTCTGTTAAGAGTCAGCAATAACCAACCAAAAGAAGGGGCGGGTACAGTCAATATTGCTGACCTTGCTGATGTCCTTGATTTAATCCTGAAAGAGAAGGATGCGAAAAAACGCTCTGCCGCATATAACGCGCTGATTCAGGATTTACCTAACCGAAGAATTCAATAACTCAAGGGGGAATTACGATGAGTGTTCCAGAGCATATTCTTAAAAAAATGCGTTCGGTCGGGTTATTGACCGAACAATCAACTTCAACACCTTCGGGCTATAACACAAAAACAGCCGAGACACTTGATAGATTTGCTGATGAAGAAGGCGTGGAACGCGCTCTTGTTCGTGCAATCGGACATCAGGAAGTAAGAGACGGAAACCCGAACGCGGTAAGCCCTGCCAATGCACAAGGCGGAATGCAGGTTATTGAATCAACAGGTCTTCGTTTTGTGAAACCGGACGAATGGGCAACACCTGACGGAAAGATGAGAGCGGGCGTTCGCTACCTGAAATATCTTAGAGATTTGTTCGGACAAGATAATGTTGACCAAATTGCGGCGGCATATCACGCCGGCGAAGGTGCTGTAAAAAACGCAATTAAAACAGGAAATAGATTGCCTCATACTGAAGATAAATATGTTTCCCGTGCGCGTGGTAAAGCTTTTTACACTGATACCGATTATGTTCCGCCTGTCGTTGAACGATATAAAAAATTCAAAGGTGAATCACAAAAATCAAATCCCACTATAAACGGTTTAGAGTCAAAACCGTCCGTAACACCGTTTGAGGAAACAAAGAGAGTTATCCAAGGGATTCTTACGGGTAAACCTGAAAAAACCGCAAATCCTTTACCGTCAAACACAGCACAGCAACCTTTTACGGTCCAACCTGCGGCTTTACCTGATTCTTCATTTGCCACAACACGACCGCGAACAGTTGAAGGCAAACCAATCACTACAGATAAATCACGTCTGAAAGTTGCGAATGCTTTTGCTCAAAAACTTCGGGTGTCCGGGACACCTGAAGAAATCGAAGAGTTTTATAATCGTTACAATCAAGGCGATGCAAAGATTATAGATTTCGTAAAGGGACGCGAAAAAGAGATTGCAAAACAGCCTAAACCTGTAAGGCAAAGTGGGCAGAGAAGCGTCGGAGTTGGCGATGTCACGGGCGACGATTTTGTTCATCATCTCGGAATGAATGACCCGCGTGAGATTCGCAATTGGAGTCCGCAATTACGAAATAAAGCAATTGCCGCTGTCGCCAAAGCAAAAGCCGAAGACCAAAGAAAACGCGACGCAGGGCAAAAAGATTTTCCTGTTTCTCGTTCATATCAAAACGAGATGCGACGCAAAATCGGATTAGGTGAAATTATAGGCGGAACAAATGTCAATACGCCTCTCACAGTTCCTCTATTACCTGAAGACATGATGAAGACTTCAAAAGCTTTTGCGCCAAGAGGTCTGTATGCTCCGAATCAACTCTCAAAAGAGAATATCCAAGCGAGTGTAAATGAAACTCTCAATACATCTGTTCCACTTGGGAAACCGTTGACACGCGAAGAGTCTGCCCGAAAAACACAGATTGAATCTCTGCTTCAAAAGAGTGTTAATGATAAAGGGCAAAGACTGCTTCAGTATGAAAGAAATAAACTCACGACGGAACTCGAAAACCTCTCACGAAAAGAGTCTTTATCAAAACAGAATACTAATGCTCCCGTTCTTCCGTTCGAGGGTCAAATTAATTCTGTAATGGATCCAAGAGCGCGCGCTTTAGGTCTAACCCTAGACGACATCAAAGAAATGAGCGAGAGCCGCAAACGCGCTCAAGGAAAATCAACTTTAGAGAATATCGTCGGCGGGCAAGCTCCGCGCATAATTGCACGTTGGGACAAGATGGCGGCAAACATCGTTCAAGGCTTTGGTACGCCGATAAAAGGAAGTTTAAGGGGTGATTTTGTAGATTACTTCAATAAGCGTTCAGCTATCTGGGGCGATGCGGCGGAATATCGCCCTAAAGATGAAGGTTTGTTTACTCGTATTTCAAGAGGTGTAATTGGCGGGGCATATAACATCGGAAATCTCTTTACTCTTTCAACTGCGGCTAATGTCTCTTTGCCTGTGATGATGGGCGGCGAAGCATTTGTTGAAAATTGGGACAAAGGTGCTTATACAGCATCGAAACAAGCCGCAAAAGCTTACGCACTCGGAAAAGTTTTTGAGTTTGCTCCTGCCATCCCTTTGGGTAAATCTGCCGTCGGTCAATTTGTCGGTCCGCGTCTCGGGAGCGGTGTATTCGGCGGTATGTCTGCGGGTGCGTTGAAAAAGTTTGAAGACCCGGACGCAACTGCCGAAGATATTTTTGAAGAGGCGGCAAAAGGTTTTGTTCTCGGTTTACCGTTCAAAGGTCAACGCTTTCGTGACATAGCGGCAAATGCCGCAACAAAGTTAATTCGTTCCGGTTATACATCCGAACGAATTACGGATGTTGTCGCTCCAATTGCCCGTTACGGTCGAGCGATTGTTAAATCTACCGATGGACGCGCAACTTACCTTTTGAATAAGACAGGACGCAAAGAAACCTTTGCCCGTGAACTCTCTGCAGAAGAAGGCAACCGTTATCAGATAGATGATACAAAACGCCTTGTCGTCGAAGTAACTCCAAAAGAATACGATGCTCTTGTAGATAGTTTCGGGATTAAGTCTCGTGGTCGTGGCTCTTTGCTTTTGAATCCACAGCCTCAACCTGAAATAACAACAGGACAACAGCCACAGCCGGCTTCTCAACAAAGTGTTGTAACTCCGCCGGCGATTCCTGCAATGCGTCGTCCTGCTGTGTGGCGAAGTGCAAATGCGGATATTCCTGTATTTGTTACGGGCGAAATCACAGATGCAAGCGGTAATACGTTTGTACAGATTGAAGGAAGCAATACTGCTTTACCTGCCGGTGAAATTGTTTACTCTGAACAACAGCCTGTTACTGAATCAGCCGATACACTCGAAGCACAGCTTGAAAGTGTTCGTAACCCTGCATCTTCACGGGTCGCCGTTCTTTATACTGACCAATCAACTGTTCCGACAACACTTGATGAAAATTTCGCAAGACTCTTTTCTCCGAAAGGAATATTGGATGTAAACCTTGATAAAGCCGAAACTACATTGGGTTTGAAAACAGTTAATGATGTTCGCAAATTCATAAAAGAAAAAGGTGTTGAACCGCTAATCGGAAAAGTCGAACCTGTTGCCGATACATCTAAAGGAATGGCGGTCAGAACTGAAGATGCGGCTACGGGTAGCGAACTTTCAACATCGGTTGTCACCACTCCCGAAACTGCCGAAATTCAAGCTGAAGTTGACCGTGAACAATTTTCAAACACAGAAGTTAATCAGGAAGTTATTCCGACGCAGGAAGCTGTCCGTAAACGTATTGAAGAGCAAAACACGCCTACAACTTTCAAAAGTCATAAGGGCGAATTTACTGTTGAAGCAATTCTTCAGAGGCTTGACGAAGAGCGCAAGACAACACCGAAAGCCGGAACAAGTTTTATTCAAAGGGCTTTTGGTTTGAGTCATGGCGATGCCGTGAAAGTCATTGAAATCGCAAATAACAGAGCCCCTCAAAATGCACAGGAAAATATAACCGAAAATATAACAAGCAATGAAAATTTTATTACTTCCGAAGTTCAGAATGCGCCGGACGTATCTATGGTTTCGCCTCCAGTTGCAGAAGTCATAGGACAGACAGCAGAACCAAATAAACCCGCTATAAATCCAACAGAAACCGCAAATGTACACTCCACTGCGAAAGCATTGGATAATCCGGCGCAAACAAAACCTATTGAAACAGGCGATTCTTATCGAAGCAAAACGACAGGTGAAGTTTTAGAAGTGCGTTCAGTTACATCTGACAAAGTTACTCTCGGCAATCGAGGCGGTGAAGGATTAGCCAAAGAAGAACGTGCCTTGGATTCGTTTCAAAAAGAGTTTGAAAAAACTGAGCATAAGTTTTCTTCAACACAGGTTAATCTTCCACAAAAAGAAGCTGATGAAGTTCGCGCACTTAGTAAGAGACTGATTCCCGATTCAGACCTTTACATTGACCCTAATGACCCTAGTTACGGACGAGAAGACACGCCACACATTACAGTTAAATACGGTTTGCACACTGAGAGTTCAGAAGAAGTTCGCAAAGTTGTGCAAATGAGCGGAATACCGAAAATCACAGCACAGCTTGGTAAAGTCTCAATCTTTCCGGGTAAAGGTGACACTCCATATGATGTAGTCAAGCTTGATGTAACTAGCTCAGATACAGTTAATTTGCTCAAGCATGATTTGCCCACATTAAATCAAAGTTTGTCCGAAAGCCTGAAAGTTACTGATACACATCCGAAATATATTCCACACATAACATTGGCGTATGTGAAAAAAGGGCAAGGTAAAAAGTATGTTGGTGATTCTTCTTTAGAAGGAAAAGAACTTACCTTTGATGAAATTGAGTTTTCATCAAGTAACGGTCAAACAACGCTAATAAAATTAGCAGAAAGGGACACAATAGATGTTACGGAAAACAATGGAACTGACGTTCAGCCAGAAAAGGGAACTCGTGAAGAAACGAAGAGCAAAGAGACTTCTGAGCCAGAATCTAAGCAGGATGTCACCGGAAGAGATAGCACAGCACAGACCGAAACCGCCGAAGTGGTTGATAGAGATACTGAACGCGGCGACAGAAGCAAGCAAGAAGATATTCCCGTCGCCACTGTAAAAGAACAGAGTGCAACAGTTTCGACGATTCCCAAAAACATTACTTCGCTAAGAACTGTCACTCAAAAGGGTAAATCGTGGTTTGCGCCGGACGGTGCAGAGTTCACAGGTGTCAATGCGAAAAAACGGGCTGAAATATATGCAAAGCAAAAATCATATGAAGGTGCTAAAGTAAAAAGTTGGGGCGGCGGAGTTGATACAATTTTAAGTGTATCTCCCGGAGATAGCAGTTTCACTTACACAGTTGAAAACTCAGAAGGTATCGTCCGAAAACATCAAACACCAATTGATGATAGTAAAGTCGTAGAGTGGGCAACTTCTGAAAACGCTGATGAGACGGTTTCGCAAACTACAACCGTTTCACATTCCAATCCTAAAATTGACGGGCAGACAATCGTTGCACAGACATCCGACGGGAAACTCATAGTTCCAAATCCTGACAATAAAACGGGTATTAGTATTATTAAGAATCAAACCGGCGAAACATCACAATCTAAGAACCCGCAAAACGTTTCTGATATACAATCCGATGATGAACAAGCATTTAACAAAGAAATTAGTTTCAAATCTGACCCGGATGTTTTTGTAGTTCTTCATCAACTTAAACGGGGGAACGAAGATAACCTTGAAATTCTCACCACAAAGGCAAAAGAGTATGGTATAAGTGACGACGCTCTGGAGGGCATAATCGAGAATGCAAGACATCAACGAACAAAAGAGCCAACCCGTGAATCAAACAAAGATAGAACCGCCGGACGAAGCGCAGAGATTCGAAAAACTCGCAGCCCAAAGAGTAGCGTTATTGAGGGAGAGGAAACGTCAGTCGAAATCCCAAACAGCAACCGTAGTTACAAAGCAAAGTATGTAGTTCGCGAAATCGAAGACGTTTATCCTTCACACAATCCTTTCAACTTTGAACCAAATCCCGATTACTATTTCATCAATGACAGGGATTACTCTGATTCGCAGAATAAACAATATAAACTGCAAATCGAAAACCGCTCTAAGCCTGACGGAAGCGAGCCGTTCAAACCATCAATTGTAATAAACGATTCACCTACTGCGGATACAGGGGCACCGATTATTGATGAAGATGGCAATGCCCTCGGCGGAAATTCCCGCACAATGATTCTTCATCGCGTTTATAAAGCAGACCCGAATGGCGGTTATGGCTACAAAGATTTGCTTATAAAAAAAGCAAGTAACTTTGGTATTTCAGCCGACGAAGTACAGAGCATGAAGAAGCCGATTCTCGTTAGGGTCGTAAACGATGATTCAATAGAGTCCACGCAAAAAGCTATAACAGATTTGAATGCAGTCTCCACAACTCCACTTACATCAAAAGAGCGTTCGATTGCTGAAGGCAAGAAACTTGACATTGAAACCGCAAATTTCATTACGAGTAAACTTGAAGCACTTGGCTCAGACTCAACGCTCAATCAAACTCTAGATAGTTATGGCGTAGATATTATCAATCGTTTAATCGAAAAAGGTGTTATCCAAGCTTCAGAACGAAATATTTTAATCGAAGGTAGTAAGGTAACTCAGGACGCAAAACAAAGAGTTGAGAATATTTTACTAGGCAGCATTTTCCGTGATTTGCAACAACTGAAAGCGGCAAGTCCGGCATTGAGAAATAATTTAGGTAGAATTGTCGCGCCTGTGCTTCGCGTCGAAAATTCAGACTGGGACCTAACCGAACATCTGCAAAATGCTTTTGATTTATTATCTGAAGCAAAAGCCAAGAATCAAACTCTCGAAACCATTGCAAAACAAACCTCGATGATAAGAACAAGTGAATATACAACTGAAGAAGTGGCACTTGCCCGTACGCTTCAAGGTGGTACGGTTCAAGCTTCCAAGCCATTTATTAAATATGCCGCTGAATTTGAGAACACGAAACATGGCGGCGGTCTCTTTGGTTCAATGTCGCAAGAAGAAGCTTTTCATAGATTTTTCAAAGGTACTGACATTGCAGTTGCTTCCGGTTCTCTATTCGGAATGCCTGCAGGGAACGGTAAAAACACTTCGCTAAATAACCCCCCGGATTTATTTAGTGACGAACAGGAAAGTCTTGAAGACGCAGAAATTAATTATCTGGAAAATGTTTCAAAAGATTCAGGTATATCAACATCGCCTTCCACAAGTATTGACCTTGAGTTGTCACAAAACCCTGAAAAAGGTTACGAGAAATCAAAAGTAAGTTCACGCGATGTAATTCATTCATATCTGAACATTCTTCAAGATATGGACAGTTCGACACCAATTCGTTTCGGTAGGATGACTGCACGTAAAGCTCTTGGGCAATACGATGCAAAAGCAGAAGTGATTAGGTTGGAGACTGCAAATGATATTTCGACGGCTTCGCATGAAGTTGGTCAGGCACTACACAAAATTATCTATGGTGCAGTTCAATCAGGAAACCTTACAGGAATTCCTCTGCCTGCGCTAAAAGAACTTGAATTACTTGGCAGATTGTTATACGGGTCACAAAAGCCGAACGGTGGGTATAAAGCAGAAGGGTTTGCTGAATTTATACGTTATTACCTGACCACCGATAAAGCTAAAAAACGCGCGCCTGCTATGTTTGATTATTTTGAAAATACATTCTTGCCTGCCCACTCTGACCTTCAAAAACCTCTTGAGAAGGCAAAAGCTAAAACCGATGAATATCGAAAACAAGGAGCAGAAAACCGCGCACTTGCCAATATGGTGAGAGCAAATTTCAGGCAGAGAGTAAGTGAGGCAGTTGCGAAGTCTCAGCAGATGATTAAACGTCTGCCAACTGATTGGATTGACGAGTTTACACCGTTGCTTCGTATTGCAAGACAAGCAGAGGAAACTATCGGTAAACAATTAAGTCCGGGCAAAGACCCTGCTCAAATTGCAATGTTCCAACGCGGACGCTCGCACGCTGCGTTAGACCAGATGATAAATCGCGGGATGATTGACATCGCGGGAAATGTTGTGGGTGCACCATTGCAAGATGCGATGTCAATTGTAGGCTCATATAACAAGGAAAACTTCGCCAATTACCTTTGGGCAAAACACGCCCTTGATATGATTGCAGATGATAAGAACCCGGGTATTACAAAAGAAGATGCAGAAACCATCGTAACAAAATACGATACACCACAGTTTCAACTGGCATCACAGAAACTCTACGAATGGCGTCGTGGTGTTCTTGAATACGTTAGGCAGTCTGCGCCTGATTTAGGCGATGCCATAGATAAAATGCTTTCAAAGTGGGCGCACTCCGTTCCTGTGAAGCGATATTTCGGTCCGGGCGAAATGAAGCCATCAAAGTTCAGTGGAAAAGCCGCAGGAGGAGCAGGTCTGCAAAAATTAAAAGGTAGTGGCAGATTAGTTAAAGACATCTTTCCTCAGATTTTAGCCGACGCAGAGGCTATGCTTGCGATGGCACATAAACGACAGGTTCTGAATGCAATTATCGCTCTTTCACATCTCGAAGGAATGGGACACTTAATTGAAGAGGTGCCGGTTTCAAAACTTCCTCAAAGTGTACAAATAGACAAAATCGCAAAGGAACTTGAAGACTTAGGGGCTGACCTTTCAAGTGTTGATGTTGACGAGTTTGTTACATTCTTTATTCCTGCACAGCAACCAAAAGGCGCAGACCCGATACTTCCGATTAAAGGAACTGATGGAAAAGTGCGCTGGTATGAGATTCCAAATGAATTGTATTCAACTTTAAGCGGTCTTGATTTGTATCGTTTACCTAAAGCCTTCGATATTCTATTCGGGATGCCCGCCCGTGCGCTTAGGCTAGGCACAACGGGATTACGTGCAAGTTTTTCACTCGTTACAAACCCTTTGCGCGACTTGCCTACTTTCTTCTTTCAAACGCAGTCAAGCAGTAATATGGCTCGTTTAACAGGACATTGGTTAGCCGCGGGAAAAGAAGCGTTTGACCCTAGAAGACTCAAAGGAAATACAGAACCGCACTTGGATTTATTCTATCGTCTCGGCGCAGAGATGGCGCAACCGCTTGGTGTTGATACGGCACTAACACGAAAAACAGCAAAAAATCTTTTCAAGGGCAAACTGTTTAGGGTCGTTTCTTCACCAATTAATGTACTACGTGACGTTTTTAGTTTACCCGAATCAATTCCCCGGGTTGCAGAGTTGAAAGCTTTAATGACCGAACGCGGGTTACAGCCTGATGATGTATTAACCTTTGACGATGCTGTGTTTCTCGGAAACGCGGCGAAGCAAGTCACAGTGGATTTTTCTGCCGCCGGAAGCAAAGGGAAAGTTTTCAATCAAATCACAACATTCTTTAATGCAAGTGTGCAGGGTAATCGTTCATTCTTTCGTCGTGCCTTTAAGGGCAAGGACCCGAAAGCACGCCGTCGCGCTTGGATACGAGGACTTCTATATCTTGCTGTACCTACACTTCTATTGTGGTGGCAAAATAAGGATGAAGATTGGTATGCCGACATGGATGCAAGAGAAAAGATGCGCTTTTGGCATATAGGAGTACCGGGTACAAATCAAGTATTGCAAATACCGCGTTCACAGGAATGGGGAAATCTCTTCGGGGCTATTCCTGAGATTATCTTTGATTCTGCTTACAGGAAAGACCCCAAGGAATTCAAAGAAGTTTTTGGATTCCTGTTTGATACTGCTACGCCGCCGATTATTCCTACAGCAGGGCGAACTGCATATGAACAACTCGCAAACCATATTGATTATTTTGACAAGCCGATTGTGCCGAAATCCGAAGAAGATTTATCACCGGACGAGCAGTACAATGAATACACGAGCTTGCCTGCAAAAGTAATCGGTAGAGCAGTGACAAAAGCGTTCGGTCCGACCTCGCGGGTTTCAAAATTCTTTGGCAGTCCGCGAAGAGTTGACCAGATGATTCGTTCAATTGGTGGTGGGGTCGGTGCCGATTTAGCTTCACTGCCCAGAAGCGTGAAACAAGCCACAGGGCAAGGCGACAGGGCATTTCAATCGTCGGATTTACCCGTTATCGGTAGATTATTCATGCGCGATGGAAAATCTGCAATCGGTTCAACAAAGCTTGAAGATTTTTACGAAGCTCTCACTCTTTCAAAGCAGAAACAACATTCAAAAGAATCTGAGGAAACCTTAGATGAAAAGCATTCACGTCGCCTTCTTGATGCTTCATCAAATGTAATTTCCGCACTGAGAAAGCAAATGCTGGCTACAAAAGAACTCAAGTTGCGTGGCGCGATATTAAAGCAGATGAACGCTATCGCTAAAGATGTTCTTTTGGGTAAAGAAGTAACTTACTCAGTCAACAATGGTGATTCGCAGGATGTAATCCAAGCCAAAAAAGAAGCATCTGTAACACAAGCACGAGTTGTGATTGAAAGAGAACTAGGTGTTTCACAAGACACGTCTGATAAGATTCTAATGTCCGCCGAAGAAGGAAACGAATGGATTCAAGAATCTACAGCAAAAGCCATAGAGCAGGAAACATATAGCGATATTCGTCGGCGAAGCTCAGTTCCGATGCCACCTGCAATAGAGAATGAACTTCGTAAACTTAAAGAACTGAAGCGTTGGGAAGATTTAGAGGGATTTGATGTGAACCGAACAATCAGTATCGGTAGAACAAAATACCAATTGACGCCACAGGAATATGAAACGCTCCACAAAGAGATTCAGGAAGCAATTTACCCTGCAATCGAAAAGTTAATGTCGAATCCTGCTTATCAGAAATTAAGCGACGAGCAAAAGCTGAACAGGATTAAGGCTATTTCTTCTCAAGCGCGACAAGTTCCTATCAATCGTTTCAAAGTGCAACTTATCAAACGCAATAAAAACTCAGTCGTCGAAAATTCGCAGACTGAAACTCAGCAGGTTATGCCGTCGCCATCGCCTGGTAAGCGTTCGTCCGGTTTTAATTTTATTCCGCGAAGATAAGTCCACTATAAACCGTTTATAGTGATGTTGCAGTCAAAGTAACCCTATGGGATTACAGTAACCATATGAAATCATGCGGAGCTAAGAAAAAAGACGGTGGAAAATGTAAAGCTCGTCCGATGGCAAACGGTCGGTGCAGAATTCACGGTGGGCTGACTCCAAAAGGCACAGCATCGCCACATTATCAAACAGGTCGTTATTCGAAATATCTTCCGAAGCATTTAGCCGATGATTACTTTGTATCAAAGGATGACCCTGAACTTGTCACGTTGAGAAGTGAACTGTCTCTTCTTGATGCGCGGCTTTCACAGCTTATTCAACGTCTCTCAGAGACACCTGATAAAACTCTTTGGATTACGCTTGGCGCGGATATAGCCGACATACAGAGAACGATAAACCCTATAATAAAATTTGTCCGCGATGAGTGTGAAGACCATACCGTATTGAGTACAATTCCTGTATTAAGAAATATTCTCCGGCACGCGCAAAATCTCGTAAATACAGTTCTTCAATCCGAGAATGCTTGGCTTGAAATGTATGGGTTAATTGAACAACGAAGAAAGCTTGTTGAATCTGAAGCGAAGCGTATCAGAGAGATGCAACAGACCATTACAAGCGAACAAGCAATGAATTTAGTTACAACCATTGCCACTGTAATTAAAACACATCTGAATAGTGAATCTGACAAACCTAAACTTAGAGCAATTACCGCCGATATTGTACGAATCGCTGATTACAAGTCTAGCAAAGCAGCTTGACCCGGACGCAGACGAATCACAAGCGGATGATTTAACAGAAAACGCACGCTTTATCGAGTCAAAAGGGTGGCGCGTATGGCTCAACACTTTGTTTCCTTTCGCGGTCGAAGAGGATTTCTCTGCTGACCATGAAAAGTTTTGGGAACTACGTTGGTCTGTGTTGCTGCGAATCCGCGAACAGAAAAAATATGCCCGTCTCAATCTTCCACTTCCAAAAGAATTTCAAATAAACGACAACGAATATGCAACTCTTCTCATTCTTGGTCGTGGTCTTGCTAAATCATCAACAATCGAAATGTCTGCGGTTATGCGTGGCGCACTTCTTGGCAGAGGTTATTGTCTTTACGTCTGTGAAGCTCAGGACCAAGCGGAAGAACACGTCGGAAACTGTAAAGGGTTAATCAATCACCCTGAAAGCCAATTAACAATCTACTACCCAAAGATGGAAGTGGTTGAAGGCGCGACCGTAGAGGGCATCAAAACAAAAGACCGCACGGATTTATTTGTTACTCAAAACGGTTGGATTTGTAGGGCAAAAGGTCTTAACTCAAAACTTCGTGGTCTTCGCATGGGAAACAAAAGACCTGACGACCTGAAAGCTGATGACATTGATGGCGTAAACGATTCGATTGCAGTTTCCCAGAAAAAACTTAAACAACTTACTTCTTCTGTTATTCCTACACAGGCAAGGCGTTATGTGACTATTGATTTCGGTCAAAACCTGATTCTTGAAACAGGTGTAATGCATCAGATTTATACAGGAAAGTCTGACGCTCTGGCGGCTCGCACTACGATAGGAGTCACCAACACCTTTGTTAATTTTGATTACGAAACCTATTTCGATGAAAAAGAAAACAGAACGCGACACAGAATCTTACCTTCGTCTGTTCCGACTTGGGCTGGCGTTGATATTGCTCAAGCACAAAAGTTTTTGAATGATTCAGGTCTGGATACGTTCAATGCTGAATATCAAAACGAATTTGGTCATCTGAAACAAGGTAAAGTAATTCATGCTTATAACGAAGCGAGACACATTATCACTTGGTCAATGTTCGAGAAAGTGTTTGGTTGTCGTTATATCCCTGTCCATTGGCAATGCGAAGTCGGCGCGGACATCGGCTACACGGTAAATTCAATCTCTGCATGGACATTCAGAGCGACAAGCGCACAAAACTCAATAATACCGGGAAAGAAATTTATTTATCGCGGTCGGACCTTTGAACGAAAAAGCATTGACGACCAGGCAATTGACATCTGGAAGGAGCTATTCCCCGACGATGTAATAGGTAAACGACACTTTGAAGCTACAACGGATTTTGGGGCATACCCGGAACTTCTCAGACTTCTAAGATTGGATCCAAAACTGTCTCCGTACCTTGTTGGGTACAAGCAAAATCCTATCGAATCTCGCTACGATTTTGATAATTATAGTTATGAGCAAATAGCGAAGTTGCTTTTACAATCACAAATCAAAGCTCTTGTTCTGTCACATGAAAAGAGTGGCGAACTTAAAACACTTGCTCAAAAATACGGCTTACCTCTTCAGAAAACCGACAAGTTTGGTGCTGACGACGGGGTTGCAGAATGGAATAATTTACTTCGTGGGGATTTCACTCTGCCACATCCGTTTAAAGAGGATGAACGCTTACCAGACGGAACATACAAACTTGGAAGCCCTGATTTGCTTTATATTGTTGATGATAACCAATACAAAACACCCGTTGATGACAGAGGATTGAAAACGCATCGTGAAAGTGTTGCGGCTTGGGAATATACCAAAGAGAAACTTCTTGAGCGTGGTATGACCGAAGCCAAACCAATGAAATACAAATCAGACACTTGCGATTCTGAAAGAATGCTACATGCACGTAGTTGGGGAATTGTCACATCGTCAACTACTGACGAAAAAATTGATGAAATGATACGCAAAAGACACCCTCTCTACACACAAGAGGCGATAATGCAAAGAGGTGGAAATATAGCCGGTGCATTAGCGGTTCGTGAAAAACTAGAAAAGAAATATGAAGAACAGTTAACGAGCGGTGAAAAACAAGATTCGTCTTTGGTTGATTGGCTTGATAAGCGTGGTGCTTTTGATTGAACGGTCAAGCATTTCGTGCTGAAAACAACACAAAATTCAAATAATACATATTTGTTAATTTCTGAAAAATTACTATGCTAAACACTATTGTCATTATAGTTATACTACTTATAGTTTGGATAATTTCCTGTATTTTGCTCTATAAACTCTGGCAATCTGAGGTTAAAGCCAAAGAACAAGCTGAAGCACGTTTTAATCAGGAACGTGCCACGTGGACAAGCGAACGAAGTAAACTTGTCACAACATTTCTTGATGACCATCGTAAGCTTGTGAACCTTGAATTGTACAAACAAAACTTACCTACACTTGACACCGACATTGAACCAAAACCTCTTGAAGAGAAAAAAGATGTTGATTTGAATGACCTTGATGCTGTAAAGAAAGAACTCTCGAAATTTGATGATGGCAACGACGTGAAATACAGCATGAATCCACTTGAACACAGGCGGCAATTAGCAGATGCAGAATTTGCTTTGGAGAGTAAGAAATGAAATCAGCTGTAACAGCTAGAACTTATCAAATGCCAGAACTATAAACGGTTTATAGTGAGATTTATAAATCAATCTTAGGCTATCTTCTTTTAAGAGAAGCACTCGCCTGTTGTTGGTCTTAATGACCAGCGCAGGCGTTTTATTTTGGAGCAAACTATGAATGAAACCACTTCGGCAACAATGACGGACACAATAGATAATCAAACTGCGATGCCGGACCCGAACGACAGTCTTGCTTTTGACAAGATGATTTTGGGACGTATCCGCAATTTGAGACAGGCTGCGGAAATAACAGGTCGCGGGAGATTAAAAAATCTCGTCACACTGATAAAGCGGTATCGCGGAGACCATTTCGGTTCATTTTCGACGCGGACCGATGAACTTCAATGGCTTGAAGTTCCGTCGCGTGGTTTACAGTCGTGGCCCGTCGTTCCGCGTGCTGTTCGTTCCAATTCCGCCAATTGGCTAAACGCCAAAATTCAGTTAACCGTTGAGCCAAACACTTCGGACGCTGAAAAAGAGGCTGGTGTAAATGTTGCTCAATCTATCTATGACTACTGCCATGAAAAAGATTGGACTGAAGTTTTTGAAGAGCGCATGAGTGAGATTGCTCAATTGCAAGGAACTTACGGAATTCAAACTTACATTGACACTAAGAGTTATAAACTCGGCACAGTCAAAGTTCCAAAAACCTCAGAAGTTGAAACTCAGACAGGTTTACAAAGATACGTTTGTAAAAACTGCGGCATAGAAGCTCCGCCAATTGAAGGAATGACCCAAAGCGTAGATTGTCCTTCGCCTGACTGTGGCGGTCAAATGCTATTGCTCGGCGAACGCCAAAATAAAACCGTAACAGTTCCAAGTTATGAATATGATGAAATCCCGATTCCCGAAATAAAAACTGATTTATTGACCGCGATGGAAATGGTTGTTGATGAAAGGCACGCGCACGGCGGCATCATCGAAGATGCACATTGGTTTTGTCGTCGAAAGTTGATGTGCGTCTATGAAATCGAAGAAATGTTTCCACACTCGAAAGGAAAAATTACAGGCGGTTATGTAAGTAAATGGTCCGATGCGACAAGATGGCTTCACGCTTTTGAAACAAATGCACACAATCCGGTTGGTTATTACAATACTCCAAGTGAATCAAAGTCGAGTGTTGATGAACTTGCAGAAGTCGAATTTTGGTATTTCAAACCCGTCGCCTGCGGTGGCTGGAAATCTCCGGGCAACTACTCTCTGACACATCAAGAAAAAATAATCTTTGATTTTCAGCAAGGCGAGACGATTTCAGATTCGGCAATAAGGAACTCAACTCAAAAAGGCGCGAAGAAACCAAAATTTGAAGGTTTACTTGTTGTCATCTGCAACGACATTTTACTTTGGATTGATAACAAGTGCTTTGAAAAGTACACGACTGCGGGGGGCTGGCAGATGAATGCAACAAGCTTTTGGCATAAAGGGCAAGAAGATTTGATTCCGTTTCACGATGCGATGACAACACAACTGACGCTCTTTTACGAATATATGCTTCGTCAGTCGTTGCCGCACACAATCCTTGATGGTCGAATGTTTAATCATCGTGACTTCAGAAACAAAGCGGGCGGGATTTCTTATACACAACAAGGATTGGAAAGGGATAAACCAATTGACCATTACATTATGCAACTCTCTCCGCCACAACTCGGCGCAACTCCGTTTAACATCTTCAATCTTTACATGGAGGGTCAAAAAGAAGCTTCAGGTATTTATGAATCAACCGTTGGCGCAGTTGACCCAAATAACAAGACAGCCACAGGTCAACAGATTTCTCTCAATCGTAGCTTGGGATTGATGACGGGTTCTCAGAAATCCAAGAAACGCGCCAAGATTCAATGGGGTTACTCAGTTATTGAACTCTGGCAAAAGTATATGCCTGATGAAGCGTACAGAGCACTCAAACCAAAGTATGGTGAAGAGTGGAGAACGCAAGACATTGCCGCTTTCCGAAAGTTGGATATTCGCAGGGATTTAACAGTCAAAGCCGTCGAAGGTACGGACATTCCCGTTTCACTTCCTGAAAAACAACAGAAATATGTTACCGCTCTCAGCCTTGGTTTATTTGACCCTGCAAACCCGACACCTATCGCAATTAAAGCAATTATGCTCAAGATGCTCGGAATTGATTACGATTTTGAGAACTTCGAGGCACACAAACGAACGGCATCTAATCGTTTGAAATTTATCAAGCAATATTGTGCTGAAGCAGTGCAAATGGGGATTGCTTATATTATTAATCCGACAACGGGCGAATCTGCACCGAACGACGAAATAATTTCTTTGATTCTTTCTCAACCTGTAACACAGATGTTGAAACTTCAGGATGAACACCTGGTGCATATTGAGTTCTACAATGACCAAATCATGGCACTTGCCTGCGAACCGAATCCGGACCAGTTCCTGCTGACAGTTCTACAACGTCGAGTGGAGGAGCATTGGCTAAACGAAACAGGCAACCAAGGCGACTTAGAAGCCGCGAAAGGTTTAATCAGCGCGACAGGGCAAGCCGCAAATGAACTTGGAAAACAAGCATTATTACCGCCTGCACCTGCTGACACAACGCAAGAAGACCAAGCCGCAATGGATGCTGAAACTCAAGCCAATGAGCAAAGCGCAAATCTTGAACATCAAGCAAATGAAAGAGAGCGCGAACGCGAGTTTGAGGCACAAGAAAAAGCAAACGACCGTCGCCATGAAAAGGAAATGTCTGAAAGTAAACAAATGGCAACGACGCATTAGCTTTGAAAAGTCATTGACACAATTTTATTTTAAGAATAAATTGTGCGCGTCTTGGGAGTGAAACGCTTCCGGATACAAAGTTTAATTTGAGTCATCCTGTTTTAAGACAGGCAATCACTCGCAAAAATCTATCGGTACAAAACCAATTGATTTTTGCGAGTGATTTTTGTTTTAGGTCTAAGAATTTTCCCGCGAAACCTTCCGATGCTCTTCCGATGAGTTTTGCGGATGTAAACGAAGAGCGAAAGACCGAATATGCCAAACGATTTTCTTTCAGAGCCAATGCCAGCGAGTGATGCCGTCGCTACTCCCACTCCTGCGCCAACAGTGGAACTCGGTTCCACGCCTGTAAGCGACTCAGGACAGGCAAGCAATCTGTCACTTGTTGATATTTTGACACGTGACAACCCATCTAATTCTGGTACAGCTAACATTAATCAGCCTGCCAATCAACCAAGTGACCAACCAACAAACGCTCAGGAACCATTCAAGATTGACGTTGAAAAAGTTGATGAGCAATACGCAAACGAATCACCGAGCGCACGGGAAACAATTAAACGGCTTGGCGCACAGATTAAAGATTTTGAAACAAAAGTTTCGGGTTTTGAATCTGTCAACGGATTCGTTGAAACACTTGGAGGTGCAGAAACCGCGCAACCTTTAATTGCACGAATAGGCGAAATCGGCGGTGTGCAAGGGTTAAATTCCGCGCTTGATTTACTTCAGGTTGCGAGTGACCCGACACCCGAAGCCAAAGGCAAATTCAAGTCAATGGTAATGAGTACGCCACACGGTGCAGATATTGGAAGCGATTTGATGTTTGAAGCATGGGACGACCCTGAACAACGGATGAGTCTTTTTCGAGACGCTATTTTAGAGGTTGCTCCGGGTGCAAACATCAAGGATTTAACTTTGGATAATCTGACTATTTTAGGTCAGGCAATAGCTGCGGGGTTGATTGATTTCGACGATTACAAAACCCAAGTGGAAAACGCAGGTATGCACGCTCCTGTGAAACTTGACCAAGCCACACAGGACAGAATCAATAGTCTCGAAAACAAAGTTAAAGAAACTCAGGGTAGGTTAGCTCAGTACGAGAAAAAAGATGCGGACGCAACAGTAAGCGCAGAAGACCAAGCATATGACACGGCGAAAACCTTTTATTTAGATTCGGTAACGAAACTAATTTCGCCTGAACAAAAGAAATTTGGTCTTGAAGTCCTGCCGTCTGACTCTGAACCCGTGAAGATGCTTAAAAATGTAGTCCATCAAGGAATTATGGCTACTTTACAGTCACAACTTCACGCCAACCCGCAAAGTGGAAATAACGCATCAAGTCCTGCGGCTTCGCTCGCACACTACATTGAAAAAGGTTATGCGCCTAACAATCCAATGTTTGCGATGCAAGTAAACGCAATGGCAAACCGATGGGTCAGTAACTATATTGACCAAATTGCGGCGATTTCCCCGATGCTAACTGAGGTTTTGAAGTCATACGGCGGTGAACCTGTGCGAGAGATTATCCAAGCCCAACAGGAACCAGGCGCAGGCGGAGCTTCTTCGATTGCCACAAGAAACCAACAACAAAATGGATCACAACAAGTTCCATCGTTGAAAGACCTTGTTGACCGCAATTTTGAAGCGCAGTCGGCGGCGAATCCTTACGGGCGATAGATAAGGCTTTTACAGCCGTAAAGGATTTTCAATAATGTCCACGACCCAATCTATTATCGAACCGGCTCTTAGAGAGAGATTCGCTAATCGCCCGGTCGAGCAATTGACCGACGATTTTTCAGAAACCTACAAGAGAATCAAAAAGGCGTCTCCCCAAGCTATCAATTCACGCGGCGGTTTTTACGTTGTCCAAACCACAAATAATCGTTCGCATGAATACTCAGACGGCACAACGGGGGAAGGTGGCGATTTCCCGTCAAGCGGTAGAGCAAGAATGCGTAAATTAACAGTTCCGGCTGTAATCACACGCTCTACTGCAAACGTAACTTCAAGTGTTCTCGCGCAAGATAAAGGCGAAAATCACGCACTTGCGTTGAATGCTGCCAGTTTAATGGACCAGCAAATTCAGAACATGATTAATTCTCATGCTCTGACTCAAAACATTTCCGTTTGGGGTGATGGTTCAGGCGAGTTGGCGCGTGTTTCGGGAACTTCCGGCACAACTGTTACCTGTAACAATTCCGGTAATCTTTTTGGTACTCAACTTCTTGAACCTGAAATGATTGTTGATGTTTATTCATTCGATTTAGCCACGTTTAGAGGCTCTATCATCATTTCAACTGTCAATCGCGGAAATATGACATTCGTTGCGTCGGCGGCTTTGCCTGCCGGTACAACGTCAAGTGACCGCATCATCCTTAAAAACTCGAAAAACAATCTGTATCGAGGGCTTAAATACTTAGGCGCGAATTCAGGCTCATTTCAAGGTGAATCCGATAGAACAATCAATCCGATGCTTTCGGGTATCAACATTGATACATCGGGACGCACTTTGTCTGCCGCTTGGCTTCGTCGCCAAATCAGCGCGCAGCGTTTCAAACGCAACGGTAAAAAGAGCAAAGCGGAATTCTTTATGAGTTCGCAAGCCGACGCATACGAAGCGACTGCATATGCAATGAAGCTTCAAACGGGCATGGCTGCCGATACAGGCTATGACCCGGACAAAGCAACATTCGGCGGGGTGAAGGTTAATTGGGAAATCCATGTTCAACGTGACCACGTTTTCAATGTAGATTGGAGCTATATGGACCGGTTTGAACTCAAGCCATATGAACTTGAAAGAACAAACGGCAACTATCTCCATCGTGTCAACGCTCAATCAGGGCGCGGTCACTCTGCTCAATTCAATATTTACGCTGAAGGAATGGGTAATTTCGGTACAAACAATCCTGCCGCGTTGGTTGCAATCGCCTACGGTTTCTCAACCAGCGGTCTTGAACTCGGAAACAACACCTAATCAGTGAAGTTTCAATTCACGCTTTTGTTATCTGCCGACAGGCAAAACCTTCGGTAGATAACAAATAAGCTTGGAGAAACAAAATGGCTTTTTCAAATGTTAGACAGATTTTGACTAACAAAGGAGCTGGCGCGGAAAACCTTCGCACAGAGCGAACGGGTTTTCACGGAGCTTTCTTTGAAGACGTTGAAATCTACATCGTTGATAAAGATTCAGGTGATACGAGCGGGACCGTTCAAACGAGTTTGAGAATCGAGGACGGTTACGTTCTTTTACTAAGCGACGGTACTCAAATTACCGCCGCAACCGTTACGCCTTCAGGCAACGGCACAGTCGCTTCGCTTGCAAGTCTTGGAAGTGGAACGGCTTTTATTCTTGTCGTGCTTGGTAAACGCATCCCTTAATGAAACAGCAAGTTGAAATCCACAAATCTTTTGGCGGGATGATTCCGCTAAATCCGAACGATGAACGAACATGGCGGAATTGGAATTCGCCGATAGTGGCTCCGTATATTCAAAAAGAGTTAACTAATATCGGTGGCACAATTCCGAAAGGTGAATGGGCAGGAGAACCGCTCATTAAAATTGTTTGGGGACAAGAAGATTTGTCATTTCAAAAAGGTAAGTTGCGTTTTACATATGTTGACCCTCTTAATCTCTGTGTTGAAACACCGCGTCATTATTTGATTTCCAAAGATGCGTTGAAACGATTCAGAGAGTTTTCGGACAAACGCTTGAAAGAATTGGAACGTGTTAGTAAAAGCGGTCTGGTTCTTCAAAGTGTATTAGTTCCGACAAACTGCATTCCGCCACTAACCGAATATCTTCAAACATACGAATCGGGTCTGGATTTCGAGCGAGTAGTACGACCACCTGAACTTGAACGCGCGGGCTGGATGTATATCCAAGATGTCCCTGAGTTTGAGTGGATTGGTGAGCAACGCTTTCGCGTCGTTTATTGGACTCCACCTGAGTTGATTGACACCGAAGAGGCTTGGGAAGCCAATCGTTACGGTATCACTGAAATCGCCGAAACAGGCAGACAAGAATACTGTGACATCATTGGACCATTCCCGAAAAACGGTGAATACCGTCCGATGATTGCAATCAGCAAAAGGGAGACGATTCGTGTTTATTTTGATGATTCTCGTGCGCCTTGCGATATGGATTATTACAGCTATATCGAACCTGAATGGAATAACACCGTTGAGGTTGTCAGACAGGCATGGTGGGAGCGTGAACATCGCACAGTACAAGAAAATAATCGGACTTTTCTTGGTTTGATGCGCTTTAGAACCGAACGTGAGCGCATCAAAATATTAAAGAAAAAGCGTGCCGAAGAGAATAAATTAGTGAGAGAGGACATTATCTCTCACCTTACAACGCCGCGTAGTGTTCCGACGGTTAATTTATCGAATGTACGAACAAAACACGGCAAAGCCAAAAGAGCAACCAACTAATTTTAAGGAGAACTTGAAATACCAGCTTATGATTATTTGAATTCCAAAATCGGCGGAAGCCTTCGCCGATTTCAGGGCACAGCCACAATTAATTTTGCTTCAACAGCAACCCTTGCTCTCTCGGCTGGTGTTGCCATTACGGGGCTAACCGGTGTTAAAGCGGGTGACCATGTTGTTTATGTGAGAGTCAAAGGGGTGCGCCACACGCAGACGGCATCTTTGAAGGTTAATGTGATGCGGACGGACAGATGACTGTGTACTACCGCAATTTAACGGGAAGCACAGTTGATAGAGCTTCCGGTGAATATGAATTTCTGATTGTCGGTAAAGACAACGACTATTAATCATGGTCTTTTGTGATTGCCGATAACGGATAAATGATTGCGGATTACGGATAAATGTTAATTAAGGAAAAATCGAATGACACCACAGACACAGTATGAATTAAATCAAGGGGAAAAAGTTTTCGGTCCGGGTAGTTTGCTTCTTGATGATGTAGAAGTACAAAACCCTGAAAACCCTGACGCCAATCTGCCCAGATACGGTTACAGTCCGATTCTTGATATTGATATTAGAAATCGTGACGGAAGCCGAAAAGTCGGGAATTTCAAAGGTGGTTTTTTACGTCGTCGAACGCTGTTGCCGTTTCTTGGACTAACAGCGGAAAGCATGCGTGAAATCCGTGCTGAGGCCATGACGGGAGTGAGCGAGGCGATTTCCGAACCTTTCAACCCTGATATAGCAATGGCGGCGGCGGCTCCTATGAGAATATGGCGTTCGCCTCTTACTTGTTCAAATGACCTACTGCGTGATTACGGTCACTCCGGCTTTACTGTCTTTGAAGAGTTAAAGCATTGGAGTTATGAGGAGGTCAGACGATTTTTCCAAATTCTTCTTCCTGCGGAAGCAATTACAGTCACAAGAAAAATATTGTTTGGTATAGGGTTTGAGGGTCCGTTTCTGTTTGAGATGCGTCCGTATTTATTGAGCGAAGGAATGCAGAATATTTATAACGCACAGCTTAAAGCCAAAGCACATGGAGCTTGTGAATATCTTCTTCGCGGTCTGTTTTCAGCACACGATAAAGGTTGGGCGTTTGCAAATAAAGAGCTTGATGATTCCGAACGCGACATCCGCGAAAAACAAAAGCGCGGATATGACCAGGTTGATTGGCGTTTCACTGAAAATCTCCCGCCTTTAGATTTGCTTCTTTTAGCTGAAACGAACCGCACTCCGCAACAATTCGAGCAACTTGAAGCTGCAAGCCAAATGAGTAAGGAAATCGGTAGAGAGATTGCCAGTGAATTCGCTACACGAAATGTCCAAAGCAATCCGCCAGGGATTACAAAAGAAGACCTAGAGGGGGTGCTTGCAAGGCAAAATGAAAAGTTCAAAACACAATTTGACGAAGTAAAAATGTTTAATGAGAACTTGATTAACGAAAACAAGTTGCTGCATGAAAAAATTGCAGAGATGGAAGCCGGCAATGCAACTCAACCGATTGAGTCGGAAAAAACAACGCAATCGAAAAAAGTAAAATAGCCCACTATAAACCGTTTAGAGTGACGCTGAATTTTGTATGAAGATTTCAGAGATGAATGCATATGTGTTCGACCAGTGCGGTAAGCAATCGCGTGAAGTAATAGATACGCATCTGCTCTTTCTCTGGAATATGAGCGCGTTAGAGCATTACAACCGACAACTCGCGGCGTCCGGTAAAAGTATGCTTGCAACGCCAATACCTTTTACACCTGACCCTTCACGCAAAGGAGCGGTGCCCGGTGGTGTAGGTGTAAATTTCAGCGAAGCTCAATTTGTTCGCCGTCTGGTTGATGAAGCCAACGATATTTGGGATTTCGTTGAAGTTGTTGATGACATTCAAGAATTGCAAAACGCGATAAATTCAGGTCGCTATGCAATTCTTTTTTACGGTACTCCTACACAATACTATTTGTCGTGGGAGCCTTCGGCGAACGAAGAAACATTGGAAATCTGGCAAGACCGTGACCCTTTAGACGCAAGTGGTTTCGGGCATGAGCCCGACTTTCCCCCACGTTTCCATCGTATGGTTGCTACACGTGCCACGCTCTATTATGCAATGCCGCATTTGCTAATGTGTGACGCTAAAAAGTTCGGCGCGTTTGTCAATATGAAAGCAACTCTTTTAGGCAACGAAATCAAAGATATGGAGAAAGATTTCGATTGGTATAGGTTCGGTTCTCCGGGTATGGGCGGAAGTTACCAACAAGAAGCTTTCGACCCTTTCGACTTAGATTAAAGCGATGCCACTTATTGAACCAGAAGTAACCAGTCTTGAGCGCGTTACAAAGCGTGTGATGAACCTGCTTTCAATCACCAGCGAGAATGCGCCTTACTCAACGACTGTCGAAGAGGGTGCAAAGTTTACTGCTGATGCAATCACGGATGTTGTGCTCGAAGGTGATTCAATTGTTTGTAACGACATCATGGCAACAATCGGTCATCCGTACAGGTCAAAATTTCTTAGTAGTTTTGATGAGTATGAAGAGATTGAAAACGGTGGGTTGATTCCGCCATATGTTGGTGAGCAAGACATAATAATGATTCAACAGACTACAAGTGAATTATCCGTAGTTCGCGGCAAACTCGCTTTAAGTCTTGACAGATTGGAGTCTGTAAGAGCATTGCCGAACCTCTATGGCACGCCACCTCTTTACTATCCTGATGGCGGTTCTCGCCTTCGATTTATCGGGCATAGAGCAAGAGTCTTTAGACCTACTTTTGAAATTGATCGTTTGAACGGCGGTGTATGTCAGTCGCCTGAAATTTACGAACGCGGTGTACTCGCTTGGGCAATGACCGGTTTGTTCATGGATGGCTCAGACACTGAACAGTTGTTCTGGTACGAACGACAATCACAGGCGATAAGCCTACGAGTTAGAAATAAAGAAATTTCCCTCCCTGACGTTGAAGCGTACAGGAGGATAGCAACTTAATAAAAAGGAGATGTATGGCAAAGAAAAAAGAAGACGGGACTGTTACCGAAGAAGTTGTATTAGAAACGCCTGCTGCGGAAACTACAAGCGTTGGTGAAGCAGAAGTTTTAGGGTTAGGGCGTGTTCTTGGAATTGGTACGAAGCTTACGCTCGGCGGCGTTGAGGTTTCATTGCAACAGCCTGCCTTAGTTCAATTTGACGGATGGGAGAGCGATAACAAATTTGCCGGAATGCTAACCGCGAATTTGGAAAACTTCGTTATTAACAAATCGCAGTTCAAGTTCAAACGAAACTCTATGACGGGCGCGATACTTCCGCTTAGTGACCAGGGTTTGAAGAATAGAGAGATTGAAGCTTTTACGAACGAAGAACGAGAACTTTTCAATCTGCCTTTACTTCCTGTTGTTGAAGAAGACGAAAAAGAATAATCAATGACCTCTGACGAATTAGCACAACGCGCAAGAGACATCTTGACTGAAAAGCCTGATTCAGCCGTTCTCTCGAAAGAGAAGATGATTGGTTTGATTCCGACTGCGGTCAAGATGCTCATTGCGTCGTTGCCTTCACACAAACAGGCGCGGTTTAGGCAGAATTTTAATGTAACAATTACATCAGGCGTAGCTGATTTGTCAGACGCAGTTGATAACGGATTGCTTGCAGATAATATAAAATCATCCGACATCGTATTATCTTACGAACCGGGTAATCCTATACTCCAAACAGTACAATTTGTGGACTCTTACGACCGTCTGACACAGAACGGCATTCAAGACAGGTTTTTTGTTTTGGCATTTCTCGACGGTAATAATCTGATTTTCAAAAATCCTTCCGATTTAGCGATAAATACTTTAGACACATCGGGAACTATCAAAGGTTTATGCGCTCCAAGTGACGTTGGTGAACTTCCGGCGGAGTTTGACGCGGATTTGGTTTTGATGGTCGCTGAACTCGGACGGAAAGAAATCGGTATGGACCAAAGAAGGCGAATTGACAGGACACAGGAACAACCGGCGCAAAGTTGATGTCTGAAACTAACGAACAAAACTTTCCTGATTTTCTAAAACTGACACCCGAAAGGTTGGCAGAAAATGAAGCCTATCAAAAGCTGTGGTCATATCGCGCCACATCACCTTTTGTAAACAACACTGCTCGAATGCTTGAAAAAGCAAATGCAGTCCGTGAAGAAAAAGAGTTACTTCCAATCATTGAAGCGTATTCAAAAGAAGTGAACGAAACAACAGATGAAAAGCGCAAAAAGTTTCTGGTCGAATCTCTCGAAAAGCTTTACGGGCAATTAGCGGAAAAACTTGCATCTCAAGGTCGTTTCGACGAAGCCGCGGCAATTGAGCCGGATTTACACAGACGCACAGAGTACATGAGTTTTTGGATTGCAGTCTGGCGTCAAGACGCTGAAAGTTGTGAGTGTGTTAAGAAATATGAAGATAAATATAAAACTTATTATGTTGAAAAATTTGTCTTTTCTCTAAAACACGGAGTTGAAATGCCGATTGTTCGTTGTAACACATGTGGGCTTAGAAACGTGAAAGCACTTCTATATGATTTGGGACAATCTTCCGCAAAACGTGCTGAAGTTCGTCGGCTTACAGATGGACAGTCAATTGAATCTGCCACTCGTACATTACAAGCGGCGGGATTTCTAAAACGGTAGTTGTGCAAAAATGCAACCGCAAATTCTTGCTACATTTCAATATGGCGAAGCGGGTTATCACCATGCTCCGGGACTTAAAACCGACCCGTCAAGTTTGGGTATGGGTAGTCGGAATTGGCTGCCTGACGGTCTTAATCGTCTCCGTGTCTTCAAAGGTCTTACAAGTGCAGGCAATGGCTCGCGGCTTATGTTCCAAGTCAAAGATGGGTACGGCGGTCTTGATGATATTGGAATGCAAGAAGCAGGTGGTTCTTTATTTTCCTACGTTGCGAATTCACTCTTCTATGTCGGTTACGGACAAGTCTCTGTAAACGGTACGAACATCTCCGGCGCGGTCGCGTCTTCTACACTCAAAATTCTTTTACAACGAAACGGTTCTTATACAGACACACAGAGCGGTCCGTACAGCGCGGGATTACCGCAACCGTCTGCTCCTTCGGTCGGACTTAGGACAACACCGGGTACAGGGTTCACAGGTTCAGTCAATGGCGATGTCAGTTTGAAAACATCTCGTATTCGTTCAATCACAGGCGGGCGTTCGTTAGCTTCGCCAACCAGCGTAGTCCTGAATGCAACGGGAAAGACTGTCAGATTGACATTTGGTACTGCTTCATCAGGGCAGGATTATTGGGCAATATTTGTCACACAAGAAGGTTTTGGCGAGATAGGACCACATTACCGTCTGCTTAGGGCAAATCGTTTCACAGGCTCGGAATTCAAAGAATCGGACATCCAGAGAAACATTGATGATTTAACAGTAACGAATGGTTCGGATGTAGTTACAAGTGCCGGTGACGCTCTATTTACGCAAGCGGATGTGGGTAAAAGATTTGCCCCGACATCCGTCGGTTACAGCGTTCCTGCGGGAACAACAATAACCGAAGTCACAAGTGCAACGTCAATAAAATTGTCAAACAATGTAACAGTCTCGTCGGGTTCAAATCCGCGCGCTGCTGATGTAATCAGTTATGTTGACGGAATAGACCGTGCAGTTGAAATAGAATGGACAAAAGCAGACCTCGCCCCTGAAACGGCTTGGATTGACGATTATCCGCCTCCTGCTCTGTCTCATGCGTTTGCAGTAGAAAATATTGTTGCGGGGATTGCTTACGGTGATGGTTCTGTTGATGCGTCTTCGACAAACACTGGTACTGTTATCGTTTATTCACTTCCGAATTTTCCCGAAAGCTTTAAGCCTGTAAATAATCTATATCTTCCCGAAAAGGCTGTGGCTGTTCTCGGAAGACAAACCGACCAATATGTTTTCGTTGGTTGTCGAAATTGGATTGGTGCAGTTCAATATGTCGGACCGTCAATCACTCAAAGTCTTACACTTTCCACTGTGCTTTCAGACCAGGGAATCGCCGCGCCGCATAATTGGTGTGTCACAAAAGATTCCGTCTATATGTTCGGTTCAAAAGGCGAAGCTATTCGCATAAATAATTTAGGTGGGATTGATACAACATTTGCAGACAAAGTTCGCGGACTAATGAAGGATTGGGAACAATCTGATGTTGTGGTTAATTCGCATCCGGACGGACAATGTGTTGTTTATAGTAATGGCTATACCTCGATGGTATATGACCCGCAAAGTAACCGATGGGGAACTCCTGTATTTCTCTCTGATTTCGCGGACGGCAATGCAATCTCAGCCGTTACTTCACAAGGGAAAATGTATATCACTTTAGACGACGGCGAAACTCGTAATGCTTATCGTTTTGATAATTACGACTCCGGTACTATTCCTGCTACTGCTATTTCAGGTTTTGTAAATCCGACAAAAGGAAAACGCGCCACAATCCACGAAGTTGTTGAAAGTTTCACCACTGATATTTCAGAAGGGAACGCATACGTTTCAATTCATCGAAACAGCCGCAAACCAGCTGTAAGCGATGTTGAAGTTCTGGCTTCGTCAAATATCGTTTCTTCAGCAACAGCTAATTGGACTTCGGATGATGTCGGTGCTTATCTTTTGATTTTCGGTGCGGGTGACGCCGGTACACCTCTTCTTGCAAGAATAAAAACCGTTGTCAGTTCAACGGATATTGAGATTGCAGTTGCACAGGATGACTTGGAAAGCGCGGCTGAATTGAGTGCGTTAACAACAGTTATTAACGGTCACTGCCTTATCGCTGCACGAATTTACGTGCGGGAACTGTTCCGTTCAGGAGACCACGAATTTCTTCCGAAAAAAACTTGGACTCGTTCCTGCTCATCTTTTGCGCTCGGTATCACACTCTTAACGGAAGCCGGAAATGCTCAACCGATGGAAGCCACTGTTTGGGGAACTATACAAGGAGAGCGAGCGGGTAATACCAGAAAATGAGTTTAGAATCTGAACTAAAAGCAACCGTTCGTGAGCTACAATTCCAAGTAGCGACTTTGCAAAATAATGTAACTACGCTCCAAAGTCAGATTCAAAATGTTCAAACAACTCAGCAACAACAGACCACCACACAACTCGGACAAATTTCAAACCTAATCCGAAACGGGGACCACAGCCACAGCGTTGACACATGGTTTAACACATCGCCTTCAGGGACAAATCAAGAGAAAGAGTGCGCTAATATTTACACGCACGTTCTCGATACATCCGAAGAAATTAATGACGGAGTGATGACATCAGGCTCGCCAACCTTGACTTGCAATACAAGTCTTCCGTTTGTATTAGGCGACGTCGGTAAAACAATTGTTGTTCATGGGGCGGGGACATCCGGCGCGGATTTGATTACGACAATCACAGGATATACTTCTGCGGGAGTTGTTACTTTAGGTGCGAACGCGGCAACAACTGTGTCAAATGCCCGCGTGCGGTTCGGTCTTCAATCATTAGGCAGAACGAATTCAAAAAACTCAGGTTCGGCTACAAATGATTCATTAAAAGATTCTTCACACTCTAACTACGCTACAAACATTAATGACCCTGATTGGCAGAAATCGGTTGGCGTTGTAAGGCTTGGTTCAACCAATACCGTTGAGTATCCTTTAGGTCGTTACGATTCAGCGGGAACAACTTATTCCGCCGAAATGCCTATATATCCCGGACGTTCACTCTTTGTAATTTTCAATGTGGCCCGCTCGAAAACTTCGATTAAACCACCAAGCGATTGTAGGTTTTTTGCAGGGTTGTGGAACGAGACTACAGGTAAGAAGCAGTATCTCGAAGGTGCTAGTTTCTCTTTATCAGGTTCGGTTGAAGGGACGCCTGCGGCGACAGCTACAACGCAGTATTTAATTATCGCCGAAACGGACAAGGGCTATACTTTTCTTTCAAACACCTTGTCTTTAGCGAATGCTCCGACATCAGGAAGTTACGTCACAAATGTTGTCAATGTGCGCTTGTCTTGGACACCTGTACCCGGAATTTTGCGTTATAAAATTTACCGCAAAATCGGTAGCAGTAATGTGGAAATCTTGGACACACCTGACAATGGTGCTACTTCTTATGTTGACCAAAATCCATCTTACAGAGTAGATACAGGTTCAACATTGTTTCCCAGTTTCTCCGGTGGACTGTCTTACCCAAGGGCATTGGCTGAAACTTTTTTAAGTGCGCTTGGTAATCTGCCTGTTGACGGTGTCGGAAATTGGAAACCGTTTTTACTTGAAATCCCGATTGTTCCTAATTCAAGTTTTGTTGGTGTGACAGAATTAGTTTTAAGGTTAGGGTTAAATAAAGCAATTGATTTGGAAGTAATAGATGCCGTAACAAACTCAACGGCAACCGTCACTTCTGCAACTGCCGGCTATTCGTCTGATTTGGTCGGGAAAACAATTACAATTACTGACGCGAATAATCCGTCCAACACATTTACAGGGACAGTGGCAAGCTATGTGAGCGCAACGGAAATCACTGTCTCCTCTTCGCTGGTTTGGACATCGTCAAGTAACACTCTGACAATTACTGCCGGTGGTATTCGCGGGTTACTCTTCGACTTGGTTGGATTATCACTCAAAGACGGTCTTTGGGCGCACCACCCTGAAGATAATACCCGTCCGCAACTGCCGGCTGTTGCCCCAACGGGTTCAACACAAGGCGGTATTGGTGGCGGGTCAGGCTACAGAGGCGGCGGTGGAGGACCAAGAGACGGTGGTGGTGATTTACTCGATGACGGTTTATTAGCATAAAGTTGTTGAGAATAAATTATCGTTCGGTTAATATCTCGGCGCGTTAAGTCTTGAAATCTAAGTAAGAGCCATCTTTTTTTAAGAAAAGCAATCGCTCGTTATTAAAGCAAATAAGCTTTGATGACGGGCGATTTTTCTTTTAGGAGCAAATAAATGGCGAAAGGTCAAAAAGCTTTTCAAAACCAACAACAGCAATACGCACAACAGGCGGCGACAAATTCTCAAGCGGCAAACGACCGACTGACACAAGGCACACCTGAAGAGCAAGCTCGTCGCGCTCGTGTTGCCACGAGGCGAAAGGCGATTGATTCTAAGAAATTTGGCGAACTGCCTGATTTTGTTCCTACTTTTGGCGCACCTGCAGAACGTCAACGGCGACGCGAAGCACTGACTTCATTAACTCCTACAGGTGCGACGGCGATGGGTTTTGCAAACGCAAATCCGACGGCACTCGCACAAATGAAAATGAATATGCAAGACGAATTCGACCGTGATGCAGGTCTTGCTTATGAACAGGATGTCAAAAACTACATTCAGGATACTGACGATATGGAAATGGGCATTATCAGGCAGAGAACTGATGTAGATAACTCGCTATTGAACTCAAATAACAGTCGGTTAATGGGGCATTCACAACTACAAGGGCAAATGGCTTCGCAACGCGGTTCTTGGTTGCCTTCGTTAATCGGCGGAGGTTTGGGAGCTGTCGGGTCAATTTTCGCCGGCGCAGCATAAAGCGTCACTATAAACGGTTTAGAGTGGAGAAACAGCTATGAAACATTTTGCAAAAACAGTTTCGATAGACGGGTTAGTTCAACTTAGTGCGTTATTAACCACAAACGGTTACACGGGCAGTTTTGGACTTGCACAACTAACTATAAAACCGGCTTCCGGCACGGTTTATAGAGGTCATAACAACACGCTTGATGCTTCTAACGGGGCACCCACTGACACAACGGGCTACACCTACAACAATTTATTGGTGGACGCAGCCGAAGTGTATCTGTTTACGGCAAGTGCTATCAATGTGGGCATCACTGCTGTCGGTCAATACTAATAATTCATTAGTTGAATAATAGGAAAATATGAAGATATTAAGATTTTTGCTTTTGGTCGTTCTGTTGTTTATTACTGTAAGTTTTGCGAACGCGGAACAAATTACAGTTACCTCTACAACAATTACAGGCGTGCAGTTTCAAGGCAATACCTGTACGGTTCGCATTTACGCTTCAGCAAATTTCTTCACTTCAGATAATCTGCAAATTATAGGCGGGGCTGTCGGTTCACAACAGGTTTACAAATCGGTGGCTTGTACAATCGCATCAACAACTCTGACTATTCCACAATTCACCATTGATTCAACCACAGACTCAATAGATAACAGGATTGTTAAATATAATGCTGTTATTTATGACAAGTACGGCACTCTGAAGATTTATTATCTTCAGAATTTTGCAGTACCTACAAGTTTAGGAACAACTGTTTCGTGGGCACAACTGAGGCTTTACAACGCCGGAACAAAGATTCCGAGTCCTCCAATTACCTATTTAAACAACGAGCAAGTTTCTGCAGCAATCGCCGCAGCGTTTTCTACATTTGAAGACGTGATTGCCGGCTTAGGAGCCATTGCAAAACTTAGTTGTTATAACCCTTCAGAACCTGTCTATGGTTCAGCGTCCGGTGCTGACGCTGTTGACGATACTGCTGCAATTTCGGCGGCGGTCACGGCGGCTTCAAATGCAGGGGGTGGTTATGTTTGCCTCAGTAGCGGAACTTGGAGAACCACAGGGAATATAGCCTTACCTGACAATGTAGCAGTCGTTGGCGGAATGCCAAACGCTTACGCAACTGCGGGTGTCTATTCCGGTGGCACAACAATTTTGCTCACAGCGTCAAGTGCTTCGGTGTTTACGGTTGGCGAGAACACCGAAGGCATCACAATCAAAGATTTGAACTTACAGGCAAATACATCTCTTACAAATACAAACGGGATAAAAATGTCGGGTGCATACCCAAATAGCTCACAGATTTTTAATTTTGACTCTTTAACCTTTGGTGATTTTACGCGTGGAATTTATGTACTCGGAACAGACTTGAATAAAGATTGGCAGGCAAGCTATGTGCGGCTTGAAAACAGCACTTTCCGTGTCCCTGCCGGTGCATATGGTTTGTGGCTTGAGACCAATAACACCGAGTGGTCAATTCGTCACAACAAGTTTTATCTCGGCGCAGGTGCTTACGGTTACATGGGGAAAAGTTCGGGAATGCTCCTGTTTGAAAACAATTGGTTCTTAGGTCCCGCGGGTGTGTCGGGTTGTACATCGGTCGGAGCTTCGCCAGGCTATACACCGACTTACAACGCAGGACTTGCTGAATCGGGAATTTATATTGACGGTCCGCACTCTGCCGTAATTGTGAAAGGCGGACAAGCTGAACAAGTTAAATATGGACTCGTTCAAAATTACGACGATTTGAATTATCCCGTGACTTTGGATTCAGCAGGGTTAGGCGACATTCGATTAAACGGCGACACGACGTTTATCAGTAGAAATAATAGTCATTTCTCGAACGCAGTAGAAGCGTATGGTAATACTCAAATTTATTCTTACGGTGATACGGTTTTCAAAGTCGGCGGTGTTCCTTACCATAAATGTTATGCCGCTGATACTTCAGGCGTTAATTTCGGTTTCATTCTTCACGAATCTGCCGGCATCATCACACAAACTTCAACCAGTGGCGTGGCGAACTCTCAGTTAAATGTCGGGGCGTTATATCCCGTTCTTGGCAGTGATTACATTGACAGCACAAAGCCAATTCTGGGAATTGCTGTTGACGCCGGTTATCCGCACAAAAACCTTCTCAGAATCGGACTGACAAGCAATAAAGTATGGACAAATTATTACGACTTTTCACGAAACAGTACCACCGGATTTGTTGATATTCTCGGAAGTCAATCCTTGCCTTATCGTGGTATCAATATAAACGGTCAATTTCAAATGGCATCTTCTTCCGCGCAATTATCAGAAGCAGGAAAAGGTACGTTTTATTTCGACACTTCCTCAAACCTATTCAAAGTTTCGGAAAATGCAGGTTCATTCAAAAACCTGCCTAAATGGACTTCGTTCACAAACGGACGAAATGCTATTTGGTCAGCAACCGATGGCACACTGACCAGCGGCTTGCTCGAAGACAATGGCTCAACAAGAATTTCACTGACTACAGGGGATTTGCTATTAGCAAGCGGTTTTTCCCGCGTGCTTGATGCAAATGCAAATACGCTTTTCACATTTGGTCACACCTCAAAAGCAGTCAATTATTTTAGAGCCACCAACTCGGCAACTCTCAATAACTTAAAACTTGAGGCTTTGGGTTCTGACATAAATATCAGTCTTAGTTTGGTTGCAAAGGGGGCAGGTGGTGTAGCCGTGATTGAAGCTGGTGGGGCGTATAGAAATTTACGGGTACGCGGCATTCAATTTTCGACAGACACAAGACCTGCTTGTGATGCTTCTATTCGTGGAATGCAATGGTACGTAGCAGGCGGGGCTGGTGTGAAAGACACACTTACTGCCTGCGCTAAAGACGCAAGTGATGTGTACGATTGGAGGATTCTATACTGATGTTAAAGAAATTATTTTTCGGCATTATCTTTTTGCTTTTCCTGCTGTTCGTCTCGGCAACCAGTATTTTTGCAGCGACAGTAACAATTTCATCAACAACGATTGAAAATATTCAATACGGTGGTTCAACGTGCACGTTGAAGATATGGGCAAACTCAAACTTTTTCACATCCGGTGGTCTGGCTGTACTTGGCGGAGCTGTCGGAAGTGACAATGTTTATAAATCAGTGGCGTGTACAATATCCGGCACAACACTTACAATTCCAAGTCTGACCATTGATTCAACCACAGACTCGATAGATAAACCTACTGCTGTTTATACTGCTGTTTTTTATGATTCGACAGGGCGAAGGCGCGACGTTTATCTATCGAATTTCAGAGTGTCCCATTCGCTTGCGCCAACGACAACTTGGGGTGCAATCAGGCTTAACAATGTCAGTAGTGTGACCGAACTGCCTACGACTTACTATACTGCCGCACAGGTTGATGCTCTTTTGAATAGCACGACATTTGTGAAATACGATGTTGTTCAATCACTTACGGAACAGGAACAAGAAAGAGCGAGAAATAATATCGGTGCAATAGCACTTGCACTCAGCGCAGACGCATATGGTGCAGTCGGTAACGGCTCAACAGATGACGCAACGATTCTCAATACGATGGTCGCAGACGCGCAGACTCTCGGACTGCCGATAATGCTCGGAAAATCCAAGACTTACCGAATTGATTCATCACTCGACGGAAGCGCGTCAAATATAACTTTTCTTTGCCCTGATAAAACTTGCTCAATTAAAGGGGGAGCGAGCGGTAGCGGCACAATCCTAAACGGTGCAACTTCCGGTTATCTCTTCAACGGTTGGACGATTGACGGCGTTGAACTCAAAGGTTTTGTGGACCTAAGAAGCACGAAAAACTTCACGTTCGTCAATAGCAAACTTCGCATGGTTGCGAATTATGTAGTACAGCTTTCAGGAACACACAATGTAAGATTCTTAAACACAACCATCTATGGCACACAATCAGGTGTTATGACTGCGGGAAGTCAAGAACCAAGTGCGGTTCCGTCTGCCACATATGGTTCAGGTGTTCGCGTGTTGGAAGGTACAACCGACACACTTTTTAGTGAATATAATTGTCACTTTTGCTTAACAGGAATCGGCGCAGATTCGTTCGACACAAAAGCTATCAACAACATCACGATTGAAAAAAGCACTTTTCGAGGTGATTGGTGGAATAGTCCATATGTCATAAAACGCTTCACTCCAACGGCGTACAACTCAAGTACAAAACGACTGACCTACGCAACGGGCGGTTTGACCGGGTTATTCGGTGGCGGTCAGCTACATATTATTTCTGTACCAATTCAGATTGCATCTGTCGGAAGTTTCACGTCCATTTCAAACAATGCAATAACAGCGACCTTCGGCACTACATTACAACGTGGTGATTCCATCGAAACGGCAAATGGCAAACGTGCGGAAGTTCTCAGCGTTACATCCTCAACACTCGTAACAATCAGTGGTTGGGAATCCATTGATACATTCGAACCAACGACCGCGCCAAGTGCGGCAACTGCATTTAGAGTGATGCGCCATTACGGTTCGGCCGGAACTTTTGTTTCTGATACGGAAGTAGATTTATACAACGACCCTGTAAATCCATTTTCAGGTGAAAGACTTGTTACAGATGCTGCACTAACTCCGGTCAGTGTTTCCGTAAAAGTGATGTCAACTCTCATCTATTCGGGCATTCATATTAACGGTGGTGGTAGCAATCTAATTGTCAAAGACAGCACGTTTCGAGGCGCACGAGCCGACCAAATATCAGTTTTCGATACTGAAGCTCCGCAAATTCTAGGAAACAAAATTTTGTATGGAAACGATGAAGGCGTCACTCTCACACGCGCTCACAGAGCAATTGTATCGGGGAACAAGTTTGAGTTTGCAGGTGTCTCGGCGATTTTTATCGGAAGTAATTTTGTAAATTTCTCTGGCAACACAATCAACACTTGGGGAACTGTTTTAAGGGTAAATCAAGGCGCGGTTGACATAGGAGGAACGTACAATTCGATAACGGGGAACACTGCAAGCGTAGTAGCAGGTGGCGCGGGTTCTGGAAGCACGTACTTTTTCGGCGCAAATAACGGCGGTTCTTTCCCTGTTACCGGCACGGTCATTGACGGAAACTCGGATGGTGGCGCGAGAACAGCAACGCTGTTTATTGATGCAACTGTCGGAAATCTAATTGGAAGAGACTTGCTTTCGGTTGCAGGTTCGGGTGCGTCAAATGTAAATGCTGTTTCTTCAGCAGACAATATCAAGGCTAATTCCTACACGCTGAAATATGACAATTTTATAGAAGGGAAAGGTTTGCGTTTTCTTGATAACAGTGGCGCAAACCAAGCATACCTTTATAGTTCAAGCGATGTAATTTTTAAATCGTTAAACAGTTCAACCGGTTTCGGCTTCTTTGACAGTAGCAATAACTACCAACTCAGGATGCTCAATCAAGGTGCAACGGGATTTGACTTTGGTTTCGGAACTGCTTCGCCAATTGGACGGGTTCATGTCCTCTCGCGCGCATTAGGAACACGCGGATTAGTTGTTCAATCGAATAGCAACACTGAATTCGCTCCGGCGTCAGTCTGGACAGACGGTACAAACTACGGAACAATTATTCAGGATAATTATTTTCGTGTTTATAACTCGTCTTCCACAGTTTACGATTCTGCGACCGCAAGCGGCGTTGAATATCTGCAAATCAAACCAATCTCAAATATCTATCAGATAGAGAGTAAAACCAACGGCGGAACAGCGAGACCAATACAGTTAATGGCGGGTTCAGTGAATTTGAACATCGCTACAACGGGCATAAAGTTTACTCTCGGAAGCGATGCGACAGGCGATATGTGGAGACGCAACGCATCCGGCTTTTTTGAACGTTTTGGGATTGGTAATCCAGGGGAATGTCTCGTCGTAAACGGTAGTAGTTTGCCCGATTGGGACACTTGCGCGAGTGGCGGAAGCGGTCTGACTTCGCTAAATAGTCAGACGGGTTCGACACAAACCTTCGCCAACGATACAAACGTAACCATCAGTTCATCAAGCGATACACATACACTTGGTTGGACGGGAACGCTTGCTGTCAGCAGAGGCGGCACAGGGTCGGCAAATGCAAGTGACGCCAGAACTGCTTTGGGTTTGACGATTGGAACAAATGTTCAGGCTTTTGATGCTGACCTTTCCGCGTTGGCGGGAATTTCTTCGAATGGACTCTTTGCTCGAACGGGTTCCGGCACTGCATCGGCGCGTACTCTGACGGGAACATCGAATGAAATTTCGATTGCTGATGGTGACGGTGTATCGGGTAATCCGACATTCAGTTTGCCGTCAACGATTGACCTTAGTGGAAAAACTTCTTTAAAAATCCCGACAGGTACAAATCCGACGGTAAATGCTTCTGGAATAGTTGCGATTGACTCCAATACCGACAACTCAAACATCACACAGGGCAGTATTAAGTATTATGACGGCACACAAGCAATGTATGTTGTCGCCGTTGATACATTACCCACAACAGACACGCACGTTCTCACATACGACGGAACTGCTAAAAAATATAAGTTTGCAGCGTCGGCGGGTGGTGGTGGCGCGGCAGGTTCAAATACGCAAGTCACATTCAATGATGGCGGCACCGCGGCGGGTGATTCAGGGATGGTATTCGATAAGACTACGAATGCCTTAACAATCACAGGCGCGTTTGCGATGGGCGCAGATAAAGGCTTGTACATGGACGGAGCAGGTAGTACGGCTCGCTTCGCATATTGGCAATCAGGTGCCGGTACTTTTCTGATTGGTTCCGGTGGACAGTCAAACGATTTTCAATTTAGTTCGGTGTCTGCCTCATATCTTCTGACGATACAAGGGTCGTCGGCGAAAGTAGCTGTGAATATCGCAGCAGGGTCTGGTGGAGGACAGTTATCAGTTTTATCAGGAAGTGCGTCGTTGCCAGCATTCAGGGCAACTAGCGCGGCATCGCCGACAGCCGACCTCGCTCAAATTTATTTAGACACGACAAAGCAGTTCTGGATTAACAAATACGGACAAATCGCAATCGAAGAAATAACCAGCAATCCGGGTACAAGTGACTTGACAGACGGCACAGGTCTAGCCATTTACCGCAAAGCAGATAGGCTGGTTATCGCTTTCAACAACGCCGGGACAATGACCTACTTAACAATCCCATTGGACGGTTCTACGGCAACGTGGACACAGAGCACGTCTGCCCCATAAGGAGAAATAATGAGAGACGCGAACGAGTATCCTTTCCTAGAGAAAGAGGCAGTAGCCAGTGACGGCGGGGAACATCCGAACGCTGTTCATTTACCGAATAAAACCATTATTGATATTGACGAAAAGCGGATAACCATAATTACGCGAACATGGCATGATGCGGAATTCTTTGAAGAAGGGAAACCGCCGATTGCAAATTTTGAAAAGACCGTCTTCGTGACACAAACGCCGGAAGAATTTGACGCTTTTGTACAAGCGCATAATCAGTTCGTTCAAACTTTGATGGGTTTAGCTCTTCAACAATTGATGAGCATTTTCAGATGCCACGTTGCGTCAACCGGAGTGAAAAATGAAAAGAAAAATTTTATTGCTTTTGATAGTTGTTTGTTCAATTGCTGTCATAAACGCGCAAGAAAAAAAAGAGAACACACAGCCGACAAAGCAACCACAGCCACAAAATAAAACAACTGAGCCAGCACGAATTGAGATAGACGCTACCATGACACAAAGCGTAAATCTTGCCCAATCTGAGATTGAGAAAACTCAAGCCGCTTTCCAAAATGCTCAGTTGAAATTTGAAAATCTGATTCTAAGAATCAGGTTAATCCTGAAAATTCCCGATGACTTTGTTCTCAGAATGGACGATAAGGGAAAACTCTATTTTGAAAAGAGTGCGCCACCGCCAAAACCATGAATATATTAATCGTTGAAGACGAAGAAACTGTAATTAGTTTTATTCAATTTGTCATCAAAGAATATTTCAATCATGAAGTTTACATTGCTAAATCAAAGGAAGAAGCATTTGGAGTTGAAGTAAATGTTGATTTAGCGATTTGCGATATTTATCTCGGACAAAATGCCGACGGTATAGATGTTGCAAAAGAGATGTTCAGACGCGGTGCATCAATAATTATGTTGACGGGTAGCCCTGATTATTTGGAAAAGATGGGTGATGCAGGAATAACGACCTACATCACAAAGCCGTTTACACCTGAATTGTTAATGTTGTTTGTAGAGTATGAATTGTTAAAGAGGAAATTGTAATGTTTGCAAATGTAGAAATTACAAATACCATTATTGCACTAATAGCAGGCTTATTCGCTTCAATAATGACAAATATAGGATTAGGGCTTGGCGCCTACAAGCTATGGACAGACGCACTTAAAACAAAAGCTGAAGCGCATAAAACGAACGCAGAGGCAAAGAAAACTTTGGCAGAAGCGGAAATAATCACAATTGACGGTGAAACTGATACAGTCGTTAAAATGTTCATGCTGTTTGAGCAAATGTCTCAAGTTTTTATAGCCGAACGAACGGAAGAACGGCAAGACAGGCAAAAAGAACGCGAACGACAAAACGCTAGAATTACTCAATTAGAGCAAAATTCCCTAGAATCACAAGCGCACACTGCTAGTTGTGAAAAGAGGGTTAAATTTCTCGAAAATGCGTTATTGGAAAAGGGGATAATCTTCTAGGATTTGTGCGAAAATTGTGCCAAGTACCTAACATTAGTAAGTGTATGTTTATTGCGGAACAGTGATTACAAGTGTTTTAATCATTGTTCCGCAATAAACTAATAATTAATGAAGAATCAAAAAGTGTTGATTATTAACAGACAACATAAACTTACACCATGCTCGAAGCCGCAATCAAAACGCTGAAAAAAAACTTTGGCTTTGAAACATTCCGCGAAGGTCAGGGCGACGTTATCGAATCTGTCTTGTCCGGGCAAGATACGGTTGTCGTTATGCCCACGGGCGGCGGAAAATCTCTTTGTTTTCAACTGCCCGCGTTGATGTTTGAGGGAGTGACTATTGTCGTTTCGCCGCTCATAGCTTTGATGAAAGACCAGGTCGAAGGACTTCAATCACACGGAATTGCAGCCTCGTTTATAAACAGCACACAAACTTTTGAAGAGCAAAAAGAAAAAATTCTTTCACTCAGACAAAATAAAACAAAGCTTCTCTATATCGCGCCTGAACGCTTTCGCAGCGATTATTTTGTCGAAACCCTAAAGGCAATAAACATCTCTTTGTTTGCCGTTGACGAAGCACATTGCATTTCACAATGGGGACACGATTTTCGACCAGATTATCTGCGTCTGAAAAATGTCATTCAAGAGATAGGACGCCCGCAAATTGTAGCATTGACGGCAACGGCTACACCATATGTTCGTGCTGATATAATCGAACAACTTTCGTTGAAAAATCCTAAAGCCTTTGTCAGCGGTTTTGACCGTCCGAATCTTTCAATCGAAGTCGCACACACACAAAAAGAGAAAGACAAAATCACCCACATAAAAAACTTGGCGGAAAATCATAAAGGTTCCGGGATTATCTACACCGCGACGCGCAAAGCAGTTGAAAGCGTGACGCTGAAATTGCGTGCAGCGGGTTTGAAGGTTGTAAGCTATCACGCGGGAATGACCGACCGCGAAAGAACACAGGCACAGGATTTTTTCATGTCCGGCAAACAACAAATGATTGTTGCAACAAACGCTTTCGGGATGGGAATTGATAAACCTGATGTGCGTTTTGTGGCGCATTTTCAAATGCCAGGTTCGATTGAAGCTTACTATCAGGAAATCGGCAGAGCAGGACGCGATGGTCTGCCTTCTACCTGTCTGATGCTTTTCAATTACGCTGACAAACGCACGCACGATTTTTTTATTGAAGGTTCTTATCCTCCGCCGGAATTGATTCAGGAAGTCTATAATTTTATAGCTTCGCAGGGGCGAAACCGCTTAGAACTATCGGCAAAAGAAATCGCTTCGATGACAAGAATAAAAAATGAAATTGCAATCGGTTCTGCTTTGATTGCTCTGGAAAGAGCGGGACACATTGAACGATTAAAAACAGTGGAGACACGCAATTCAATTTTATTTTTAGATGAAAAGCCCGTGCGCCGTCTTCGCATTAACGCTCAGGACATATCGCGCCGCGCAGCTCTTGAACAGCGAAAATTGCGTGAGATGATTAGCTTTTGTTACGCGACCACCTGTTTACGCGCTTACATTCTGGATTATTTTGGTGATATGAGTCACCCGAAAAACTGCGGGACTTGCGGGAACTGCATCGTTATAAAAAGCCATAAATCTGTGTTGATGCCCAAACATCAACCCACAAAAGTTGATGATTTTGTGATGGCTCACGTTCCGTTTGGAAATGACCTGGAATTTGATTTAGACGAACGAAAACGAAAAGAAAAAGCCCGCCGGAAAGCTGAATCAAAACCGACCGAAAAACATCCGCGCGATTTAACAAAAGAAGAAATTCTGACAGTAAGAAAAATCCTTGCCTGCGCCGCGAGAATGAAAGGGAAATTCGGTAAAGGAAAACTGATTGCAACTTTGCGCGGTTCAAAATCAAAAGAGTTGATAAAGTTCGGACTCGATGAACTTTCAACATACGGAATCCTCGCACATCTTTCACAGGAAGACGTAACGAATTACGTTGAGGCACTTGTTCGTGTTGAATGTCTGAAAATTCATGAAGAAGAATTTTTGACTGTACACATCACAAAACTTGGCGAAGATGTCATGCGTGAGAAAGAGCAAATAAAATTACTTCTTTAATTCTACTTTGTCAGAATAAAATAACTGACGAATTGTGGTTTTTAGCCCGTGAATACGGGCGAAGCGGGGTGCTATCGCCCGTATTCGCGGGTTAAATCAAATAAGTTCAGTAATATCAGAAA
>Ga0187894_10000512_pt1 | contig 52692 bp, 35 predicted proteins | sample GBC1701081metaG_FD_136650 | JGI IMG/M metagenome (GOLD analysis project Ga0187894, IMG submission 136650) | White microbial mat communities from a lava cave in the Kipuka Kanohina Cave System on the Island of Hawaii, USA - GBC170108-1 metaG ...
ACAGGTTTGTAATGATCAAACTCATAATAATCCGCATATTTCAGTTCATCTTCCGAAACGGACGGCGGATTATAGCCGACATTGATCACCGGTTTATCGAACATGCACAGCTCAAGCGAAACGGTCGATGCAACGTTGATGCCGAGCGAACAATGTCGGATTGCGTTTACCAGGGAAGCGGCATCCTCCGGCTTCGGAGTCAGCCACTCCGATTCCCATTTCGGGTCGGCAAACAGAATGTCTGAACGCCGGCGTCTCAGTTCGTCAAACCGCCCGGTGAGATCTTTTGCGTACACTCGCACAAGAAGCTGCGGTCGTTTCTCAGCGGAAAACTCATTGAGAATGTCCGCAATACCTTCGACGATCTCAGGCTCTCCCGGCATGTGATTCGCCATCCCCGTTGTGTACAAAATGAATGGCCTGCTCGGATCGGCTCCGACCTGGCGGCAGTAATCCTCGCGGCTCAGGTAAATCTCTTCATGGAAATGGTGGTCGAATTGCGGTGTGCCCGTCACGTAAACATTTTCACGCCGTATCCATCCGTACATCTCGGTCAACTGTTTTTTCAGGGTTTCGTTCCAAACCATGAAGTAGTCGTACGGGAGCATTATTCGGCCCTGCGAGGTGAGGTTGTCCCAGCTAAAAATAAACGCCGCCGTGGGTATCCCAAGCCATTGGGCGGCCTCGACGGCCTGCGTCGCGTTCCGGCTGTGGACGTGCGATGTGTTGAAAATGAGCGTCGGCTTGATTTTTTGATACAGCTTGATATATTCGTCAGTCGTTCTAAATGACCGGCTGCTCCATCTTTCGAGTTTTGACAGGACGTTCAGCCCAAATCTGTTTGCGATCGGGAAACACACGATCTTCTTGATACGGCGAACCGCCCTATCCCTTAACGTCAGGGCTTCCTGATCACGTAGTCTGGAGCGTTCTTTGGCCGCACGTGTCCAGAGCCACCGGTTGTGCGCAGTTTCCAACAGTTCGCGCTGGATACGAACGATCCATCTATCGCGAAATTCCGTAAGCGGGTGAAGTCGGTCGCATTTGCATGTCAATATCTCTTTAAATTCCGGACCGGGGTCGACGGTTAATAAATGAATTTCTGCTTCCTGCCTGAGACGATCCAGGGCGCCCGTGTAAACAAAGTTGCGTATCGCTTCGCCGCGTGGAAATACGATTACTATGCGCTCATTACTTCCCTTCGCAGAGATGGGAACGCTGCCTACTCCTTCGGCATGGGAAGCAACCGAGGTGTTAGATCTTTCAAAACTATTGAATCTCCGTCCGGAAATCATTTATCTGGTAAAAAGGCCAACGTGGGCGGTTTTTCAGTCTCCGGTAACCTCTGCGTATTTATGAATGTGCGTTTTGACGTCTTCCGTAGCATGACCAAACCCGAAAATCCGTCCGAAAATTTCGACCGAAGCGAGTTTCGCAACAAAATACGGATCCTGCGTTTCCGAAATAAATGCCTGCACGCTGCGTGAAAGGCCGAGGCTGTCGGCGATCCATCCATCGCGGAAAAAGCCGTCTTTGATCCTCACATGCTTATGTCCGTACATTGGAAACCCATATTTTTTCTTTCGCACGATGCGGTCCGGCAAATATTTTTCGGCGGTTTTCCGAACGATCCATTTGTCGATCAGGAATGGGTGCTTGTAATTGTAAAATCTGCCCGTGCGTCCGATCTTGTATTTCGACGGAAGATTGACGGCGAATCGCACGAGATCTTCATCAAGGAACGGAAATCGAGCTTCGATCGAAGACATCATGCCCATGCGGTCGTTCCGGTGCAAAAGGGTGATCAGGTGTTCCCTGATCATTTTGATCGTCATGTACTGCTCGCGGCGGTCGCGTCTTGAAAGCTCGCCGAGTTTAGTGTCCGCACGCCGCTCCAGCTGCTGCAGTTCGAAACCTTGGACGACTTTATTGATAAAGGCGATCGGCGTATTTCCGTTAGGGCTGAAAACGTATGAATGGAGTTTCGGATACACTTTGTATAGAAACTCCACCGCGTTTTTCGGGAGAGCTGCCAGCGCGTCGTAACGCTGAGTTAATAATTGCGGATAACCGAGAAAAAGCTCGTCCGCGCCTTCGCCGGTCAGCACTGCCTTTACGTTCGAATCGCGCGCCAAGCGGGCGACATTCGAAAACGGGATCGCGTTAACATGTATCACGATAGGGCAATCGTAATGATATGTAACGTCAGCCCAATCGCGGAGCATCATCTTCGGCTCGAATTTGTACTCGTAAACTTTTTTCCCGATATGCTTTGACAAAGCCTGCACATCGGCAAATTCAGAGTATTTCCCGACGACATTCGCCGTGAACAATTTAATATCCGCATTGAACTCGTTTGCCAAAGCAGAGATCATGCTCGAATCGATGCCGCCGCTGACGAATGCTCCGACCGGCGCGTCGCTGATCAACATCTTGCGGACGGCTTCGGCGAACATCCGGTCGAAATCCTTCAAAATTTCCTGCGAGCCTTTCCGACCCAATTCGTCGTGGTAATCGGCATCGAAATCATCGACCACATCGTAGTAAAGAACCTCTTTCGGCTGGCCGCTCGACTGCACTTTAAGATAGCTGCCCGGCTGGAGCGAACGAAGCCCTTTGAAAAGTGTATATTCGGCGCTCTTTTCCGCCATGTTGTTCGCGGCAAAAAGCGTCCTTACCGGATCGGGCTGCAACCCCAGCAATTTTGCAAGCGCCTTTATTTCCGAAGCCCAGTAAAAAGCCCCGTTCGATTCGTAATAGTAAACCGGCTTGATGCCCATCCGGTCGCGGGCCAGCCACAGCGTTTGCTCGACCTCGTCATAAAATGCGAAAGCGAACATGCCCTTCGCCGAACTAAGACATTTGTCGATGCCCTCGTGAATCAGCGAATAAAATAAAACTTCGGTATCCGAAGTGGTTTTAAACGTGATGCCAAATTCCTTCTGAAGCCGCTTCCTGTTCTCTTGAAAGTTGTAGATTTCGCCGTTATAAACAAGCGAATATCTTTCATTCGAAAACGGCTGGTTCGCAGTTTCCGACAAATCCAAAAGACTCAGACGATTATGTGCAAGCGCAACTTTGCCGCGCAGCTCGAAGCCGAAATTGTCCGGCCCGCGATGCGTCATCGTCAGCCCAAGCTGTTTAGCAATTTCCAGCGAAGCGTCACCGCCGCTCCGCTGGAACATTCCAGCTATTCCGCACATATTAGTTTTGCGGCCGCTTCATCGCGGTAAAATGGAGAATCGCGTCCGCCATGCGTTCTCCGCACTTTCCGTCCAAAAAACCGCAGACATATTCGGCCATCCGACGGCGTTCATCGCGGTGAAGCTCCGGATGCGCCAAATATGTCTTAATCGCCTCGACCATTTCATCGAAATTATTTACGAGAAAAAGTCCGCCCGATTCCGCCACAGGTTTGAAATGCGTCCATTCATGATTTATCTCTTTAATAAGCTGTTGGTCGGCCTGACCGGGCTGCGGGTCGAAATCAAGATTGACCACAGGCGTGTCGAAGATCGCCGCATCGATCGCGACCGTTGACGATAAATTTACGACCACGTCTGCGTGTCTGAACGTATTCAACCATTCGATGATTTGCGATTCGTCCTGCGATCTCTCGTGAACAGCCTTGCCCGCATTCGGCGTTATTTGGAGCTTCGTCTCAGGTTCGTAGCGCTCGAACAGCTCTTTCATTTCCGCGTTGTCGTGGATCGGATGCGGCCGCACGAGCATTTGTACTTTTCCTAATTCGCCGCTCGCGATCCGTTTCGCGAGATGCACCGCTCCGTGATGCTCCTTTAGAAAGTTCGGTGAGCCAACCGCGTATAAAATTATCGGAAGAGTAGGATCAAGTCCCTGGCCGGCGCAAAAATCTTCACGGGACTGATAAAACCGTTTCTGATGGAAAATGTCGAATTGCGGTGCTCCGATAACGTAAACCGGGCGGTCTTTCGTCTGTGGGTAAAAATCTTGCAGTTCGCGCTTCGACGGCTCGTTCCAAACTATATAAGCATCATAGTTAAAGACCATTCGGTTTTTCGTCGAAATGTTGTCCCAGGATGGAATATACGCAACGGTCGGTATATTCAATTTTTTCGCCGCGGAAAATATCCCAGGCTGTTCGTACTGAAACAAGCCGGTCGAAACTATCACGTCAGGACGGGCATTTCGCAGCCGCTGTTCAGCTTCAGGCGAACGCGGGTAGGCAGACAACCAATTTTCAAGCCATCTTTCCAGCAAGCCCTCCGTCCGAAGTAATGCAAGAAGTTTGGCAGGCGGTTTTAGAACGCGGACCGAAGAAGCATATCGCGTTTTTTTCCGGTGCTTCATCATGCTTATCCGACTCGGCGGCGCATATCTGTAATCCCAAACGAACTCATTAAGGCGGCGGGCGAAATTGTGCGGAAACTCCCTAAATGCTTTCACTTCCGGGAAAGATCTGACCGCGGCGTGCGAAGGTTTCCACAAACGAAGTTCACCGGCATCATCGACCGAGGAAGTCCATATATCGACCTTTCCCCGTCTCGCGAGTCCGTTCAACAGTTCCGTATATCTGAAAACCCTATCGACCAGCAGCGAAGTTGATAAAAGCAAAAACCGGCAGTCCGGTTCAGTGCCGTTCGTCTGTAACCCGACAACAGGTCGGCAGTCTTCCGACACAATCAACGGAGTTCCGGAGGTGAATGTATAAGCCGATCCGCGACCGGCGTTTCCTGATTTCATCAAATTTGTAAAGCGCGCGATTGTTCCTTGTCCAGCAGCGAAGGGTCGAAATCGTCGGGAAATTTAATAAGTCTTTCCGATTCCGAAGCGGGCGAGGTGTACATGCACGTGTACATCAGCCGATCCTTTGTTCGCGCCTCGCCGCCTTTGTGGTATCCGCTCGTGTCGGCAAAGATCAACGTTCCTTTTTTGCCGGTGCATTTTTTCCAGCGGTCTTCTGGAATTGCAGCTTGCATCTGCTCGTCGGTGCTGCGGCGGACGCCGCCTTCAAGAAAATGTTCAGGCTCCAGCGAGCGGTATTTTCCTTTTCTATGAGTGCCTGGAACGTAATTAAACGATCCGGAGTTTTCGTCAACATCTGAAAGGTAAAGAAATAATTTAAGAATACGGAAATCTTCGCGATCTCGGTGCCACAGCTGCGACTCACGCGGCCCGCCATTGGTTGCGAAGGTGTGCCACACATTAAAGTAGCGTAAGCTTGTAAACATTCCAAGATATGCGTTCGCGATTCCCAATATCTCCTTCTGTAATGCGAAATGCGCATAAGTGTTTGAGATATCAAAAACAGGTTGTCTGCCCAACATCTCGAGGTTAAAAACTTTTTCACCGATCGCATCCTTTTTTTCGGATTCTTTTCTAGCGGCCGCAAGCTGTTCTTTTCGGTTTAATTCCATTTCCTCGACCGCACCAAGAAGCTCACCGTAATTCTCATGTGTTTGAAGCAGCGATTCGGCAGACGTAATCGCTACTCCGTGTGAGTTTAGCTCGGCCCCGATGCGAACCGCTTCATTCGACAAAGGCCGGCTTCTGCTCAACTTGTAGGACATCGTCGGCCAGAAATTAAACAAATATTGCCAGGTCAGGGAATGTTTGCGAGCCGATCTTGCTAAATTATGTAAATACCGTGGTGTCATCTTTTTAACCTAACCCGTGAATAGAATGAATGAATTAAACATTCATTCGGCTTTTCACCGCGTAAGCGTCCATGTCGAGTCAATGTGATATTTGCCTCTCTTGGGATTGAGTTGCAAGTCTCCCCACTTGCCGGGCTTTGGCAGGATCTGAAAACTTCCGCAAAGGTATGGGCGGTCGACGTCTCGGGATGCGGCACGCACCCACGGGCTTAACAAATATTTTCCGGGGTACAGTCCGACATTTTTAATTTTCGTGATTATTTTTATGGATCCCTTCGCGGTCCCGACTCGCAGACCGTCATGGCCTGATTGAAGCTCTACTAATGGGTCGCCGACCGAGTCGTGGATTACGATGCCAAAATTAGGATTGACCAGCGGTTGATACATCTCTGCTTCAATATGAAAGGTTATTGAATCTCCCAGAAAAAAAGTCGCAGTCGGTTCATTTTTGTCATTTGTCATGCTAAGACGCGTCAGCCGAGCATCGCCGGAATTTTTCCGATCCTGCCAGTCACGGATCTCGACACTGCCGCCCGGTCTGGAGTCAGACAAATAGTCACTTACGACCTCAGCCGGCAGACCGATTCTATGTATCTCGCCCTGCCTGAATAAAATGCTTCTCTTGCATAATTGCTGTATCGTGGACATGTTATGGCTCACCAGAAGCACCGTCCTTCCTTCTCCGGCCACCTTCTCCATTTTTCCAAGACATTTTTCCTGAAACGCCGCGTCACCAACCGCGAGAACCTCATCTACAATCAATATCTCCGGTTCCAAATGGGCGGCAACGGCGAACGCGAGGCGCACGAACATTCCGCTTGAATAACGTTTTACCGGCGTGTCGATGAACTTTTCAATCTCGGCGAATGCTACGATCTCGTCAAACCTGCTGCGGATTTCCGATTTGGTCATGCCGAGAATCGCACCGTTCAAGAAAACATTCTCGCGGCCGGTAAGTTCCGGGTGAAAACCGGTTCCAACCTCCAGGAGACTCGCGACCCGTCCTTTCATCCGCACCTCGCCGGTGGTTGGCGCGGTGACCCGAGATAAGATCTTCAACAAGGTGCTCTTGCCAGCACCGTTTCGGCCGATTATTCCGAGCACCTCGCCGCTTTTTACCTCGAGAGATACGTTTTTAAGCGCCCAGATCGTGTCCGATTCTTGTTCGGCGCTGCCATTTGCGCCGGCTTTTGACCGCCCTACCACCTTTGCAAGCGGATCGGGCTTGCCGCGCAGCCTTGCCCAGCTGCGACTTACGTCATCGATCAGACGCCCGCTCCCAATAACGCCGAGTCGATATTGTTTTGAGACGTCTTCTATCTGTATTACGGTTTCTGACATTTTATTAACAAAGAGTGCCCTTGATTCTTTTATTTCCGGTCAGTTCTAAACTGTGTCCATGAACGTTTTTTCGACGTGGTTAAAAAGCAGGATTCCGACCGTAAGGATCAAAACGGTGGCCGCAGCCGAGTATCCTAACAACCCCCAACTAAAAGTTCCCGTGCCAAGAAATGCGTATCGAAACGCCTCGATAATCGGCGTCATCGGATTTGCAATCAATATCCACTGATATTTTTCCGGGATTCTTGAAAGCGGAATGATAACGGGCGCCGAGTACATCAACAATTGCGCTCCAAACTGGACAAGAAATCTCAAATCCCTGTATCGCGTCGTTAAGGACGAAATGATAATGCCGCTGCCTAGTCCGAGCGCTGCCATCATCAAAAGGAGAACAGGAAGCAGAAGCAGAGCAGAGGTCGGCCGCACTTCGGTTCCGTCGGCCAGAAAATAAAAATAGAATCCAAGAAACAGCAAAAGCTGAATGCCAAACTTCGCAAGGTTCGATATAACGATTGAAACCGGAACCGCCAATCTAGGAAAATAAGCCTTGCCGAAGATATTGGCGTTGGCGTTAAAGGTCTCGGAGGTTTTCAGCAAACAATCCGAGAAATAGTTCCAAGCCGTGATTCCTGACATATAAAACAAAATCTTCGGCAAGCCGTCGGTCGAGAGTTGCGCGATATTTCCGAAAACAAGCGTAAACGTCAGCGTGGTAAGCAAAGGCTGAATGAGGAACCACAGCGGGCCAAGTATGGTCTGTTTATAAAGTGAAACAAAATCGCGTTTTACAAACATCATCACCAGATCGCGATAGTGCCAGAGATCCGATAAATGCAGGTCGAACCAGCCGGTTTTCGGCCGGATCACCATCGACCATTCACCTGATGATGTCGGGCGCGGCGTCTGCTCCGCCTCCTTTCCCACTGCCGAAGGGAAATTGTCGATAGCTAAATTCGAAGTTTCGTCAGACATAATTTATGAGCTTTTAACGGCGAACTACAACGGAAGCGGCGCCACGTCTTTAAATATCGAAAGACACTCCGCTTTCACAATCGGTTCGATGTTTGGACAATATCATGCTCAAGCTGATCCATTGCCACACATAAAAGCTGTTGTCGCTCCTGCCTTCACAGTAATCGATCCACGCCTTGTGCACCCGATCATGATCCAACCAGCAACCGCCGAGGGCATTTAATGCGTATTCGACGTGGCTGGTAGCCCACTCCCGGAGCGGTTCGCGGAGCCACTCACGCTGCGGGGTTTGCACCGGGCGTTTCGGCGCCTCGGAAACACCGCTCGGAACAAGCTGTTGCGATATTCGCCGCAGCATTGCCTTGTGCGTACCGTTTAGTATCTTGCGCTCCGGCGGCTGACGCAATGCAAGTTCAACCATGCGGTGATCAAGGAAAGGCTCGCGCAGTTCAGTCGAATATTTCATCGATATGCGATCGTTGAACCGCATGGCCCGCGGGATCTTGGTAAATCTTGTATCGCGATACTGCAGATTGCGCATCTTGTCTGCAAAGGCTGCGGGGAATTCCAGCGGCTCGGCCATTGCCCGAAATTCCGGCATCAGGCATTCGGGACGCACTGGCGATTCTTTCGTTCCCTGAATCAGGCTCGGCATCGCGCCGTTCAAAGATGCCTGATAATAATCGTAGCCGGCCCACTGCTCGTCCATTCCGTTTCCGTCGAGCAGAACCGTAACGCCGTGTTCCTTGGCCGCTTTGAAGACGTTCGAGTATGCAAGCGTCGGCAACCCACCGAAGGGTTCGTCCTGATGATATTGAACTTCCTCGGCGAGAGCGGGCACGTCCGCAGCCGACAGTTTGCAGGCGATCAACGGATGATTGGTCTTTGCAAGCATTTGCTCGACCCACGGCAGCTCGTCGTAGTTTTCATTACCCGTAACAAATGTAAAAACTTTCACGTCGCTGTCATCGCCCTGCGCGGCGTGAACCAATCCCAAAAGAGTTGAAGAATCAAGCCCGCCGCTGAGACTTACGCCGACCGGCACATCCGAGCGGAACCGAAGGCGGACGCTTTCCTTCATCAGGCTCAGATATTCTTCGACGACCTCGTCCTCGCTGCGTCGATCAAAGTTGTTGCCAGTTCGTTCCGCAAGGTCGTACCAGCACGAAATTTTCACTTCGTTATTTTTCCATTCCAAATAATGTCCCGGCGGAAGCGAATTTATGCCTTTCCAGAAGGTTTCGCTCGAGTGGTCGTACAGTCCGAGGGTCAAATATGTCGCCCACGTTTTCTCGTTCGGAATGCGCGGAACGCCTGCGGCATGAAGGGCCTTGATCTCGCTCGCCAGCAACAGCGTGCCGTCCGGCTTTTGGTGGAAATATAACGGCTTAACGCCAAACCGGTCGCGTGCAACAAAAGCGGTCTGCTTATCTTCATCCCAAATCACGAGTGCGAACATGCCGATCAGTTTGTCCAGGCAGCCGACGCCCCATTTTTCGTAGGCCGCGAGCAAAACTTCCGTGTCCGATTGCGAGCGAAAGTCATATTCACTTTCGAGCTCACGCCGGAGCTCAAGATAATTATAAATTTCGCCGTTTTGAATAATGACTTGCTTCCCTGAAGTGCTATACATCGGCTGCCTGCCGGAATCAGAAAGATCGATGATGCTAAGGCGATTTTGTCCCAGCCCGCAGATCCCGGCCGGATCAACATAAATACCCTCAGCATCCGGACCTCGATGATGCTGAATATTCACCATCGCCGCCAGATCTTCAGCATTCCACGACCGGCCAAAAATTCCTGAAATTCCGCACATCTGAAAAATTCTCTTTTTATTTATTGGCTGCTGCACCGGCAGCTGTAAGTCGCTTCGTTTCCTGCGCCGGCAATGTTCGGTCGATACACTCGGCCAGCTTTTCGGCAAGAACACCGACGTACGGTTCGGCGACAACAGAACCATGATGACCGGGAACCTCGTGAATCTCGATGCCGCCCGCAACAAACTGCCGCCACCCAAGCGTCTCGTCCGGCTGTATTCCTAAGGGTTGTTTGGACGCCCGGAACAAGGTCATCTTCCCCGCGTACAACTTCGGCTGATAGGCCGCGGCAGCCTTGGCGATCTGATCTTCGAGCTGTATATATCTTTTCGGCAACGAACCGGCGGACTTGGTCTTACGATAGATCCAGCGCATCGCCTTTTTGAAGGCATTGACGAATTTCCGGCGGTATCCCAATTTGGCCTTGTTCAGCTTGGCCAGGACGTACTTCTTTTTTTCCCCGGCGTCGAATGCTTTTAAAGCGTCGTAGTGATGCTCGAACCTTCGGATCAACTCGTACATTCTTGAGCGAAACACGGTTGTGGTGGACGGCAACTTCGGATGGCCCGGAATCCACGTGTCGAACAAGGCTAATATTCCTACTTCATCGCCGGCCCGCTGCAACTGTTGTGCGATCTCGAAGGCACCTAAACCGCCGAACGACGATCCGCCGACGTAATAAGGCCCCGTTGGTTGCAGAGCCTTCATCTCTTTTATATAGAACTCAGCCATCTCCTCTATAGTTGCGTGTCCAAGCTGCCGCCCTCCCAATCGCCGAGCCTGGACTCCGTAAAAGGGCTGATTCTCGCCTAGATGCTTCGCCAGGTCGTTGTAAAACAGCACGTTCCCGCCCCTGGCGTGAATACAGAAGAACGGCGGTTTATTACCCGTCGGCTGGATCGGTACTATGCAGGACTCAGGTTCCTGCCAGTCTTCCCGATCGAGTATCTCGGCAAGCTTTTCCACAGTTCCCGCTTCGAACAGCGTCGCCAGCGGCACGTTCTTTCGAAACTTCTCTTCGACGGCGCTGAACATCCGGATTGCCTGGAGAGAATGTCCGCCGAGATCGAAGAAGTTGTCGTGAACCCCTATGCTGTCGATCTTCAACACCTCGCTCCAAATTTCGATCAGCCGTTGCTCCGTCGTGTTTCTAGCCGCAACGTACCCCGTGCTCCGGCTCAAAGTGTTTTTTTCGGGGTCGGGGAGCGCTTTGCGATCGACCTTCCCGCTCGGCAGCAGCGGCAACTCATCGAGCTCGACGAAGGCGGACGGTATCATGTAGGCCGGTAGAAATTCGGACAGAAATTTGCGCAGCTCCCCTGCGGAGATATCGGCTGCGGCCAACTTCCTCAAGCCGTTGTCCGAAAACAACCGTTGGTAGAAAGGTGTCTTCTTGAAATGTTGTCGATGATGATAGGAAGTGTATGTGAATTCGACAATCTTTCCGTCTTGTTGGTGCAGTTCTCCGTTTATTGTATAGTCCGGATTGAAACCGTTTTCGGAAATATAGCTGCTGCACACCAGGTTGACAACATCGCCGGCGCAGACCTCTATGCCCGGCTCGAAAACCGGGAAGAAAACCGGTAACCAACTTGTCCTTTCTTCGAGACTATCGATCACGAGGTCTTTGGCAGCGTGAAGATTGATCCATAAAAGAAAGCCGTCCAGTTTTCCGGTTTTAGTTACGTTTAGCGTCACCTCATTGGAGTATTCGGCAGGAACTTTGCCGCGAAAATTCAGATCTTCGAAAATACCGGATTCAGAAAGAAAATTTTCTTTGGGAAATTCATTTAGACAAACCCTTATATCGAACCTGTAGCCCCGTTCGCTAAAGACTTTGTCTGCATATTTTGCAGGCAGCTCTGAGAAATGCGGAAATTCCAAAAGATCGTCGGGAATCTGCACCGCGGCAATTCTCGTAAGGCACCTTTCCGGTATCATCCGGCCGCCTGGTTTTAAGAAACGCCGCGCGTCGTTAAGAATCGGCACGACGCCTTCCGAGCTGCCGATGGTCCCGATCAGCTCCGAAACGCAAACGTCAACTCTCTCAGGTAATTCGACTTCGGTCGAAAATCCTTTTAGCAAAATTATCCGGTCTGCGAGACCCAGGCTGTCGACCAACGCTTTCGCCCCTTCGAATGCGTTCTCCAAAGCTTCAATCGCATATACTTTCTCGGCCCCTGCTGAAATACAAAATCTCGCCAGGATAACATCCCTGCCCGTGCCGATCTCGACTACTGTCTTGCCTTTAACCAGTTGCTCAATGGCAGTTTTGTACCGGCTCGTCCTGGCGACATCTTTGCTCAGCCCGTAATACATCAGCTCGTCGTAGATCGGGTACTCGCCGACCGACGGCCACATCTGTATCCCGGATTCGGCATGACCTTTTTCCGCCGGGACCACATAGGCAGCAAGAGTGACGGCCCCGGATTCTTCCGCGTGTGCGGCTACCGCAGCCGCGCGCACGCCCGGGTGCGACGCCAGAACTGATTCGATCTCGCCCAATTCCACCCGATACGCGCGAATCTTTACCTGATTGTCGGCCCGATCAAGATACTCGATCTGGCCGTCCGGCAGATAACGCGCGAGGTCACCGGTTTTGCAGAGACGAGCCTCGGGACTAAACGGAGAAGCAACGAATTTTTCCGCCATAACTTCAGGCCGGTTCAAGTACCCAATAGCGAGGCAATCGCCGCCGATATAAAGCTCCCCCGCAATTCCGACCGGAACCGGCTGGAGATGTCTGTCGAGTATGTAAACCTCGGTATTGTCGATCGGTCTTCCGATCGGCACCGAGGCGCATTTCAGACCGGTTTCGGACGAAGCTGGGTCGAAAACCAACGAGGTGATAGTTGTTTCCGTAAGGCCGTATGCGTTGAGCCACCGGATGTTCGAATCCGTTACTTTCTTCCAGAGCTGGAAGTCTTTCATCGAAACCCGCTCGCTTCCGGTAATCACCAGACGGATCGATGCCGGCACGAAGGAAATTAGTTCGCCCAGCGCAATTACCCATTCACGCCAGTATGGAACGGGCAGATTGACGACGGTCACTTTTTTGTCGTTCAGAAATTTAGCGAACCCGGCCAACGATCCCCGCGCTTTCTCGGGCGGAATGACGACCGCGGCACCGCACGACAATGTCGGAAATATCTCTTCGGCGGCGACATCGAAATTGATCGATGCAAACTGCAGTACGCGATCGGCTGCCCCAAGCGCGTAAATTTTCCTAAACGCAGACGAGTGATTGACCAGCGATGCGTGCGAGACGAGCACTCCTTTAGGCGTGCCAGTCGAGCCCGAAGTATAAATAACATAAGTAGGAGCGCCGCTTGACGTCTGAACGACCGGGTTGTCCGCGTTCATCCCGGAAACCATGTCCCAGTCGGTATCAATGCATACTATTCGGTTACAAAGGTTCGCAACTTGCGGGGAAAGCCGTTGCTGCGTCAAAACGAGCGATAGCCGCGCGTCATCCGAGATAAATTTGAGCCGTTCGGACGGATAATCCGGGTCGAGCGGTACATACGCTGCGCCGGCCTTGAGGACGGCCATAATGCCGACGATCATTTCTATCGACCGTTCAACGCATATCCCAACTCGTTCTTCCGCCTTAATCCCCAGTTCGAGCAGGTAATGGGCAAGCTGATTTGACCGCCGATTCAACTCTTCATAGCTCAAGCTGTCGTTTGCCGAGATCAGCGCAATTGCTTCCGGCGTTTGTTCGGCCTGTGATTCAAACAATTGATGAATACACCGATCTCGCGAATATTCACTTCGGGTGTCATTCCACGCTGCAAGCAATTGGCGACGCTCGTCTGCCGTGAGCATCTCAACATCTTTTACGCGCTGGTTGTCATCGTTCGCCATGGACTCCAGTAGTGTCCGCAGGTGGCCCAGCATTCGCTCCATCATCGAGCGATCGAATATTCTCCGGTCGTATTCCAGGTTCAGTATGATGCCGGAGCCGGCATAAACGCCCAACACGAGAGGATAATTTGTGTGCTCCAGCAGTTGGACATCACGATGCTTCCATTTACCGCCGATCGATTTGAACTTCTCATTCGTCTGCGAACTTTCAAAAACAATAATTGTGTCGAAAAGCGCGGTTCCACGCGGCAGCTCGCTCCACTCCTGGATCTTGTTCAATGGTGTGTACTCATAGTCCCGCAGCCCCAAGTGCTGAGCGCGCATCTCGCTTAAAAAGGATGCCACCGATTGGTCCGGCTGAAGTCCGACTCGCATAAGAAGCGTATTGATAAACAATCCCACCATTGAGCTGGCGTCATCGGCAGTCCAATGGCGTCCGGCCCTTGTGGCGCCGAACACGACTTCGTCCTGACCGGTATATCGACCGAGCAGCAACGCCCAGGCTGCCTGTATCACATTGTTCACCGTCGCATCGCAACGCGCGGCGAGTTCCTTTAGCTTCCTGATGGTGTCGTCGGCCAGGTGTAGCCGCTCGGAGGTATGCGAGAGATCGACGCGAATGCCTTGATCCGACCCATCGAACGATCTTTTCGCAAGCAGGGTAGGCTCGGAAAATCCGCGGAGTCGTTCCCGCCAGAACTCTTCCGCTTTCACCAGATCTTGATCTCTGATCCAATCGATGTAATCCGAAAAGGGGCGAGGAGCTTTTAAATCCAGCTTGCACCCGCTGACGTCAGCGTCGTAGATATCAAAGACCTCCTTCAGCGTGAGAAAACGCGATCGTCCGTCGAGGAGAGCGTGGTGGTACGTCCAAACGGCACGGTGATCTTCTTCAGCAAAGCGGAAAAGCGCAACGCGCATTAGCGGAGCCTCTGTGACATTGAACCCTGTCTGCCGATCCGTTTCGTTGTAGCGAAGGAGACGATCTTCCCTCGCTTCAGGGTCGAGATCGCTCCAGTCTTCATAAATGAAAGGACATTCAACACCGTCGTACACCTCTTGGACCGGCACTTCCAGACCTTTCCACAGAAAACCGGTTCTGAGAATCACGTGCCGGTCCATTACCCTTTGCCATGCACTGCGGAAAGCACGGGCGTCGATGGTTTCCTTTAGCGCGCACACCATTTGTTGAATATATGTGCCCTTCTCATCAAGGCCGTGAAGAACCATGCCGAGCTGCATTGATGAAACCGGATATTCTGATGAACGTTTCTTATTTTTCATCTGAATCTTGTTCGTTACGCCGTGATCCCGAGTACAGATCGGAAACCTCAACCGTCGTTTGCTTCACGCTTGCGACGTCCGATCGCCGCCAATGAATATTTCCGCCGCTTTCGCCGTTTGGCTGACCGCGAATAAATGATGTGTTCCGATTGCTCTCTCTTCGATTCCGGCGCGCGATGACTGGATCGAGTTCACAATGTTACCGACGGCGCTTCCCAAAGTCCACACAGGCCGCTTTAAGGACCATGATCGAAGGCCAAGTTTTCGCGACCGTCCGCCGGCTATGGCATACTCGACTTCGGTTTTTGAGAAATATTTCGACAGCAGGTTTGTGAGCTGTTGCCGTTTGTAGTGCCGCTTGTGGTCGGGATTGGTATTTTGAACAAAGTCGCCGTTCGGCGTCGTCATTATGAATTTTCCTCCCGGTTTCAACACCCGGCTGACTTCCGAAACGAATTTTTCATCTTCTTCAACATGCTCAAGAACCTCGACCGCAACAACCATATCGAATGATGCGTCCGGCAATCCGGAACAGGTCATGTCGCCAAAGATCACGTTTTCGATATTGCTGCGCCTTTGCCGAAGCTGGTCTGCGATTTGCGGATTTATCCCGAGAGTCAGCGAATGCTGAATTTGAGTTTCGCGCGGCAGATCGATGATCGTAATCTTTGCCGGGATGCCGATCGTATAGGGCGATTTGCGACCACCGACATCAAGAACAGATAACTTCTCTTTTCGGCCCTCGATTTCGCGGCGGAGCTTGAGCCGCACCCGACTATAAATCGGCGGCAGCAGCGGTTCCGCACTGCGCCTCGCAACTTCGTAAAGTGTCATTTTCATCATTAAAATATCTTTGCGTATCGAGCCGCAGTTTCTTCAATTTTCTGACCGATCATAAACCTAAACGATCTCCCAAAACCTGACGGTTCCAACATTTCCTTCCACCACCAGGGCAGCCCTGAAGTTTTCCTGGATCTCAAATGAAGTTAGCGACCAATCTCGGATCCTGCCGTTCTCAACCGATCTGTAAAAAACGTCGTCACCGTTCATAAAGGAGATGGCCGTTTGCAATTCCTCGGGGCTTGATAACCCGTCGCCCATTGCCTTTAGAAATGCCTCCTTACGAGTCCAGCCTGCAAAAAAGGTTGCCGTTTGCAAATTTAACGGAAGCGCTTCTATTCGTAAAATCTCCTCTGCTGAAAAGATATTTTTGGCAACACTAAAAACGTCAAAATCAGGATCCACAAATTCAATATCAACCCCTATTTCCCGTTTCAGTGACACGGCTATTACCGCAATCCCGCGTGAATGCGAGACGTTAAATCGCAAATCGCTGGCTTCGCCGGTCAGGTCGGGTTTTCCGTAATGCCGGATCGAAAACTTGATCTCGTCCGGCGATTTGTCTAAGTAGCCTCCGATGATCTTTCTCAACATCCCGCGGCCCGCAATGAAATGCCCTCTATCCCTCGCGAAAACGTATTTATTCGCGCGAACCTTTTCGTCATCGGAAAGCAACTGGAAAAACGAATCGAGATCTCGCGGATCGCGCTCCAAATCAACTTTCCACACATCAATTTCGCCGTTTTTCAACGACGGCGAATTTGAAGCTGCCTTCCATTTATAGTCCGGGATGGTGATCATTTTTGCCCATTAAGTGCTTTCCGCCGTCCGGGCCGGTATCGACAACAAATGGCTTGTCGCATCTTTCGTATCAAAACGGCGCTTTAGTTTCAGAAATGGCTGCTCGAGAAAATAATAAGACGCCGTGGCAACCAGCACCGTAACGACTATACCGGCGACTTTATAAAAAACCGGGCTTGTCTTTCCTTCGAACAATTTACGGAAAGCCTCGAAGATCGGAAAGTGCCATAGGTAGAGCCCATAAGATATCTTCCCGATCCAAACCAGTGGTGCGAATTCGAAGCAGCGCGAAAGACTCGACGGAAAAACGAGCATGTCGATAATCAGCACCGCGATGCCGATAGAAATAAGGGCAAAACCGCCGTTATAGACAAAGGGGCCGTAATGGCTTAAAAGGAAAAATGAGGCCAGAACGCCGGCCAAGGCCATCACTGCGCCCAAGCGCAATGCCCATTTCAAACGAAGGGCCGGTTTAAGCATCCCCCACGACAGCAACATGGCGGCCGCGCATCCTATCAATATCTCATTCGCCCGGGCGTCCGTTCCGAAATACATTCTGAGGTGCGGAACCCCGCCGTGCCACAACCAGATATTTAACAGAATTGAGATCGTAATAAGTACGAACAAGATCGTTAGAATGAGTCGGCGGCTTTTGAGCTTTAACAACAGCAGAAGCATCAGCGGCCAAATTATGTAAAATTGTTCCTCGACCGACAACGACCATGTATGACTCAGCGGTCCGATGCCTGGCTCAAACGGCGGCACTTGAACCCAGTTCGCGACATAAAATAATGAATAAAAAACTCCTTTCAGCGTGTCGCCAGCCTTGTCTTGCGGCTGAAGCAGCAAAGCATATGCAACAGAAAATAATATCAACGCAAACAAAGCCGGGAGAAGACGTAAGGCGCGTCGAACGTAAAAGTCCTTGAGTCTTATCACGGAAGTTCGGTTATATTCCTGAACGAGCAGTGCCGTGATCAGGAAACCGCTGAGGACAAAAAAAATATCGACACCGATAAAGCCGCCCTGCATCCACGACATATGACCGTTGAAGGCCATGACGGCGAGGATAGAAACGCCCCTCAACCCGTCTAAAGCAGGCGCGTAGCCGAATTGAAAATCGAATGTGTCGTTGTCGTTCACGCTTTGGCTCTTTCCGTTTGCCGAAGCCATCAATCTGCCGGCGAGTTGTCAGACAATTTCGCAATTAGTTGAGCGGAATCACTCAGTCGATCTTCCAACACCGCAGCGGCAAACCGAACGCGCGGCTCGACAACCAAGGTCCCGTGATCACCCTTCAACTCATGGATCTCCAGGTTTCCGGCGACGAATTTCGACCAGCCGAGCGTGTCGTCCCTTTGTATTCCTCTTTGTTGTTTCGTGGCGCGAAACAACAATATATCTCCGCTGTAGGAAGACGGCGCATATGTCTTAACCGCTTTCGAAATAGCATTTTGCGTTAAGGTCAATGCGTCGGGCAGGTCACGGCCGAGGCTGCTCAAAACACCAAGTTTTATCTTCTTCCTGGTTTGCTTATAGGTTCGTCGAATCTGGTTCTTAGCTTTTTTCGCCTTCGCCCGGATGTAAGGCCATCGCTTGCCCGGCTCCAAAATCGCGATCGTTTCAGCGTGATGATGAATTCGATCCTTAATTTGCAGGAGCTGGAGGCTTAGTGCAGACTGTCGCTTAAGGATTATCGGATACCCGGGCGCGGCTGTGTCGAACAAGACGATAAGCTTTACCTCTTCACCGCTTTTTTGCAGTTGCTGCGCAACCTCATACGCTATAAGCCCGCCGACGGATGAACCGCCCAGGTAATAAGGTCCTTTTGGCTGAGCACCGCGTATCTCTTTGATGTAATGGGCAGCCATGTCCTCGATACGGTCGTATGCAGATTGGTGGCCGTTAAGCCCGACTGCCTGCATGCCGTAACACGGCTGATCCGACCCCAATCGCTCCGAGAGTTCTTTATAAAACAGCACGTTTCCGCCCGCAGCGTGCATCAGGAACAGCGGCGGCTTTGTACCCTGAGAATTTATCGGAACCAATGATGTCCATACATCTTTCGGTTTTTCCTTACGGATCAATTCGGCAAGCTGCCTGACCGTGGTAGCGGTAAAAAGCGTAGCCAGCGGCAAATTTACGGCGAGCCGTTTTGCGATCTCGTCGAAAAGTTGGGACGCAAGCAGAGAATGACCGCCGAGTTCGAAAAAATCATCGTTCGGTTGGATCGAATCAACGTGCAGCACATCCTGCCAAATTCTTGTCAGAATTCCTTCTATTCCTTCATGATCGGCCGCATTCGGTGCAGCTGCGTCGGTCGCAGGCAAAACGCTCGCAGGGAGAGGGGCGCGATTCCGCATTTCCCGCGACCTCAACGGCGTAGTCCAATGAAGCAGTTCAGAGGCTTTCCGAGTATTATCGAGCACCGCCGATTGAAGAATGCTGTGGAGATCCTCCAGCATCACGCTAATCGTGTCGGCCTTAAATAAATCAGTGTTGTATTCAAGCTGAAGTCTTGTGCCTTCGTGCCTTTCTACTACTCCGAGCGACAATTCGAAGATCGATCCGGGACTAACCGAACGAATCGGCTCAATTGACAGGTCTTTGAGCTCGACTGGTTTCATAAAGGCCGTTTGAAAGATGAATAGAACCTGAAAAAGCTGGCCACCCCTTCGTCCGTTCGTTGCCGGCCTGACCGTTTCCACGAGCTTCTCGAACGGCAGTGTTTGGTTGCTGAATGCGCCGAGCGATACCTCCTTTACGCGGAGCAACAAGTCTTTGAACGTTGGTGAGCCGGAGAGATCGGTTTTTAGCAGCAGTGTGTTTGCGAACGGGCCGATCAACCCTTCGGTTTCGCCCTGTTGCCTGTTGGCGGTGGGCGAGCCGATCAGAATGTCGTCGCGTCCCGTGTAACGGTGAAGCAAGACGTTGAAAGCGGCAAAAAAGATCATGAACGGCGTCACATCCTCCCGCTGGCTTAGCGTCTTGACCGCACGAGTCAACGGCCGCGGCAGCAACAACGACTCAATAGCCCCGAACGAGCCACGATTCTTATTTCGCGGGAAGTCCGTAGGAAGCTCGAGCGGCGGTATTTTATTCCCGAGCTGCCGCTTCCAATAGGCGAGCTGCTCCTCAAACCCGTCACTCTTTAACCAGTCTTGCTGCCAATACGCGAAATCGGCATATTGAATCGGCAGTTCAGGATTAGGTAACGGCAGGCGCCGCGAGAATGCGTCGTAAATCTCGCCGATCTCGCGCACCAGCACTCCGTTCGACCAGCCATCGCAAACAATATGATGCATGGTGAGCAGAAGAATATGATTATCGGCGTCCAGCCTAATGAGCTTCGTTTTTAACAGCGGTCCGACCGAAAGGTTGAATTTATGGTGTGCCTCCTCGACCAAAAGCCGATTCGCTTCATTTTCTTTATCAGGATGATTACTTAAATCGACAACCTCTAAACTTAACGATTGCTCTGCCGATATAATTTGAACCGGCTTACCGTTGGTTTTGGAAAACGTGGTTCTTAAAACCTCATGCCGCGAAACGATCTCGTTCAACGTTCGCTCAAGCTCCGGCACGACGAGCCTGCCAGACAGCTTCAATGCAAGCGGCATGTTGAGCGATGTATTGCCCGGTTCGAGCTGATCAAGTACCCAAAAACGTTGCTGCGACGCCGACGTCGGCATCACAAAAACGTCGTCGATTGCCGGCGCTTCGAATTCCCGCGTAAGCTCAACATTTTGGTTAGGATATGTAAAAGTCATATCCAATCTCATTTCTCTCATTACTATTAATTTACAGTTTCAAGAGCAGATCGCTTGACACGATTCGCTTCTCGCGAAACGCGCGCGATTGGCGTTCCTTCAACCTTCTCGAGAGGCTTTCCATTTGCCGTTAGTGCATTGACAATCCCTGCTACGGTTCGATATTCGAAAATCTGCTTCGGCGTGATATGAAGTCCCGACTGAGTTGCTCTGGTGACGATCTGGAATATCAACAGCGAGTCGCCGCCCAGCTCGAAGACATCGTCGTTGATGCCGACCTTATCGAGCCGCAGGACTTTCGACCAGATTTCCGCCATCGTCAGTTCTTTCTCATTCGTCGGCGGATCGTAATCCCGATCTTGCGTAAAGGTCGATGTGTCGGGAGCCGGAAGCGATTTGCGATCGATCTTGCCGTTGGGGGTCAGGGGCAGATCGTCCATCATCACGAAGGCCGCCGGCACCATATAATCCGGCAGCAGCTCAGACAAATGATTCCTCAGCTCGGCTGCCAGATTGTGCGTCGAAAGCTCGTTCGCAGGATTGTTGCCATAGTCATCGATGTTTGTGACCGAATAGTTGTGACGATATGGAACAACGCCGTTTGATGCTCCCTTTTTACGCAGCACAATATCGCATAAACCGCTCGAACCGTTGTCCGAATATCGTATATCGGCTTTGTAGCCAAGCGTTTCGCCGAGTGCCCAGATATCCTCAGGATGGACGCCGCTTTCAGCCGAGACGAGAGCCTGATTTAGCTCCGCGACGGTGTTGAGTTTAGTCCCGTTTGAGATAAGCCTTTGGGCCTCTACTTTCAACTTAATGCGGGCGTTTGGCGCGTCGGCAAGACACAACGTCTCGGGCTCCTCTTGATCGAGCACGTTACGCAGACGATCTAACGTCATTCCGTTCTCAACCCACGAGAGCCATTCGTGGCTGTCTTGAACAACTTTCCGCTCGCCGACATTTATGGTTACGTCGTAGTGATATTTTGTCGGTTCATTATCTATGCGGCCGCGACGGAGTTGGATGTCCACGTTTCCGATCTGCGGCATCGCGTCTTTGAGCATCAGGAAAAAGTCCGGATCGACCGTCAATTCACTCTCCAGCTCGATTCGTTTACGAACTTTTTGCTTTAGCGACTTGATCGACAGAATTCCGGGCTTGCGAGCCAAAATCGAATCCGCGTGATATGTCTCAAGCAGTGCGAAATTTTGAACGTCGCCGACATAGATTCTTCCACCCGGTTTGACCAGTTTTACGGCGCCCTCGATCACCCGCTTGAGGTAGTCCATATTCGGAAAGTATTGAACGACCGAGTGAATAATTATCAGGTCGAACGACTGCTCTTCGAACCCGTCGAAATTATCAGCCGGGCGATGGAGTAGCTCCACTTTTTCCGGATCGATCGACGTGCCCGACAGTCGTTGACGGAGATGGGTCAATACGATTTCCGAGTAGTCCGTGCCGACGTAATGCGCGCCTTTTTTGACGAGCGGGAAGAGCAGCATGCCGGTTCCGCACCCGATCTCAAGAACCCGTCCGGGGCGCATGTTTGTCATGCGTTCGACTACGGGCTCGAGCCATTCTTTCATTTCCGTTTCGGCATCCACAACGTTATCGGTCCAACGTATCACCTTAAGTGTCGGATCTTCATCGATCCTGGTCCAATCCTTTTCTTCGTCGATTGCGGTTTTGTAAAGCATGTCCCACTGTTTTTCCCAGTAAGACTCGACGCCGCCAAGCTCGCCGACGTTTCCGCTCCGTCCCGTTGCCGGCACAACGTAGGCCGCAAGCCGTTTATTGCCCGGGCTGTCCTCCCGCGCCGCAACGACGGCATTCTCTACTGCGGGGTGTTCAAGAAGTGCGGACTCGATCTCGCCCAGTTCTATTCGGTAGCCCCTAACTTTTACCTGATGGTCGATTCGCCCCAGGAATTCGATATTTCCATCTTCCCTGCGGCGCACCAGGTCACCGGTCTTGTAAAGTTTCGCCTCGTCGTTGACAGAAAATGGGTCAGGAATAAACTTGGCGGCGGTCAGGTCCGCCTGATTGAAATAGCCGCGCGCCAGGCCGTCTCCGCCGATATGGAGTTCGCCGGCAACTCCGACGGGAAGAGGCTCAAGATTGGCGTCGAGGATATAAAACTGCGTATTTGCGATCGGTTCGCCCAGAAAAACCGGTCCGTCGGTCGAAGTGATAATACCCATCGACGACCATATCGTCGTCTCCGTCGGTCCGTACATATTCCACAACGAACTACTTCGGGTGATAAGCTCATTCGCAAGTTCGCGCGGCAGAGCTTCGCCGCCGCACAGGATCTTGAACGTGTCGGAACCTTTCCATCCGGCCTCCAGCAGCAGTCTCCAGGTCGCGGGTGTAGCCTGCATGATTGTTGCTCCGCTGCTCGCGATCAGGTTCATCAACGCGTTGCCGTCGGAAGCAACTTCGCGGCTTGCGATCACTACTTTTGCGCCGGTAATCAATGGAAGGAAAAGTTCCAGTCCGGCAATGTCGAATGAAAGCGTCGTGACCGCGACCAGGACATCCGACGCGTTCATCCCAGGAACGTCTTTCATCGAGCAAAGCAAGTTAACAAATGCACGATGCCCGACTTGAACTCCTTTTGGTTTACCTGTCGAACCGGAGGTGTAGATCACGTAAGCAAGGCTGTCGGCGTTTACATCGATTTCGGGTTTCTCCGCACCTTTCGTGGCAACCGTGTCCCACTCGATATCGATGCAGATTACTCGCTCTGCGTGTTCGCGCAAATCGAACGCTAAATGAGCTTGTGTAACTATCGTCTGCACGCCCGAGTCTTCGAGTATTCCTTTTACACGTTCCGACGGAAAAGCCGGATCGATCGGAATGTAAGCCGCTCCTGACTTCATAATGCCGAGCAGCCCGATCATCATATCCAATGAGCGATCGACGCAAAGCCCGACAAGCGATTCGTGTCCGACGCCGACGCTTCGCAGATGATTGGCAAGCTGGTTCGCCTTTAAGTTCAGTTCGCCATAGGTAAGCTTCTCGCCTTCGGCTTCCATTGCGGTCGCATCCGTAGTCCGGTTCGCTTGTTCCTCGAATAATTCGTGCACGCACCGGTCGCGCGGATAATCTCGTGCAGTTGAATTCCAGTCGATCAATTGCTGCTTTCTTTCAGCGTCCGAAAGCAGCGGCAAACGAGAAACCATTTTTTCGGGATCCGCCACCGCGTTTTCGAGAATCCTTTGAAAGTGGCCGAGCCAGCGCCGGATGCTCGAAGCGTCGAAGAGATCCGTGTTGTATTCGCAATCGACAACAACGCCCTCGTCGGTTTCGAGCATATTGAAGTAAATGTCGAAGGTCGCATATGCCTTTTTGTTTGTCGTGATCTCAAGCTCGAGTCCGCCCAGATCAAGGCCCTTGAAGCCCGACCGGTCGATATTGAACATTGCCGAAACCAGCGGCGACCGGCTCGGGTCGCGCGGCAATGCCAGCCGCTGCACCAGCAAGCCGTAGGTGTAATTTTGGTGCTCGTATGCGTCGAGCACGGTTTTCTTTGTTCGTTTTAAATACTCGGCAAAAGATTCGTCCGCTTTTATTTCGCTTCGAACCGGGAGCAGATTGGCACAATGCCCAACCAACCGTTCTTCTCCGATCGCCGACTGACCGGCGGCGGGAACCGCAACGACGATGTCGTTTTGACCCGACAACCGGTTAAGCAGAACATTGAATCCGGCGAGCAGTGTTGCAAATAACGTTGCGCCGTTCTTTGCGCCGACACGCTTCAGATCTTTGTGAAGCGATTCGTCGAGCACAAAGCTCTCGACCGCAGCGTTAAATGTTTTATTCGATGGACGCGGCCGGTCGTACGGCAGATCGAGCGCGGCCGGAGCGGTTGCGAACTGTTCCAGCCAATACTTCTCGGCCGCTCTGCCTTCCGCCCCGAACATTTTTTCGGCGTCCCATTTTACAAAGTCGCTGAACCGTGCAGCTTCCTTAATGTCTGCCGGCGTGCCGTTTATTTCCGCGGTGTAAAGCTCGCATAATTCTGCTAGCACGACCGCAAAGGACCAGCCGTCGCAAACGATGTGATGCCCGACGAAGACGAGAACGTGAAATTTGTCTTCCAGCTTGACCAGCTTCGCCCGCGTGAGCGGACCGCTGGAAAGATCAAAGCTTTCGCGAGCCTCGGCCTTTAACAATTCATCGAGCTTGCTACTTCTTTCCGCTTCGCTTAGAGGCGAAAGATCGACAAGCTCGAAATCCATCGCACCCGAAGGAGCGATCTGCTGGTACTCGCCGGATTTGTGAAAAGTGGTGCGAAGCGCCTCGTGTCGGGCAACGAGAGTATCGAGCGACTTTCTCATCGCACCGACATTCAAATCACCCTTGATATGCGCCACCACCGAATCGTTGTAGGCCAGCGCGGCTTCTTCGCCCAGTTGCGAAGCGTGCCAGATCTCTTTTTGCGCTTCGGTAAGCGGCATTTGCTTCACTGCATTTTTCGAAATCGCTTCGGCTGGCTGCGCGGTCGGCTCCTCAATAGGCTCCGGGAAGAATCCGCACTTTTGCATTTCCGCCACGCATTCCTCGAACACGCTCGCGACGAACTCCAGGTCTTCTTCCGTATGTGCAGTGGTCAGGAAACACGGGAAATTCTCCAGCACGTGCACGCCTTTTTCGCGCAGCATGTAGTAGAAGAGGCTTGCAAATCGTTCCTCGACGGGAAAGTGCATGTAAAAGATCGACGCGAAATTTTCGACCTCAACCGGAATATGATTTTTCTCAAAACAAGCATTGATCCTGCTCACCAGCCGGCCGGTTTTCTCGGCAAGCTGCTCCTGAAGCTCGGGCCCTTTCTCTTTCAGATGAGCTAGCGAAGCGTGAGCCGCCGCGAGAGCAAGCGGATGTCGAAAAAAGGTGCCGGCGTAAAAAGTGACGCCCGATTCAGGTACCGATTTATCGCCAAAGCTCCAGCGTCCGCCGTCGAGCGCGTCCATGAACTCCGACTTTCCGGAAAGAATGCCGATCGGCATTCCGCCGCCGAGCACTTTCCCGTACGTTACGAGATCCGCCCGAATTCCAAACAGCTCCTGTGCGCCGCCCGGATGGCTGCGGAAACCGGTAACAACCTCGTCGAATATCAACGCAGTTCCCGTCTTTTCGGTCAGCTCGCGAATCTCTTTTAGGAACCCGACCGGCCGCAGGTTCGGATGACGGCTCTGCACCGGCTCAATTAGGACGGCGGCAAGTTCATGCATATGCTCACGTAGAACTTGCAAAGATTCCGGCGTGCCGTATTCGAGCACCAGCATATTGTCCACGCTTTCCTGCGGAATGCCGGGAGCAACCGGAGCGGTGTGGATGAACCCGTCAACGTTATTGGATCGGATCAGAACCTCATCGAAACCGCCGTGATAGTCGCCTGTAAATGTTGCGACAAGCTGGCGTCCCGTCACAGTGCGGGCCAGCCTTAGCGCTCCCTGGACGGCTTCCGATCCCGTATTGCAGAACGTGACCCGATCGTTGCCTGTCAGTTCGCAGATCAAGCCGGCGACCTTGCCCGCAATATCGCTCATCGGGCCGATCTCGTAACCGCGGCGAAGCTGTTCCCCGACCGCTTTGGTAACAAAATCGGGCGCGTGCCCGAACATCGTTACGCCGAACCCGTTCAAAATATCAACGTACTTGTTTCCGTCAATGTCCCACAGATTCGACCCGGCAGATTTATCAACGATGATCGGGTAGATGAGTTCCTTCCACTGCGAGCGGAAACCTGCCGCCGCGCGGGGATCGGCCAGCACAGGACGGTACTTTTCAGTCATCGCTTTCGATTTCGCAGTGCGTGCCGTGTAGCGTTCGACTAACTGGTCAAGCGACGCTTGTTGTCGCGGCGTCAGCGTTCCGCCGCGGCCTTTCTCGACGGGTTTGAATGGAGAAAATGGCTTCTCTTTTTTCTCGCCGGCCGCCGGTGTCGCCGGTTGCGGTGCCTTTATCATCGGCCTGCTCGCTGAAGCCGCGCTTACCGAAGCGGCCGGAATGCTCTGAACCGCTTCGGGCGCCGCTACGGGCAATCGACCACCGCGAAGCGCTTCAAGCTGCTGTGCCGCAAGCTGCGACATCGCGTCAAGCTGCTGCTGGATAATCTTTTCTATTGTATTTTCCGGCATCGATGCGTTTCCGTTCGAACTTGGCACAGGTGCCGAAGCGGACAATTTCGCCGTTTCAGACTGCGGCTGGCCAACCGCCTCCGGCTGAGGTGTGACGGCGACAACGTTCGCCGCAGGCTGCAACTCGGCCGGCAGTTTCTCACCTATGTATTCAGCAAGGGTCTCGATAGTTGACAGATCGTCCAGCATCTGGCGGAAAGCGACGGTCACGCCGTATTTGCCCTGGATCGACTGACTTGCCTGAGTAAGAAAGAGCGAATCGAAACCTAATTCAAGAAATGTCGCCGATTCATCAATGTCCTCGACCCCGGAAAGGTCGTGAAATAGGCGCTTGAGTGAATCTGCGACGTCCTGCCGCCGGTTTGATCGATCCCCGGGTTCTGCGTTCGATAATATAACTCGCTCAATAGATAATTCATCGGGAAGATCGTTTCGTGTTTCCTGCACATTCGCTATCGGTGCCAGGTGTTCATCAACCGCTCTTGCCGGCGCGAGGTCATTTACCGGTTCGACCCAGTAACGCTTTCGCTCGAAAGGATAAGTTGGCAAACTTACGCGCAAACGCCGCTCGTGTGCGTAATATCGCTGCCAATCGATCTCCACGCCGTGTGTCCACAACTGACCGAGCGCGGTTTGCATTGAATTTTGATCGGAGGCGTCGGTGCATTCGTCACCCAATGACGACATCACGGTGTGTTGTGTTTTGCTGCACATCTGCCGAACCAGCCGCCCAAGCGTCTGTCCCGCACCGACTTCAAGAAATATACCGTCCGGTTCCGCTTGCAGCACGTCCACGCCTTTCGCGAACAAAACCGTCTCGCGGAAATGCCGTGCCCAATAGAGCGGATCTTTCGCTTCGGACTCGCTGATCCATTCGCCCGTCAGCGTCGAGACGTAAGGAATGGACGGGGCGTTAAGCTGCGTCTTCTCCATCAGCTCGATAAATTTCGGCAGGATCGGATCGATCATCGCCGAATGAAACGCGTGCGACGTGTTCAACAGCCGCGACGGGATCGAATCTTTTTCAAGCTGCGATTTGAGCTCCGCGATCTGTTCCTTCGGACCGGAAAGCACGTTCAGGTTCGGAGCGTTGGCCGACGCGAGCGCGAGACCATTCTGCAAATACCGTCCCATCGATTCGATCGGCGCCCTGATCGCCAGCATCGAGCCGCCGGGAAGCTCTTCCGAAAGCCGGCCACGCGCGGCCAGCAAACCGAGCGCGTCTTCGAGCGAGAGCACGCCCGCAAGACAGGCGGCCGCATATTCGCCGACGCTGTGCCCGATCATCGCGTCGGGCTTTATGCCCCAACTTTCCCACAACTTCGCCAGTGCGTATTCGACAACAAAGATCGCAGGCTGCGTGACCGAGGTTTGATTTATGCGGACGCGAGCTTCTTCAATGTTTTCGTCTGTCGGATACAGAACGTCGCGCAGATCAAATCCCAAATGTGGTTTAAGTATCTCGGAGCAGCGGTCAACTTCGTTGCGAAAATCAGGCTCGCTTTTGTAGAGCCCGCGAGCCATGTTCACCTGTTGCGTGCCTTGTCCCGGAAAGACGAAATACAGACGCGGACGCGGCGAACGTGCCTGCGCCGTTTTAGTCCGTTTCGAATCGCGCAAATCAAGAATCTCGACTGCCTCTTCCGCATTCGAGCACGTAAAAATTCGCCTGTGCTCGAATTCGCCGCGACCCAACTTCAGCGTGTAGGCCATGTCCGCCAGATTCGTTTCGTGATGTTTCTTTATAAACTCTGCAAGATTGGCGGTGGCGGCATCGAGCGCGGTCTCGGTCTTGGCGGACAGCACCATCAACTGCGTCGGCCGTGATTCGGACGACCCGGCTTCGGGAGCTTCCTCCAAAACCACGTGGGCATTTGTTCCTCCGACCCCGAACGAGCTGACCGCGGCTCTGCGAACCGTCCCGTTCTTTTTCCAATCGGTCAGCTTATCCACCACGTAAAAAGGACTTTCTTCCAAGCCGAGTTCCGGATTCGGACTTTCGAAATGGATCGTGGCAGGAATTACCTGCCGTTCCAGCGCCAAGGAGGTCTTTATCAAGCCGGTCACTCCGCTTGCGACTTCGAGATGCCCGATGTTGGTTTTAACGGAACCGATTCCGCAGCTCTTACCTTCAATGTTTGTCCCGAACGCTTTCTTGAGAGCGGCAACCTCGATCGGATCGCCCAGAGGAGTGCCCGTGCCGTGCGTTTCGATATAACCGATCGATTCCGGTTCGACTCCGGCCACTGCCTGCGCCGTGATGATAACTTCGGCTTGGCGGTCAACGCTCGGGGCTGTGTAACCTACCTTGTGAGAGCCGTCGTTGTTAATTGCCGAGCCTTTGATCGACGCGTAGATATGGTCGCCGTCCGCCACCGCGTCTTCCAGCCTTTTCAGCAACACGATGCCCGCGCCGCTGCCGAAGACCGTGCCATCGGCCTTGGCGTCGAAGGCGCGGCAGTGCCCGTCGCGGGAGACCATTCCGCCCTGCTGGTATAGGTAGCCGCGCTTCTGCGGAAAAGTGATCGAAACTCCTCCGGCCAGCGCCATATCGCATTGGTAAGTGAGCAGGCTCTGACATGCTTGCACGACCGCGACCAGCGAGGTCGAACATGCCGTTTGGACGGTAATGCCAGGGCCGTTTAGATTGAGTTTGTAGGAAACTCGCGTAGCGAGATAATCCTTGTCGTTTCCGAGAACGACGTTGTAACCGCCAACTTGATATTGCCCAACCAGGTCGGTAATGAAATCGCGGTCGGCGCAAAGGTTCGCCAGCAAATATGTATTCAGGCTTTGCCCGCCGTAAACGCCTATCGCGCCCGCGTAACGCTCGGGATCGTACCCGGCGTCCTCCAGAGCGTTCCACGCGCATTCCAGAAAGATCCGGTGCTGCGGGTCCATCATTTCGGCTTCTTTCGGGGTGATGCCAAAAAATGATGCTGCAAAAAGATCGACGCCATCCAAAATGGGGCGTGCCTTAATATAGTTTGGATCGTTGCGAAGCGAGGTCGCTATTGCACGGGCACATTCCAGTTCGTCATCGGTGAATCGGCTGATCGATTCGACACCGGCCACGATGTTTTTCCAAAACGTCTCGACGTCGCCGGCTCCGGGAAATCGCCCGGCCATCCCGATGATCGCAATGCCGTCCAGCGCGTTTTTTTCACTCATTTACTCCAACTTCCTCCATTGAGCGTTTGCCGCCGGCGGGCATATGCTTCGCGCTGCCGAGCCGCCCGATCCCGTAACTCCGCCGGCCTAACTTCCGGTGCGTTGGAGTCGAATGAACGGGCAAGTGAATTTACCGTAGGATTTTGGAACAACGCGACGATCTTCAAATCGGCATCGAACGCAGTTTGCAGCCGGCTGTGGAAACGCGCCAACTGGAGCGAGTTTGCGCCAATGTCGAAGAAATTATCATCCGCTGCGACCGGTCCGCTGCCGAGAATTTCCGCGAGTATTCCGGCGATCTTCCGCTCGGTTCCAGTCTCGTGTCTGTTCGACGACGACGCGCGTTTAGCTTCCGAACCGATCAAACTGACCAACGCAGCTCGATCGACCTTTCCGTTTACGGTCAGCGGCAATGCATCGAGCGACAAGATGAACGACGGGATCATGTATTCCGGCAATGTTTCCTGTAATGCCTTTCGCAGTTGAGACACATCTGCTCCGCATTTCATCTCGGGCACGACGAAACCGATGAGTTGCTTCTCGGCCGCGGATATCTCCCTGGAAATGACGATCGCTTCCCGGATTCCAGGTTGCCGAGTCAGAGCTCTCTCGATCTCTTCAAGCTCGATCCGAAAACCGCGAATCTTTACCTGTTTGTCCGTTCGCCCCAAAAACTCTATATTGCCGTCCGAACCAACACGGGCAAGATCGCCCGACCGGTAAAGCCTCGGAGAAGAAATGTCGGGGAACGGGTTTGCGACAAACCGCTCGGCGGTCAACTCATCGGCGTTAAGATAGCCGCGGGCGAGGCCGTCGCCACCGATAAAGAGTTCGCCGGCAGCGCCGTCGGCCACGGGTTGGAAGTTTTCATCGAGGATAATAACCTGAGTGTTCGCTATCGGTTTACCGATCGGAATCGATTTTCCAAGATCGACACTGCGAGGAATTTTGTACGTGCAAGTAAAGGTCGTGTTCTCCGTCGGGCCGTAGCCGTTAATCAGATCGCAGTCCAGATTCTCGAGCGCTTTTTGAACGTGCATTACGGAAAGCACATCGCCTCCGGCCAGCAGCTGCCGCAGCGGCCGAAGATCGTCGATGCGTTCATCAACCATCAAATGAAACAATCCTGCCGTTAGCCAAAGCGTCGTAACACCGTATTCGTGGATCGCCGATGCGAGATCAGCCAGCGATGAAATGCCGTCGGGCATTATCGCAAGACGAGCCCCGTTGAGCAGCGCTCCCCAAATTTCAAAGGTCGATGCATCGAAGGTGATCGGCGCAAATTGCAGGAATACATTTTCATCGCTAAAATCTGCGTAGTCCGTATCCTTAACGAGCCGCACAATCGAGCGGTGCTCGACCATCACTCCTTTCGGTCCGCCCGTTGACCCGGACGTAAACATCAGATAGGCCAGGTCACTGGATCTGGTGGAAGCGTCGGGGTTATCGGAACACTCATTTTTCAATTCCGGATCATCAACGCAAACCAGTCGTGATTTCTCAAATTGAACTTTCTTCGCTAAAGAGGATTTAGTGAGGATCGTGGACGCCTTGGCGTCATCTACGATCATCGCCAACCGGTCTTTCGGCGAATCGAGGTCGAGTGGAAGATACGCGCCGCCTGCTTTCAGCACGCCTAAAATGGACGCGATAAGTTCAGGCGACCGCTCCATCGCAATGCCGACCAGCGTTTCCGAACCAATACCCATCGACAAAAGATGACGGGCTATTCGATTTGCCGTCGCGTTCAATTCGGCATAGGTGATCGTTTCTTCGCCGTGAACGAGCGCAACGCGACCCGGATTTTTCTCGACCTGCAGCTCAAACAGCTTATGAACGCAACCTGCAGCCGGGTATTCCGACCTGGTGCGGCCGAGTTCCGCCGGAGCTTGTCCTGTTTGGTTATCCATTTTTAGGATTGCACTACTATAGGTTCGCACTGCTGCCAGTAGATTGCGGCGACCGTCGAAGCACTTTTCCAACGACCCGCGAAATACCGTCGAGGCGTTTTACGTTCTGCCGCAGCAGCTCATTCTTATTGGCGGCTTTGGCTTTACCCAGCCTCGCCAGGGCCATTATCTTTAGCCGATCCTTTACCGCCGAACGCCCGGGCGGAGTCGGAACAAAGCCCAATTGCCTGAGCGAATGATTGCATTGATAGATTCTCGATCTTACGTCCGTCTCGCGCATGCAAAAATTGATGCTGAACGACACCGAATACTGATCGTTATTTTGCACCCAATGCGGCCCCTTTGAAGGAATATGGGCGCCGGAACCCGGCTTCATCTCGAAAACATATGCTTTCTCCTGACTTGCCGGTTTGAAGGTCGCGGCACTCAGGTCACCGGCGTAGTATTTTTCGATTTCCTCCTCGAACAACACCGAACGGTCATTCGGATCACACACATTAAAGTTTTTTTCTCCGTGCACCTGAAGCAGGAAATTCGATTCGTGGTCGATGTGATGCGGGGTAACGGCGCCCGGCGAGGCGATAAAAATGTAGCCGTCTATCCAGGTGATCTCTTGTTTCAGATCGACGCCGGTCAATTCCGACAATTCGCCGACGCAAAGATCGACACATTCCTGATATTCCGGATCCTCCTGGACGCTCTTGAGCAACACCCAGGAACCGGAACGTTGTATGTCGCGAATACCGTTTATGAATGAGAGGGCTTTTTTCGGAATCTCGTCCCACCTGTTATCGAACGCCGCTCCGCCCTCCTGAAACAGGACCTTACTTCCGGCAAGTGCCCACAAAGTTTTTGCCAACTCAGTGAGACGGGGCAGGGCGAACAACGGATGGCCGCCTAAATTGTGAGAGACGGCGAATGGGAGATTATTAAACCGTTCGGCGAACTCGCCGGTCGAATGATTGAAAATTTTTCCCGGCAATGCCTGTTTGTCATGATTTGTCTGTGCGGCAGCGGCTGCTTCGACCGACATAAAAGGTTTCTCCTTTGTCTCAACCGGCGGCGAATTGTTTCGTCAACAATTGCTCTGCCAGTGTCCAGTCCTCATTCGTGTCGATGTTGACGCAACGCTGAGGATCAAGTTCATATCCCTGCACTCGGGAGCCGTACAAGTTTCCGTATTCCGTCAACACGTTACGCCGCACGATGTAGATCGAGCCGTCGCGGTTAAACGCGGCTGGTAAATCTTGCCGCCGCGCTATCGGTTCGGCATCGCCGGTCGCCAAAACCAGGTTGCCCGCTGGCGAACGGAAATAAACCCATTTGGGATTGTAGGTTTCAGGAACAGGCAACACGCTAATAACCGAATCGGCCCCCGAGGTTTCCAAAAGATCGATACAGTTATCGATATCCTCGCCGCGCCGAAACGGGTTGGTCGGTTGTAAGAGACAAACCGCATCGTATGATTCTCCTTGCCTTTCTAAAGCTGTTATCGCGTGGAGAACCACCGGAAACGTCGCTGTCGTGTCTTCGGCAAGCTCAACCGGCCGCATAAACGGAACATCAAGGCCGAGCGAGCGGCCGATTTCCGCGATCGTTTCATCTTCGGTGCTCAAGATCGTTCTCGCGAGCCTCTTTGCCGATAAAGCACTTTCGGCCGTGTAGGCCAGCAGCGGTTTCCCGCAGAGCACTTTGATATTTTTCCCCGGAACGCCTTTCGAACCTCCGCGTGCCGGGATCAAACCGAGAACTTTCATTCGTAAATTTATTTATCGAAGAGGTTTTTCCAGATACCGATAATTGATCAAAATATCCTTTCGCGGCCTGCTGGACGGGAATTCGCCGCGTCGGTGAAAACCCATGTTATTTGTAATGATCAGCGTGTTTGGTTTCCCGCAGATTTGCGTTTCGACCACCTTCATCCGCTTCATGGCGTGAGGGTTTATAATATTCCTTACGTCGTCCGCTCGCCTTTCCAATAGAGAATCGGGGACAGGCAAGTTTTTCTTCAGCTTTGCCTGCCTGATGCTTAGTTCATACTCATGAAAAAGCCGCGCCAGCGACAGGCGGTGCGACCCTTTTCGCATATACGAACGCGCCGTTGCCTTCATCAACCTCGTTCAAGTAGAAAAACATTTTTACGGTCGCCGTATGCAGATCGGCGTGAAGAATATTTTCGACGTCGTTGTCGATGCCGTTTTCATCGACGTTTTGGTAAATGTCTAAAAATACGCCGGGTTTTTCCGAAACTCTGCGGCGTGTAATCGCGGATGCAAGCTGATTGAGTAGCCGGTTTTCCTGGAAATGCTTCCTTATTGCCAAAACGGGCTGCCGAGGTCGTCAATCGACGTCTGCGAGCGATGGAGTCGCGCATTTTCGACGCCTCGATAAGCCGACATCGCAACGCCGGCATTTGCGCGTTCATACTCAAAAAGAACCTTTTCAAACTGTTTCGGTTCGAGAAAATTTTCGATAACAAGAACACCGTCGCGGTTCATGACCGACACGTAGTGCTTGATTTCTGCGCTTAAGCGGCGTTTTCGAAAAGTCCGCGCGATTCCTTTACCAATTGTCCTGTAAACCTGCAGGCCCAATCGATTTTCTATCAATGACCCGATGTGATACGGCGGAGTTGAGAAGTGTCGACTTCGTACGAGCGGCAGCTTAACCGCTGCGTTATACATATTTCCGAAAATATTCTGCCTCGAACTTCTTACCGTCGAAGGATTGAGGTTATCCATAGCGTGTTCTAATAGGTCAGTCTTTTCTCGATCTCCAACGGCGCTTCCGCAAGTACCTGCGAGATTCGCGTGCCGGCGTTGCCGTCACCGTAAAGATTGTCGCAGCCATAGCGGCCGTTTCCGACCTGTTTTCGCGCGGCGGCGAGAATGTCGGTCTTGCTATAATCGACGTCGATCACGTTTCGCCCGCGTTCGCGTCCCATTTGACGCGTGCCGATATTTACAACCGGAACGCCGAGATACGAGCATTCGCGAATGCCGACGCTGGAGTTTCCGATCAGGCATTTGCTGCTGTAAAGAAGCCGCAGAAAATCGGTCGGCGCCATGTTTTTGAAGAAGTGCAGATTCTCAGGCTTATATTTTTCTCGGAAAGTTCGAATACCGTTCGAGGTGCCGTCTGATCCGGCATCGACGTTCGGCCAGAACCAGAGCGTCGGCATGTTCATTTCGTAAACGGCTTCGAGCGTTTCCCAAACGTGCTGCCGGGCGCTCTCGTGCTCGGTCGTCACGGGGTGCTGCATGACGACCAAATAGCCGTTGACAAGTTCGTGCAGGTCCCCGACGCCGCCGTAACGTTCGAACGGATTGAAATTTAACGCCGGGTCATCAGCGATCTGCGCCGCAAGATCGATAGACGGGCAGCCGGTGACGAAAACCTTTCGATTTTCTTCGCCCATTTTTTCGACGCGCGTGCCGGAGTAAGGGGTCGATACAAGATGAAGATCGGCGAGCTTCGTAACGGCGTGCCGCACTTTTTCGTCTATCGAACCCGTAACCTCGCCGCCCTGAATGTGAGCGACGGGAATATTCATATACGAGGCCGCGACGGCCGTCGCGAGCGTTTCGAAACGGTCGGCAACCGTGACCACAACATCAGGTTTGAGATTGTCAAAAACGGTCGCGAGCTCAAGCATTCCAAGCCCGGTCGTTTTCGCCATCGAGGCCGGATTTTCGCCTTCGAGCACCATGTAAACGCGGGCGTCGATCTTAAAACCGTCGCTCTCAATGTAGTTGACCGCCGTTCCGTAACGGTCGAGCAAGGCCGACGCGGCGACCACCAACTGCAGTTCGAGTTCGGGATGCTCGTTAATCGCGCGCAAGGCGGTTTTTATACGGCTGTAACTCGGCCGCGCGGTTATGACAACACAAATTTTTCTTGGCATTCGGAAATTCTTAAGGCTCGAGATCCTGTAGCATCAGAAGATCGTCTGTCCGCACATCGCGGCGGAGCGTTTTGCCGATCATTTCCGGCAGCCGCGCCGCCGGAACGCCGTTTCCTGGTTTCTTCAATTTCAAATGTTCGCGAGCCAAAGTCGTGCCGGCCAAAAGATCTGCGCCGGCAACTACGCTCTTGGTGAACATTCCGCGCAAGTCGGACATCTCTTCGGCCATCTCGTTCTTTTCGATCTTCGTGCCTGTCATTTTTTCGATGGAGCGGCAGCCTTCGACAAGCTGCTTTAGCTCTGCGGTTGTTACTGACGCTTTCACATCCGGACCGAACATCTCGCGGCTCAGCGTTACGTGAACTTCGAGCACCTCGGCTCCGAGCGTGACCGCCGCCAGACCGGCGAATATATTTCCCGAATGATCGGAAAGGCCGACGGGCACGTCGTATCGTTTGCGAATCTCGTCCAAAAGATTCAGACCGATTTTTTCCGGCGGGCACGGATAAGCGGTCGTGCATTGCAGCACTGCAAGTCGGTTGCCGTTCGCCCGAACCATTTCAACCGCCGCGTCGAGCTCCTGCCAATCACTCATTCCCGACGAAAGGATCACCACGTCGCCCGTGCCTGCGATACGCTCAAGCAGCTGCCGATTACCGATTTCGCCGGACGCGATCTTCCACACTTTCATCCCGATGTCTGAAAGCAGATCGACGGCCGCCTCGGAGAACGGCGAGCTCATAAACAGTAATCCCCGCTCATCTGCGTGCTTTTTCAGCCCGCGCCACTGCTCCTTTGTAAATTCCATCCGCCGCCAGTAGTCGTAGCGGCTCGCGTCCTGCCGACTGCATTTCACCCGCCACGGCTCGAGCGGCGTGCTTTCTTCCGCCGCGATATGCGTTTGAAACTTGATCGCGTCCGCACCGGCATTGGCAACTGCGTCGATAAAAGCATGTGCACAGCCGAGACTGCCATCGTGCGTCTGCGCGACCTCAGCGACGATCAGACAGCGGCCTTTGGCATAGGGGCCGCCGGTCGAATCCATGCATTCGTCTCGAAATTTTTTTTTCATTTCCAAATTAGCCCGCGCGTTTGCTCACCGTCGAAGACGCCAAAACTCCTTCCATCGTCACGAAGTGACCCTATATCTTCTGACGAATCAAGATTCTCGAAAGATTGTTTTAGGAATTTCCGATAATTCGACCGGCACACGGGCCGACGAGCTTATTCCAAATCGAGTATCTTTCCGCCGTCTGTGTTACTTCCATTTCCGCTGGTCGATGCGGTTTCGGCTTCGTCATACTGACTGTAGTAGCTGTAATTGGAATAAGCATAGTTCCGCGTCGGAACATCGTTAAGCACAATGCCTACGACGTGTGCATGAACGCCTTGAAGTTTTTTCTTGGCAAGCGCAAGCAACTCCCGCGAGCTGAAATTCACGCGGCCGACCAGAACCACGGCATCCACGTTTGACGCGAGCATTATACTGTCCGCAAAATAGAGCGCCGGCGGCGAATCGATAATGATATACCGATAATAGGCGCCAAGCCGGACAAGCAGGCTGCTCATCTTGCTCAAACCCAAAAGATTGGCAGGGTGCGGAACGAGCGGGCCGGACGTCATCACGTCAAAATCGGGAGCCACGTCCTTTGCAATGGCGTTGTCGATACTTTTCTGGTCAAGATTTGCAAGGCTGAGCAAATTGCTGAGCCCGTTCTCGTTGCTCAGGCCATTGATCACGTGCTGTTTCGGGCAGCGAAGATCGGCATCTATCAGCAGCACCTTTCCGCCAAGCTGCGAAAGGCTCTTTGCCAGATTTAGCGACGTAAACGTTTTACCTTCGGTAGGCTGGCCGGATGTAACAAGCACCGTCCGCGGTGTTTTCCCGACCGGAGAAAGCAAGAGCGATGTTCGCACCTGATTGAACGCTTCGGAGACGATCGGCTGCGCGCTTATAGAAGGCACGATAGCCGCACTCCCGTTTCCGTTGCGATCCTTCAAAAGTTTCCGGTTCGAAAGGAACCGCCTTGCGGCGCCGACGCGTACGCCGGGGATTTGACCGATGACCGGCGTGCCAAGCTTTGCTTCAAGGTCGTCGTAAACGCGGACGGTATCATCAAGCCAGTTTACGAGAAATGCGAGACCTACTCCGACGAAAAGCGAAGAGATCAGGGCAATGAGCACGCTCTTCATTCGTTGCGGGCCTTCGGGTATTCCCGGCACCGACGCCCGGTCGGCGACATAAACGTTGTTCGGCGTTCCGTTTAGTATGACCTCGGTTTCGCGCTCTTTCTGAAGAAGATTGTCAAGCAACTTTTTATTAGTGCCGATCTCCTGCTCGATTATGCGGTAGTTGATCGCAGCCTCATTTTGCTGCAGCACGGCGCCGCGCTGTGATTCGAAGTTGCTCCGCAGCTCGCGCTCGCGTTGAGCGGCTTCCTGATAGGTTTGCAAAAGCTGCGCGGTTTTAGTTTGCGTCGCCCGTTTGCGGTTTTCCTGGACCTCGCTTTCAAGTTGAGCGATCTGCTGTTTAACACGCTTGACATCAGGCCATTCGTCGGTGAATTCGGTCTTCAACTGTGCCAACTGCTGGCGAAGCGTCGTCAGCTGCCCTTCGATCGCTGCCGTTCGAGCATCACTGTTTTCCGCGGCGGCATCCGACATCGGATTTTGCCGTGCGGCCTTATACGCAGTTTCAGCGGTTATCCGCTCGTTTTCCGCAGCGCTCAATTTGGCGTTAAGGTCGCCGAGCCTTTGGACAACCGTATTCTGCGCCGTATCAAGAGAGATGATTCCCCTGTTGTTTGAATAATTGATGAGCCTTTCTTCATCCGACTGAATCTGCATCGTAAGCGCGGCAACCTTTTTCTGAAGGAAATCGCTCGCCGACGCATTCGATTCGACCTTGCGTTCGAGATTTTGGAGGACGTAAACGTCCGCGATCGAATTGGCCACCTTGGCTGCCAGCACGGGGTCTCCGTGACTGAACTCTACTCTGATCAGGCGTGTTTCTTTGCTCGCGGTCCGGTCGTCCTTTATCGGCATGACGGAGAGCCCGCTTTTGATCGTGTTTACATACGGTGCAAGCACTTCGGCCTGCGCCTCCAGATTGGATAATGTTTCCGGCGCCAGATCAAGTCTGTTTGCAGGCTGGCTGCCGGGCTTAGACGCTAAGACGGTCTCAGGCTTGTAAAGGCCGAACATACGCAAAACTTTCTGCCACGTATTAAGGTTGCTGTTCCTGCCAGGATTTAAAAAAGCCTCGTTGTGCTCGAGATCCATCGATTTTGCCACGCGGCGCAAGAGGCTCGTTCCTTCAATTATCTGGAGTTGCGTGGCGAAATAGCCCGGGTCATTACCCTGGCTTGTTACGATCGAGCTGCCGCCGGCGGCAGGATTCATTTCATTGTTCACCTGAATTCGCGCGGTAGAGCGGAAATAATCGGGCTGCCGTGCCTGATAAACAACCACAAAACCGGTTACCAAAAGCGTGGTGGTTAAAATAAGCCACCAACGCTTGCGCAAGATAGCCAGCAGCCGCAAAAACTGGTGCTTTTGCGATTCGGTGCTCGCGACGCCGGCGTAATCGTAACCATACCCCGCATCGGAGTCGATAGTATAAGGTTGGATTTGTACCTGCCCTTGGTCTTTGTTTGTTAATAAATTTCCCATAGCAATTAGCTCAAAACTACCAGCGTTAGATTGTTGAGCACCGCCTGCGCTCGACAATCTACGGCACGACCCTTAAGGGTAAATTTGTGATAGTGGGAATCATCGACTTAACGATGTCGCGAAATATATTCGGCTTCGGCCCTGGAACCTCAATGATGTCGCCTGCCTTAAGAAGCACGTCATCTCGTTTTTGCAGTTCGATCTCTTTGAAATTGACGATCATATCCGTGCGGTTTAACGAACCCTCCGCCAATCTTAGTATCTTGATCCGTTCGGCTTTAGCACCCGGCGCCAGCCCGCCGGCCATCGCGATCGCCTGGCGAAGCGAAACTGCGTCCTTAACATTTGCGGCCATCGGATTTTTCACGTTTCCACCGATAAATACTTTTTCAACTTCGGCTTCAGACACCCTTAAGATATCGCCGGCCCGCACAAACGGATTTGCCTGATCCGCGCCTTTTAAGGTTTCGGAGAGCTTTAATGAGATGAGTTGATCCCCGTTCTCATCGGCTTTCACCAATTCTGCTCCGTCACAGTACGGCAGATTTGAGATTCGGATAAGCTCTATCGTCTCGCCTGCCTTTTCATCAGGCCCGTTTACAAAAGTGAGCAGTTCGAGCACGCGAACAGGCCGCTGAAGCTGAAACCGTCCAGGCGCGTTCACCGCGCCTATCAGAGCAACGGGCGTCGAATTAAACTGTTGAACCGCAACCGTAACGTAAGGCTCAAGAACATATTTTTTATATGATTCCTTCACCTGCTCTGCAACCTCACGTTCGGTTTTGCATCCGGCCGAAATCGTGTTATCAAGCATTGGCAGCTGTATAGTTCCATCGTTGCCCACGCGGACTCCCGTGCGGGAAAGCGCGGTGCTTTGGCTGACGGTAACGTCGATAACGTCGCCCGGCCCGATTCTGTAGTTTTGATTCGCGCCTCCCGGCATTTTCACGGAGAGATTGCCCATGCCGGGTGGCTGAGCAAAATTCAAAGCCACGCCGAATGTGCAAAATAAAAATGCAAAAGCAAACCCGCACCTGAACGTTTTGTAACTTTCTTTCTTCATCGCTGCAATGCTCTTCTCCGGGACGACAGAGCCTCCTGGAGGTGATTGGGACACCTCAAATTCAAAACCGTGTTGCTCACCACAACGGTATATTCCTCGTTCGCGCGAACGAACTTGCCCTCCAACGGGCCGTCGCTTACCTTGATGACGATATTCTCCCTTACCCATTGCCAAAACTGTGCCTGGGTGGTCCAGTACGTTTTTCCGTCGTGGCAGCGGACCATCGCGTTTTTCTTTTTGCGCCGCTTTTCCTTTTCACGCCGCTTTAGTTCCTTTTTTTGCGCTTTATCCATATTTTTTAGACTGTTCGTCTTCATGCACCTATCCCAGACACATAAAACCCCGTTTCGGGGAAACCTGAAAACTCAGGCAGTTTAAGTTTTGAACGCTCGACTTTCGGTTTCGAGCAGCAAATCGATAAATCCTCTATATCGAAGTGTTTCGCACGGCCACGGCACAAATGGCCGGATGGTGTAGAAACATCAAATTGACCGATATATCCAATTCTTTCTCCTTTCCGTCAAGCAATCGCGGCCTGCCTTGCACCGCCGTTTTTCTCCAGCAATGCTCCGTTCGTCGGAATCTTGATTAATTGGTGCTTGAACGCGTAAATGACAAGTTCCAGCCGGCTCTCGACCTCCAATTTGTTGAATATGGAGGTCAAATGATGGCGGACCGTGGTTTCCGTAATGAAAAGCTTCTCGGCTATCCCCTTATTTTTCATTCCCTTGCAAATCAGCTCAACGACTTGTTTTTCACGGTCGGTCATGCCGTTCGCACGATGGACCGCCGGATTGTCAAGCAGCGTCTGCTTTTCATTGAGCATATGCCGGATCGTGGCTCCCATAACGGCCCGGTCGAACCAAAGTTCGCCATCCGAAACTTTGCTGATCGCTTTGTAAAGGATTTCCGACCCGTTTTGCTTTGACACCAGGCCGCTGATTCCGAGTTTGAGACACTTCTGGTAAAACTCGATCTCGTGTTTGCCCGTGAGCATTAAAACAGGAACATTTGCAAACTGTGGCTCCGATAAGAGCTTTAGTTCGTTTTCTTCGAAATCCAAAAGGTCAACGAGTACGAGGTCTGGACGCGCCTTAGCGATTTGCTCTGCCGCATCTTGAAGATCGACAGCCTCGCCAATCACAGCCAAGCCTGGTTCAGACTCGATCAATACGCGGAGAGCGCTCCGAAGTATCGAGTAGTCACAGATAAGAAAGATATTTACTGATGAATCTGCCATAGCATTTTTACTGGCGGCCGGAAACTCATAAACGGCACAAAAGTGGGTAATGCCGCGACGTTTATTAAAAGACGAATCCGACCGAAACTCCTCAGACAATTTCAAAATCTTCCTGCCCTTTGGTCTATTTTGCGAGTGAACCGCTGCTCAAACGAGCTATGAGAGCCGCTATTCACAGAACCAAATCGGATCGTAAATAAAGACATGTCAGCCGTGGCCGTAAAATGCCGCGTCAATAACACTTTCGAATCACTAAATATTCGAAAGTTTAATTTGGTGCCGGGCCGAGCCCGGCTCACTTTTCGATCACACGGATGGGTGAATATTGAAAAGAATATAGCACCTATGAGGACTAATACATCGGAAAGAGCGATATTTTAATACTGTCTTTTTGTTCTATTCACTTTTTGCGCAGTTGTTGGATTTATCGAAGCCGTGGTAAACGTAAAGCGAGATAAATGGGACGTTTGCACCGAAAGTATGCGTGTTCAAGCGTCTGCAATCACTCTGAATTATGATAATCACTACAAATAGCGTATCTTATAGCACAAATATTGAGTACCAGAACGTAATTATTTAGTATCAAAATGTGTAACAATTCTTTATAATGTTTATGGCGCGACGTTGATTCCGAACGTATAGCCTTATACGAAATAAATTTAAGAAGACCGCAAAATCAAAACATCCCAGCGTCTTTTATCTAACTGTTTCCCGTTAAAATGAGACAAGACGGCCTCAAAACCAGTAATTCCCGCATCAAGATCTCTATTCTCGCGCGGCACCGGCTCGTCCGAGACAGCCTGAAATCTCTTTTCGAGAGCAATGCCGACATCAAGGTTGAGGCTTCAGGAGACTTGAAGCTTATCGACAAAGCCGCCATTGTTGGCACAGATGTCGCAGTCATCTATCTTGAGGCAGGCGATCCGGTCGAGGCCATCGCCGACCTTCGGGCGTCCAACTCCGTTGTAAAGATGGTGGTCGTGACGGCCGGAGAAGACCTGGACACTCAAACACTTGCATTAAGATCGGGAGCTGTAGGCATCGTCCGCGCCGACCAGAGCGCAAAACTGTTAATCGAAGCAATCCGCCAAGCCTCGAAGGGCGAAACATGGCTGAACCAGGCATTGTTGAGCCGGCTCCTTGAGGACAAAGGAAGCGGAAACAATAAACAAACAAATGGCACGAAAGGCACGAAACCTGAGGCATTGACCCCGCGCGAGGTCGAGGTGATCGGCATGATCGGTAAAGGCCTGAAAAGTAAGGTAATCGCGCGTGAACTGCTGATAAGCGAAGCGACGGTCCGTCACCATTTAAGCTCGATCTACGGCAAACTCGGCGTTGACGACCGCCTCAACCTGGTCATTTATGCCTACGAAAAAGGCCTCATCCAATTGCCAATCGAACCGCACTAAACCGTCGGTATTCCATTCACCTACTGAAAATTGGAAAGATTTTCAGTTAGAGGTTTTAGCAGCCGGTTTTGGTTTCGGACGGTCGATACAATTTTGAGCCACGGCGATCACCGCAAGCGTCCTGAAATATTTGTCTTCGAGCGCCTTCGCATTGGAAAGCGCCATGTCGAAATCATTCTTGCTGATCACCCTGAAAGTCGATTCCAGATCGTAGCCCGGCATCGTAAACACTGCAAAAAAGCTGAAACCCTTTCCTGAGATCTGTCGATGAATAGAGCTTGTCATTATGTCGGGATTTTCGAGGCGGTTGATGACTTTTATGGCGTCGCTCAGTTCGTCCAGGGCAAAGATATGGTTAACCCTTTCGTACAGATTCGCCAGCCCTAAAAGCACGCGCGCCTTCGCGATAGAATTTTCCGATTGCCGGGCAACTTTACCAACCTCGGCAAGAGTCTGGTAAACGGACGCGGCTTCGTTCAGGTCTTTAAGCTGTGCTTCGGCAATATCGAATGAAAGAATGGCCCGGTGCTCCGGCTCGGGCACTTTGAGGGCAAAGCGGTTTGCATCTTCCAACCTTTTCTCCTCGACCGCCAGCTTCGATCTGAGAAACCAGAAATAGCTTGTCGTCGATTTTCTGACGCTTTCGTCCTTGATCTTATCCAGCCACGGCTCGATCTTTGCAAACTGAGGCTCAGTCTTTTTGCTTTCGCCCCAAATAAGAAGCTGGACGATCATAAAGTCCGTAAGCTTGCCTTCCTCGTCCGCTTTTTCCAGTTGCTTGAGCCGCTCGTCGAAGCCGGTCGAAAGCCCTTCATTCCACTTTTCCTTTTCGGTGATGGTTTTCTTCATCTCAGCGTTCAACATCGCGCTTGCGAGTGATCTTGCTTCCGTAAAACGCTGCAGCATGTTAGGGAACCGCTCGATAATTAACGGTTCCAGTTCCTGCAGCGCTGTCACCATATAAAGCGCCTCAGGCTGATAATTTTTTTCGGCGGGCTTAATGAGATTTTCCGGGTCACTGGCGTAAGTTACGATGCGGCGGAGGAATACATCTACGAACCGCTGCTGCTGCGCCGGGTTCGGTTGAAAGTTTTCGGGAAAGGTGGTGCCGTAGTGAAATCGGTCCAGGCCGAAGATTTTGGCGTTCGCAAACGGGTAAGCCGACAAAAACAATAAACGCCTCGGAGTTTCGTTTCGGTAAACGGCGAGTAATTCTGCGTAAAGATCGTCGGCGAAGCTGCGGTCGCCCGCCGCGACTGAGTAAAGTGCAAAATACCAGTGAACGTCGAGCGGCAGCTTCATTATGCGTCGAAAGAGATGCCTGCTTAGATCCGGGTTAACCTTTACGCTCTGTGTGGCGATGTACATTATCGAATCTATCTCCCGCCTTTCATCCAGAGCTTTTCGCTCGGCCGCATTCTTTTCATATTCCTTCAGCACTTGCTCGATAAGCCGCTTCGCCCACTCACCATCTTTGTTAGCGATGGCGCGAATCACTTCGAATCGATGATCCGGCACTTGCGTAATTAAGCCTCCTTTTTCCTGCTTGCTTTCAAATCCTTTTTCGGCGAAATGGTCGGACGCAACTTTGAACGCCTCGGAAAAGTAGGAGCGGGCGTTAGCCTGATCGAGCTTCCAAAGAAAATCGGCGGATCGGGTCAGGATTCGCACGCGTTTATCCGCCTGCGTGACCGACCTGCTGTCGGACACCTGATGATCGACTAGAAATTTCGCGAATTCGGTGTTGCAGCCGCCGACCTCAGGCTTTATTTCGACCTTTGCTTCCTGCCCGGAAACGGCCGTGACGAACGCGGCCGGAACCAATACAGCAAGCACGACACGGCTGAGATTTTTCATAAGAGCCTCCACGCAAGCGGGATAATCCTGGAAACCGATTTTAATTATAAAGCATTATCGGATCATTCTTATCGATTCAGTTTACACGAAGAAACATCCGGGAAGATGCGAAAAATTAATTAACCTGGCTGCGGTGAAGAGGTTGCGAATCTGCGAATCGGGTGACGTGCCGGCAACGCAAAAGAAAAGGCAAGCACAGAATTTGCCGTAAACTATCGAAAAGATTGGTGGAGACGAGGGGGATCGAACCCCTGACCTCATGAATGCCATTCATGCGCTCTCCCAGCTGAGCTACGTCCCCACGGCGCCGGATTTCAGATTTCAAACTTGAAATTTAAAATTGCGAAATCGGCGAACTTCGAATTTAGCGAAAATATACTGGAAGGTCAAGATTATCGCGGCGAGGCTTTTGTGTCTCGACGAAAGGTCAACGAGACGAATAGTTCGAGCTTATCGCCGCGGACGTAGTTTTCGGACATTTTGATCGAATCGGCGCTCACGAATTCCATTGTTAGCTGGATCCGCAGATCCTTTCGATCCTCCGAAAAAACGAAGCGGTCTTTGACCCAATTACCCGTCCACTGCCGCACCGGCCATCGGCCGTTATTGAATTCCCAGTATTCATACAGCTTACGCTCAGGGTTGTACCGAAGGTAGCCTTCACCCGAATAGTCGTCGCCGTCCGTAGCTCGGTAATGCAGTTTGAGAAAGCGATTGCCGTGTATCCATTCGCACCGCATTTCGTCGCGGACTTTTTCCCCGTCGCTTGTGCCTTCGCCAACCCATCGTCCGACAAGTCGATACAACTCTCCAGTACCGGCTTCCTTTGAAACTGCATCAACCTGCGCAGCTGTTTGGAGTACGAGGAGACCGAAGAGAAAAAAACCGCCAAGAAACTTGTGAATAATCATATGGTTCCTCCTGGATCGCGGTGAATTTTTAAGGTGAAACTGAAAACTATCTTCCTCTGAAGACGGGCTTGCGTTTCTCCAGAAATGCCGAGACGCCTTCGGTTTTGTCTTCGGTTGAGAAGCAGATGGAAAAGAGATCGACTTCGCGCCGGAGGCCTTCGTCGAGGTTTGAGCGCGAGGCGAATTTTACGGCTTCTTTGCAAAGCTGCAGGGCGATCGGAGCTTTTTCGGCGATCTTGTTTGCTAGCTCCATTGTTCTTGCTTCAAGCTCTTCGCTCTCGTAAACGTGGTTGACCAGGCCGAAGCGGTGCGCGGTTTCGGCGTCGATCATGTCGCCGGTGAGCATCATTTCCATCGCGCGGCCTTCACCGACGAGGCGCGTAAGCCGCTGCGTGCCACCGCCGCCGGGCATGATGCCCAGATTAATCTCGGGCTGGGAAAATTTGGCGTTAGGCGAGCAGACGCGCAGGTCGCAGGCCATCGCCAACTCGTTTCCGCCGCCGAGACAAAAGCCGTTGACCATCGCGATCACCGGTTTCGGAAACGCGTCGATCACGTTGAACAGCGTGCGTTCCTGAAACGTGCTTCGCTGCGTAACCGGCGTGCGTCCCGCAAATTCGCTGATGTCCGCGCCGGCGATAAAAGATTTGTCGCCCGAGCCGGTGATCACGAGCACACGAACTTCGTCGTCTTTTCGCATTTCATCCAGAGCCGCAACGCCTTCCGCGTGAACTTTACTGTTTAGCGCATTCAGCTTGTCCGGACGGTTGATCGTCAAAACGGCAACCGCACCTCGCTTTTCGACCGTGATCGTTTCGTAATCAGCCATAAAAATGAGCGGATAGCAGATGGTTGATAGCGGTGAGTTTCCTTTCCACTATCCATTATCCACTATCCGCGATCAACTATTCTTCCACGCCTTCGCTCACGTTATCATCCGCGACCCAGGCGACGAAGAGGCGCATCCAACTGTCTTTTTGTTCGATGATCGAAACGCCGACGCGCGTGGTGCCGTAACTTGCTGCCGACAGGCGGACGACCTTTGCCTTTACCTCGACCGGCACGCCGTCGGGCCGATGCGAGCGGACGTAGAGCGTGTCACCCTGAGCGATCTTTTGATTCAGCTGAAAGAGCGCGCCCAATGTCGAAATGTCGTCGGTTTCCGTCGGCTCGCTCCAGGTTGCGCCGTCTTCCGTACGACCCGACACGACTATCGGCAGGCGCAGTGCCATTCGCAGAGCGAACCTTTTTTCCTCAAAGCTTTGCTGTGTGCTGGGCAGCATTGGCAAATTTAATGTTTTCGGTAGCAGCGAGCGCAGAAACATATTAACACGGAGTAGCCTGAAACTTCCATTGAAAAAACATTTTGTTTCGGGCGGGCTGGTTATCCGGGAAGGGGGCGAGTGTATTCCATCTTAAAAAATAAATCACTAAATGGCGGGAAACTACACAAAAATCACAAGATCAGTTTGCCGGAACCAGCCGCATGATACGGTCGTCGTTCGGTGCCGGGCGGCCGCGGCCGTCGCGGTTCGAGGTCGAAAAATAGATAAAGCCGTCCGGCCCCTGGGCGACCTCTCGGATACGGCCGACATTGCCTTCAAGCAAATTTTCCTGCCTAACGACGTTCCGGCCGTTCAAGACAACTCTTATGATGCGCGTGCCGCGAAGACAGCCGAAAAGGAAATTGCCGTTGAAATCGGGAAACTTGTCGCCGTTGTAAAATGCTCCGCTCGCCGGAGCACACGCCGGCGTGTAAAGCAAAAGCGGATCGACCATTCCGGCGCGCGACTGGTCATGATGCACGACCGGCCAGCCGTAATTTTTTCCGGCCTCGACGATATTCACTTCATCACCGCCGCCCGGCCCGTCAAAACCGCTCGGTCCGTGCTCGGTCTGAAACATCAAATTTGAGCCAGGCTGCCAGGCAAGACCCTGCGCATTGCGGTGACCGATCGACCAGATTTCGGGACGAGATCCTTGTTGATTGACGAAAGGATTGTCCGGCGGCACTGTCCCGTCGTCGTTCAGACGAAGCGTTTTGCCTCCGAGGTTGTTCATCTGCTGCGCGATTTGCCGGTCGGTGGCGTCACCGGTCGTGACGTAGAGTTTGCCATCCGGCCCGAAACGAGCGCGGGTGCCGGCGTGATTCGGCGCGGCTGGAATATTTTCGATGACTATTTTCGGTTCGGCGAGTTTGCCGTCGGCAAACTTGTAGCGAACGATCTTAACGCGTTTGCCGTCGCCGCGATATGCGTAGGCGAGGTAAACAAAATCGTTAGCGGCAAAGTTCGGATGGAGCGAGACGTCCATCAATCCGCTCTCGCTCGAAGGCTCGACGTCGGGCACGGTGTAAACCGGTTCGGGCCGCAGCTTACCTTGCTCGAGAATCCGCACGCGTCCCGGACGCTCGGTAAAAAGCATGTCGCCGCTTGGCAGCCACGCAAACGCCCAGGGAACTTCCAGCCCGCTCGCCACCGTCTCGACGCGGAAGCGAGTTTGGCTGTTTCCAGCCGTGAAAGTTTCCGCTTCAGAGATACCGGTCGGGACCGGACTGCCACAGCCGAACACCGACAATGCGATCAGGATAATAAATTGTCCAACGTGATTCATCGTCTGCCTACAACTATACATTAGACGTGCGCCATCGATCATATTATTCAGCATTCGTATTTCCGCACGGCATTTCGAATAGTCTTGCACGCCGTCAAACACCTACCGAAAATGTTTTCGGCAGATCTGTCGCGTCCCAGTTCGGAAAAACGTCCAGTGGTTCCACGGCCCTCGTCTCGTCGAAGTGAATTACGGCGTCGAACTGACCGGACATTGCGGCCGTAAAATAGTGGCTTTGACGCTCAGTTTCGGGCCGGTAAATAACGCCGATCGCGCGTTCGAGCATCGGTTCGCCGAGCGCACTTTTGACGGCGTCACTTTGCAGATCGAGAAAAAAGCAAGAGATCCCGACATTGTGAAACAGGTTCTCATATGAACCGGGCAGGCCGTCATTTACCCGCTTGAGCTCTTCGTGGCCGGGCACTCCAAGCTTGCGAACCAGAAAAATGTCGAGCGGCGAGTTCAGTCGCTTCGCGACCTCGTAAGCCACGGGCACGCCGCCGCGCGGAAGAGCCAGCACAAGAACGTCATCGTGATTCGCATATGCCGTGAGCTTTTCCGCAAGTTTTTTTCCAGCCTCTCTTCGGTCGCGAAAGATCATGTTACCCGTGCCGAGCCGCCTGCGCCTTTTTTATGTTCGAAGAACGGGCCTTTTGCTGTGCGGCCGTGGGCTTTTTTTTCTCAGGCACATTGGGTCGGTCCTTTGCCTTGAAAATATCACCTTTAACATGTTTCGGGGCCGAGCCAAGATCCTTAAACAAGGCTTTCGCGTCCTTGTGATCCGCTACAAGCGTTTCGCCGCGGACGTGCGCAAAATCCTTGCTGACGAGCCACGAGACGGTGGCCCATGAGCCGCTCTCGCGTTTTCCGGCGAGGCGTTCGATGCCGCCGGGCTTACCGACGTCCTGATTGCGAAAAGTCACGAACTGCGACTTTGGCCGGACCTCGATGCGATAAAATTCCCCCTCGCCGGTAGTGCCCGGACGCTTGCGCGCTCGCCCCTGCGGCTGCGCTCTGGCACGCTCTGCGTGTGACATTTCCTTCCACGCCTCTTGGGCTTTCTTTATGTTCTTTTTTGCCGCAGCTATCTGTTTTGCTGTTGCCATTCTTTCGATCTTGCCTCCTTTTCGTGCAGAGCGGAGATTCCGCTGCACCCATTTTCAATGAACGCGGTCTGCGCGCCGCGGATACGCCGGCTGGGCGGCGTCGTGCGGCAGTTGGCCGGTTTCGAGCAGCGATTTCATTCGCATCAGGTCGGCATCCATCTCGGATTTCGGATCGGCGCCGAACGCCATCGCCACCGCGTGCCCGACGGCGCCGGCCGGCGGGTTGTGGCTGATGCGTACCGTGACTTCGGTCGAGCCGTCCGCATTCGGCTCGAAAAGAACGTAGCCGGCGTTCGCGAATAGCGAGCCCTTGACCGATTTCCACTCGATCAATTCCTCGGGCACGACCTTCGTGATCTCGGCGTCCCATTCGACCGGCACGCCGGCGGGGCCGGCCACCTTCCAGTGCGACATTTTGTTGTTTATGTTTCTCACTTCAAGCACGTTCGTCATAAATTGAGGGAAATTCTCGAAGTTTGACCACAGCGTCCACAACACGTCCGGCGGCGCATTTACATTAATTGATTTCTCAACCGTTACGGCATTGCGCCCGCCGCCAGTCCCGATCAACCTCTTAAATTCGGTGTTCGTCGCGCTTCGCGCAAGCAAAGCAAGGCCGGCTGTTCCAAGACCGAGGCCGACCAGATCGCGTTTCATCAAGGCGTATGCCAACCATGAGGCTCCGAGTGTTCCGGCTGCGAGACGCGCTGTCGGCGACCAGTTTTGCTGCATGAATTCCGACCGCATCTCTCGCCGTTTTCCGCCTTGCAGGCTCGAGACTCCTTCAGGAGAATCGAACGCGCGCAGCTGATTATCAATGCTCTCAACGCCCGAAACGCCCCGGACGCATTTCAACACGGCCGGTACTTCATCGGCGAGGATGACGCCTTCGAGCCTTATCTGCCCGTCGTGAGCCGCGACATGAACGGCGTGCGGGTGCGAGCAGACCCGGCCCATTTTCGAACGCACGCGTGCCTCGAGCACCTGGTCGGACGGATCGTCGCTTGAGAACAGATGGATCGCTTCGGCCCAAACTCCGCGCGCGCGGTTCGAAATATCGCGTCCCGTGACGCGCGCCGCTTCGGGAAGCCGACGCCCGAAGCTCGCGAATTGATCCGCAACCAGCGCGCGACGACGCGCGCCGCGACTCGGATCGAGAAAATACATCGCGGCAGCACCGGCACCAAAGCCGATCAGCGCCGTAAAAAGCGGCATCATGCCATCCCCATTTTCCGAATAGCTTTGTCGATTGCGACGGTGTGCAAGGTTCGCTTCCACATCCCAAGTTCGCGCACCCGTTTCTCCGAGCGATTGCTGATTATTCATTTTCTCCGCTCCCATATTAATTCTTCAATTTGGCTCAACCGGCAGTCCTGCTTTCTGCCAGGCGTCGAATCCGCCGAGAAGCGGATGCACGTCATCGAATCCATTTTCTTCGAGAACGAGCGCCACACGGGCGCTCGAATGCTCTTCCGGTCAAGTGCAGTAAACGACCGCGAACCTGTCGCGCGGCACGTCCGCGATGTGCTCGGCTGCCTCGTCGGGCGGAATGCGTATCGCACCGACCGCTTTCACGTCAGACTTGCTCCATGCATCGTCCGACCGCGAATCGATGATGGCCACATCATCGCCGCGATCGAGCCTGGACTTGACGTCTTCAACACTTGTCTTTGTCATACATGCCTCCCGCATTTTTATCGAGCTGCGGCTCGAACGTGATCGACGGCGCCCTTGACGCCTTCCTGGCGGGCACAGTTTGCACAGCAGAAATAGTTTTGTTCCGCCTCGATACCGTGCCCGATCACTTTGCAGCCGCAGTGCGCGCAGATCGGCGCGAGCTTGTGAATCGCGCATTCGAAACAGTCAAAAACATGCTGCTTTCCCGCTGTCGTCACCTCGAACGACAGGTAATAATCATTTCCGCAAACCTCGCATCGCGCCATAACTTTTGCTCCTTCGCTCTGATTTTAATGAGTTTATCGAAAGGAATCGGGCATGAATGTAATGGCGCGAACAGAGTGCCGGCGGAAAGTGCGTTCTGTGATCGTTTAAGATAAAATAAATGCCAGGCAAAAAAGTTTTCGGAGGAGCCTGATGGCTGAGAGGTGTTTCGTAAAACACGACTCCTGGAACCTGATGCGGATAATACCGACGAAGGGAGAAAAACGATGAAAGAACAGTTGTCAGTGGACAGTGTCAGTAGCCCGCACGTAAGTAAGGGCTCATCTAACGGAGAAGTCACAGTTGATGAAGTGAGGCTTCCCGCCTCGAGTAAGATCTATATCGAGATAAACGATCTGCGAATCCCATTCCGCGAGATCGCGCTTTCGCCGTCGAAAGATTTTAGCGGCCGGCTCGAAGAAAATCCGCCCGTCCGCGTTTACGACACCAGCGGCCCGTGGACCGACCCCGACCAAAAACACAACGTCCGCGATGGACTTCCGGCGCATCGTCGCGAATGGGTTGTGGCCCGCGGCGATGTTGAGGAATACCAAGGCAGTGGACAGTGGTCAGTGGACAGTGGACAGTCGGATGATGTGAGTATCCCGCACGTGAGTAACGGCCGAGCGGCACGAAACGGTGATCTCGAGGAATTCCCGGGTCTGACGCGTCCGCCGCTTCGTGCAAAAGCCGGTCAATGCGTCACGCAGATGCACTATGCACGCAAGGGCATCGTTACGCCGGAGATGGAGTTCGTCGCCATTCGCGAAAACCTCGGACGGAAGATCGTTTTTGAAAAACAGCGATCAGCCATCAGCGGTCAGCCACCAGCTTTTTCTGATGACCGTTCGTCGCTCTATCATCAACACGCCGGTCAATCCTTCGGCGCCGCGCTTCCCCAATTCGTCACACCCGAATTCGTCCGCGACGAGGTCGCACGCGGCCGCGCCATTATTCCCGCAAATATCAATCATCCCGAGAGCGAGCCGATGATCATCGGTCGTAACTTTCTTGTAAAGATAAACGCGAACATCGGGAACAGCGCGATTGCTTCGTCGATCGAAGAGGAAGTCGAAAAGATGCGTTGGGCGACGCTGTGGGGCGCGGATACGGTGATGGATCTTTCGACGGGCAAAAACATTCACGCGACACGCGAATGGATCTTGCGCAATTCACCCGTGCCGATCGGCACCGTCCCGATCTATCAGGCACTCGAAAAAGTAAACGGCAAGGCGGAAGATTTGACGTGGGAAATTTACCGCGACACTTTGATCGAACAAGCCGAGCAAGGCGTTGATTATTTTACGATTCACGCGGGCGTTCGTCTGCCCTATATTCCGATGACGGCGAAACGGACGACGGGAATTGTCTCGCGCGGCGGCTCGATTATGGCGAAATGGTGTCTCGCACAT
>Ga0187894_10000513_pt1 | contig 52655 bp, 44 predicted proteins | sample GBC1701081metaG_FD_136650 | JGI IMG/M metagenome (GOLD analysis project Ga0187894, IMG submission 136650) | White microbial mat communities from a lava cave in the Kipuka Kanohina Cave System on the Island of Hawaii, USA - GBC170108-1 metaG ...
CCGACGGCGACGGCCAGTTCGATCCGAAGACGCTGCGCGACGTGTTTCCCGCGCTCGGCGACGCCGACGCGCTCATCGGGTTTCGCGAGCGACGCGCCGATGCGTGGCATCGGCGTGCGTTCACCAGCGCGTGGAACACCCTCGTGCGCGCCGCGATCGGGGTGCGGGTGCGCGACGTCAATTGCGCTTTCAAGCTCGTGCGGCGCGGCCTCCTGGACGATCTCGACGCGCGCGCGACTGGCGGCGCGATCTCGGCCGAGCTGCTGGGGCATCTCGCGGGCCGCGGCGCCCGCATCGTCGAGGTGGCCGTGCCGCACCTTCCGCGCCGTGCGGGACGGGCGTCCGGCGGTAGCCCCCGGGTGGCGCTCCGGGCCTTTGCCGAGCTGGCCGCGCTGTGGTGGAGACGGAGGCGATGACGGCGCGCCCGAAGGCGATCGACTGCTGGCTCAATCCGTCGTTCCGGGCGACCGACTATCGTCCCGACTTCCTGGTGCGGGTCGCCCGCGACTACTTCCATCGCGAGAAGGAGATGTTCGAGGTGACGCCGCTGGAAGAGCTCCTGCGGCAGATGGACAGCTCCGGAGTCGAGCGCGCGATCCTGACCATCGATCCCAACGATCCGGCGCCCTACTTCGAGGTCCGTAAGGCGTTCCCCGACCGGTTCATCCTGTCGGCCATGCTGGATCCCATGGGCGGCATGCAGACGATCCGCGTCCTGGAGCGAGCGGTGACGCAGTTCGACGTCCGCCTGGCGCGGGTGACGCCGTTCCTGGTGAATCGGCCGCCGAACGACAAGGTCTACTACCCGATCTACGCCAAGTGCATCGAGCTGGGCGTGCCGATCTCGATCAACACGGGCATTCCGGGTCCCCCCATGCCGGCGGAGCCTCAGCGGCCCCTCTACCTGGACGAGGTGTGCCTCTTCTATCCCGAGCTGACCCTCGTGATGGCCCACGGTGCCGACCCGTGGTGGGGGGAAGCGATCCGACTCATGCTCAAGTATCCGAACCTCTACATGATGACGTCGGCGTACGCGCCGAAGTACCTGCCGCCCGAGCTGATCCAGTTCATGAATACTCGCGGCCAGGGGAAGGTCCTCTTCGCATCCGATCACCCCGTGCTGTCGTTCGAGCGCTGCTTGACCGAGGCGGCCGAGCTGCCGCTGCGCGAGGGAATCCTCGAGAAGTACCTCCGCACGAACGCCCTGTCGGTCTTCCGCTTCGACTAGAGCTGCCGAGCGCGCCGCACGGCTGAATCGACGAGGCGTTTTGTTCGTCGACGGGGCCGTGACGACGTGCAAGCATGGCAGGCAAGTTGCAACGACCGAGTGCGTGTAGTAGCCCGCGTCGCTCCGCGATGACCGGCCCTGAAAGGACCGCCGCCCCTGCCGACGCGTGGTTGGGGCTCGCCCTGGTACCCGGACTCCTCCCAAGCCAAGCCATTGATCTGGCTGCGCTTCTGTGTGGCCCGGAGAACGTGGTCAAGGCGCCGCAGGCGGTCCTCCGTGGGGCAGGAATCGCCGACGATGTCGCCGCCGCGATCGGCCGGGCCGGCGTCCTCGCAAGCGCCGAGCGGGCTGCCCTCGACCGGATCGGGGGCATCACCATCACCTGGGACGACGACCGTTATCCCGCCCGGCTGCGCCGGATCGCCAACCCTCCGCTGGCCCTGATGGTGCGCGGATCGATCGAAGCAATCGACGATCCGGCGGTCGCCATCGTGGGCGCGAGGAGGGCGGGTGAGTACGGGCGTCGGATCGCCGACGAGCTCGCCCGCGGCCTCGCGCAGGCGGGTATCACCGTCGTGAGCGGACTCGCCGCCGGCGTCGACGCCGCTGCGCATCGCGGGGCGCTCGCCGCCGGAGGCCGGACGATCGCCGTAATGGCGACCGGCATCGACCGGGTCTACCCCGCCTGGAACCGGTGTCTTGCCGACCAGATCGCGGGTCGGGGAGCGCTCGTCACCGAATTCCCATGGGGCACCCCGCCCCTCCATTTTCATTTCCCTCGGAGGAACCGTATCATCAGCGGGGCTTCGGTGGGGACGGTGGTGGTGGAGGCGGCGGAGCGCAGCGGCTCGCTCATCACGGCGCACTACGCGCTCGAGCAGGGACGCGAGGTGTTCGCGGTACCCGGGCCGGTGGGCGTGCCCCAACACGCGGGCTGCCACCGTCTGATTCAGCAGGGCGCCAGGCTCGTGACGTCGGTCGAAGACGTGCTCGCGGAGATCGCGCCGGCGCTGGTCGGCCGGGTGAGGGCGGCTCGCGCCGCGGCCGCCGCGGCGTCGGTCACGGCAGCGGAGCACGAACTGCTCGTCGCGATCGGCGACGGCGCCGCGCACCTCGACGACGTCGTCGCGCGGGCCGGGATGGATGCCGGCGCGGCGCTCGAGGTTCTGCTGGCGCTCGAGCTGCGCGACCTCGTCGAACAGCGCCCGGGCATGCGGTTCGTGCGGAGGCAGGTGGCCTAGTGGCCAAGCACCTCGTCATCGTCGAGTCGCCGGCCAAGGCGAAGACGCTCTCCAAGTATCTCGGGCGCGACTACCAGGTGAAGGCGTCGATCGGCCACGTGATGGACCTGCCGAAGTCGAAGCTCGGGGTCGACATCGAGAACGACTTCGCCGCCGAGTACCACGTGATCCAGGGCAAGGCGTCCGTCCTCGCCGACATCAAGAAGGCGGCCAAGGACAAGGACAACGTCTACCTCGCCTCCGACCCCGATCGCGAGGGCGAGGCCATCGCGTGGCACATCGCGGAGAAGCTCGGCTACCCGAAGAAGAAGAACGTCCGCCGCGTCCTCTTCAACGAGATCACGAAGAAGGCCGTGCAGGCCGCCATCAAGGAGCCGCGCGACCTCGATCGGCACCTCTTCGACGCGCAGCAGGCGCGCCGCGTGCTCGATCGCCTGGTCGGTTACAAGCTCTCGCCGCTGCTCTGGAACAAGGTGCGGCGCGGGCTCTCGGCCGGGCGCGTGCAATCGGTCGCGGTGCGCATCATCTGCGAGCGCGAGCGCGAGATCCTCGCCTTCGTCCCCGAGGAGTACTGGACGGTCGAGGCGCGGGTCGAAGGCCAGCAGCCGCCGCCGTTCACGGCGCGGCTCGCGGAGATCGACGGGCAGAAGCTCGACCACAAGCAGCTCCGCCTCGACGCCAAGGCCCGCGTCGACGAGGTGCTCGCGGGCCTGCCGGGCGCCACGTGGACCGTCACCAGCGTCGAGAAGAAGGAGCGCCGCCGTCATCCGACGCCGCCCTTCATCACCTCCAAGCTCCAGCAGGAGGCGTCGCGGAAGCTCGGCTTCCAGCCGTCGCGGACGATGCGCATCGCGCAGCGGCTGTACGAGGGCGTCGAGCTCGGCGACGAGGGCGCGGTCGGCCTCATCACCTACATGCGCACCGACTCGACCCGCATCGCGGGCGACGCCATTGCGGCGGCACGCGAGTTCATCGGCGGTCGGTTCGGGCTCGAGTACGTCCCCGAGCAGCCGAACGTCTACCGCTCCAAGAAGGAGGCGCAGGATGCGCACGAGGCGATCCGGCCGACCTTGATGGAGTGGTCGCCGGAGCGCGTGGCGCCGTTCGTCGAGCGGGAGGAGCTGCTGCTCTACACCCTCATCTGGAACCGCTTCGTCGCGAGCCAGATGGCATCGGCCATCTACGACGCCACCTCGATCGACCTCGAGGCCGCGCGCTGTCGCTTCCGCGCCACCGGCCAGATCCTCAAGTTCGACGGCTTCATCCGCGTCTACACCGAGGGTCGGGACGACGCCGCGGCGCCGAACGGCGACGACGACGACGCCGAGGGCCAGCTGCCGCCGCTCACCCAGGGCGAGACCGTGACGCTCCTGGAGCTTCTGCCCGAGCAGCACTTCACGCAGCCGCCACCGCGCTTCACGCAAGCGACGCTCATCAAGGAGATGGAGGAGCAGGACATCGGGCGGCCGTCCACGTACGCCAGCATCATGGGAACGATCCTCAACAAGGAGTACGTGATCGAGGACGACCAGCGGCGACTCAAGCCCACCGAGCTCGGGTTTCTCGTGACTGATCTCCTCGTCGGCTCGTTCCCCGACGTGCTCAACGTCGAGTTCACGGCCTCGATGGAGGACGAGCTCGACGCCATCGAGGAAGGCAAGGAGCACTGGTCGCAGGCGATGCGCCGCTTCTGGGAACCCTTCTCCAAGGACCTCGATCGCGCCCAGGTCGAGATGCGTGACGTGAAGCGCGAAGAGCGCCCGACCGATCTCACGTGCGAGAAGTGCGGCAAGGGGATGATCATCAAGTGGGGCCGGCGCGGGGAGTTCCTCGCGTGCAGCGGCTACCCCGAGTGCCGCAACACCATGAACTTCACGCGCGACGAGAACGGGAAGATCGTTCCCGAGGCGCCCGAGGTCGTCGACGAGGCGTGCGAGCTGTGCGGCAAGCCGATGCAGGTCCGCTTCGGCCGCTTCGGCAAGTTCGTCGGCTGCTCGGGCTATCCGGACTGCAAGCACATCCGGCCGTTCCACAAGCCGAAGCCGACCGGAGCCACGTGCCTCGTGTGCGGCCAGGGCGAGATGTACGAGCGCGTCTCGCGGCGCGGGAAGCTCTTCTACTCGTGCAACCGTTATCCCGAGTGCAAGTCCGTCGTGTGGGACAAGCCGGTGCTCGAGCCGTGTCCCAAGTGCGGCGCGAGCTTCGTGACGGAGAAGGCGACCAAGCGGTACGGCACGATCCGCAGGTGCGCCAAGGAAGGCTGCGACTGGGTCTTCCAGGTCGACCTCGCCGACGGCAACGTGCTGCCGCTGCCCGAGCGGCGCGAGGCGGCGTCGCGGCGCCCCGGGCGGACGAGCACGCCGCCTCCCGGCAAGAAGATCGCCGCGAGCGCACGGCCCGCGGCGGCCAAGGTCGACGCGCCGGCCGGAGCAGCGGCCGCCCCCGCGCGCCCGCGCAAGGCGAGCGCACCCGGGCGGAAGCCGGCCGCCGTCAAGAAGAAGAAGGGGACGACGGGCGGCGCGGAGCTCTCGTGACCGATCGGGTGACGATCATCGGCGGCGGGCTCGCCGGCTGCGAGGCGGCCTGGCAGCTCACGCGCGCCGGGATCCCGGTCGACCTCTACGAGATGCGTCCGGTGCGTGCGACGGCGGCGCACGTGACCCAGGATCTGGGCGAGCTGGTCTGCTCGAACTCGTTCCGCAACGCGACCATGGAGACGGCCGTCGGCCTCCTGAAGGAGGAGATGCGGCAGCTCGGCTCGCTCGTCATGGCCGTCGCCGATCGGCACCGGGTGCCGGCCGGCGCGTGTCTGGCGGTCGACCGCGTGCGGTTCGCGGAGGGACTGACCGCGGCGATCGAGCGGGAGCCCCTCATCCGGCTCCTACGAGAAGAGGTCACCGACATCCCGAGCGGGATCACGATCCTCGCCACCGGGCCGTTGACGTCGCCGGCGCTCTCGACCGCGCTGGCGCGCCTGCTCGGATCGCCGCACCTCTACTTCTACGACGCGATCGCGCCGACCGTGACCACCGAGTCGATCGACATGCAGGTCGCCTGGAAGCAGTCGCGCTACGACAAGGGCGGCGAGGACTACGTCAACTGTCCCCTCGGCCGGGACGCGTACTACGCGTTCGTCGACGCGGTGATGGCCGCCGAGAAGGTGCCGGCGCGCGACTTCGAGCGCATGATCTATTTCGAGGGCTGCATGCCGATCGAGGAGATGGCGCGCCGCGGCCGCGACACGCTCGCGTTCGGCCCGATGCGTCCCGTCGGGCTCGTGGATCCGCGCACGGGAACGCGCCCGTTCGCCGCCGTGCAGCTCCGGCAGGACGACGCCGAGGGACGCCTCTACAACCTCGTCGGCTTCCAGACGAAGATGACGTACGCGGAGCAGAGGCGCGTGCTGCGCATGATCCCCGGGCTCGACCGCGCCGAGTTCGTGCGGTTGGGGAGCCTGCACCGCAACACGTACGTGAACGCGCCCGATCTTCTGCTACCCTCGCTCCAGGTGGCCGCGCGCCGCTCGCTCCTGCTCGCCGGCCAGATCGTCGGCGTGGAGGGCTACGTCGAGTCGGCGGCCACCGGGATCCTCGCGGGCCTCAACGTCGTGCGCCTGCTGCGCGGCGAGCCGCTGGCGATCCCGCCACGGACGACGGCGATGGGCTCGATGCTCGCGTACGTGACCGAGCGCGGCAAGAAGAGCTTCCAACCGATGAACGCGAACTACGGCCTGTTCCCGCCGCTACCGCGCGCGCTGCACGGCCGGGAGAAGAAGCTCGCCCTCGCCGAGCGGGGACTGGCCGACCTCGCACGGTGGCGTGACGGGGTCATGGCGCCGGCGAGCGGCGCCGCCTCGGTGGCGTGAGCGGCCCGGGCGACCGCGTCGCCGCTGCGATCGACGTCGGCAGCAACTCCGTCCTGCTCCTCACGATCGGCATCGGCACGGACGGCTCTGCGCGCGCGATCGACGAGGCCGTCGTCACGACCCGGCTGGGCGCCGGACTCCGCGCGGGTGGCACGCTCGATCCGGCGACGGCACGGGCGACCCACGACACCGTCGTCGAGCTGGCCCGCCGGGCGCGCGATCGCGGCGCGCGCGACGTCTGGGCGTTCGCGACCGGGGCGGCACGACGAGCCGCGGACGGCCGGACGTTCGCGGACGACGTCGCCGCCGCGTCGGATGTCCCGGTCGAGATCCTGAGCGGCGCGCGCGAAGCGCAGCTCGCCTTTGCGGCGGTGGGCCACGGCCTCGGTCTGGGTGCGGCGCCGGTCGTCGCGATCGACGTCGGCGGCGCCACCACCGAGCTCGCGGTCGGCCGCGGCGAGACGATCGACGCATCGGTGAGCTTGCCGCTCGGCGCGCTCGCTCTCACCGGCGCGTGCGGCGACGACCGGGCGCGCATGCGCCACGCCATCGACGTGGCGCTGGCGACGACCGACCTGCCCATGCGTGCCCAGGCGACGGGTGCGCTCGCCGCCGCTTGCGGCGGGACCGCGACCTCGCTTGCGGCGCTCGCGTTGGGGCTCGCGCGCTACGATCCTCGCGCCGTGCACGGCGCGGAGCTGGCGACAGTCGCGCTCGAAGCGATCGCTGCTCGCATCCCCGCGGAGGGCGGATTGCTCGATGCGGGGCGCGTCGCGATTCTTCCGGCGGGAGCGTGTATCCTCGGCGGCGTGGCGCGAGCCCTCGGGACGGCCCGGCTGCGCGTGAGCGATCACGGCGTGCGGCATGCCTACCTCCGCGAGCGACTCGCCGCGTCCGGGGTGCACGTGACGATGAGGGCGCTGTGGGGCTGACGGCCGCGCAGGTGGGCGCGGCCGGCGTCCCGAACCCGGAGCGCGTGCTGCAGGCGATGGGCCCCGTCGCCGGGTGGCTCCAGGCGGCGGGTGACGACGCCGCGCTCGCGGGTCTGCGCGCCGCGGCCGATCCGGCGGGCGCCCTGCACGCGCTCGAGCGCCTCCTCGACGCCGCGTCCGCGTCCGTCGAACGTCCCGACCTCCTGCTGCGGGTGCTCGGCGGCAGCCCGGCGCTCGCATCGACGCTCGCGGCGGAAGGAGCGCAGTGGCCGGCGCTCTTTCGACGCGTCGTGGGCGAGCCGCGGCGCGACGTCGCGACGCACGTACGAGCGCTCGCCGAGCTCGGCGCGCATGGGCCGGTCGCGCGCGCGACGCTCCACGCGCTGCTGCGCGCGTACCGTCGCCGCGAGCTGGTGCGGATCGGCGGCCGCGACCTCGCCGCGCTCGCCACCGTCGACGACACCGTGGGGGAGCTGTCCGCTCTCGCCGAGGGCTTGATCGACGTCGCGACGGCGTGCACCCGCGCGCGCGTCGCCGCGGAGTGGGGCGGCGATCCGCCGGTCGCCTTCGGTGTGCTCGGGATGGGGAAGCTCGGGGGCGGGGAGCTCAACTACAGCTCCGACATCGATCTCGTCTACGTGTACGCCGACGACGGCGAGCACCCCTCCGGCCGGACGTTGCGCGAGTTCTTCGTCCGCATCGCCGAGGAGGTGACGAAGGCGCTCGCCGAGGTGACGGCGGACGGGCTGTGCTTCCGGGTGGACCTCCGCCTGCGACCCGGTGGAGGCGAGGGGCCGCTGGCCGCGTCGGTTGCCGCGACAGTGTCGTACTACGAGGCATGGGGCCAGACGTGGGAGCGCGCGGTGTGGCTGAAGGCGCGGCCGGTCGGCGGCGAGCGTGCGCTCGGCGACCGACTGCTCGGCGAGCTGGCGCCGTTCGTCTTCCGTCGCTACCTCGACTTCTCGACCCTCGAAGACCTGAACGCGATGAAGCGGCGAGTCGATCAGTCGCTGCGCCGCCCCGGGCAGTACGAGCGCGACGTGAAGCTCGGCCGCGGTGGCATCCGGGAGGTGGAGTTCTGGGTGCAGGCGCAGCAGCTGGTGCACGGCGGGAAGGATGCGCGGCTCCAAGCACGCGGGACCGTCGCGACGCTCGGGGAGCTGACGCGCGGCGGATACGCCGACGCGTCGCTCGCCGAGCGGCTCGCGGCATCGTACCGCTTCCTGCGCGACGTCGAGCACAAGATCCAGATCGCGCGCGAGCGCCAGACACAGCGCATTCCGGACGATCCGGAGGAGTATGGGGTGCTCCTGCGCCGGCTCGGGCTCCTCGAAGCCGACGCCGACGCGCGCTTCCGCGCCGCCCATGCGCACCACACCGAGGTCGTGCACGGGGCGTTCGAGGCACTCTTTCACGGCGCCGAGGAGGAGCGCCGGCGCGAGGAGCGGCCCGAGGTGGCCGCGATCTTCGACGAGCTCGACGACGAGGCGGCGACCCGAGCGCGGCTCGCCGCGCTCGGGTTCACGGACGCGACCACCGCGTCCGCCGACCTGAAGCTCCTGCGCGACGGTCCGAGCCATGCGCCGGCGTCGCCGCGGCGCCAGCGGGCGATGGCGGCGCTCGCGCCGGCGCTGCTGAGCGAGATCGCGCGGACCGCCGATCCCGCTCGCGCCCTCAGCCACCTCGCGAGCTTCATCGGCTCGATCGGCGCGCGGACGAGCTTTCTGCACCTCCTGCTCGAGAACACGGGCGTGATGCGGCTCCTCGTGCGGCTGTTCGGCACGAGCGAATTCCTCTCCCGCTACTTCCTGCGCCATCCCGAGCTGCTCGACAGCCTCGTGAGGGCCGACCTGATTCGCCTCGACGTGACGCGCACCGAGCTCGACGCAGAGCTCGCCGCGCGGCTCGCCGCGGCCCGCGACCTCGAGCGGCAGCTCGACACCATCCGTCGCTTCCGCCACGAGGAGTTCCTGCGCATCGGCGTCCACGACATCGAGGGCGAGCTGCCCGGTGAAGTCGTGCGCCGCCAACTCACGATGCTCGCCGAGGCCTGCCTCGCCGCCGCCGCGGACATCGCGCAGGGGGCCGTCCGCGACCGGCTCGCACTCCCGGCAACGCCGCCGGCCGACGGCCTCGTCATCGTCGGCATGGGGACGCTCGGAGGCGGCGAGCTCAACTACCACTCCGACCTCGACATCGTGTTCCTGTACGACGCCGGACCCGACGCGTGGTGGGCCGAGCGCGGGCGCGCGCCACACGAGTACTTCAGCCGCGTCGCGCAGCGCACCATCAGCGCGCTGCAGACGCCGACGCAGGAGGGCCTCGCCTACAAGATCGACACCCGCCTGCGGCCGTCTGGCAATCAAGGGACACTCGTGTCGTCGCTCGCCGCCTTCGAGAGCTACCACGCGACCAGTGCCGCGCTGTGGGAGCGCCAGGCGCTCGCGAAGGCGCGCCCGCTCACGGGACCCCACGCCCTCCAGGACCGGGTGACCGCGGTGATCGACCGCTTCGTCTATGGACGCGGGCTCACGCCCGAGGAAGTGCAGGAGATGGCGGCGATGCGCGCGCGCATCGCCGATGAGCGCGGAACGCAGGCCCGCGACGCGGTCAACATCAAGACCGACTGGGGTGGGCTCGTCGACGTCGAGTTCGCCGTACAGATGCTGCAGCTCCGCCACGGTCACGCCGAGCCCCGGCTGCGCGAGCGCTCGACGCAGCAGGCACTCGACGCGCTGATCGAGACGCGGATCCTCGCGCGCGAGGACGGTGAGCGCCTGCGCGCGGGCTACGGGTTCCTGCGCGATCTCGAGGGGCGGCTCCGCATCGAACGCGATCAGGCCGTCGAGGCGTTCGACGCCGACGCCGAGGCCGTGCTCGCGCTCGCGCGACGGCTCGGCTACGCCGGCGACGACGCGACGGTGATCGCGTCGTTCCGCGCCGATCTCGCACGCCATCGCGCGGCGATCCGCGAGATCTCCGCGCGCATCTTCGAGAGCGCATCGCGGTTGCCAGCCCCGACGGCTTCGGGCTAGCGTCGGCGCTTCCATGGAGAAAACCGACCGCATCTGGATGGACGGCAGCCTCGTCGCGTGGGACGACGCGAACGTCCACGTGCTCACGCACACGCTGCACTACGGCCTCGGTGTCTTCGAGGGCATCCGCTGCTACGAGGGACACGACGGCCGCTCGGCGATCTTCCGGTTGACCGAGCATGTCGCGCGCCTGTTCGGATCGGCGCACGTCCTCGACATGCCGATCCCGTTCACGCCCGCCGAGATCGCGACCGCCTGCATCGACACGGTGCGCGCGAACCGCATGAAGGCCTGCTACATCCGTCCACTCGCCTTCATGGGCGACGGTGAGATGGGTCTGGCCGCCCGGCCGAAGACCCGCGTCGCGATCGCCGTGTGGCCGTGGGGCGCCTATCTCGGCGAGGACGGGCTCACGAAGGGCGTGCGCCTCAAGACCAGCTCCTTCGCGCGCTTCCATCCCAACACGATGCTGACCAAGGCGAAGGCGGTCGGCCACTACGTCAACTCGATCCTCGCCGCGCGCGAGGCGCGCGGCCTCGGATACGACGAGTCGCTCATGCTCGACGTCGACGGCTACGTCTCGGAGGCGAGCGGCGAGAACATCTTCATCGTCTCGAAGGGCGTCGTGCGGACGACGTCCCTCCCGACCGTGCTCGCCGGCATCACACGCGACTCCGTCCTGACGCTGCTCGCCGACCTCGGTATCCCCGTGCGCGAGGAGCGGTTCACGCGCGACGAGATCTACCTCGCCGATGAGGCATTCTTCACCGGTACGGCCGTCGAGGTGACGCCGATCCGGGAGCTCGACGAGCGGCGGATCGGCAACGGCACGCCCGGTCCGATCACGCGCCGCCTGCAGGAGTTGTTCTTCCGCGTGGTCCAGGGCCGCGAGGATCGTTACCGCAGCTGGCTCGCCCCGGTCTGAGGCACGCCCCGTGCGGAGTGCGTTCCGGCGCCCGCGCGCGTCGCCGCGAACGTCGGCGAGGCTTGCGATCCCGGGGGGCCTCAGGTAGCTACGACCGCCGAAACCGGCGCGGGCGCCGGGAACCCCGAGGAGGTCCGATGCGAGTGTACGTCTGGTCCGCGTGTGTGCTGGCGCTCCCACTCGTGATGGGCGGGTGTGGCGGCTCCGAGACGCCACCCGCGGGCACGCCGACGAAGCCGACGACGGCGGCACCAGCGACGCCTCCGACCACCGCCAAGCCCGGCGCGACGGCCGAGGACGAAGAGTACGAGCTCGACGTGATCGCCGAGGCCGAGCCCGACGAGGGTGCGCCGCCGTTGAAGGTGCAGTTCACCGGCTCGGTCGAGGAAGAAGAAGGCGGGCCGTGGAAGTTCGAGTGGGACTTCGGTGACGGCCAGAAGAGCACCGAGCAGAACCCGTCGCACACCTACGAGAAGGTGGGCGAGTACACCGCGACGCTGTCCGTGACCGACCAGAAGAGCAACAAGGGCACGGACGAGATCGACATCTTCGTCGAGACCGACGACGACGAGTAGAGACGTCGATCCAAGACTACGTCTTGGATCGAGGGCGGACGCGAGCATGTGGCGTGCGGGCTACGCGCGACCGGCATGCCGCGGCCAGCGAAGCTGGCGCGGCAGCGCAGGTACGCACGTCCCGGACACGCCGCTGCGATCGATGCCAGGAGCGGGTTCACTGCGCGCGACCTGAGCGCGGCAACACTCCAACGTCTGCTCGCAGCGCGGACGGCATCGCCTGTGCGCCGATCACCGAGGCCGCGTCGCCATGGAACGCGACGTGGACGCGTGGCGGAGTGCGTCGCGCGTGCCTGCCTTGCCGCGCCAGCTTCGCTGGCCGCGGCATGCCGGTCGCGCGTAGCCCGCACGCCCCACTCTCAGGTTCTCCCCGACCCAAGACGTCGTCTTGGGTCGGAACGCTCTAGTCGCAGCGATCCTCGACCTGCTGCTCGGCCCATTCGAGGTCGGTGAGCGCCGGCGCGAGGGCCGCAGCCGCGTCGCGGCAGTGGTAGGTCTCCTGGTCGAGACAGCGTGCGAGCGTCGCCGACGCTTCGCGTACCCTGGCAGCGGCGTCGCGCCACCGTGCGTGCGCGCGCTCGCAGAGCTGCTCGGCGATGCGCTCGGTGAGGAGCGGCTTCGCGGCGGGCTGTTCGGGTGGCGTCGTCGGCGTCGGCGGCACGGTCGCCGGCGGCGCTAGCGTCGGCGCTGGTGCGACCGCGGGTGCAGGAGGTGTCGCCGCGGCGGGCGGCGGAGGCGGCACGGCGGCGGGTGCTGCCGCCGGTGCGGGCGCCGGAGCCGCGGCAGGGGCGGGCGCGGGTGGAGGCGTCGGCGGCGGCGGCGCCGCGGGCGCCACCTCGGGCGGCGTCACGACGGCCGGCGCTGCGGGAGCTGCTTCGGGCGCGCGTGCAGGCGAGGGCAGCGTCGTGCTGGTCGGGGGTGGGGCGGTCGCGGCGGGGCCCGCGACGTCGACGACCTGGATCTGGCTCGCGCTCTCGACGATCATCTCCGGGCGGCCGTGGAAGCGCTGGATGATGCCGCTCGCCTGGACGCGCTTGTCGACGTAGAGCCGCTCGGGATGCCGTGGGACGTCGGAGAAGAGGCCGATCACGAGCACGACACGGAAGCCCTTCTCCTCCGGCGGCGCGAGCTCGAGCACGAGGTTGTCGCCTTCCGTGTGGGCTTGGGTGACGACGCCTTCGACCGTCTGGGCCTGGCCCACGTGGTCGCCCGCCTCGGACGCCGGGATCACGTCGGCGCTCGTCGCCCGTGCCAGGAGGAGGGCGGCGGCGAGGACGGCGATCAGGCGACGCGACGCGGGCATGAGCGGAGACCTTTGCCTCCGATGCCGGCGCGGGCGCAAGCGCCGGGGGTCAGCGCGGCTCGCGGGCGCGCGCTTCGCTCACGGTGAGCGGACGGCCGCCGAAGCTGGTGCCGTTGAGCGTCTCGACGGCGGCTGCGGCCTGGGCGTCGCTCTCCATCTCGACGAACGCGAAGCCACGGGGACGACCGGTCTCGCGGTCCATGACGATCTTGACCTCCGCGACCTGCCGCCCATCCTGCTCGAACAGGGTGCGCAGTTGGGCTTCGGACGTCTGGAAGGGGATGTTCCCGACGTAGAGTCGCTTACCCATGCTCGCTCCTCGCAATGATCCGGACCACGAGCCGCCGCCAACCCCACGACCATTCCGGTGACGTTGGCGTCCCCTAGCATGGGAGTCGCACCGCGGTCTAGGCCAGTTGTTATCACGTCGGGCTGGGCCTCATGACGCGTCCCGCCGCCGCTCCGCACGCGTGCGCGGCGCGGAGCGCCGGCGGAGCCAGATGACGGCGAGCGCGGCGGCCGCCGCAGCCGCGGCGAGCATCGCGGCGAGACCGAGCGCGCCGATCGCCGACCTGCCCTGACCCGGCGCGTCGACCACGGCGACGCTGGCGCTCGCGACGGCCGTCGCGGGCGATCGTCACCCACGCGTAGATCGGGACCGTCCCGCCCGGCGGCGCATCCGGGTTGTCGAGCGCGACGCGCCCCCGGCCGGTCGCCGTGAGCACGCACAGCGCCGCGCCGATAAGCCCCCGCACCATGGCGCGCCCCCGCCCCATGGCGCGCACAGACCAACGGCATGGCGCGCGCCGAACGCGCGTGAGCGGTTTGACCGCCGACCACCCCGTCCCTAGCCTCGCGGCGTGCTGCGGCTCCTGGTCCTCGCGCTCGGGCTCGGCGCCGCGGCCTCCGCCGCCGATCCGCCGGGCACGCCGGCGTCGCATCGCGCGATGGCGCGGTGTGAAGCCGCGAACGATCTTCCCGCTCGTGAGCGCGGCCCCGTGCTTCAGGACGGCCTCGCGCAGGCCGACGCCGCGATCGCGGCCAGCGACGGCGACGCGCTCGCGCACTTCGCGGTGTTCTGCGCCCTGGGCGGCCTGTTGCGGGAGCAGGGGCTCAGCCTCGCCGCCCCGAGCCGGCTGCGGCGCCTGCGCGTCGAGGTCGACCGGACGCTCGAGCTCGCACCCGATTTCGCGGACGCGCTCACGGGCAAAGGCTCGCTGCTCCTCGGGCTGCCGCGCCTCCTCGGCGGCGACGCCGCCGAGGGCGAGCGGTTGCTGCGGCGCGCGCTGGAGATCGAGCCGGACTATCTGCGGCCGCGTCTCACCCTCGTGCGAGCGCTGCGTGCGCGCCATGCCGACGACGAGGCGCGCGCCGAAGCGAGGCGCGCGCTCGCGATCGCCGAGCGCAAGGGGAGCGCGACCGACGCAGCCGCCGCGCGCGCGGAGCTGCGCGCGCTCGGCGCCGTCCCTTGAGCGTGCGAATCCGCCGGGCTAAGAGTAACGAACCCGGAAGGAGGGATCATCACCGTGGAAGAGATTCGCTTCGACGACCTCGAGCGCTTGAAGTCCAAGATCAGCGACCAGTTCGAGGGCTGGAGTGAGCCCATCGAGGTCACCCAGGACATGATCAACAAGTTCGCCGATCTCACCGGCGATCATCAGTGGATTCACGTCGACGTCGAGCGCTCGAAGCGCGAGAGCCCGTTCAAAGGACCGATCGCCCACGGTTTCCTCACCCTCTCGCTCCTGCCCGCGATGAAGCGCGAGCCGGCGTGGCGCATCACGGGGTACGGCAACGCCACGAACTACGGCGCCAACAAGCTGCGGTTCGTGTCGCCGGTCCCGGCCGGCGCCAAGATCCACTCGCGTGGGCGGCTGGTCGGCATCGAGCCTCATCCGAAGGGCACGCAGGTGACGCAGGAGATCAACGTCCACGTGGTGGGCAACGACCGTCCGGCGCTCATCTACGAGATGGTGGTCCTCTACCACCCCGCCGTGAAGCGCTGACGCGAGGCTGAGTGGTCCTTCCCATCGGTGACGCACCGAACCCCCGTGGGGTTCCGGTCGTCACCTACGCGATCATCGCGATCAACGTCGCGATCTACGCGTTCCTCACGCTGCCGCTCTCGGACCAGCGGCCGCTGCCGGGCGATCCGGCGCTCGCCGAATACCTGCGCGTCATGGGCCGCGTGCTCGGCCGCCAGGTTCCGATGGCGACGTTCGCGCAGCAGGTCTCCGCGTACGACCTCTACGTGTTCGCGCATGCCTTCCGGCCCGCGGCGCCCACCGCGAGCGGCTTCGTGCTGTCGATGTTCTTGCACGGCGGCTTCCTGCACCTGTTCGGGAACATGCTCTTCCTGTGGATCTACGGCGACAACGTCGAGCGACGCATGGGGCCGCTGCGCTACGCGCTCGCGTATCTCGGCACCGGGTCGGCGGCGACGCTGTTCCATTGGGCCGGCGCGCCGGCCTCGCAGGTGCCGGTCGTGGGCGCATCGGGCGCGATCTCCGGGGTGCTGGGACTCTACTTCGTGTGGTTCCCGCGCAACGTCGTCCGCATGCTTTGGCTGCTCCCCCCGTTTCTCGGCAACGTCTTCGAAGTCCCGGCCCGCGTCGTGCTCGGGTTCTACCTCGTCTTCGACAACCTGCTGCCGTATCTCTTCGCAGGCGACGACGTCGGCGTCGCACACGGCGCGCACATCGGCGGGTTCATCGCCGGCGTGGCGATCGCATGGGTCGCCGATCGCTACGGCATCGTGCACCGACCGTCCGAGTATGCCGACGCCGTGCCGGAGTCGCCGGAGGCGGTCGGCGCGCTCGTCGACGAGAGCCGCTTCGCGGACGCCGCCGCGGCCTACTTCCGCCAGTCCGCCGGCGCGACGCGCGGGAGGCTCTCGCCGGACCGGGGGTTCGAGCTCGCGCGCTGGCTGCGCGCCAACGGCCACCTGGATGCGGTGCTCGTGCTCCTGCGACGCATGGTGCGCGACCTCCCACCGGGCCGCGATCGCGCCGCCGCGCACCTGGAGCTCGGCAGCATCCTGCTCGACGATGCCGGGCAACCGACGCCGGCGTACCAGCACTTTCTCGCGGTGCTCGACGAAGACGCCGACCCCGCGACGCAGGCCCGCGCCCGCGTGGCACTGCAGCAGATCGCAGGCCTGCAGAAGCGCCGCCGACGCGGGGCCGAACCGCTCGGCTGAGCGCTCAGCGCTTCGCTGCCGCCTGGCCTTTGGTGATGAGCGGCAGGACCGAGAAGCGGCTCAGCAGCTCCTTGGCCGGAAGGGTGGCTCCGGCGATCTCGGGATGTGCAACTACCTTGGCGAACGCCGCGCTCCCGTCGGTCGCCTTCGGGACCAGCACGGTCGTCGGCGCAGGGGGTACGAGCCCCAAGCGGCCGACGATGACGAAGCCGTCCTTGGGCGGCAGGTCGAGATCGACGATCGCCACCTCGGGACGCACCATGGCGAGCAGGTCGCTCGCCTGCTTGTGGTCCCACGCCATCGACACCGACACGCCGAGGCGCGCCAGCGCCTGGCGCAGGCTGATGAGGGCGTCGACGTCGGCGCCGGCGGTGACGACGCGCGTGCCGCGCGCGAACGTCCCCGGCAGGAGGGCGATCAGAGCGTCGGGGTCGAGCGGGCGCAAGGCCACCTCGAAGCGGCCGAGCGCCAGGCCACGGCCCGATCCAGGCGCCGCGAGGCAGGCGAAGCACGGGGTCGTGATGCCGGCAGCGCGCAGGGTGCTCAGGGCATCGAGCGCCTTCGGTGCCGTCAGGTTCAGGATGATGCGCTCGGGGTTCCTGGCGGTGATGGCTGCCACGACGTCGTCGTCGGGCGGAACCGTCGCCACGGTCACCTTCTGCGGCGCGGCGTTCGCCCATGCGGAATCGACGTCGATCACGACGAGGCCCTCGGGCGGCGCGCTCGGCGCGGGAGCCACCTCGGCGGCGGGCGCTGGCGTGCTCACCTCCTCGATGTCGAGGCCGACCTCGGTCACCTCGAGCGCCGCGCCCTCGTCGCCGTCGTCCGACCCATCGAGCTCGACGACCTCGAAGGCGCTCGAGCCGCCGGCGCTCGGAGCCAGGGTCGCGTCGGGCGCACCAGCGGATGCGCCGGCGTCGCCGGGAACGAGCGACTCGATGTCGGACAGGCGATCGCGGAGGTGCGAGCCCTCGTCGCGCGCGCGGGCGACCTCCGCCTCGAGCTCGGCGATGCGCTGCCCGAGCGACGCCTCGCGCTCACGGCCCGTCGTGAGCTCGGCTTCGAAGCGCTCTCGGTCGACCGCCGCGGTGCTCGCCTGATCGGTCTGCGCGGCGAGCGTCGCGCGCGCGGTCGCGAGCTCGGCCTGCGCCGCCTCGGCCCGTCGCTGCCAATCGGCCTTCTCGTCGACCGTCGCCGCGGTACGGGCCTCGGTTTCGGCCAGCGCGGAGGCCAGGTGCTCCTCGGCCTCCGCCTTCGCTGCGGCGATCCGCCGCTCGACGTCGGCGACCGCCGCACGATTGCCCGCTTCGATGTCGGCGATCCGTGCTCGCAGCGCCTCGTTCGCCGCGTCCACCTCCGCAAGGCGGCTCTCGAGTCCGTTCACGGCGGCGGCGCGGTCCGAGTCGACGGTCGCGGTGTGGGCGGCGTGGGCATCGGTCACGCGCTGCAGGTCGGCGCGCAGCGACACTTCGGTCGCCTGCGCGCTTTCGAGCGTCCGCTCGAGCGCCTCGATCCGTTCGGCGTGCGCCTGCGCCTGCGTCGCGTGCTCGCCCAGGGCGACCTGCAGGCGTTCGGCCTCCGCCTTGGCTGCGGCTGCGGATGCCTCCAGCGTCTGCGTGCGCTCGGCGAGCGTCTGCGCCTCGGCGGTGCGTTCGGCGAGAGCGGCTTCGAGACGGGCGACCTCCGCCTGCGCTGCGGCGTTGGGTGCCGCCGCCTCGCGGCTCTGCTCCTCGAGGGCCGCCGCCCGGGCGCGCTCGCGGTTCGCGACCTCCTCGGCCTCGGCGACGCGGGCCCGCAAGCGCTCGAGCTCCGCGCGCGTGCGATCGACGGCGGCCTGGATCGACGAGCTCGGTCCGGCCGTAGAGCTCGGCGCCGTCGGCGCGGCGCTCGGTGCCGCCCCGACCGTGGCCATCTTGACGTCGCCGCTGGTGGGCCCGGCCACCGCGACGTCGCCGGCCCGCGCGGCGCTGCCGGCGGCCGAGAGGCGCGGGCGCGTGGGAGCGTCGTGCGCGGTGAGCGACACGCGCTTGCGCATCGCGACGATCGCGGCGACGAGCTCCTTCGCCGGTTGCTCGAGCTGCCGGATCTGGCGTTCGCCGAACGGCGTGCGCGCGACCAGGATGAGGCTTCCGACCGGCGTGCCGCCGTCGAGGAGCGGAATACAGGCGACGGCGCGGACCGCCGCGACGTCGTCGACGAGCGGAGGGACGTAGCGGTTTTTCGCGGCGCTCTCGATCAAATAGGCTCGCCGGTTGAGCAGGCTGTGGAGCGGCATGTCCCAGGTGGTCGCCGCGCCGCGCCGCACGTTGCGGAGCCGGCGACAGCCTTCGTCGGAGAGCCCGATCTCGACCGCGAGGCGCAGGAGGTCCTGGTGCTGGTCGAATAGACAGACGGCGCCGGCCGAGGTCTGGGTGGCGTCCAGAATGACGCGCAGCTTGGCCTCGACGACCTCTTCCGGCGCCTGCTGCATCCCGCCGGCCGCGGTCGGATCGTCGACCGGGGCCTCGGGCGAGGCGGTCGCGTTCGAGGCGGATGCCATCCAAAGACTTTGCAACGCCTGTGCCGTGATCGTGCGCAGAGACCGAAGGACCGCGCACGCCGGGAGCCATCAAAATTTGGACGCTCGCAGCATGTCGCCGTCGCATCCGTGCCGCGCGAGCTGCGTGTCATGTCGTTGACTCGGAGGCTGGTGCCACGTACCCCCGTCTGCCATGCGACGACTTGCCCTCGTGCTCGCGGTACTCGCGGGCGCCTCTCGGGCGATGGCCGGCGCGCCCGACGGTGCCCGCCTCTACGCCGAGCGGTGCAGCGGCTGTCACGGCGACGATGGACGGGGCGACGGTCCAGCGGCAGCGGCGATCATTCCCCCACCGAAGAACTTTCGCGACGCCGCGTTCTGGAAAGGGCGGACCGTCGAGCAGCTGCGGACGATCGTGACGAAGGGCAAGCCGAGCACCATGATGGCGCCGTTCGAAGGCGTGCTGACCAGCGCCGAGATCGACGCGGTGGTCGAGTACGTGCGCCACTTCGACCCGTCCGCCGCCGCGCCGAAATAGCGGCAACGGGATTCGCCACGCGCCGGGCGCGTGGTATAGGGCGCCGTCCCCACCCGGCGAGCGACCCATGCGAACACGACGGGCCCACGGCCTCCTTCTGTGTGCGACGCTGCTCGCGTGCGGGCTCGCGGAGCCCGCGGCCGCCCAGCCCGAGAGCGTCGGGCGCTCGCTCACGCTGCCGGAGGAGCCGGGCCCGCATTGGTTCTGGCTGAGCGACGTCGCGCTTCACCGCACGGCCGTCTTCGACGCCGATCGGGGCCAGCTCCTCGGCACGATCAGCTCGGGCACCGCGGGCGTCGACTTCGTGATCGCGCCGGTCTTCTCGCGCGACCATCGCGAGGTCTACATCCCCGAAACGTACTTCTCGCGCGGCGTGCGGGGCGAGCGGACGGACGTGGTCACCGTGTACGATGGGCACACGCTCGGGCCCGTCGCCGAGATCCCGCTGCCCCCCAAGCGCGCCGAGTACTTCCCGGGCAACGCGGCGAACACGCTCTCGGACGACGGCCGATTCCTCGCGGTCTTCAACCTGACGCCGATGAGCTCGCTCTCGATCGTCGACGTACGCGACCGACGCTTCGTCACCGAGATATCGACGCCGGGCTGCAGCCTCGTCTACGCGGCCGGGCCGCGGCGCTTCTTCATGCTGTGCGCGAACGGACAGGCGCTCGTCGTCAGCCTCGACGAGACGGGACAGCCGAAGGCCGAGCGGACCGCGAGCTTCTTCGATCCACAGAAGGACCCGCTCACCGAGAAGGCCGTTCGCCGAGGCGACGAGTGGCTCTTCGTCTCGTTCGAGGGGCAGATCCAGCCGGTCGGGGTCGCGGGACCGCAGCTCACGTTCGGCGAGCGCTGGTCGCTCGTCGGCGACGCCGATCGCCGCGACAACTGGCGCGTCGGTGGTGCGCAGCATCTCGCCGTCCACGGACCCACGGGTCGGCTCTACGCCCTCATGCATCAAGGAGGTCCGGACACGCACAAGACGGCGGGGCAGGAGATCTGGGTGTACGACGTCGCCGGACGGCGGCGGCTGCAGCGGATCCCCGTGCTGAATCCGATCGTCAGCTTCATCGCGCAGCAGGGCGGCCTCGCCCCCGGCGGGATCGCGCGCTGGCTCCTCCTGAAGGCGCTGCCGAATCCGGGCGTGGACGGCATTCTCGTCACGCAGGACGAGCATCCGGTCCTGCTCGCAGCCGGCACGATCCCACCGACGGTGACCGTGCACGACGCGATGTCGGGCGCGGTCGTGAACGAGATCTCCGAGGTCGGGCTCGCCTTGAGCCTCCTCTACACGCCGTGAGCCGCGCGATGGACCCTGTCATCGACCTGACCGTGCGCAGCTCCCTCGCGCTCCTCTTCGCGCTCGCGGCGGCGCACAAGCTGCGCGACCTCGCGGACTTTCGCGCGACCTTCGGCGACTACCGCATCGTGCCCGAGGCTCTGGCGCCGCTCGGGGCGGCGCTCGTCGTCGCGAGCGAGATCGGTGCGGCGTGCCTGCTGCTCGTGCCCGGCCGGCAGCCGGTCGGACTGCTCGTGGCCGTCGTGCTCCTCGGCGCCTACGCCGCCGCGATCATCGTGAACCTCGCCCGCGGGCGGCGCCACATCGACTGCGGCTGCGGGGGTCCAGCCGGGCGCCAGCCGATCAGCGGCTGGCTGGTCGCGCGCAATCTCGTCGTCGCTCTCGCGGCGCTCGCCTGCCTCGGGTCCGTCTCGACGCGCCCGCTCGTGTGGGTCGACGGTCTCACCATCGGCGCCGGCGTCGCCGCCTTCGCGGCTCTCTATGGCGCGGCCGACCGTCTGATCGCGAACCTGCCCGCAGTCGCCCGTGCGCGAGGTGTCGCATGACCCAGGCGCTCCTCGTCTCGACCGTCATCCTCTGGGTGATCGTCGTCGCACTTGCGTGCGTCGTCGTGGCGCTCGTTCGGCAGATCGGCGTGCTCTACGAGCGCGTGGCGCCCGCGGGTGCGCTCATGGTGGCGCGCGGGCCGTCGATCGGCGAGGCGGCGCCGGTCCTGCACGTGGAGGATCTCTCCGGGGCGACGCGGGAGATCGGGGGCGTGCGACGGAACGGGCGCGCGACGCTGCTCTTCTTCCTCGCTCCCACGTGTCCGGTGTGCAAGACGCTGCTCCCGGCCTTGCGCTCGGCGGCGCGCGCCGAAGCCGGGTGGCTCGACGTCGTCTTCGCGAGTGACGGACCGCGCGCCGAGCACGAAGCGTTCGTCCGCAGCGAGCGTCTCGACGGCTTCCCCTACGTGTTGTCGGCGCCGCTCGGCATGACGTACCAGGTGGGCAAGCTGCCGTACGCCGTGCTCGTCGACGGCGCCGGCATCGTGCGGGCCAAGGGCCTCGTCAACACACGCGAGCACCTGGAGAGCCTGTTCGAGGCGAAGGAGCGCGGGGTGGCGTCGCTGCAGGACTACGTGCGATCGATCGAGGACCCGGCGGGAGGAGCGCAGGCGTGACGACGACACGAGGCTGGCTGGATCGGATGATCGAGCGTGGAACCCGCGCGGTCGCGCGCCGCACGTCGCGCCGGAGCTTCCTCACGCGAATCGGGACGGGGCTGGTCGGCGTCGCGGCCCTGCCGCTGCTGCCGGTCGCTCGCGCGGCGGACGAGGCCGCGCGCGTACCGGTCCCCGACGACACGAAGGTCACGGGCGACGTGGGTGATCCGGCGAGCTGCCATTACTGGCGACACTGCGCGATCGACGGCTTTCTGTGTGCCTGCTGCGGCGGCTCGCAGACCGCGTGCCCGCCGGGCACCGAGATGTCGCCGGTCACCTGGATCGGCACCTGCCGGAGCCCCGGCGACGGCAAGGACTACATCATCTCGTACAACGACTGCTGCGGGGCCTCGCTCTGCATGCGATGCCGCTGCACGCGCACCGAGGGCGAGCGGCCGGTCTACTATACGTCGAAGAACAACGATCTCCTGTGGTGCTTCGGGACCAAGAGCCGCGCCGTGCACTGCTCGGTCGCGATCGTGCTCGGGCAAGCGACGCAGGCGTGAAGCTCGCGCTCGCGCTCGGGCTCGCGCTGGCGGCGGTGGACGCCCGCGCCTACACGCCGGCGGTCGAGTACGCCCTCAACTGTCAGGGCTGTCACCGCGCCGACGGCGCCGGCACGCCCGAGAGCGTCCCGCCGCTGAAGGGGTCGGTCGCGCGGTTCCTCGGCGTGCCCGGGGGGCGCGAGTATCTGGCGCAGGTGCCGGGCGTCGCGCAGGCACCACTCGACGACCAGGCGCTCGCCGCCGTCATGAATTGGCTCCTCGACCACTTCGACAAAGAGCACATTCCGGCGGGGTTCGCGCCGTACACCGCCGAAGAGATGGGACGGCTGCGGCGCACCCCGCTCGTCGACGTGGAGAGCGTGCGCACGCGTCTCCTCGCCGAGATCGAGCGGCCGCGCTGAGCGGGCAGGGCGATGCGCGCCGTCCGTTGTCTCGCCTGGGGCGAGCCCGAGACGCTGGTGGTCCAGGATCTCCCACCGCCGCGACCCGGGCGCGGCGAGGTGCTCGTCGACGTCGCGGCGGCGTCGGTGAACTATCCCGACGTCCTGCTCGTTCGCAACGAATATCAGATGTCGATTGCCACGCCGTTCACGCCCGGCAGCGACTTTGCCAGCGTGATTCGCGCGCTCGGCGACGGCGTAGCGGGATGGCAGATCGGCGAACGGGTGTGCGGGACCGTGTTCGTAGGGGCGTTCGCCGAGCAGGTCGTGGCCTCGACCGCCATGCTGATGCGCGTGCCCGATGCGGTCCCGTTCGCGACCGCCGCGGCCTTTCCGGTCGTCTACACGACCGCGTACGACGCACTCCGAAGCGTCGGCGCGGTGCGCCCCGGCGACGACGTGCTCGTGCTCGGCGCTGCCGGGGGCATCGGCTCGGCCGCGATCGAGCTCGCGAAGCTGCTCGGCGCGCGCGTCATCGCTGCGGCGTCGAGCGACGAGAAGCTCGCGGCGTGCCGCGCGCAGGGTGCCGACGAGGTCGTGAACTACGCGACCGAGGATCTGAAGACGCGCGTGAAGGCGCTCACCGGCGATGGCGCCGACGTCGTCCTCGATCCCGTCGGCGGTCCGTATGCCGAGCCCGCGCTGCGCGCCATGGCGATCGGCGGACGCTTCGTCGTGCTCGGCTTCGCCGCCAAGGAGATCCCGCGCATCCCGCTGAATCTGGTCCTCTTGAAGGGCGTCGAGATCCGCGCCTACGACGCGGCGAAGTTCTGGCAGACCCGGCCCGACGAGACGCGGCGCAATCGCGACGAGCTGATGGCCCTGCTCGCGAGCGGGCGGCTCCACCCGCTCGTCTCGGCGACCTATCCCCTCGAGCGCGCCGCCGAAGCCCTGCGCGCGGTCTTCGATCGCCGGGCGATCGGCAAGCTCGTGGTGGAGCCCCGACGGTGACCCGGCCCGAGGGGCGTGCTAGGAGCCGGCCATGGACGTGACCGACGTTCTGGCCGGCGAGCACGGCGTGTTCCACCTCCTCGTCGAGCAGCTCGACGATGCGCTCGATCGCTGCACGACCCTGACGGAGCTGCGTGTCGCGGCCGAACCGCTGGCGCTCTCGCTCCTCGGACACGCGCGCGTCGAAGAGGAGACGCTCTTCCAGTCCTACGAGCGCGCGACCGGGTCGCTCGGGCCGCTGCGGTGCCTGCGCCACGAGCACGAGCAGATGGATCGCGCGATCCGCTCCCTGTTCCGCATCCCCGACGCCGGCGAGATGCGCGCGCAGGCGCGGGCGCTCCTCGACCTCACGCGCCGCCACCTCGCGCGCGAGGAGCAGGTGAAGTTCACGGCGGCACGCGAGGCGCTGTCCGCCGGCGTGCTCGAGGCGTGCGGCGCCGAATGGGCGCGCTTCCGCGGCGTCGCGATCGGCGGCGCGGGCACGCCGCTTACGAGCGCGTGAAGAAGTCCTGCACGGGTGCGTCTTACGCACCCGCTGTCAACGACCCGATCAGCTGCTGCAGGTTGAGCGTGCGGGCCTGCTCCTCGATCTTCGTCCGCACGGTCGGGTAGAGCGCCTTCGCTTCGCCGACGAGTCGCTGAAAGAGGGCCTGCAGATCGGCGGTCGAGAGCGTGCGGCCCTGGCCGTAGTACTGGGCGGCGGCGTGGCCGAGCGCGTAGGTGGTTGCGAACGACGTCGCGGCGCCCGTGGCCGCCGCGGCGACGCCGCCGGTGACGCTGCCCAGGACGCGCCCGAAGACGCCCCGGGCGATGCCGCCGATCAGCTTGCGCGCAACGCCGTCGACGACCTGCGCCGCCGCGCCGATACCGAGCGCGGCGAGGAGGTCCCTTCCCTGCGCGGCGTCGAGCTGCTGCCCCTGCGCCTTGCCGATCAGGTACACGAGGCGGAGCTGCAGCGGGATGATGGCCATGGTCGCGAGCGACTGGGGAAGGAGCTCGAGCGCGCCGGCGAGGATCGCCTGCTGCAGGATGAGGTCGTCGGTGGCGCCGGCCTTGGGCGCATCGGACGCGGTGCCGATCGGTGCCGCGGCGAGCGCGCCGGCCTCTCGCTCGACCGCGGCGACGCTCGCGTCGGCGAGGCCGAGCTTCCCTCGCAGGTCGGCCAGGAAGCGCGTCTCGGCGTCGTTCGCGGCGCCGTCGGCGTTGCACACGGCGACCGCGAGCTCGTAGGCGGCACGCCGCGCGTCAGGCGAGTCGAACACCTGGCCGAGGTTCGGCGGCAGCACGACTCCGCTCGCCGGCAGCGCCGACGGGTCGACGCCGAGCGAACGCGCCACGCTCTCGAGCTGCGCCCGCTCCTGCGGCGTGCAGGCGCCGTCGGCGAGCGCTGCGGCGAGGCCGAGCTGCAGGACGACGTTCGTGTCTGCTCCCATGAGCGCCGGCTACTCCCGGTGCCGGACGCCGTCAACGCCGTTTCCGGACTGCGCGTGACAGGCCCGGCGCCGGACGGGTAAGGGGTCGGCATGGATCGTATCGAGACCCGGGTCACGAAGCTCCTCGGCGTGCGCTATCCGATCGTGCAGGCGCCGATGGGTTGGATCGCGCGCTCGCAGCTCGCCGCGGCCGTGTCGAACGCGGGCGGCCTCGGCATCATCGAGACGTCGTCCGGCGAGCTCGACGTCATCAAGGACGAGATCCGGCGCATGCGCGACCTCACGCAGGCGCCGTTCGGCGTCAACATCGCGCAGCTCTTCGTGCGCGACCCCGGCATCGTCGACTTCGTCGCCGGACAGGGCGTGCGCTTCGTCACCACGTCGGCGGGCGACCCGCGCAAGTACACGGCGGCGCTGAAGGCCGCGGGCTTGACGGTGTTCCACGTCGTTCCGTCGCTCGAGGCGGCGCTGAAGGCCGTCGACGCCGGCGTCGACGGCCTCGTCGTCGAAGGCGGGGAGGGCGGGGGCTTCAAGAACCCGCGCGACGTCGCGACCATGGTGCTGCTGCCGCTCGTGTGCTCGAAGGTGGACGTGCCGGTGATCGCGGCCGGCGGCATCTGCGACGGCGCCAGCATGGCGGCCGCGTTCGCGCTCGGCGCCGAGGGCGTGCAGATGGGCTCGCGCATGGTCTCGGCCGCGGAATCGCCGGTGCACCGGAACTGGAAGCAGGCGATCCTGGACGCGAAGGAGACCGACACCGTGTTCCTGAATCGGTTCAGCCGTCCGGGGCTGCGGTGCCTGCGCACCGCGACGGCCGAACGCCTCGAGCGCGAGGGGCACGTCGGCATGGACGTGTTCGGGCGCGCGATGGACCTCTATTTCGGCGGCGACATGGAGGCCGCCATCGCGCTCGGCGGGCAGGTCGTGGGGCGCATCGACGCCGTGAAGCCGGTCGCCCAGATCGTCACCGAGACCGTCAAGGGATTTCGCGACACGGCCGCGCGGCTCGCGCCGCACGGCGCGGCGTGACGGCGTCAGGCGGCGCCGATTCGTTTGCCACACACGTGCACGACGGTGAGTGCCGAACGCGCATGCGTGCCGTACCGACCTCGCGATCGCGCACGAATCGCGGCAATTCGTGTACTTTGCGGTTGACAGGTCGCGCCGCGGGTCGGTAGGTCGGAGGCTTGCCGCCCGGGTCCTCGGACTCGGCCCCACCGAAGGAGAGACGGAGGAAACCCATGAAAAGTGGTCTGTTCGTCATCGCGTCCGCGGTGCTGGCGACGTCGTCGCTGGCGCTTGGAGCCACCTGTCCGGATCGCACGCCCGCGGCCATCACGTCGGTCGCGGCGGGATCCCTCAAGTGCCAGGACACGATCGCCAAGGCCGGGGCCAAGTTCCTGAAGACGCAGTTGAAGTCGCTCGCGAAGTGTCAGTTCGCCGGCCCCGCCGGGAGCTGTCCGACCGCCGACGACACCGCCAAGATCGAGAAGGCGGCGGGCAAGGGCGCGGAGAAGATCGCCAAGGACTGCGCCGACGCGGGGACGGTGGGCGGCCTCACGTCGTCCTACAGCTCGCAGAACAGCGGCGTGATCTCGAGCTGCATGCTGTCGCAGCACAACGTCATCGGCGCGCGCCTGACGGCCGTCAGCACCGGCGTCACGACGGAGCCGTGGCCGGCGGCGAACAACGCCCCGGCGCGAGCGATCTGCGTGGAGACCATTTCCAAGGCCGCGCTCATGCTGCTCGACAAGGCGTCCAAGAACGCGACCAAGTGCATCTCGACGCAGATGAAGAACGGCGCCGCAGGGAACCTGACGCCGGTCTGCGTCGGATCGTTCTCGGGCGGCACGTTCGTCGGGCCGACCGACCCGAAGGCGCTCGACACGCAGGCGAAGCTCATCGGTAAGGTCCAGGATCTGATCACCTCGAAGTGTGGGCCCGCGCAGACCGACATCCCCACCATCATGGCCTGCGCCGGGGCCTCCAGCGTGGCGGATCTGCAGTCGTGCCTGGTGTGCAACGGCATGAACAGCATGTTCGACGCGATGGAGCAGCGCTACGCCGAGTCCGCCACGTTCGTCCCGCATGCCGCGGGCGCGCTCCAGACGGCCGTCAACGCCGCGCCTTCGGGAACGAAGCTCCTCGTCGAGTCCGGCACCTACCAGGAAGAGGTGCAGGTCACGACGCCGAACCTGAAGGTGGTCGGCTGCGGCGGCGCCACCAACGATCGCCCGAAGATCCAGCCGCCGGGCACCCAGGTCTTCGGCCGCGGCATCCGCGCCTTCAACGTCGATGGTCTCCTCTTCCAGAGCCTCGAGGTCTCCGGCGGCTGGCAGAGCGACGGCATGTTCGTGTCCGGCTCGAACGGCATCAGCTTCATCGACATCGTCGGCAACGGCAACGACGTGACGCGCTACGCCGTCTTCCCCGTGCAGAGCAACAACGTGCTGATCGAGCTGTGCAACGTCGAGCACATCGCGGACGCCGGCATCTACGTCGGGCAGTCGAGCACGCTCACCGTGCGCTACAACCAGGTCCGCCACTCGGTCGCCGGGATCGAGTTCGAGAACTCCGGCAACGGGCAGGGGTACGGCAACTACGCGGCGACCAACACGGGCGGCCACCTGGTCTTCAAGGACGGCTCGCTCCCGGTGCAGCTCTCGCAGTGCCACGACATCCACCACAACCTCTACGAGAACAACAACACGCCGAACTTCGGCAGCGGGACGGTGAGCGGCGTGCCGACCGGCACGGGCATGCTGGTCGTCTCGAACGACCAGTCGACGTTCTCCTACAACATCTCGCGCAACAACGACTCGCTCGGCATCGGCCTCGTCGATCAGGCCAACGCCGGGCTGCCCGTGAGTGAGAGCTCGCTCGACCAGAACTACATCTTCAACAACGTCTTCACCGACAACGGCACCGCGCCGGATCCGGTCCGGCTGCCGCCGGCAGCGGCGGGCAACTTCACGTTCATCGCGTTCGCCCAGACGGGCAACTGCCAGAGCGGCAACGTGCTCGCCGACGGCTCGCCCATCACGACGACTATTCTGGTGATCGGCGATCCGGTCGACCCCTGCACGGTGCCGCCGGTTCCGTTCCCGACCTGCCCGGCGCCGCCCATCTCCATGACCACGACCACGTCGACCTCCACGTCGACCTCGATCGTGACCACCACGTCGACGTCGACCACGACGACCACCATGTTCGGATCCCCGAGCGCGGCGTTCGTCGACAGAGCCGCTCGATAGTCCGCTCTCGTCCAGACCACGCATGATGCACATACGCACGGCGATGATCGCCACGGCGCTCGCGACGCTCCTCGTCGCGGGCGCCGGGGCGACCCCGCTCCCGACCACGCGAGAGGACTTCCGGCTGCCGGGGACGCAGCCGCTCTCGCTGACCGATCCGATCTCGACGCCCGACAGCTGCACGCCGTGCCACGCGAATTACGGCCAGCCGAACGTGGAGCCGTACCGGAACTGGCAGACCTCCATGATGGCGCACGCCGGACGCGATCCGCTCATGTGGGCGGCCCTCGCGGTCGCCAACCAGGACGCGCCCCACTCGGGCGAGACCTGCCTGCGCTGTCACCTTCCCAAGGGCTGGCTCGAGGGCCGTTCGGTCCCCGAGGACGGCTCGGCGATGACCGCGGGTGATCGCCAGGGCGTCCAGTGTGGCGTGTGCCACCGGCTCGTCGATCCCTTTCCGGACCCCGGCAATCCCGCCGCCGACGCCGCCATCCTGGCCGCGCTGACGGCGCCCGTCCCCGCGTTGGGCAACGCCATGATGGTCATCGATCCGATCGACCGCCTGCGCGGGCCGTTCGACATCGTGGCCGATCTCGGCAACGACCCGCACGCGCCGCAGCGCTCGACGCTCCAGTCGCCCTTCCACGTGAGCTCGGACCTGTGCGGCACCTGTCACAACCTGCGCAATCCCGCCTTCGCCAAGAACACGCTCACGGGCGAGTGGGAGCCGACGGCGTTCGACACGCCGAATCCCGATCCGACTTCGGGCTTCCCCGAGCAGTCGACCTACGACGAGTGGGCGGCGAGCACCTACGCCACGACCGGCGTCACCGCCCCGCAGTTCGGCGGCGAGAACGGTCTCGCGACCAACTGCCAGAGCTGCCACATGCACCCCGTGGCGGGGAAAGACGCGAGCTTCGGCACGACGCGCACCAACGTCCCGCTGCACGATTTCGCGGGGGCCAACACGTTCATCCCCTCGGTGCTCGCGTTCCACCCGGCCTTCGGCGCCGAGGTGAACCCCGACCACCTGGCGCAGGGCGTGGTGAACGCGACCGGCATGCTCCGCAAGGCCGTGACCGTGTCGGCATCGCTCACGGCGGGGAACCTCGTGGTGCGCGTCACCAACGAGACCGGCCACAAGCTGCCGACAGGCTACCCCGAGGGCCGTCGCATGTGGCTCCACGTGCGCGCCTTCGACGCCCAGCGCAACGTCATCTTCGAGTCGGGTCGCTACGTGTTCTCGAGCGCAACGCTGACCGGCTACGGGGCGCAGATGGGTGATCCCGGGTACGATCCCTATCTGAAGGTCTGGGAGACCGAGCAGGGCATCAGCCCCGCGCTGGCGCCCGTGGTGGGCCTTCCCGCGGGACGCACCTTCCACCTGGTCCTCAACAACCAGATCCTGCGCGACAACCGCATCCCGCCGCGCGGGTTCACGAACGCCGCGTTCGAGGCGATCGACGCGGCGCCGGTCGGCGTGACGTACGCCGACGGCCAGTACTGGGACGACACGCACTACCCGGTCGGAGCGGCGGCGACGTCGGCGCAGGTGACGCTCTACTACCAGACCGCGTCGCGCGAGTACGTCGAGTTCCTGCGCGACACGAATACCACCACGGCAGCGGGGAACATCCTCTTCAACCTCTGGGACGAGCACAATCAGTCCGTGCCGGTCCAGATGGTGGACACCTACGTCGATACCAACGCTCCGGTGGTAAACGCCTGCCGCAAGAGCGTCTCGCGCCTCCAGGCCACATACGCCAAGCGCTACTACAAGGAGTGGTCGCGCTGCTTTGCGACCGAGACGCGCGGCCTGACGTGCGACGCCGTGTCGCGTGATGCGAACATCGCCACCGGCGCCTCCCGGCTGCGCCTGCGGCTCGGCGGCTCGAGCGACACCGTCTGCGCCGGGCGCAACCTCACGCCCGGAAGCCTCGGACACGGCTCGACCTGTCCCGCGCCCTGCGCGGGCATGACGCTCTTCGACATGAACGACCTCGCGAGCTGCACCATCTGTCTCGCCGAGGCGCTCGAAGATGCCGCGCTCAACGCGGCGTACGGAGCCGATCCGCCGGCGCTCCCGAACAACGTGCCGTCCGCGAGCGCCGACTGCCAGCGGTCGCTGGACGTCGCCGCCGATCGGCTGGCGCGCGGGTGGAACCAGGCGCTCAGCCGCTGCGAAGCGGCGAACGCCAGCGGACGCAATCAGCCGCCGCTCGACTGCGCGAGCGATCCCGACGGGCTCATCGGTCGCGCCAAGTCGAAGGCCGCAGCCCAGATCCAGCGCTGCGACACCTTCACGGGCATCGCGGGGTGCGCGACCGGGGGCACCGCCGCGGCGGTGGAGGCCTGCATGGAGACGGCAGTGGGCGGCGTCGTCGGGCCCTACACGGAGGTAGCGTACCCATGAACGGCCGCACGATGACCACGCGATCGCCTGCCCGATGGATGCGCGTCGTGGTGGGCCTCGGGCTCGCGTGCGCGATGCTCGTGCCGGCGGGTCCCGCCGCCGCTCGGCCGCTGTATTTCCAGAACCTCACCGCCATCTACGGCTTCGCGCCGGGCGACGATCTGTACGCGTGCGGGGTGTGCCATCTCCGATGGGAGGGGACGGGTCCGCGCAATCCGTACGGAGCGGCCGTCGAGCAGCAGCTGTATCTGGGCAAGCCCATCCAGACCGCCATCCACGACGTCGAAGGCATCGACACCGACGGCGACGGGTTCGTGAACGGCGACGAGCTCGCCATCTACCACACGCTGCCCGGCTACTCGTGCGCCAACACGTCGCAGGCGATCAATCCGCCGCCCTACTTCCAGTCGATCATCACGCCGGGCGTGCCGTCGTGCCTGGAGCCGCAGGACATCCGCGTCGATCCTGCGAACACCGGCTTCGTCACCCTGGTCGGCCTCGTTTCCACGGTGGACATCAGGGTCTTCAACAACGGCGCGCTGCTGCCGATCACGGTGAGCAGCTACGGACTGCTGCCGGGTAGTAATCCCGCCTTCTCGATCAGCGGCCCGCCCCAACCGATCGTGATCCCCGTCGGCGGGAGCTTTGCGATCACGGTGACCTTCGCGCCGACCGCCGCGGCGCTCGCGTCCGGGACGCTGGAGATCGCCTCGGATGATCCCGACGAGCCGACCATCGACGTGGCACTCAGCGCCATCAGCTTCGTGAGCCCGCTCGCACCCGCCGACGCGCGCGCGGCTTGCCAGAGCGACCTCGAGCGGCAGATGGAGCGGTACTCGAAGACCCACCTGCGCGAGTGGGGAGCGTGCTACGTCGCCGAGCTCGGCGGCGTCGCCTGCGACGGCGGGCGGCGCGACCAGCGGATCTCGAAGGCCGAAGCCACGCTGCGGGCGTACGTGGGCGGCGCCAGCGACCGGTTCTGCCGGGCCAAGGGGTTGACGCCGGTCCGCCTCGGACTGCCGGCGACCTGTGGAGGGTCGTGCGGCGCGATCACGATGCTCTCGATGACCGACCTCGCCGACTGCCTCGTGTGCCGGCAGCGCGAGGCGACCGAGACGATGCTCGCGAACGCCGTCGGCACGGTGCCGCCGGATCTGCCGCCGAATGTCCTCGCCTCGAGCCCGCTGCGTTGCAACCGCGGGCTCGTGAACGAAACCCAGAAGGCGATCCGCAAGCTCCAGAAGAGCCTCGGGGCCTGCCAGCTGAAGGCGGTCACGGCGCCGCCGCCCGTCGACTGTCCGACCAGCCTCGCCTCGAACATCTCGTCGACGATCGATCGGGTCAACAGCGAGGTCGATCGCTGCGACGACACGACCGGGATGCAGGGCTGCCTGTTCGGGCTCGTCTCGGATCCGACATGCCTCGGGACGACGGCCGAGACGGTCGCGACCGAGCTGGTCCGCAGCGTGTTCAACGCGCCCTGATCCCCAGGCGATCGGACGTTTGCGCCGCCCCGTCGCGCGAGCGATACGGGACCGCCATGGGATCCGCCTACATCGTCGACGCCGTCCGGACGCCGCGGGGACGCGGCAAGAAGGGGAGCGGTGCGCTCTCCGGCCTCCATCCGCAGGAGCTCCTCGCGCAGGCGCTGAACGGCCTGCGCCGGACGGCCTTCGACCCCGCCGACGTCGAGGACGCCGTCATCGGCTGCGTCCAGCAGGCGGGCGAGCAGGGCGCCTGCATCGGACGCCAAGCCGTGCTCTGCGCCGGGTGGCCGGACGTCGTGACGGGGGTCTCGCTGAACCGCTTCTGCGGCTCGGGCCTCCAGGGTGTCAACTTCGCCGCCATGGCCGTGGCGAGCGAGATGGCCGACCTCATGGTCGGCGGCGGCGTCGAGTCGATGTCGCGGGTGCCCATGGGATCGGATCGCGGCGGGCTCGACGGCAACAACCCCGCCCTGATCGAGCGCCACCCGATCGTCCCGCAGGGGGTCTCGGCGGATCTCATCGCGACGCTCGAGGGCATCTCACGCGCGGAATGCGACCGCTTCGCGTGGGAGAGCCAGCAGGCGACGCAGCGGGCGGTGGCAGAGGGTCGATACAAGAGCCTCGTGCCGGTGAAGGACCTCGAGGGCACGTCGCTGCTCGATCGCGACGAGTATCCGCGCCCCGAGACGACGCTCGAGACGCTCGGCAACCTCGAGCCGTCATTCCCCAAGATGATGGGGTACAGGCCCGAGATCGGCGACGGGCGCACGCTCGGCGAGCGCGTGGAGAAGCGCTACCCGCAGACCGGCGGCAAGCTCGATCACGTGCACACGGCCGGCAACTCGTCCGGCATCGTGGACGGCGCCTCCGCCGTCCTGCTCGCCTCCGAACGCTACGTGAGAGCGCACGGCCTGCGACCGCGCGCGAAGATCGTGGCCACGGCGACGGTCGGCGTCGAACCGGTCATCATGCTGACGGCGCCCGGTCCGGCGGCCGAGCGCGTGCTGAAGAAGGCCCGCATGCAGGCCGGCGACATCGATCTCTGGGAGATCAACGAGGCCTTCGCCGTCGTGCCGCTGAAGACGATGCGCGACCTCAAGATCTCGCGCGAGCGCGTGAACGTGAACGGCGGCGCGATCGCACTCGGGCATCCGCTCGGCGCGACCGGCGGCATGCTCATCGGCACGCTCGTCGACGAGCTCGAGCGCCAGGACAAGACGCGCGGCCTGGTCACGATGTGCATCGGCGGTGGGATGGGGATCGCGTCCATCGTCGAGCGCGTCTAGCCGCGCGCTCGCCGCCATGCGCAAGAACCTCATCAAGAAGGGCGACGAGCACCTCCGTTACGAGATCCGCGAGATCGTCGAGATCGCGAACCAGATCGTCCGGCGCGGGGTGCCGATGATCTGGGAGAACATCGGCGACCCGGTCGCCAAGGGCGAGCGCCTGCCGGCGTGGATGAAGGCGGTCGTCGAGCGGGCGGTGGGCGAGGACCGGACGTACGCCTACGCGCCGACCAAGGGCGATCTCGAGGCCCGCCGCTTCATCCTGGAGCACTACAGCGACCCGCGCATCTGCACGGTCGAGGACATCATCTTCTTCAACGGCCTCGGGGAGGCGATCAACAAGATCTTCTCCAACCTGCCGTCCACGGCGCGCGTCATCGGCCCGAATCCGACCTACCCGTCACACGCGACGGCAGAGGCGATGCACCACGGCGGACATCACCTCACCTACGACCTCAAGCTCGACGACGGCGGCCGGATCGATCTCGACGACCTCTCGCGCAAGGTGCGCGAGCACGACCACATCGTCGGAATTCTCGTCATCAACCCGAACAACCCGCTCGGCGTCGTCCACCCGCGCGAGGACCTCGAAGCGGTCGTGCGCCTCGCGCGCAAGCACCACTGCTTCCTGGTGTTCGACGAGATCTACCAGAACCTGGTTTTCGACTCGTCGAAGATCGTGCGGCTCGCGGACATCATCGGCGACGTGCCCGGCATCTCGATGAAGGGCGTCAGCAAGGAGATCCCGTGGCCGGGCAGCCGGTGCGGATGGATCGAAGTCTACAACGGCGAGCGGGACCAGAACTTTCGCGGCTACGTCCACACGATCGTCGTCAGCAAGATGCTCGAGGTGTGCTCGACGACGCTCCCGCAGGTGGTGTTCCCGAAGATCGCGACCCACCCGGAGTTCCGGTCGTTCCTGGCGTCGCGCCTGAAGAAGTACCGCCGGCGCGCGGATACCGCCCTCGCGACCTTCGCCGGCTGCGACGTCATCCGCCCGATCGAGCCGGACGGCGTCTTCTACCTGACCGCGACGTTCGACACGACGCGCTTTCCGAACACGAGGAAGCTCGAAGCCCGCAGCAAGGAAGTGCGCCTGTATCTCGACGAGCTGGAGGGGAAGAACACGCTTCGCCGCGACAAGCTCTTCGCCTACGAGCTGATGGGCTCCGAGGGCGTCTGCATCGTGCCGCTGTCGGGCTTCTCGAGCCCGGTCGACGGCTTCCGCATGACGCTGCTCGAAGAGGACGACGCGCTGTTCGACGACACCTGCCGCCGGATCCGGCGCGGCGCCGAGGCGTTCTTCCGGCCGTAGCGGGGCGGTCGGACGCCGATACCCCGGTGGCGCGGGGTCGGGTGCGGGGCTTCGGCTTCGGCTCCCGCCGCGCGGCAAAACACTCGGCTCGTCATGGGCCAGCGTGGCGTCGCGCCGCTTCGCAGGCGCCTCCGCCCCGCACCCGACCCCGCGCCACCTACGTGCGATCTTCCGGCGGCGCGCTACTGCGTGGCGCGCCCCGGTACCGGCGAGCGTCCGGCGAAGCGGTCGTTGGGACGGACGGCGGCATAGGCGTCGAGCAGCGCGCGCATTTCGCTCGGCGCGCTCGCGTGCAGGACGACGCCGGCGGCGCCGGCGTTGAACTGGTCGACGATGCGCCGGGCGCACTGCGCGGGTGAACCGATCGCATTGCCGGTCTGGATCCAGTCGGCGGGATAGACGTCGCGGATTTCGCGCAGCTCGTCGTCGGTGAACTCCGTGGCGTCGGCGAACCGCCCCTGCAGCAATGGGTGCTCGCGAAGTCGCGCCAGGACTCCACGGTCCCAGCCGTTGGCGTCGACGATCAGCTCCCCGTAGCCGGGGATCTGGAGGTACGTCGTCATGCGACGCACGACGTGGCGCAGCTCGACCGACTCCGGGAGGGCGCAGGCCGTGACGAGGCACGACCACACCTGTACCGACCCCGGATCACGCCCCGCTGCCTCGGCGCCTTGCCGCACCCGCGCCACGCATTCGGCCACGGCTCGATCGGTCCAGTGCGAATGGAGCAGCACGGCGTCGAACGATCGACCGGCGAGCACCTGCGTCTTCGGCCCGAGGGCCGCGAGGACGAGAGGTGGCGGCGGATCGCACGTGTGATCTAGGCTCAAGTAGGCGAACTTCCCGGCCGGCCCGTCGTGGCCGAAGACCTTCTCGCCGGCCCACAGGCGACGAAGGAGGCCCGCCGTGTCGGCGAGCATCTTGGAGGTCACGCGCGGCACGCCCCACATGTCGGAGCGAAGGTCGAAGCCGCGCCCCAGCCCGAGCGCGAAGCGCCCGCCCGTGAGGGCGTTCATCGTGGATCCGATCGCTGCCGTCAGCATCACGTGGCGCGTGTTCGGGTTCGTGACTCCGACCGCGACGGCCATGTCGCGCGTCACGGCGCCGGCGGCGCCCGAGAGCGTCGCCGCCTCCTTCACGTCGAGGCGCTCGGAGATCCACACCGATCCGAGCCCGACGGCCTCGGCGTCGCGTAGGTCCTGGAGCATGGGGCGCGGATCGGCGACGCGGCCGGGGAGGGTGTAGAAGCCGAGCTCGGGGAAGCGGATGGACATGGGACGCCCGCGATAGCACGACGCCGTCATCGCCCGCTATCCTCGCGGGCGATGCGCTCGGTCGACGACATCCGCGCGGCGCTCGAATCACACGCGCCGCGTATCCTCGCCGGCCGGCAGCGGGCCGCGGTCGCCATCGTGCTCTGCGAGGGCGCAACCGGCGCGGAGATGCTCTTCATCGAGCGGGCCGTGCGGCTCGGCGATCCCTGGTCGGGACAGATGGCGTTTCCCGGAGGACGCATGGATCCCGGCGACGCCGACGAGCGTGCGACCGCCGAGCGCGAGACGTTGGAGGAGGTCGGGCTCGACCTCGCGGGCGCGGAGCGCCTCGGTCGGCTCGACGATCTGCACGCCGGCATCCGTATCGTGGCGCCGCTCGTGCTGTCGCCGTTCGTGTATCGCATCGAGGTGCGCCCGCCGCTCATGCCGAACCACGAGGTGCGCGAGACGCTCTGGGTTCCCCTGGGCACGCTCAGCGACCCGGCGCACCAGGTCGATCACCGCTGGGCGCTGTCGCGTTTTCCCGCCATCCTGGTCGGGGAGCCCGGCCGTCACGTGGTCTGGGGCCTCACGTATCAGGTGCTCGAAGACCTGTTCGGGATCGCCGGCGTGGCGCTGCGGCGATCGGCCGGCTGAGCGGACGGATCTACTTCGGCGCGCCGCGGTTCGGATCGTTCTCTTCGATCAGCTGCAACACTTCGCGCGCGAGGCGGGTCATGTAGGCACGCACCTCGTCGTCCGTGCCGCGGGCGATCTCGCACGCGGTCGCCGTCCATTGCTCGTGCACGCCCTCCTGGAAGACGAATGGCACCATTCGGACGAGCGTCTCGATCCCGAGGCGGATGACATCGCCGTCGCGCGCCAGCGGCTCGGCATCCGGCGCGCTCCCCTCGACCTGATTCAGCACGTGGACGTACAGGCTCGCGTAGGGGTTCGGCACCGCGCCAATACCGGTCGCGTCAGCCGTCTCCTCGACGATCCGCCGCCACGCGGCTTCCTTTTCGAGTATCTTCAGGACCGCGAGACGATCGGATTCGGGGAAGAGGAGGAACGCGCGCAGGACCCGATCGAGGAGCGGATCGTTCAGGATCCCGGCGACCAGCTCGTGGGCCGTATTGAGGAGGGCCTGCAGCGCATCGAGCCCCGACGAGGCCTCGTTCCTTCCCGCCATTCGCGCGGAGCATGAGGTGTGCTACCTGGCGCGGTCAAGTCCCGTCGCGCGCGCCGTCGATTCCCCGGAAAAGTGTACGAAGCTCGCCCGAAAAAGGGGCAGGCTCTGCCCACTTTCCTCGCGCCGGACGGGGTGCCCCATCGGATCGTGCCGGCAACGGGTGCCATGCCATCCCGCGGCACGCGCGTTGCTCGTCCGCGGGCAGAAGATGGCGAGCTACGAGCGACTTTCGGGACTGGACGAGCTGTTCCTCGGCTTCGAGACGGGGAACGCGTACATGCACGTCGCGGTCACCGCGGTGTTCGAGCGGGGACCTCTTTGCAAGCCGGGAGGCGGTGTCGACATCGAGCGCCTGCGACAGCACGTGGCAACCCGGCTCCCTGGGCTGCCGCGTTTCCGTCAGCGGATTGGCCATCTGCCGCTCGTGCGCGACGCCGTGTGGATCGACGACGACCGCTTCGATCTCGTCCATCACGTTCGCCACGCGAGCCTGCCGCGCCCCGGATCGAGCGGCCAGCTCCGACAGCGTTGCGCCGAGATCCTGGAGCGACCGCTCAATCGCCAGCGCCCTCTGTGGGAGATGTGGGTGATCGAGGGGCTCGCCGACGATGCCTTCGCGCTGGTCGTGAAGGTGCATCATTGCGTCGTCGACGGGATCGCGGGGATCGGTGTGCTGGCGACGCTCCTCGACGTCGAGGCGGAGCCCACGCCCGGGGTGGTCGTGCCCTGGCGGGCGCGTCGCGCACCGACGACACGCGAGCTCATGCGGGACGAGGTCGCGCGCCGCATGCGTGGGACGCTGGCGGCGGGTCGCGCGGTCGGGCAGGCGCTCACCGACCCCGTGGGTGGCGTCGGACAGATCGGGAGCGCCGCAAAGAGCCTCTGGCGCCTCCTGCGAACCGGCCTCTCGCCCGCGCCCACGATGTGCATCAATCGTCCGCTCGGGCCGTATCGCGAGCTGGCGTGGCTCGCGCTCGACCTCGAGCGTGTGAAGGCGATCCGGCGGCGCCTCGAAGGGACGGTGAACGACATCGTCCTCACGCTGGTCAGCGGCGCGCTGGGCTCGGTGCTTCGTCGTCGCGGCGAGCTGCCGCGCGGCGAACCCTTGCGCGCTGCGGTGCCGGTGAGCGTCCGCACGGCCGAGGAGATCGGCGCGCCGGGAAATCGCGTCTCCATATGGCTCGTCCCGCTCCCCGTCGCCGATCGGAACGTGCGCCGTCGGCTCGCGACGATCCGGGCGACCACGGAGGGGCTGAAGCGCGGCGGAGAAGCCGCCGGGGGCAGCGTCCTCGCCGAGGCAGCCAACTGGGCGGGCGGCGCCGTCGTCGAGGCGGCGGCTCGCGTCATCAACGCCACCCGCATCTACAACCTCATCGTGACCAACGTGCCCGGGCCGGCCGTTCCGCTCTACCTGGGCGGCTCACGCATGCGCGAGGTGTATCCGCACCTGCCGCTGTTCGAGCAGCAGGGCGTCGGCATTGCGCTCCTGAGCTACCTCGGCACGCTCTACGTCGGCATCACCGCCGACTGGAACCTGAGCGAGGTGCTGGAGGAGCTGACCGAGCGCTTCGAATCCGGATTCGCCGAGCTGGCGGAGGTGGCCGGTCTCGACGAGGGCACGAGTCCGGTGCATCGGCCCGCCACGGTCGTGGGCATCCGCCGTCAGGGCGTGTCGTCGTAGAACTGCCCGATCACGTCGCCGATCGGTCCGCGAGCGTCCGGAACGAGGTGGCCGACGTCGTCCATGTAGTCGGCGCAGGTGCGAACCTCGGGCGAGTAGCCTGCGGCGATGTCGGGTGCGTCGCCGACGACGATTGCGATCGCCTGGTCGATGTAGGGATGGTTGAACGAGGCGCGAACCCCCTGCGGCGCGCCCGGGTACGGGCACACGGCGTGCCCCGGGCCGCCGCCGACCGGTTGCAGGACGATCTGCTTCACCTGCGGGTGCTTGGCACGAATGGTCGCGACGGCCGCCCGGATCCGCTGGGCCCACATCTGCACGTCGGTGTCGTAGCCGTGCGAGGTGATCGTGATGATCACGCGGTCCGGCGCATCCGAGCTCTGCGCGCAGGGCGTGCACAGCGTCACCAGGCCGGAGCCCAGGCACTCGGTATCGACGGGGGGATTCCACGCGTCCGCGTTCGGATCGGCCCAGACGTCGACGTCGCCGCCGGCGCGAAAGCGCATCTGCCAGCGCGCGTCGGTGATGTGCTGCTGGAACTCCGGGGTCTCGTGCCACATGAGCGACTGGCTGAAGCCGAGGATCTCGGTGCAGATGAAGCCGCCGGGCGGAATCGTGGTCGAGGTGACGAGGGTCGTGGTCGTGACGGTCGAAGCGCACGCGCACGAGCTGGTGCAGGGATCGCCCGGCGCGCAGCCCTGATTCCCCTCGCACCGTTCGCCGCCTGCGGTATCGATGACGCCGTCGCCGCAGCGGGAGAGGGTCGCCTTGAAGGGCCGTCGCTTCGGATCCGCGTGGCTCACGACGAGCGTCCCCGTGAGGGTGTTGCACGCGGGGGCAGCGATCGACGCCTTCACCAGCTTTGCGCGCGCCGGCTGGCCGCTTCGATCGAGGAGGCCCGAGCACGTCTGCCAGGCGGCGCTGATCTTCGTGGATCGCTTGCCGCGTCGCATTCCCGGCTTCACCGGGGCGCACCCGACGTCGATGGCGATCCCGCTCGAGTCGAGGGAGATGGCCGCCATGCCGGTCGCGGAGCCGCCGCCCGCGAGCACGCCGCGCGCGACCAGGAAGCGCCCGCCGGGGCAGGCAGGGGCCTTCGGCGACGCCAGCGCCCCCGACAGGAGCGCCGCCGTCGCGACCATCGCGGCGCCGATCGACGAGCGGCCTCTCACGTATGGCAGCATCCCCGCTTCCAGCACGGGTGTCGAACACTTCGTCGCGGGGTGGAACGACTCGGGCGGAGCTGGCTTCGCAGGTCGCATCGACGAGCGGCGGCCGTGTGGGAAACTCGACTCGATCGGGCGCTCGAGGAAGAGCTCGCCCGCATGCACGGCCGCCCGTGAGGCGGGCCCTCAGGCGAGACCTGCGACCGCCTCTCGCCGCCAGGCGCGAATCGCAGCGCCGATCTTCTCCGGATGATCCTCCTGCACGAAGTGGCTGCCCGGTCCGACGTGCTGGATCGCGAGCGCGCGGATCTTCGTGCGACACCAGTCGAGGATCGGCCCCTGGATGAGGATGCCCGGCTCGAACGTGAGCAGGAGCTTCGGCACCTCGCTGTCGCCGAGCCAGCGCGCGTAACGGTCGACGAGGGCGACCGCGTCCGCGGGCTCGCCGTCGAGCGGGATCTGGTTCGGCCAGCGCCACACCGGACGGCGCGACGCCGGGTCGGGGAAGGGCTCGCGGTAGGCCGCCATCTCCTCGGCGGAGAGCTTCCGCAGGATCGATCCCGGGAGCACGCGCTCGACGAACACGTTCTTCTCGAGGATCAGCGTCTCGCCGACGCCCGGCGTGCGAAAGGCCCGGAACAGCTCGCGCGACGCTTCGGGCCATTCGCTCCAGGCGAGCGGCCGTACGATCGCCTCCATGAAGGCGATGCCTGCGACGCGGTCGGGATGCCGGCGCGCCCAGTCGAAGCCCAGCGCCGAGCCCCAGTCGTGGACCACGAGCGTCACGCCGTCCAGCCCGAGGGCGTCGAACCACGCGTCGAGGAAGCGCGCGTGATCGGCGAACGAGTAGTCGATCGCCGGCTTCCCCGACTTGCCCATGCCGATGAGATCCGGCGCGAGGCACCGGCCCTCGCCCTCGAGCTCGGGAATGACGTTCCGCCAGAGGTACGACGAGGTCGGGTTGCCGTGCAGGAAGACGATCGGCTCCCCCGCGCCTGCCTCGCGGTAGTGCATCGTCGAGCCGAGGATCGCGAGGTCGCGCTCGGGCATCGCTACGCGATCCGCTCGACGCGCGCGGGTACGTGCTTGTGCCATGGCGTGCCGGCGAGGAAGTCGCGCTCGGCCGAAGCCGTGAGCTCGTTGGGCGCCACGCCGATCCGCCGCCCGCCGCCGTCGCGGGGCATGTAGTCCATGCCCTCGCCGTTCGGGAGCGAAATGTGCCCCGGCTGCATCATGTCGGTCACCTCGACCGGCACCTCGCTGCTGCCGCGTCGCGTGCTGAGCCGGACGATCTCGCCGTCGGCGACGCCGAGCCGCCCGGCGTCGTCGGCGCTCATGCGGAGCGTGCCCGCGCGCTCCTTCGCCAGCGAGGCCGGATTGCGGATGATCGTGTTGGTGGTGTCGGAGCGGCGCTCACCCGCCGAGAGGATCAACGGGAAGGCGCGATCGCGCGGGCGGGGCCCGCCCGCGAGCTTCTCGAGCTCGGGGTAGAGCTCCGGGATCGCGAGATTGATCCGATGCTCGGGCATGCGGATGCGCGACCAGCTCGCTTCGTAGTCCTCGTCGGAGAAGACGACCGCCGTCCGGCTCTCGAGGATCGTGTCGAAGAGCTTCTCGCCGGCCGTGAACGGATCGCCGTCGAAGCCCGCGCGCGCCGCGGCCTCCGGATGCTTCTGGACGTACTGGTGCGCGAAGGCCCAATAGACGGCGCCCGCCGCCAGGCCATCCGGGAGCGTTGGTCCGAGCGTTCGGTACAACACGACGGGGGCGTACCTGGCGACGCGTGGGCTCGTCGCCATCGCCTGGAGGAAGGCGCTCGCGAACTCGAACCGTCCCTGGGCCGCGGCCTCGCGCAGCGGCGCGTAGTCGGCGTCGCCGAGCTCGCCCATCGCCTCGACCAGGCGCGCGTGGATCTCCGGCTCCGCGAGCGTGCCCGGCTGCGGCTCCATCACGGGGTGGCGGAGGTGGAAGGCGTTACGGGGGAACTCCAGGTTGAAGTACGTCGCCTCGGGCTTTTCGAACTGGCTCGACGCCGGCAGCACGTAGTGCGCTTCGCGGGCGCTCTCGGTGAGCGCGACGTCGATCACGACCAGCAGCTCGAGCTGCCGCATCGCTTCGCGCATGCGCTGGCTGTCGGCGACGGAATGGAGCGGATTGCCGCTCTCGATCAGCATGGCGCGATAGCGATCCGGATGATCGGTGAGGATCTCCTCGGCCATGACGTTGCACGGGATGAGGCCGGTGATGATCTTCGCGCCCGCGACCGGGCTCACCTTGGGCCGGTCGTCTGCGGTGCCGCGGCGCTCGGCCTTGCTCGCGCCCGTGAGCGCGACCAGGGGCAGTGGCGCGTAGTTCGTGCCCTTGCGCCCGAAGTTGCCGGTGAAGAGCCAGATGAGGCGCTGCAGCCAGCTCCCGAGCGTCGAGTGAACGGACATCTGCATGCCGAGGTCTTCGTACACCGACACGCTCGCGGCGCCGGCGATCCGGCGGGCCGTTCGGCGAAGGAGATCCTCCTCGACGCCGCAGGCGGCGGCGTACGTCGCGACGTCGATCGCGCGGAAGCGGGGCGCGATCTCGTCGAAGCCCGTCGTGTGCTCGCCCACCCAGTCGTGGCGGACCAGGTCCTCCTGGACGAGGATCGCGACCAGCGCCGCCAGACACCACGCGTCGGTGCCTGGCTTGATGGCGAGGTGGAAGTCGGCCTTCTCGGCGGTCTCGCTGCGGCGCGGATCGATGACGACGATCGAGCGCTTGGGATCGCGCGCCATGTCGCGCAGGTTCGCCCGCGCCCGCGCGAAGCCGTGCGACTGCCACGGGTTCTTGCCGATGAAGACGGCCACTTCGCAGTGCTCGAAGTCGCCGTGCGTGCCGGCACCGATCATGCGGCCGTTCACCCAGAACTCGCCCGTCTTCTCCTGCGCGAGCGCGTTCGAGCGGTAGCGGTTGCCGACCGCTGCGAGCGTCGCCGAGCCGTAGGAGCCGCCGAGATGGTTCCCCTGGCCGCCGCCGCCGTAGTAGAGGATCTTGTCGCCGCCGTAGCGCGCCTTGACGTCGGCGAGCTTCGCCGCGACCTCGCGGATCGCCGTGTCCCAGTCGATCGCCTCGAAGCCGCCGTCGGGCCGCCGACGCAGCGGGCTGTCGAGACGGTCGCCCGCGGTCTGGTAGAAGTCGAGGCGCTGCGCCTTCTCGCAGAAGTAGCCGCGCGAGATCGGGTGGTCGCGGTCGCCCTTGATCTTCACCAGGTGACGGCCGCCCGGGCCACCGACCTGCACCTCGAGCCCGCAGTTGAGACTACAAAGGATGCACGCCGTCTTCTGCCACTCGGGATCTCGGGTCGCCGTCGCCATCGTGCGCCTCCCACCGTCGAAGTTTCGTGACGCAACCCCTTAGCGGGGGAGGTTTCGTGACGCAACCCACTAGGTTAGGATGCCGCCCATGTCGCGCAAGCGCTTCGACGACATGCCCTGCTCGATCGCGCGGGCGCTCGACCTGGTCGGCGACTGGTGGACGCTCCTCGTCATCCGCGAGGCGTTCCTCGGCGTGCGGCGCTTTGCCGACTTCCGGGACCACCTGGGTATCGCGCGTAACATCCTGTCGGATCGCCTGCGCCGCCTCGTCGCGGAGGACATCTTCTCGAAGGAGGCGAAGAGCGCTCCCGATCGCGGCCACGAGTATCGCCTGACCGAGAAGGGGCGCGACCTGTGGGCGGTGCTGACGGCGCTCCGCTTGTGGGGCGACAAGTGGATTTACGGAGCGGGGAATGAGCCCGTGATCTTCCGCGATCGCGATCGCGGCGCGGCGGTGATGCAGCTGCTCCCCGCCGACGCCGAGGGCAACGCGCTCGATGCGAGGCGCCTGGTCGCGATTCCCGGCCCGGGTACCTCGCCCGCCGTCGTGGAACGCTACCGCGCCTCCGCCGCCCGGCGGCCCCGCGCCTGAACCACCCGCGCCGTGGCGTTGACCGCGGCCACCCCGACCGCGTATCGGGCTCCGCATGCTGGCTCCGATCCGCTCCGTCGTCCTCTCGGCCGCGCTCGTCCTCGCGACGACGAGCTGCGGCAATCCGTCTCCGTCACGACAGGTGGCCGACCGCTTCATGGATCTCTACTACGCGCGCATGAACGTCGCCGATGCTGTGCAGCTGACCGGTGGCGCCGCGCGTACGAGGCTCGACGGCGAGCTGGCGGCGTTGAAGGGCGTGCCGCGCGAGACGCCGGGAGGCGAGCCGCGCGTCACCTTCAGCCTCACGTCGGGCAGCGAGCCCGCGCCGACGCAGGCGACGTACGTGTATCACGTCGTCTCGCACACGCCGGACGTCGGCAAGGTGGGCGCGACGCTCACGCTCACCCTCCAGGACGGCCACTGGCTCGTGACGTCGCTCAGTGAGGTCGAGGGACCACCGAGCTCGTAGGTAGCTCGCGCTCCTCGGCGGTGCCGCTCTCGTGCAGGCCGCATTCGCGCTTGAGGCCGAAGAAGCGCGTCTCCTCCTCCGACATGCCGTCGGTCAGCTTGTGCGACGTGTGCCAGTCGCCGATCGACGGATAGCCCTGCTCCCAGAGGGGATGGTACGGCAGATCGTACCGCGTCAGGTAGTCGTAGACGTGCTTGTCGTTCCAGTCGACGATCGGGTGGACCTTCAAATAGCCGTCCTGCACCCCGAGCACACCCAAGTGCTGCCGTGTCGATGCCTGCACGCGACGCAGGCCGACGATCCACGCGTGGGCGTCGAGCTCGTCGAGGGCCCGCTGCATCGGTTCGACCTTGTTCATCTGGTTGTATCGCGTGATCCCCTCGAGACCCTGCTCCCAGAGCTTGCCGTAGCGCGCCTCCTGCCACGCCGCGCTGGTGAGCGGCCGGTACACCTTCAGGTTGAGGCGCAGCCGGGCAGTCAACTCGTCGGCGAAGCGATAGGTCTCGGGGAAGAGGTAGCCCGTGTCGATCATGATGACGGGAATCTCGGGCCATTGGCGCGTCGCCATGTGCAGCAGCACCGCGGCCTGCGCCCCGAAGCTCGACGACAGGACGATGTGGGGCCGCAGGTGGTCGAGCGCCCAGGTCACCCGCTGCTCGGCCGACTGTTTCTCGAGCACCGCATTCGCTGCGGCGACATCGAAGCGGTCGACGTCGATCTGGGGAGTCATGGGTCCAACCTGAGCACGGCCTCGCCGCGAGTCAAAGGGGGGAGCTAAACCCGCGGCCAGAGAGCCAGCGCGCAGGCGTAGAGGGCGCCGGCCACCACGAACATGCTGGTGTAGCCGAAGACCATCCCGACGACGTAGCTCGCGAGCGAGGCCACGACGGATACCATGGCGTTCACGCCCCAACCCCAGGCGACGAGCCGCCGTCCGCCGTCCGCGAGCCGCGAAAGGCCGCCGGGAAACGGCACGCCCATGGGAAGCCCCGCCGCGCCGACGACTGCGACGCAGACGGCGATTCGAGCGGCGAGCGGCAGGCCGAGCAGCGCACGGCAGAGCGTCGGGACGAGCGGCGACGCGAGCACGACCGCAATGGCAACGACGGCGGCGAGCGCCGCCGGCACGACCGCGCGGCCCGCGAGGGCCGTCGTGCGCGCGAGGCGGCTCCCGATACCCGATCCGGCGAGGAGCGCCGCCAGCACCGTCGCGACCGCGAGCACCGGGTTACCGAGGAAGATCGTGAAGCGCTGCATGAGGCCGACCTCGATCAACATGAAACCGGCGCCGAGCGACGCGAAGTAGGCGGCCCGCGACATCTTCGAGGGTACGTCGCGCCACGCCGAGCGCAGTCGCCAGAGCGGCCAGCCGATCGCGAGGAGTGCCACCACCGCGAGGCCGACCACGTTCACGAGCAGGAAGATGAGCGGGTTCTGCAGCGGCGCGGTTTGCGTGCGCAGGATGTCGAGCAGCTTGCGCCACCGGAAGCTCACGAACAGGAAAGGCCAGTCGTCGGTGGCGGGCCTCAGATCGATCACGTCGTCGGCCGTCACCCCGTGGCGGACCACGCGATCGAAGAGCGTGTGGCCGTCCACGAGGGGATCGTAGACGAGCGGAAAGTCCCACTGCGCGGCAAACCCGCGGAGCGCGGTCACTTGCTCGGGTGTGAAGGGCTCGCGCCGGACGAGCAGCGTCGCCCAGCCGTAGACCTTGCCCTCGAGGACGGCAATGCGCGGCGCCGGATCGAGCCCGTCGGCGGCGAGGGCGTCGCGCGCGAGCGCAGCCACACGATGCGCCCAACCGAGCCGGAGATCGCGCGTCACCGTGAGCACGCCGCCCGGCGCGAGGCGTGCCAGCAGGTCGCGGAACGCCTCGGTCGTGTAGATGTAGCTCTCGGGCATGGTCCCCAGACCCCACGCGCCCTGCGCCGCGCCGGTATCGACGCCGGAGAGCTGCACGATGTCGTACGTCGTGCGATCGCGGGCGACGAAGTTCCGTCCCTCGGCGACGACGAGGGTGACGCGGGGGTCGTCGAGCACGTGCGCCACCTCGGCGCCGTAGACGTCGCGCACCACGTGCGCGTTGACGGCATTCAGCTCGACCGCCGTCACGTGTGACGCGCCCTGCGAGAGCGCCTGCAGCACGTCGGTCGCGCCGCCGACGCCGATCACGAGCACGCGTGGGTTCGGCTCCAGCAGGTAGGCGGGCGACTGCGAGCTGGCGGCGAAGAACTGGATCTCCGCGAGCGGTCGATCGATGCGATACAAGAAGGCCGGCGCCTGCCCGTCGAGCATGAGCATGCGCTGCGTGATGCGGAGGTCGCGGAGCTTCGGGCTGAGATCGCCCCCGAACTGCGGCGGCAGCGTGTCGAACGGCTCGGTCACGTCGACGCGCCCGAAGTGGCTCCACTGCGAGAAATCGGTCGCCAGGCCTCCCGGCTTGGCGCCCCGTGCGAGCAGGGGGCCGTGCTTGTCCGGCGCGATGTGGACCTCGATCGGGTGCAGCGTCGCGAGCGCGAGCATCGCCACGAGATTGGCGGCGAGGACGCCGAGGCCGCGGCGGCCCGACGCGAGACGTGCGGCCGCGGCGCCGGCGGCGCCGGCGGCGGCCAGCAGGGCGAGCCCACCCAACGCCGGCAGCGCGGCGACCGCCAGCGCGCTGCCCGCACCGGCGCCGACGAGATCGGCGAAGTAGAGGCGGTTCACGTCGCGCACGAACACTGCGAACGCGGTCGAGAGCGCGAACCCCGCGAACAAGAACGGCAGCGCGAGCACGGCGTAGAACGCGAGCAGCAGCGGCAGGCCCCCCAGCGTTCCGAACAGCCACGCGCTCGGGACATCGATCGCGTTCACGATCAGGAAGGCGGGCAGGGCGGTGGCGGCGAAGCGGACGAGGTGGCGCCCGATCTCGTCGGGCGCCGTCCCGGGCGAGGGCTCGGGGCGCGCGGCGAGGATCACCCCCGCGGCGCCGTAGCCGAGAAGGGCGACGCCGATCATGGCGAAGACGAGCAGCGGATGCAGGCGCACGGCGATGAGCCGCATGAGCGACACCTGGAGCCCGACCGCCGCGAGGGACGCCACGCCGACGGCGACGACGATGCGTGGCGGCGTGTTCTCCGGCGGCGCGACGGTCGCACCCACGTCGCGCGCGGCACCGGAGGTCATCGGAGGGCTCACCTAGCGTGCGGGTGGCGGCGATTGCAACGTGAGACTCCCGCGCATCGGTTCGACGCTCGTACTCGTCGCCGTCATTGACCCTGCAGCGCGTCGCCGTTAGTGCGCTCCGACACCAGGCCATGGCGCGGGAGGGGGGGCCGTGAGCACGAACATCCTTCACATCGACCCGGATCCGGCGGGGCGGGCCCTGGTCCGGCGATCGATCGAGCGGCTCGGCGAGCACGCCGACATCATCGCCGTGGACACCCTGCGCAGCGCGCTCGAGCTCCTGTGGAGCACGCCGGTGGCCTGCATCGTGACCGAGATCGCACTGCGGGACGCCGCCGGCCCGTCGGTGCTGCACCGTCTCGCCGCCGCGCGCCCGGGCGTCCCGCTGATCGTGCTCTCCGCGACGACGTTCGAGGCGGTCGTCGCGGCCGGGCGCGCAATCGGCGCGGTGGCGCTGCTCTCGAAGGACGTGCCGGGCGTCGAGGAGCTGTCGATGGCGATTCGTGATGCCCTCGGACGCACCCTCCTCGCCGAGACCTCCGTCGCGAGCGCGGGCGGCGAGGGGCCGCAGGTGTCGCGCTTCGGTGGCAGCGACTTCATCGCCGGCACCGCGTCGATGCGACACGTGCTCCGGCTGGTCGAGTGTGCGGCCGAGAGCACCGTGCCCGTCCTCATCGAGGGCGAGACGGGCACGGGCAAGGAGATCCTCGCGCGCGCCGTCCACGCGCGATCGGCACGGCGGGCGGCGGCGTTCATCGCACAGAACTGCGGCGCGGTCGCCGAGACGCTCCTCGAGAGCGAGCTCTTCGGCCACGTGCGCGGCGCGTTCACGGGCGCCGAGCGCGATCGCGCCGGGCTCTTCCTCGAAGCGGGCGCGGGCACCGTGTTCCTCGACGAGATTGGTGAAGCGCCGCCGAGCGTCCAGGCGCGGCTCCTGCGCGTCCTCCAGCACGGCGAGGTGAAGCCCGTCGGCTCCGATCGCGTGCAACGCGCGTCGGCGCGCATCGTGGCGGCGACGAACCGGCCGCTCGCGGCCGAGGTGCGGGCCGGACGCTTCCGCGCCGACCTCTACTATCGGCTGAGCGTCTATCCGATCGCGGTGCCGCCGCTTCGCCAGCGCGCCGCCGACGTGCCACGACTCCTGCTGCACTTCCTCGAGCGCTTCGCGGGCGAGGAAGGGCGGACCGACATCACGTTCTCGAACGACGCGCTGGAGACCCTCTCCGCGTACCCGTGGCCCGGGAACGTGCGCGAGCTGGAGCACGAGGTGCACCGTGTCGTGCTGACGCTCGCGTCGGGAACGCGGATCGTGCCCGAGCATCTCGCGCCCCGGGTTCGTCACCACGCCCCGCCGCTGGGCGAGCCGCTCGCGCAGCTCCTCGCACGCGTCGAGTTGGCGCTCATCCGGCAACGGCTCGATCGGTTCCCCACCAAAACCGAGGCGGCGCGCAGCCTCGGCATCACGCGTGAGGCGCTCTACCTGAAGCTCCGGCGACTCGGCGGCTGCGGGTCCGTCGCACAATCGTAGTCATGCGGGCTTCCCTCCGCCTACGAGAGTGATACTGGACGGGCATGGCTCCGCCCGCCCGCCCCGTCATCGAGACGCGCTTCGACCAGATGTTCCCGGTGCTGGAGCAGGCGGAGGTCGTCCGTCTGCGGCGCTTCGGCGAGGCCCGGACGTACGGTGCGGGCGAGCGCCTGGTGACCAGCGGCGAGATCAGCCCCGGCATGTTCGTGATCCTCGCCGGCGAGGTCGAGGTGACCCAGCACAGCGTGCTCGGCCACGACCAGCCGATCGTCACGCATCGTCCCGGATCGTTCATGGGCGAGCTGGCGCAGCTCTCCAGCCGTCCCTCGCTCGTCGACGCGCGTGCGACCAAGCCGGTCGAGGCGCTCGTCATTCCGTCGCAGCGCCTGCGCGACGTCCTGGTGGCCGAGGCCGAGCTCGGCGAGCGCGTCATGCGCGCGCTCATCCTGCGGCGCATGGGGCTGCTCGAGAGCGGGACCAGCGGGCCGGTGATCGTCGGACACGCGGGCGACGGCGACGTGCTCCGCCTGGCAGGGTTTCTCTCGCGCAACGGCCATCCCCACAGCGTGCTCGACCCCGATGCCGACCCGTGTGCCCGCACCTTGATCGAGCGCTTCCACGTCGCTCCGTCCGATCTGCCGATCGTGCTGTGCCCGGGCGGACAGATGCTTCGCAATCCAAGCGAGAGCGAGCTCGCCACCTGCATCGGGCTCGTACGTCCGATCGACCCGAAGCGCGTGTACGACGTCGCGATCGTGGGCGCGGGACCGGCAGGGCTCGCCGCGGCCGTGTACGGCGCGTCGGAAGGCCTCTCGGTGATCGTGCTCGACTGTCGCGCGTTCGGTGGCCAGGCCGGCGCCTCGTCGCGCATCGAGAACTACCTGGGCTTCCCGACCGGCATCAGCGGGATCGCGCTCACGGCGCGCGCCTTCAATCAGGCGCAGAAGTTCGGCGCCGAGATGGCGATCCCCGACGAGGTCGTGCGGCTCCAGTGCGCCCCCGACGATGGCGACGCCCGCTTCGGACTCGGACTCAAGAATGGCGAGCACGTCCGTGCCCGCGCGGTGGTGATCGCGAGCGGCGCGACGTATCGCCGGCTGGACCTCGCCAACCTGAGCGAGTTCGAGGGCTCCAGCGTCCACTACTGGGCCTCGCCGCTCGAGGCGCAGCTGTGCGTCGGGCAGGAAGTCGCGCTGGTCGGCGCCGGCAACTCGGCTGGCCAGGCGGTGGTCTATCTCGCGAGCCGCGTGACGAAGGTGTGCCTCCTCGCTCGCGGCCCGAGCCTCGAAGCCAGCATGTCGCGCTACCTGGTCGACCGCATCGCCGCGCTGCCCAACGTCGAGGTGCTGCTGCACACGACCGTCACCGAGCTCGAGGGAGAGCACGGTCTCCTGCGGGCGATCCGCTGGCGGGAGAACCCGCCGGGCAAGGAGGTGCGGCGTGTGATCCAGCACCTCTTCCTCTTCATCGGCGCCGACCCGAACACGTCGTGGCTGTCCGCGTCGGACGTTGCGGTGGACGCGAAAGGCTTCATTCGCACCGGCGCGGACCTCGGCGAGGGTCGGCGCGCGCTCGAGACGAGCCGTGACGGGGTGTTCGCGATCGGTGACGTGCGGGCAGGGTCCGTGAAGCGCGTCGCCGCCGCGGTGGGCGAGGGCGCGCAGGTGATCGCGACCATCCACGCATTCCTGGCGGACACCGGCGATCGGGCCGCCGCCACCGCCCATCGTGGGAGGGTCTAATGGCAGACGAGTGTGAGCATGCGGCCGGCGTCCGCGAGGTGACGCCGAGCGCACGCGGATGCGAGGAGTGTCTCGCGACGGGATCGGCGTGGGTGCACCTGCGGCTCTGCCGCACGTGCGGGCACGTGGGCTGCTGCGACAGCTCACCCAACCGCCACGCGACCAAGCACTTCCACCAGACGCAGCACCCCATCATCGAGGGGTACGACCCGCCCGAGGGCTGGGGCTGGTGCTTCGTCGACGAGGTGACCCTGGATCTCACCGGCCGCACGACGCCGCAGCGCGGGCCCATCCCGCGATACGTCTGAGGGCGCCTACCGTGCTCGCCGCTGTGCCGGTGGCGACGCGCGCTCCAATCGGCTCGCCATGGCATCGACTTTGCTCAGATACGCCGCGAAACCATGGCGCTAGTCTTGGCCAATGGAGCCACTACCAGGCACACGCCACGCACAGCGCCACGTTTTTGGCACGTGCCGCACTTCAGTGGCCGTGCGACGCGCTAGTCGATCACCAATCGCACGGGGGAGGAAGCCATGGAGAGTAGGCAGCCTGTTGCGCTGCGGCGCGGTCTGCGGCGTGCGTACGTTGTGGTTTCCGCGCTGTGGGTCGCCTACGTGCTGTTCGTTGTCCCTACACTCCTGCGCGCGGACGCCCTGGCGGTCCAGAGGCAGGCCAGCGAATCCGCCAAGGAGCATCTGCAAGAACGGCGGAGCAACCAACCGACGCGGGGGCAGGGTGTCAACTGGGCTCGCGCAAACGATGCCGTTCGGCGCGATATGACGAGGTTGGAACTCGTCGACATTCAACTCAAGGCAACCGAGACGTACGCGAGCTGGTGGTACAGGCTCTTCATCGATCCACCGGTATGGAACTCGCTCCCGTTGCTAGTCGGTCCGCCCGTGGCTCTCTATGCGGCGGGCTACCTACTGGCTCGGATTGCCGGGGGCCTGCGCGCTAGGACGCCGTAGTGGATTCTGTCAGGGTCGAGCTGTGACTCGGTCGACCGTTCGCGCGAGCCATAGACACCGTGGCCACGAAGCCGTGCGGGCGACCACGCCGCTCGCCGACGAGGGCAACCGGCGCGTGCACCGCGTCTCGCCCGACGACGGCACGGTGACGACGGCCCTGGGGAATCTCATCGAATCCCATCGCGATCGCCGTCGGGCCCCGACGGCAGCATGCGCCGTGCCCGACCAACGGACCGCCTCCGACGAGACGCCCGTAGTGCGCATGGGCCAGGCTAGTGGATAGTATTGAGGGGACTGTGCAGGGATAGTCAAAGGGAAGGGACGCAACGATCGCCCCGAGTAGCAGTATCCATCGGTAGGGCCGGTATTCGGGGCCGCGTGGAAAGAAGAGGCGAAACGTATGGCACCCGTCTCCTTGGCCCTAATCCTACTCTTCCTTGCGACCACCTTGTCGGCTGGGCAGGTCACTACCTGTGGCCAGCTCGTGCGCGCGGGGGAGGTAGCCGATCTGGTCGCCGACTTGGTCTGTACCAGCCCCACAGCTTCCGGAACAGCGCCCGTCGGCATCTATCTGGACGGTGACGCCACGCTCAACTTGAAC
>Ga0187894_10000515_pt1 | contig 52409 bp, 48 predicted proteins | sample GBC1701081metaG_FD_136650 | JGI IMG/M metagenome (GOLD analysis project Ga0187894, IMG submission 136650) | White microbial mat communities from a lava cave in the Kipuka Kanohina Cave System on the Island of Hawaii, USA - GBC170108-1 metaG ...
GAGCCGGGCAGCCGGCTCGCAGAGACGCTCGGCGAGGACGAGATCGAGGTCAACAGCATGCACCATCAGGCGGTGAAGGTGCTCGGGGCCGGCCTCGTCGCGGTGGCCTGGGCGCCGGACCACATCGCCGAGGGCATCGAGCTGTCCGATCGGCAGCGCTTCGTGCTCGGGGTGCAATGGCATCCGGAGGAGCTGGTCGCACAGTCCGCGGCAGCCCGTCGCCTCTTCACCGCGCTCGTCACGTCCGCGCGAGGGTAAGCGCGTCGCCCCGAGGCGCCCGCCTCGCCGAGGCGATCGGTCGCGCTCCTCCGCGGCAGAATGTCAGAGCCCCCGACAACCCTCGCATCCGACTGGGCCGCCCCTCCCCCGCCCAGGAAATCGTTCTCGGTCGTCGTCACCGTCCTCTGTTCCATCGTCGTCATCCTGTACATCGGCTTGCTCGGCCGGCCGCTCATCGAGCCCGGCATCTCACCGCTCGCCGAGCTGAAGTACCCGGAGCGATCGCTCGAGCGACTCGTCACGCGCGAGCTGGACCTCCGCGCCGCGATGCTGCACAGCGGGCTGCCCTGGGAGTGGCGCCTCTACCGCGCCTTGTCCGGAGACGAGGATCCCCTGGTCGAGGCCGCCACCTGGTACGCGGAGCTGCTGGAGCTGCATGACTCGCCGAAAGCCGAGCTGGAGCGCGTGATCCTGCTCGCAGAATCGGGCCGGACCCGAGCCGCCCGGACGGAGATCGAGCGCTGGAGCGAGGCTGGTGACGCGCGGGCGCGCATGCTCGCGTGGGTGACGGCCGCCTACCGGAGCCCGCCGCCCTCCCCCAACGCGGGACGCACGCTGATCCGCGAGATCGAGGACGAGCTGCGCCCCTCGTGGTTCTCCAACACACTCGTGCGGCGCATTGCCACGCGCATCGGCGACGCCCCGCAGCGGGCCCAGGCGGAGCAGGCCATCCTCACGCGCGGGCAGGCGCTCTTGATCCGGGCGCGCCTGCTCACGGCCACCTCCGCGGGGCTGCTCGTCCTGGGCGCCGTCGCCCTGTGGTGGATGCTCGCGCGCCGGTCGGGCCCGCAAGTCGGCAACGCTCCCCTGCCTCCCGACTGGAGTGGCGCTGATGGCTACGCGCTGTTCGTCCGGAGCCTCGGCGTGCCCCAGGCGATCGCCGTGCTGGCCTTCGTGGTCCTCCGCCGCGAGACCGGCCTCGGATCGCTCCTCGGCATGGCCGCCGACCTGCCGATCTTCCTGTGGGTGTGGCACTACCTCCGGACCCACGACAGCTCGATGCGCACGGCATTCGGGCTCCGGCCCCGCCGGCGGGGCTGGGCGCCACTCGCCGGCGCGACCTTCGCGCTCGTTGCGATCGCGCTCGTCGGCGACATCGTCATCCAGATCGCGAGCGGCTACCTGCGGGTGAGAACGCACTGGACGGACGGCTTCGCGGAAGAACTCCTGTGGGCGGCGCCCCGGCGCGTCCTCCTCGAGGCATTCGATGCGTCGCTGTGGGCGCCGATCGTCGAGGAGATCACCTTTCGCGGACTGCTCTACGGAACGCTGCGCACGCGCCTCGGCGCCGGCACGTCGGCCCTGCTGAGCGCCGTGATCTTCACGCTCCCGCACGGCTACGCGGCGGTCGGCTCCGCCTCCGTGCTGGTCAGCGGGCTCCTGTGGGCCCTGGCCTACGAGCGGACGCGGAGCCTCCTGCCCGGGCTGTTCGCCCACGCGGCGAACAACCTGCTTTCCACGGTCTGGACGGTGGCCCTGCTGCGCTGATCCGCCGGCACGAGACCGTCAGCGCGCGAGCCGTTCCGCGAACCAGTCCAGGATGAAGCGGAACCGCGCGAGGCGGTGGCGCGGCTTGCCCGAGCGCGACAGCTCGTGGTTCTCGTCCGGGAAGCGCACGAACATCACGTCCTTGCCGAGACGCTTCAGCGCGACGAAGAACTGCTCGGCCTGCTCGATCGGACAGCGCAGATCGTCCTCCGAGTGCAGGATCAGCAGCGGCGTCGTCACGTCCTTGGCGTAGGTCACCGGTGAGCGCGCGAGGTACTCCGCCATGTTGTCCCACGGCGCCGCGCCCAGCTCGACCACGTTGAACAGGTGTCCGATGTCGCTGTTGCCGAACATCCCGTAGTGATCGTTGACCGCGCGCTCCGAGCACGCCGCCTTGAAGCGCCCGGTGTGGCCGACGATCCAGCTCGTGAGAAAGCCGCCATAGCTGCCGCCCATCACGCCGAGGCGCGCCGGGTCGATGAAGGGATGACGGACGAGCGCCTGGTCGAGCGCGGCCATGACGTCGGCGTAGTCGCCGCCGCCCCAGTCGCCCACGACGGCGCGGGTGAACGCCTCGCCGTACCCCTGGCTGCCGCGCGGGTTCGCGTAGATCACCGTGTAGCCGGCGGCCGCGTAGACCTGGAACTCGTCGAAGAACCCGTGACCGTATTGCGTGTGCGGGCCCCCATGGATGTTGAGGAGCGCGGGCCAGCTCGCGTCCGGGCGGAATCCGTGAGGCTTCATCACCCAGACGTCGACGGAGAAGCCGGCGCGCTCGAACGTGAAGCGCTCCGGGCGCGCGAGCGCGACCTCGTCGCGCCACGCGCGGTTCAGGTCGGTGAGGCGGCGCTCGTCACTGCCGTCGGCGGCGGCGACGAACACCTCGGCCGGCGTGACCGGATCCGTCGCAGTGAACGCGAGGCGGCCGCCGTCGGCCGAGCTGGACATGCCGGTGACCACGCGTTCACCCGTGACCACGCGCCGGGCCCCTCCGCTCGCGCCGGCCGCTACGCGGCAGATCCCGAGGTCGCCTCGATCCTCGGAGGCGAACACGATCCACCGCCCGTCGGCTGACCAGACGGGCGCCGTCCCGAGGGGCGCGCACGAGCGATCGAAGTCGGACGTGAGGCAGCGCGGAGCCCCGCCCTCGACGGGGACGACGAACACGCGCACGTTTCGGCCGAACTCGTTCCTGGCGCGTCGCCCCAGATACGCGATCGTGCGCCCGTCCGGCGAGAAGGCCGGCAGCATCGCCGGGCCCACCGTGTCGGTGACGCGCCGGGGCTCGCCGCCATCGGCCGCGACGACCCAGACGTCGACGCTGTCGTCGAAGTCGCGACCCGGATGGCGGGCCGAGCTGAAGGCGATCAGGCGCCCGTCGGGCGACCAGGCGGGATCGGCGTCGTCCCAGTCTCCGTCGGTGATCTGCCGCGGCGGGCCGCCTGCCGCCGGGACGACGAAGAGGTGGCGGCGGCGATCGTACACGAAGCCCTCGCCGTTGAACTTGTACTTGAGCGTGTGGATGACGCGGGCCGGCCGCGACTTCTGCTTCTCCTCCTCGCCCTCGGGTTCTTGCCAGCCACCCACGCGCGCGACGAACGCGATCGAGCGGCCGTCCGGGCTCCACACGGGATCGCCGACGCCGTGGCGCTCGTCGGTGAGCCGGGTCGGCTCGCCGCCGTCCGCAGGCATGACGTAGAGCTGTCCCTTCTTCTTGCCCTCGCGCTCGGACACGAACGCGAGACGCGTCCCGTCGGGCGACCACCGCGGCTCCCGGTCGCGCTTCGGCCCGGTGCTGAAGCGCCGCGGCGCCCCGCCGTCGACGTCGACCATCCACACGTTGGAGAGATACTCGTCGCGCTCCTCCGACAGGGTCGTCGCGACGAATGCGACCCGCGTGCCGTCCGGCGAGATCTGCGGATCGGACACCCACACGATCCGCGTGATGTCCTCGGGCACCATCGCCCGCGCGGGCTCGGACGCTGGTCGGCCACGGTTGATTGACTCGTTCATGCGGTCGTCGCTCCTGTCATGGCGTGTCTCGCGCCGGGGCAATCCGCGGACGTCACACGCCGAGGTACCGGTGCTGGAGATCCTCGCGTTGCGACAGCTCGGCGGACGTTCCCGTCCACACGATGCGGCCCTTCTCCAGGATGTAGTGCGCGTCCGCCAGGCGCGTGAGCGCGCGCACGTTCTTGTCGATGAGGAGGATCGACAGGCCGGCGGCCTTCACGCGCCCGAGACAGCGCCAGATCTCGGCGCGGACGAGCGGCGCCAGCCCTTCGGTCGCCTCGTCGAGAATCAGGAGCCGAGGGTTGGTCATGAGCGCTCGCCCGATCGCCAGCATCTGCTGCTCGCCGCCGGAGAGCTGCGCCGCGAGGCTCCGCTGGCGCGCAGCCAGCTGCGGGAACAGCGCGAGCACGCGCTCGATCGTCCAGGGCTCGGCGGCGCCGGCCCGATCCGCGGCCGTGGCGACGAGATTCTCGCGGACGGTGAGCGTGGGGAACACCTGCCGTCCTTCCGGCACCAGTCCGAGACCCGACTGGGCGACGCGGTACGAGGGCAGCCGGTGGATCGGCTGGCCATCGAAGACGACCTCGCCGGCCCGGGGCGGCAGGATGCCCATGATCGCTCGGACCGTCGTCGTCTTGCCCATGCCGTTCCGCCCGAGCAAGGTCACGACCGCCCCCCGGGGCACCGTGAGGCTCACGCCGTGGAGCACCCGGCTCACGCCGTATGCAGCCTCGAGCTCGCGAACGACCAGCATCAGGCGGCCTCCTCCTCGCCGAGGTAGGCCGCGAGCACGTCGGGATTCGCCCGAATCTCGTCGGGAGGGCCCGTCGCGATGATGCGGCCGTACACCATCACCGAGATCCGGTCCGCGAGCGCGAAGACCGCGTCCATGTCGTGCTCGACCAGCACGATGGTGTGGCGGCGCTTGAGCGTGCCGAGCAGCCGGATCATGCGCTGGGATTCGTCGGCGCCCATGCCCGCCATGGGCTCGTCCAGCAGCAGGAGGCGCGGCTCCGTGGCGAGCACCAGTGCGATCTCGAGCTGGCGCTGCTCGCCGTGCGCGAGATCGCCCGCCCGCACGTGCGCCCGATCGCCGAGGCCGACCGCGTCGAGGACGGCACGCGCGGGCTCGGCAAGCGCCCCGTCGCGCCGCGCCGGCCGCCAGAATCGAAAGCTGTGGCCGGCGTGCGCCTGCACGGCGAGCGCAGCGTTGTCGAGCGCGGTGAAGTCGGGGAACACGCTCGTGATCTGGAACGATCGAGCGACGCCCAGGCGTGCGCGCGCCGGCACCGAGAGCCCCGTGATATCCCGCCCCGCGAATCGGATCGCCCCGGCGTCGGGGCGGAGGCTGCCGCCGAGCTGGTTGATGAGCGTCGTCTTCCCCGCGCCGTTGGGGCCGATGATGGCGTGCGTCTCGCCCGTGCCGACCTCGAGGCTCACGTGGTTGGTGGCGACGAGCCCGCCGAAGCGCTTGTAGAGCCCGGCGACCGCGAGCGCGACGTCAGGCATCCGGGGGCGTGCCTCCAAAGCGACGCGCGCCGCCGCCGTTCGGCTCGCCACCCCGGTCGCTCGCGCTGCCTCCAATGCGACGCGCGCCGCCGTCGAGGAGCCCGACGAGCCCGCGTCGAGCGAACAGCACCGCGATCACGAGCACGGGACCGAGCACGATTTGCCAATGCGCCGTCCACGCCGACAGCACGTCCTCGAGGAGCAGGAGGACCACGGCGCCGAGCACCGGGCCGACCAGCGTCCCCATCCCGCCCAGGATCACCATGAACATGATCTCGCCCGATCGGGTCCAGTGCATGAACTCGGGCGTGAGGTACTCGGTGTGGTTGACGAGCAGCGCGCCGGCCACGCCGCACATCGCCCCGGCGATGACGAAGGCAACGAGCCGGTAGGGATAGGGCGAGAACCCGACGGCCCGCGCGCGCGACTCGTTCGAGCGGGCGGCGCGGACGAGCATGCCGAACCGCGCCTCGACGAGGCGGTGACCGACGTAGAGGAACGCGACGAGAATCGCGAGCACCAGGTAGTAGAACGCCGTCGAGTTGCCGAGGTCGATCACGCCGGGGAACTGGCTCCTCGCGGCGAGGCGCATGCCATCGTCTCCCCCGTATTCCTCGATGCTGAGTCCGAGGTAGTAGAGCATCTGCGTGAACGCGAGCGTGATCATGATGAAGTACACGCCGCTGGTCCGAACCGACACGGCCCCGATGGCGAGGGCCACCAGGGCCGACACGACGATGGCGAACGACCACTGCACGTAGCCGTTGTGCACGCCGTGGTGCGTCAACACGCCGACGGCGTACGCCCCGACACCCAGATACGCCGCGTGGCCGAACGAGACCATCCCGCCATACCCGAGGATGACGTCGAGCGAGACCGCGGCGATCGCGAAGATCAGGATGCGGCGAAAGAGGTCCACGTAGAACGGCTGATTCACGAGCGCGGCCGCGACGGGCACGAGGGCGAGGACCGTGAGGCCCGCGGCGATCGCGACCGCCCGGCGGGCGGGACTGGTCACGGGCGCGCCTCTGTCGGGAAGAGACCCTGCGGGCGAACGGCCAGCACGGCGGCCATCAGGAGGTAGATCGACATCGAGGCGATCGCGGGCCCCGCCGTGTCGGCCGCGGACGGCGACAGGACGGTCGCCAGCATGGGCTTCAGGAACGCGCGGCCGAGGGTGTCCACCATGCCCACGACGATCGCGCCCACCAGCGCGCCGCGGATCGAGCCGATGCCGCCGATCACGATGACGACGAAGACCTGGATCAGGATCTGCTCGCCCATGCCGGGTTGCACGGCGTAGATCGGGCCGGCCATGAGCCCGGCGAGACCGGCGAGCGCCGCGCCGATGCCGAACACCACCGTGAAGAGCAGGCGGACGTTGACCCCCAGGGCCGCCACCATGGTCCGGTTGCTCGCGCCGGCGCGAATCAACATGCCGAGCCGCGTTCGCGTGACGAGCGCCCACAAGAGCGCGGCCACGAGAAGCCCAACCGCGATGATGAGCGCGCGATAGAGCGGGTAGCGCACGCCCGGGAGCACCTGGACGTGTCCGGACAGCCAGCCGGGCAAGCGCGTGTACAGCGCGGCGCGGCCCCACAGGACGGCGATCAGCTCGTTGAAGAAGAGGATCAGGCCGAACGTGGCCAGCACCTGGTCCAGATGGTCCCGCTCGTACAGCGTCCGGAGCGCGATCACCTCGACGGCCACGCCGACGAGCAGCGTGCCGATCAGCGCGAGTCCGACGCCGAGCACGTAGGAGCCGGTCCACAGGACGAACGTGGTGGCGAGGTACGCGCCGACCATGTAGAGGGAGCCGTGCGCCAGGTTGACCAGATTCATGATGCCGAACACGAGCGTGAGCCCGGCCGCCATCAGGAACAACATCACGCCGAGCTGAAGCCCGTTCAGCGTCTGCTCGAGGACGAGCAGGATCACGGGCGCGCAAAGAAAAGGGGCGCGGCGTGCGGCCGCGCCCCTCCGTCGTACGGCGAACGATCCCCTACCACTTCATCCCACATTCCGTGTAGTAGGCGTCCTTGTGGTTCTCGAAGACGGTCTTCTGGATCTGCATCTCCTCCTCGCCGCCCGCGCCCTTCACCGCGCGGAGGAGGTAAAAGTTCTGGATCGGGAAGTGGTTCACGTTGTACGTATAGGGTCCGCGGGTGGACTTGTAGTCCGCCTTTCGCATCGCGGCGATCATGCCCTTCTTGTTCGACAGGTCGCCCTTGACGGCGCGGACGGCCGAGTCGATCAGCAGGATGCCGTCGTAGCTCTGGGCGCCGTAGAACGACGGCGTCTTGCCGAACTTCTTCCGGTAGTCCGCCACGTACCGCTGGTTGGCGTCGTTCTTCAAGTCCGGACTCCAGTAGCGCGTCTCCCAGTTGCCGAGCGCTGCCTCCTTCACCACCGGCAGCGAGATCTCGTCTACGGTGTAGACCGAGTAGAGCGGGATCTGCTCGCGCAGACCGGACTGGGCGTACTGCTTGAGGAACTGGATCCCCATGTCGCCCGGATAGAACACGAACACGACCTTCGGGTTCTTGGCGCGAATCTGGCTGATCTCGGCCTGGTAGTCCTGCTGGCCGAGCTTGGTGTACACCTCGTCGACGATCTTGCCCTTGAAGGAGCGCTTGAAGCCCGCGATCATGTCCTTCCCCGCGGCGTAATTGGGCGCCATGGCGTACACGTCGGTGAGCTTCTGGTCCTGCATGTACTTGCCCATGGCCTCGGGCGTCTCGTCGTTCTGCCACGACGTCGTGAAGAACAGCTCGTGACACATCTTCCCCGCCAGCTCGTGGGGCCCGGCGTTGGTGCCGATCATGAACGTGCCCGCCTGGGTCACCGTCGGCGCCACCGCGAGCATCACGTTGGACCAGATGATGCCGGAGACGAAGTGGACGCGATGCTTCTTCAACATCTCGTCCGCGAGCTGCTTGCCGACGTCGGGCTTGCGCTGGTCGTCGCCATAGATGACCTCGACGTCGAGGCCGCCCACCTTCCGCCCGAGGTGGTCGAGCGCCAGCTCGACGGAGTTCTTCATGTGCTCTCCGATGATGCCGGCGGGGCCGGACAGCGACGTGATGAAGCCGATCTTCACGGGGTCCGCGGCGAGCGCGGGCCCGGCGGCGAGCGCGAGCAGGCTGGCGAGGGCAATCACGGAGTTGATTCGGCGCACGGCTGACCTCCCTGGGTGGCCCGGGGCGGCGTTCGATCGAAATGGACCGCCCGGCCGTTGTCGTCGGCACAACCGCGGCAGGAACCCTGCGGTTCCCCGATGGCCGTGGACGATGCCGCCTCGGGGAGCCGGCCGCGGCCAGACTCTAGCAGAAGTCCCCCCAAGCGTCCACAGGGCCCCACCACTCGCGCGACCCCGGGGCACTGGGTGAGGGCGAGGGTTCGAGCGCGGTACGATTCCCCGTCCGTCCGCGAGCATCGAGCGCGTGACGCTGGCGCCGACCTCGCAAGTGGTTCGCGTTCGAGCGCGGGCTTCGCCGGCGCAACCTGGTTCGGTGGGGGAGGCTCGGAGGGGGCCCCAGTGGGCGAAGCCCATTGGGGAATCGCCCCCTTCGAAAAACTACAAAAGCCGCCAGCGGGACGGTGCGCCCGGCAGCACCTCCTCGGCGACGCGGCCATCCCGCTTGAGCTTCTTCAGATGCGAGTGCACCGACTGACCGGCCATCGCGTGGAGCTTCTCGGGGACCTCGGCGTAGATGATCTTGACCATCGCGGGGATCGTGACGACGCCGCCACCGAGCGCGTCGAGGATCTGGCGCTCGCGGAGCATGCGGTGGTCGATGTACTCCTGGATGCGCGCGGCGGCATCCTCGATGACGGGACCATGGGCCGAGTAGATCCGCGTGACGCCCAGGGCTTGCACGCGCCGCAGCGAGTCCATATAGAGGCCGAGATCGCCGTCCTCCTCGGGGATCACCGTCGTGGATCCGGAGAGGATGAGGTCGCCGGTGAACAGCGCTCGCTCCTCGGGCAGGTGGAAGCAGAGATGGTCCGAGGCGTGCCCCGGCGTGTGAATCGCGATCAACGTCACTCCGTCTCCCTCGATGCGCTCGCCGTCCGCGATGTCCGTGATGCCGTCGGGAAGCCCACTGTCGTTCTTGATCATCTTGGCGACGGGCAGGCCGGGGAAGCGCTCGCGCAGATGGTCGACGCCGCCCAGGTGGTCGCGATGGCGGTGCGTGAGGACGACACGCTCCGGGCGCCGCCAGCCTCGCTCGGTGAGGTACCGGTCGAACAGTGGAACGTAGCTCTCGACGCCAGCGCCGGTGTCGATCAGGATCGGAAACCGTCGGCCGACCAGGTAGGTGTTGGTTCCCGGTCCCGTCATCATGCCCGGGTTGAGCCCGAGCACGCGGCCGACGAGATCGCTCGGCGTGGCTGTCGTGGGAAAGCTCGGATCGATCCACGTCATGAGTGGCGCTCCAGGGGGCGCTCGCGGTGCCGAGCCGGGCGCGCCGTCACGGCATCTGACGCGGGCGCTTCAGCTCGGCGAGCTGCTCGAGCAGCGACTCGGCGGAGACAGGCTTGGCGATCACGCGGTCCACGAACTGGCTCGACTCGTGCGCCGACACGCTTTCCCCCCAGCCCGTCAGGAGGAACACGGCGGTGTCGGGGGACTTGCTCTTCACGCGCTCGGCGACCTCCCAGCCCGTGGTCCGCGGCATGCCGAGGTCGGTGATCACCACGTCGTGCGCCTCGGGGTCGAACAGCTCGATGGCCTCGTCGCCGTGGGTCGCCGTGGTGACGGCATGCCCTTCACCGCGGAGCATGTCGGACAGGACGGCGACCAGGCGCGGATCGTCGTCGACGAGCAGCACGCGGGCCGCGAGCGACGGCTCCACCGTCCGCTCGGCGAGGCCGCCCGTGGCGGGAATGATCTGGAAGCGGCTCGCGTGCAGCCGGATCCGCACGACCGTGCCGCGTCCCGGCTCGCTCTCGATGCCGAGCGTACCGCCGTGGCGCTCCACGATGTCGGCCACCTCGAACAGGCCGTGGCCGGCGCCGCGCCCCGGAGCGAGGCTGCGCGCGCGCTCCGCGATCCGCCGCTCGATCTCCGGCGGCATCCCGAGGCCCGTGTCGGAGATCTCGATCAGGACCCAGCCGGACTCCTCGCTAGCCGCTCGAATGCCGAGCGTCCCGCCGCCCGGCATGGCGGCGACGGCGTTCAGGATGAGCCGCATGAGGGCGTCGCGCAGCTCGAAGGCGTTGCCCTCGACAGGCGGCAGCGCCTCGAGGTCCTGAGTGACCGAGATCACGACGCCGCGCCGCTGCGCCTCGTCGCGCCAGCGGGGCGCCGTCATCTCGATGGCCTGGGCGATCACTGCGGGCAGGCCAACCGGACCGAAGGCGACCTGCGGCTGGCGCGAGACGAATTCCTGAAGACGACGCACCGTCGCCGACGCCTCGAGCGCCACGTCGCGCATCACCGAGAGCCGGCGCTTCGCGACCGGATTGTCCGCCTCGCGCAGCATCAGCTCGGCGTAGGCGAGGATCGCGGCCAGCGAGTTGTTGAGGTTGTGCGCCAGCCCTCCCACCGTTTCGCCCAGCGACCGCAAGTCGTCGGCCCGGGTGAGGCTGCCCCGCGAGTCCTCGAGCCGCCGCGCGAGATCTCGCGCCCAGCTCCGCATGGTGAGCACGGAGCGGTCGATCTCGACCTTCGTGCGCGTCATCTGCCGCGCGATGTCCTGAATCTCCTCGTGATCGGCGAACAGCAGCGTGGCGGGCGTCGCCTCGGCCGGCCCCCGCCGGCCCCAGCGCCCCAATCGATCCCGAACCCGGTCCAGCATCCTTGCCTAGAGGTTCACGAGCTGGGCGACGCGCTCCCGATGGTACGTGGCGTCGCCGAACGTGAACTCGGAGCCCTTGGCCCGCTTGAAGTAGAGGTGCAGGTCGTGCTCCCACGTGAACCCGATCCCGCCGTGGAGCTGAATGCCCGCCGCCGACACGCGCCGGTAGGCGTCCGACACGTAGGCCTTGGCCATGCTGACCGCCAGCGGTCCCTCGGCGACGCCCTCGTCCATCGCCCAGGCCGCGTAGTACGTGATCGACTTGCTGTTCTCCACGTCGACCAGCATGTCGGCGGCCCGGTGCTTGACGCCCTGGTACGAGCCGATCGGACGCCCGAACGCCTGGCGGATCTTCGCGTACTCCACCGTCATGTCGAGCACCTTCTGAGCGCCCCCGCACATCTCGGCGCAGAGCCCGACGGTGGCGCGATCGAGCACCCGGCTGAGCGACGTCCAGCCGCGCCCGACCTCGCCCATCAGCGCGGCCTGGCCGACCGTGACGTTCGAGAGCGTCACCTCGCAGAGCTTGCGCGTCTGGTCCATCGTGGGCAGGAGCTTGATCTGCAGCCCCGGCGTCTCCCTGGGCACCAGGAAGAGCGAGATGCCATCCGCGTCGGCGCCGCCGGTGCGCGCCGCGACCACGACGCCGTCGGCGGTGTGCGCGTCGTGCACGAACAGCTTGGTGCCCGACAGCATGAACCCCCCGGCGGTCGATGCCGCTGACAGCGTCACCCCGCGCGGCCCCAGCGCCGCGCCCGGCTCCATCCAGGCGAGCGTGAGCCGCTTGTGCCCGGACGCGATGCGCGGCAGCCACTCCTTCTTCTGGCTGTCGCTGCCCGCCTCGAGCACGGCGAGCCCGCCGAGCAGGAGCGTCGAGAAGTAGGGACCCGGGACCACCGCGCGCCCCATCTCCTCCATCAGCACCACGAGGTCGACGAGCCCGAGCCCCATCCCGTCGTACTCCTCCGGAATGGTGAGCCCGGTCCACCCCTGTTCGGCGAGCTTGCCCCAGAGGGCGGCGGTCATGCCTTCCGGGGTGTCCATGAGCGTGCGGACGACCTCGGACGGACATTCGTTCTCGAAGAACTTCCGCGCGGTGCTGCGGAGGAGCTCCTGCTCTTCGTTGAAGCCGAAGTTCATGGGCTTAGCCTTTCGGGAGGCCGAGCACGCGCTCGCCGATGATGTTCCGCTGGATCTCGGTGGTCCCGCCCTCGATGGAGTTGGCGCGCGAGCGGAGGAACGTGTGCTGCCACAATCCGCCCGCGACCGCCCAGTCGCTGCCCCGGGTGAGCTGGGAGAAGGGGCCCTCGATCTCCATCGCCAGCTCCTGCAGTCGCTGATGTCCCTCCACCCACATCATCTTGCCGGTCGACGCCTCGGGCCCGGGCAACTCCCCCTTCAAGAGCTTCGTGATGGCCCGGGCTCCGGTGTACTTGAACACCTCGGTGTCGATCCACATCTGGGCGAGCTTCTGCCGCATGACGGGATCCTGCGTCACCGGCGCGCCGTTTCGCGTCGTGTGCCGCGCCAGCTCCACCAGCGCGTCGAGGGCGATGCGCAGCCGCACCTGGATGCCGAAGCCGAGCGCGAGCCGCTCGTACATGAGCGTCGTGAGGCCCACCGCCCAGCCGTTGTTGACGCCACCGAGGATCTGCGACTCGTGGATGCGGACGTTGTCGAAGTACACCTCGTTGAACTCGGCGTCGCCGGTGATCTGCTTGAGCGGTTTCACGGTGACGCCCGGGGTCGACATGTCGAGGAGGAAGTACGTGATGCCCTTGTGCTTCGGGGCGTCGGGATCGGTGCGCGCGAGCAACATCATCCAGTCGGCCATGTGCGCGAGCGAGGTCCACACCTTCTGGCCGTTGACGACGTAGTACTCGCCGTCCTTCACGGCGCGGGTCTGGAGCGACGCGAGGTCCGAGCCGGCGTTGGGCTCCGAGTAGCCCTGACACCAGATCTCCTCGCACGAGAGCATCTTGGGCGGATAGCGCTTCTTCTGCTCCTCGGTGCCGTAGGCGATGATCGTCGGCCCCGCCATCCCGAGGGCGAGGATGTTGAGCACGGGTGGCGCCTTGGCGAGCGCCATCTCTTCGTGAAGGATCATTTCCTCCATGAAGGTGAGCCCGCGTCCGCCGGAGTCCTTCGGCCAGGTGAGACCCACGAACCCCGCCTCGTACATCTTCCGCTGCCAGCCCCGGAGGAACTCGTAGGCCTCCGGGCGCGGGATATCCGACCCGCCGTGCAGCCGCTCCGTCCAACTCCTCGGAACGCTACCCTTGAGCCAGCCGCGAACCTCGTCTCGAAAGGATTGCTGCTCGGGAGTCAGCGTGAAATCCATACGCCCTCCTGGGCGATCAGGGATGGACGTCGCTCAGGAAATGACTGAACGATCGTTCAGTGCCAATGATACGAAGGCGGCTCGAAGCCTGTCAAGGTCGCGGGGATCATCTCGAACAGCGCCGGATCGGCCTTCCGGGGCGAGCGTGGTGCGTGATACTCTCGGGCGCCATGAGCATCGCCATCTCGCTCGCGCGCCTTCGATCGCACATCGAAACCCTGTCGCGCTTCGGCCGGAATCCGGACGGCCAGGGCATCACGCGATCGTGCTGGAGCCCGGCGCACGAGGAGGCGCGGGCCTGGCTCCTCGGGCGGATGAAGGACGCCGGCCTCGAGTCGTGGGTGGACCCGGCGGGCAACACGTTCGGCCGGCTCGGGGCCGGCGGCCCGACCGTCATGACGGGGTCCCACATCGACACGGTGCCCCAGGGTGGACCGCTCGACGGCGCCCTCGGCGTCCTCGCGGGCCTCGAGTGTCTGCAGACGATTCGAGAGGCCGGGCGCCCGACCCGCCTGCCGCTGACCGTGGCCGCGTGGAGCGACGAGGAGGGTCGCTACGGCAGCCTCTTCGGATCGAAGGCGTTCACGGGCAAGCTCGAGGCCGCCGCGATCCCGAAGATGGCCGCGGCGGACGGCGAGCGGCTCGTCGATGCGATGGCGCGCGCCGGATACAACGCGTTCGAAGCGCACACGGCCCGGTGCGACCCGAAGGCGCTGTCGGCCTACGTCGAGCTGCACATCGAGCAGGGGCCCCACCTGGAGGCCGCTCGCATTCCGATCGGGCTCGTCGAAGGCATCGTCGGCATCCGGCGACATCGATTCCACTGGATCGGCGAACCCGATCACGCGGGCACGACGCCGATGGCCTGGCGGAAGGACGCCTTCCTCGGCGCCGCGGAGTACGCGTTGAAGGCGCGGGAGCACGTCGTCAAGAAGGGCAGCGGCCGGAGCGTCACGAACTTCGGTCGCATCGAGCTCCAGCCCGGCGTGTCGAACATCGTGCCCGCGCGCGCCCTGCTGCTCCAGGAAGTGCGAGAGCTCGACGCGAAGATCCTGGCGCGCCTGGACCGCGAATGCCTGGCGCTCGCCCGGGCGATCGCGCGGCGGCGCGGGCTCAAGGTCAACGTCGAGCCCCTGTCCCGGAACGAGCCCGCGCGCTGCGCGCCCCACGTGATGCAGGCGGTCGCGGCCGCGTGCGACGCGCTCAAGTTGAAGTACAAGCGCATGCCGTCCGGAGCCGGCCACGACGCCCAGAATCTCGCGACGGTCACGCGCGCGGGGATGCTGTTCATCCCCTCCAAGGGCGGCCGAAGCCACCGGCCCGACGAGACGAGCGACTGGAAGGCCATCGAGCGCGGCGGCAATGCGCTCCTGCACACCCTGCTCCGCCTGGCGAGCTAGCCGGGCCGTCGATTCGGGCGAGAATGTGAATTATTCCACTTGGCTTTCCGCGTTCGATCACGTAGACTTCGCCCGGGTAACGACGATCACCTCAAAGAGGGTGTTGTGTCCACCATCGTGCACCTGCTCCTGGCCGTCGTCCTGACTCTGTTCCTGGCGTTCCAGGCCACCTCGCTGATCTTCGTCCTGCGCTACCGCCGCGCGCGCCTCGCCGCGCGCCCGCCCGGCCGCATGGATCTCCTGTGGACCTCGATCCCCGTCGTGATCGTGCTGTTCCTGGCCGCCCGCAGCTGGGTGGCGGCGTTCGACGTCGGTCGTCCGGCCGTGGCGTCGGCGATTGCCCAGCCCGAGCCCGCGCGGGACTCGCGGACGGCCGGACCCCGGTAGGTCGAGACACCGAAGAGGACGTGAGCCAGACCATGACCAAGCGCCTGTTCAGTGCTTCGACGGCCCGGACGGTCGTCCTGCTCGCCGGGGTCGCTCTCTCGCTCTCGTCGTGCGGCTGGAGCCTCTGGGACAACCCGATGACGACCGTCAGGCCCAAGTCCGACTTCGGCCGGTGGAGCGACGAGATCTTCATGCTGATCTCGTGGACCACGCTCGTCATCTTCATCGCGGTCGAGGGCGCGCTGCTCTACGCGTGCTGGCGGTTCCGCGACCGGCCGGGCGCGCCGATCCCGAAGCAGATTCACGGGCACACGGTCCTCGAGATCTCCTGGACGATCGCCTTCGCCGTCGTGCTCCTGATCATCGGCATCCCGACCATCAAGCTCATCTTCAAGACGCAGGAGGCGCCGGCCGCCACCGCGCTCCGGGTCGACGTCGCGGGCAAGCAGTGGTGGTGGGAGTTCAGCTACCCCGAATTCAAGATCACGACCGCCAACGAGCTGCACCTGCCCGTGGGGCAGAGCGTCGCGTTCGACCTGCACGCGCCCGACGTCATCCACTCGTTCTGGATCCCCCAGCTCGGGGGCAAGCGCGACGTGGTCCCGCATCGCGTGAACCGGATCGTGATGACCCCCGCCGTCCCGGGAGAGTATCTCGGGCAGTGCGCCGAGTACTGCGGCATGTCGCACGCGAACATGCGCTTCCGCGTGGTCGTGCATCCCAAGGGGGAGTTCGACGCGTGGGTCAAGGCGCAGCAGGCCCCGCCCGCCGAATCGACCGACCCGCTGGCCCAGCAGGGCAAGACGCTGTTCGCGCAATCGGCGTGCGTCGGCTGCCACACGATCGCCGGCGTGTCGGCCGGCCAGATCGGCCCGAATCTGACCCACTTCGGAAGCCGCAAGAGCCTGGCCGCCAACATGATGCCGAACACCGCGGCCAACCTGGCGAAGTGGGTCGAGAACCCGGACCACCTGAAGCCCGGGGCGCGGATGCCCAACCTCGGCATGAGCGGCGAGCAGTCCAAGGCGATCGCCGCGTATCTGCTGAGCCTCAAGTAGGAGAGCCTCGCGATGGCGACTCAAGCCGCATTCATGCCCGGCGCGCAGGCGAAGGAGCAGGGCGTCCTGTGGTCGTGGCTCACCACCGTCGACCACAAGCGCATCGGAATCCTCTACGGCTCCACCGCCTTCATCTTCTTCCTGATCGGCGGCATCGAGGCGCTGATCATGCGCCTGCAGCTGGCGCGCCCGGACAACACGCTGGTCAGCGCGCAGACGTTCAACGAGCTGTTCACCATGCACGGCACCACGATGGTGTTCCTCGCGATCATGCCGATGAGCGCGGCGTTCTTCAATTTCATGATCCCGCTCATGATCGGCGCTCGCGACGTGGCGTTCCCGCGCCTCAACGCGCTCTCCTACTGGATCTTCCTGTCGGGCGGCCTCTTCCTCAACGCGAGCTGGCTGTTCGGCATGGCGCCCGACGGCGGATGGTTCGGCTACGCCAACCTCACGTCGGCGCAGTTCTCGCCCGCCCACAGCATCGACTTCTGGATGCTCGGGCTCCAGATCCTGGGCGTGTCCTCGATGCTCGCGGGCTTCAACTTCATCGTGACGATCCTCAACATGCGGGCGCCCGGGATGACGCTGATGCGCATGCCCGTGTTCATCTGGATGAGCCTGGTGACCCAGTTCCTGCTCGTGCTCGCGTTCCCGGCGATCACGGTCGCCCTGATCCTCTTGATGTTCGACCGCTTCTTCGGGACGCTGTTCTACCTGCCGTCCGCGGGCGGCGACCCGCTCCTGTGGCAGCACCTGTTCTGGATCTTCGGCCATCCCGAGGTCTACATCCTGATCCTGCCCGCCATGGGCATCGTGTCGGAGGTGCTGCCGACGTTCGCGCGCAAGCCCCTGTTCGGCGCGCCGGTGGTGATCTACTCGGGCATCATGATCGGGTTCTTCGGCTTCGGCGTGTGGAGCCATCACATGTTCTCGGTCGGCATGGGCCCGGTCGCGGACTCCGCGTTCTCGATCGCGACGATGCTGATCGCCGTGCCCACGGGCGTGAAGATCCTGAACTGGATCTCGACGCTGTGGGGCGGCTCCATCCGCTTCTCGACGGCGCTCTACTTCTCGCTCGGCTTCATCGCGATGTTCACGATGGGCGGCCTCTCGGGCGTGATGCACGCCTCACCGCCGGTGGACCTCCAGCAGACCGACACGTACTTCGTCGTCGCTCACTTCCACTACGTGCTGTTCGGCGGCTCGATCTTCGGCCTGTTCTCGGGCGCGTACTACTGGTGGCCCAAGATCACCGGACGCCTCCTCGACGAGGGGCTCGGCAAGCTGCACTTCTGGCTGATGATGATCGGCTTCAACGTGACGTTCTTCCCCCAGCACTTCCTCGGGCTCATCGGGATGCCGCGGCGCATCTACACGTACGCCCCGGACCTCGGCTGGAACTTCTGGAACATGGTGTCGACGATCGGGGCCTTCGTCATCGCCCTGTCGTTCGTCGTGTTCATCTACAACGTGATCAAGACGACCCGCACCGGGCAGGTCGCGGGACCGGATCCGTGGGACGGCCGCACGCTCGAGTGGAGCATCCCGTCCCCGCCGCCGGTCTACAACTTCGCGCGGGTCCCGACCGTGCACGAGCGCGATGACTTCTGGCTCGGCAAGTACGGCGACGGCCACGGAGGCAAGCCGCGCGGCGCCCCCGCCCCGGTGACCGCGGCGGAGCTGGCCGCCATCCACATGCCGCCGCCGTCCTACTGGCCGATCCTGCTCGCGATCGCGCTGTCGATCATGGTGACCGGCATCATGATCAGCGCGTACCAGATCATCGTGGGCGGCCTGCTCACGCTGTTCCTGATGTACAAGTTCGCGATGGAGTATCACCGGCCCCCGGAAGGCCACGGGCACTAGGAGGCGCGCCGTGGCCGACCACGCCGTCCCGCACGCCGCGCACGACCCGAACATCGGGACCACGGGTCTCGACCATCGCAAGATGGGGATGTGGATCTTCCTCGGGTCGGATTGCATGTTCTTCGGATCCCTCATCGGGACCTACCTCGCCTACAAGGGCAAGAGCCTCTCGGGGCCGGGTCCGCACGACGTCTTCAACATCCCGCTCACGTCGTACAGCGCGGCGCTCCTGCTGGCGTCGTCGCTGACGATGGTCCTCGCGCTCGCCGCCCTGCAGCACAATCGGGTCAAGGCGGCGGCCGGGTGGCTCACGGCCACCGCGCTGATGGGGCTGCACTTCGTCCTGAATCAGGTCTACGAGTTCTGGAGCTTCGCGGTGCACGAGGGGCTCAAGCTCTCGACCAGCCTCTTCGGGTCCTCGTTCTACGTGCTCACCGGGTTCCACGGCGCCCACGTGACCGGCGGCGTGATCTGGCTCCTGCTGATCGTGAGCCTGGCCCTGCGGGGGAAGATCGACGCCCGGGACTACACGAAGGTCGAGGTCGCCGGGTTGTACTGGCACTTCGTGGACATCGTCTGGATCGCGATCTTCACCGTGATCTACCTCATCCCGTAGGAGGGGAGGACATGGCCGAGGCGCACGCGCCGTCCACTGCCCAGCCCGCCCACGGAGGCGGGCACGCCAGCGTCAGAACGTATGTCAACGTGGCGATCGTGCTGGCGATCATCACCGCGGTCGAGGTCGCCACGCTGTACATCCACGGGATCCCGAACTGGCTCCTGGTCTCGAGCCTCCTGTTGATGTCGGCCGCCAAGTTCTATCTGGTCGTCGGCTTCTTCATGCACCTGAAGTACGACAGCAACGTCATGCGCTCGCTGTTCGTCGGTCCGCTGATCATCGCCATCCTGATCATCCTCGCCGTCATGGCGCTGTTCAGCGCCTACATCCTGCTGCCCCGGACGTATCCTTGACGTCATGGCGCATGTAGCACCCGGACCCGCGGGGCCGCCGCCCCTCGGACCGGAGGGCTTCGACTGGACCCGGTGGCAGGCCGATCCCGTCGTCGTGACGGGGCTCGCGGTGCTCGGCGGGGCGTATCTCGTGGCGACGCTTCGCCACCGCCGACTCCGACCCGACGCCGGGGTCGACGTGCCCAGGTGCATTTCGTTCTACGCGGGCCTCGGCGTCCTGTTCGGCTCGCTCACCGGCCCCCTGCACGACCTGTCGGACTACTACCTGTTCAGCGCGCACATGATCCAGCATCTGCTGCTCGCGTTCGCGATGCCGCCGCTCCTGCTCTACGGCACGCCGGCGTTCATGCTGCGCCCGTTCGTCCGCGATCCCCGCGTGATCCGCCTGGCCCGGTTCCTCACGCGGCCGTCGTCGGCGTTCGCCGCGTTCAATCTCGTGCTCGTCGCATGGCACCTGCCGCCGGCCTACAATCTCGCGATGGACAATCACCCGGTCCACATCGTGCAGCACCTGATGATCATGGCCGTGTCGGTCCTCCTCTGGTGGCCGGTGCTCTCGCCCCTTCCAGAGGTGCCGCGCGCGGCCTATCCCGTGCAGATCTTGTACCTGTTCGTCGTCGGGCTGCCGATGGTCGTGGTATCGATCTTCATCACGATGGCCGACTCGGTCCTCTATCCGTACTACGCGGCCGCGCCGCGTGTCTGGACCGCCCTCGGCCCGCACGCCGACCAGCACCTGGGCGGCCTCATCATGTGGATTCCCGGCGGGCTCGTGTTCCTCACCGCGATCTCCGTCGTGTTCTTTCGCTGGCAGGCCTCGGGGGGGCACGACGTGGCCGTCCCGGTGCCAGAGGCATCGCACCAGGCATGCTGACGTGGGTCGCCGTGGCGGCCGTGTTCCTCCTGATGGGCCTCGGCAACATCGTCAGCGCGACGGGATCGGGCCTCGCGTGTCCGGACTGGCCGCTCTGCCACGGCCGCCTGATCCCTCCGCTCCGGCCCGACGTCCTCATCGAGTACGGCCATCGGCTGGCGGCGGTGCTGGCCTCGGTGCTGCTCGTGGCGACGATCGTGGCGACGCTCAGGCGGTCGCGGGAGACCGTCACCCGCGCCATCGCTCGCTGGCTGATCGCGCTCCTCGCCGTGCAGATCAGCCTGGGCGGGATCACGGTCTTGCTCAAGCTGCCCCACTTGATCAGCACGGCTCACCTCGTCAACGCGCTGCTGATCCTCGGCGGCCTCCTCGTGCTCGCTGCGCGCGAGCGGCCGCCGGGAGAGGCGGCGCCGACCGTGGCGCGCCTGGCCCGCGTCGGACTCGCCGTGCTCCTCGTCCAGCTGGCGCTCGGCGGCTACGTGCGCCACTCGGGGGCCGGGCTCGCGTGTCCTGACTTCCCGCTCTGCAGCGGGGAGCTCTGGCCCGGACACTGGCTCGCGGTCGCGCACTGGGTGCATCGCTGGCTCGGCATCCTGCTCCTGGGCCTCTTCGTTCATCTCGGGATTGCCGGGCGCGAGACTCGGCTCGCGGGCGTCACGTGGGCGATCGCCGCGCTCGCCGTGCTCCAGGTAGGCCTTGGAATCGCCACCGTGCTCCTCCGCCTCGAGCCGCCGATCCGGGCGGCGCACGCCCTGGTCGGCTATGCGCTCTGGGGTCTTCTCGTGTGGACCGCGGCGCGTGCCGGCGAACGCGCCGGCGCCAGGGCCCCGGTCCGGGATCCTGCGCTGGTTGGAACGAGACGCCTTGCCTAGGACCGCGACGGCGACTCGAGGGCTCGCCACGATCGCCCTCTCCGCGCGACTCGGCGCCTACGCCGAGCTCTCCAAGTTCGGCATCGTGCTGCTCGTGCTCGTGTCGGCGGCCGCCGGGTTCATGCTGCGCGCGCCGCTCGGCGCAGACTTCCCGTGGCGCGACGGCCTCGTGATGCTCCTCGGCGTGATGCTGTTGTCAGGCGGCGCCTCGGCGCTCAACCAGGTGCAGGAAAAGAGCCGCGACGCGCTGATGGCGCGCACGGCCGCCCGGCCCATTCCCTCCGGCCGGGTCTCCGCGCCGCAGGGCCTGGCCTTCGCCGCGCTCGGCCTGTGCGCCGGCGCGTTCATCCTCTGGCTCGGCGTCGGACGGACGGCGGGCGTCCTCGGCCTCGTCGCCGCCGCTTTCTACAACGCCGTCTACACGCCGTGGCTCAAGCCGACGTCGCCCTTCGCGGCGGTCCCCGGGGCGATCCCGGGCGCCATCCCTCCGGTGATCGGATGGGTCGCCGCCGGCGGCGGGCTCACCGACGCGGGCGCAGTGATCCTGTTCGGGATCCTGTTCCTCTGGCAGATGCCGCACTTCTGGGCCCTCTCGCTGCGCTATCGCGCGGACTACGCCGCCGGCGGCTTTCCGATGGTCTCCGAGACCGTGGGGGTCGAGGGCACCGCGCGACTCATCCTGGTCTACGCGCTCGGACTCACGGCATGGTCGCTGGCCGCGCCGACCTTCGGCGTGGGCGGGCCGATCGCCCTCGCCGCCGCCGCGGCGCTCGGCGCACGCTTGATCTGGCTGGCCGCCAAGTTCGCCCGCCGGCCCGAGGATCAGCGCGGGTGGCTCTCGCTGTTCCTCTTCTCGAACGTGTATCTGCTCGTGCTCTTTCTCGTGATGGTGGCCGAGCGCCTCGGTCACCATGCGCTCGGCTGATGGACTGGCATCCTCACCGGGCGCGTGCTCGATCGTCTGCTATCCTCTGAGGTGCGCCGATGAACATCTGCGTCGTGGGCACGGGCTACGTCGGGCTGGTCACCGGCGCCGTCTTCGCCGATCTCGGCAACGACGTCGTGTGCGTGGACAACGACCACGCCAAGATCGATCGGCTCCGCCGGGGCCGGATGCCGCTCTACGAGCCGGGCCTCGAGGAGATGGTCGGCCGGAACGCCGCGGACGGGCGCCTCACGTTCACGTCCGATCTGACGGCCGGCGTGCGCCAGTCCGACGTCGTCTTCATCGCGGTGGGCACGCCGCCCAAGGCGAGCGGTGAGACCGATCTCTCCCAGGTCGAGGCGGTGGCCGCCGACATCGGCCGCGCGATGGACCGCTACAAGGTCGTGGTGAACAAGTCGACGGTGCCGGTCGGCACTGGCGAGCTGGTGCGCGAGGTCATCACGCGCCATCAGCCCCGGCCCGTCGAGTTCGACGTCGTGAGCAATCCCGAGTTCCTGCGCGAGGGCTCGGCGATCGAGGACACCCTCCGGCCGGACCGCATCGTGATCGGGGCGCCGACCCAGCAGGTGGCCATGACGCTGGTCGAGCTGTACGCGCCGCTCGAGCGCCCGATGATCATCACGGACTTGCCCTCCGCGGAGGTCATCAAGTACGCGTCCAACGCGTTCCTGGCCGTGAAGATCTCGTTCATCAACGCCATCGCGAACGTCTGCGAGACGGCCGGCGCCGACGTGAGCCAGGTCACGAAGGGCATCGGGCTCGACTCCCGCATCGGGTCCGCCTTCCTGTCGCCCGGCCTCGGCTACGGCGGGTCGTGCTTTCCGAAGGACGTGGACTCGCTCATTCACACGGCCGGCCAGCTCGGCTACGACTTCAAGCTCTTGCGCTCGGTCGTCGAGATCAACCGCGAGCGCGCCACCCACCTCGCGGAGATGATGCGAAAGGCGCTGGGCCCGCTCGACGACAAGACGATCGCGGTCCTCGGGCTCGCCTTCAAGCCGAACACCGACGACATGCGCGAGGCCAAGAGCCTGGAAGTGATCCGTCTCCTTCACGACGGCGGCGCTCGCGTGCGCGCCTACGACCCGGTCGCCATGGACAATGCCCGCCCGCTCCTGCCGGACACCGTCCTCTTCACCGACTCCGCCTACGACGCGGCCGAGGGCGCCGACGCCGTGGCGCTCGTCACCGAGTGGAACGAATTCAAGTTCCTGAACCTCGAGCGCCTGCGGCGGCTGCTCCGGCGTCCGGTGGTCTTCGACGGACGCAATCTGTGGGAGCCGGAGCGGATGCGGCGCCTCGGCTTCGAATACCACTCGATCGGGCGCCGGCCGGTCCTGCCCGTCTGATGCGTGTCCTCGTCACCGGCGGGGCCGGATTCATCGGCTCGCACCTCTGCGACTTCCTCCTGGAGCAGGGCTGCGAGGTCGTCTGCATGGACAGTCTCCTCACCGGCGCCGTCGACAACATCGCCCACATCCGCGACCGGCGTTTCCTCTTCGTCCACCACGACGTCACCAACTACATCGTGGTCGACGGGCCGCTCGACTACGTCCTGCACTTCGCGAGCCCCGCGTCGCCCATCGACTATCTCGAGCTGCCGATCCAGACGCTCAAGGTCGGTGCCCTCGGCACCCACAAGGCGCTCGGCCTGGCGAAGGCGCGCGGCGCCAAGTTCCTGCTCGCGTCGACCTCGGAGGTCTACGGCGATCCGCTCGTGCATCCGCAGCCCGAGGAGTACTGGGGCAACGTGAACCCGGTGGGGCCGCGCGGCGTGTACGACGAAGCCAAGCGCTTCGCCGAGGCGATGACGATGGCCTATCACCGCGTCCACGGCCTCGACACGAGAATCGTACGGATCTTCAACACGTACGGGCCGCGGATGCGGCTGACCGACGGGCGCGCCATTCCCACGTTCATCCGGCAGGCGCTCGCCGGCGAGCCGCTCACGGTCTATGGCGACGGCGGGCAGACGCGCTCGTTCACGTTCATCTCGGACCTCGTCGCCGGCATCTGGACGCTGATGAACGCGGCGGTGAACGAGCCCGTCAACCTCGGCAATCCGCGCGAGATGACCTTGCTCGACCTCGCCAAGCTCGTCCACCAGATGAGCGGCGCGCGCAGCGACATCGTGTTCCGGCCGCTGCCCACGGACGATCCCAAGGTGCGCCAGCCGGACATCGGCCGCGCGCGCCGGCTGCTCGGCTGGGAACCCGTCGTGCCGGTCGAGATCGGACTTCGCCAGACGCTCGACTGGTACCTGGGAGCGGGCGCGGCCGCCCTCCGCGGACCGCACCCGAGAAAGGAGCGCCACCGATGATCGACGAGGAGCTTCGCGCCATCCTGGTCTGTCCCGCTTGCAGGGGCGATCTGCTGTTCGAGGAGACCCGCATCATCTGCCCCGCGTGCCGCAGGGCCTATCCGGTGCGGGACGGCATCCCCGTCATGCTGATCGGCGAGGCGGAGCCCTGGACACCGCCGGCATAACCGCCGTCATCCTGGCGGGCGGCCAGGGCACCCGGCTGCGCCCGCTCACGCTCGAGCGTCCCAAGCCAATCGTCCCGCTCCTCAACGTCCCGTTCCTCGCGTATCAGCTCGACCTCCTCCGCCGTCACGGGATCGCCGACGTCGTGCTGTCGTGCTCCTACATGGTCGACGCGATCCGCGCCGTGATGGGCGACGGCCGCGCCTGGGGCGTGCGCCTGCGGTACGCGGTGGAGACGGATCCCCTCGGGACGGGCGGCGGCGTGCGAAACGCGATCGATCTCGTCGGCGGGCTCGTGGTCGTCCTGAACGGGGACGTGCTCACCGACCCCGATCTCGGGGCCATGCTCGCGTTCCACGCAGAGCGCGGCGCCCGCGCGACGATCTACCTGCATCCCGTCCCCGATCCCACACCGTATGGGCTCGTCGAGCTGGGGGCCGGCGGCCGCGTCCTGCGGTTCATCGAAAAACCCGACCCGTCCGAGATCACGACGAACACGATCAACGCGGGCATCTACGTCATCGATCGCGAGCTGATCCCGCGCATCGCCACGGACCGGCCCGTGTCGATCGAGCGCGAGTTCTTTCCCGGTCTCCTCGCGGCGGACATCGCGTTCTTCGGGTGGGCGCCGAAGCGCTACTGGCTCGACATCGGAAGCCCCGTGAAATACCGGGAGGCCCACGTCGATCTGATGGCGGGCAAGGTCGGCACCGGGGCCGCGCCGCCGCTGTGGTCCTCCGCGTGCGCGGAGGTGACGACGGCGGCCGGCGCCATCGTCAAACCGCCATCGGTGATCGGACCCGGCACGCGCCTCGGCCCCGATTGCCGCGTGGGGCCCGACGCGGTGCTCGGCGAGCGGTGCACCCTCGGACCCGGCGTCATCGTCGAGGGCGCGATCCTCTGGGACCGCGTCGAGGTGGGCGCCGGGGCGGTCCTGCGCGACTGCATCGTCGCGACCGGGGCACGGATCGGTGCGGGCTGCGTCGTCGGGCCGGGTGCCGTGGTCGAGGCGGGCGCGTCGGTGCCGGATCACACACGGATCACCTCCTGACGCCGGAGCCCAGAGTGCGCCGGGACGGGGCGCACCGCGGCGTCGGTGACCTGTGCCGCGGCGGGGGGGCGTGCGCCGGCCGCACGCGAGGCGAGCGGATACGGGCGTCCGGGCGTACGTGAACGAGCGGGAGCGGCAGCCGCGCGAGATTTCCTTCGATTCGAGGCGGGTCCTCCCGTGGATCCTGGTTGGCGCCCTCGCGCTGGCCGCGGTCGATCGCTTGGTCGATGGAGTGCGCCAGCTCGTCTGGCTTTCCACACCGCCCGTCGACCTTGCGATGCGGTGGCACGAGGTCCACCGCTGGTTCGCCGGGCAACCGCTGTACACCGGCCTCGTCGGCATCTATCCTCCCGCCACCTACGCGCTGCTCTGGCCGGCGCTGGGCTGGCTCGACCTCACGCCCGCGCGCTGGCTCTGGGCCGTCACGACGCTCGCCGCGCTCGGCTGGTTCGCGTACATCGTCGTGCGGGAGAGCGAAACCGACAGCGTGGCCGCCCGATGCGCGGTCGGGCTGCTGCCGGTCTCCGTCTACGCTGCGCGCGCGGTGATGGTGAACGGGCAATTCGCCCTCCACCTCTTGCCCCCGCTCCTGGCCGGCCTCCTGTTGCTGCATCGGCGCCGCCCGTCCTGGGGGCGCGATCTCGGCGCAACGGCCCTGCTCTTGATCTCGCTCGCCAAGCCCACGTTGTCGATTCCGTTCATGTGGGCCGTCCTTGCGGCGCGGGGCCCGTGGCGTCCGGCCGTGCTGCTCGGCCTGGGCTACGGAGGCCTCACGCTCCTGGCCTCCCTGTTCCAGCCGGCGGGTGCTGTCCGGCTCTTCGGACAATTCCTCGCCAGTGCAGACGGTGCCGCGTCCACCGCGGCGCGCGACTCCCACGCAAACCTCCACGCCTGGATCGACGCGCTCGGCCTCGGACACGGGTATACCCTCGCCTCTCTCATCGCGCTCCTCGCCGTCGGCTGGTGGACGCTCTCGCGCGCCCGCGGGACCGACCCATGGCTCACGTTCGGCGTCGCCGCAACCGTCGCCCGTTTCTGGACGTTTCATTTCCGCTACGACGACATGCTGCTCCTCGTGCCGATGGTGGCGCTGATCCGGGTCGTGGCCCGACGCGAGCCAGGCTCGTCGATCGACCGGGGCGCGGTGCTGGCGTTGGGATTGCTGGGCGCCTCGCTGCTGATCCCCGCGCGGCTGCTCTTGCCGCCGTATCCCTGGCAGGCCATCGAAGCGGCCCAGACGCTGGTCTGGCTCGGCGCGCTCGGCGTGCTGCTCGGCCGCGCCCGATACCGCCCCGTGCTATCCTGAGTCGGATGGTCACCGACTACATTCGAAATTTCTCTATCGTCGCGCACATCGACCACGGCAAGTCGACGCTCGCAGACCGATTGCTGTCGCTCACCGGCACCATGGACGCCAAGAAGGCGGTGGGCCAGGTGCTCGACTCGATGGACCTCGAGAAGGAGCGGGGCATCACGATCAAGGCGCACACCGTGCGTCTCCTCTACACCGCGCGCGACGGGCACACGTACACCCTCAACCTGATCGACACCCCCGGCCACGTCGACTTCTCGTACGAGGTGTCCCGATCCCTCGCCGCCTGCGAGGGCGCGCTCCTGATCGTCGACGCGGCCCAGGGCGTGGAGGCGCAGACCCTCGCCAACTTCTACCTCGCCATGGACAGCGGGCTCGAGATCATTCCGGTGGTCAACAAGATCGACCTGCCGGCGGCCGACGTCGAGGGCACGCGCGGCCAGATCACCGAGGTCCTGGGCCTCGACGGCGACGAGGCCATCGCCATCTCGGCCAAGCACGGCACGGGCGTTCCCGACGTGCTCGAGGCCATCGTCCAGCGCGTGCCCCGTCCTGTGGGCGATCCGAGCGCTCCGCTCAAGGCGCTGGTGTTCGACTCGTTCTACGACTCGTATCAGGGCGTCGTCGTGTACCTCCGGCTCATCGACGGCCGCGTGCGGCCAGGCATGCGCATCCTGCTCATGTCCAACGGCAAGGTGTACGAGGTCCAGCAGGTCGGGGTCTTCGCCCCCGACATGCGCCCGGTGGACGAGCTCGAGGCGGGCCAGGTCGGCTTCCTCACGGCGTCGATCAAGCGCGTCGCCGACGCGAAGATGGGCGAGACCATCACCGACGCGAGCCGTCCGACCGCCGAGCCCTGCCCGGGGTATCGGGATGCCAAGCCGATGGTGTTCGCCGGGCTGTACCCGATCGAGGACACCGACTACGAGGGCCTCCGCGACGCGCTCGAGAAGCTGCGCCTGAACGACTCCGCGTTCAACTTCGAGCCGGAGACCTCGCTCGCGCTCGGCTACGGCTTTCGCTGCGGATTTCTCGGCATGCTCCATCTCGAGATCGTCCAGGAGCGGCTCGAGCGCGAGTTCAACCTGTCGCTGATCGTCACGGCGCCGAGCGTGCGGTTCAAGGTGGTGACGCTGGCGGGCGAGGTGCTCGAGGTCGAGAATCCCTCGAAACTGCCGCCGGTGGACAAGATCGAGCACATCGAGGAGCCCTACGTGCGCGGCAGCGTCTTCGTTCCCACCGAGTTCATGAGCGAGATCTACAAGCTCGCCCAGGACAAGCGCGGTGAGCACAAGTCGCTCGAGTACGTGGGCAAGCGCGTCCATATCCAGTTCGACTTCCCGCTGAGCGAGATCGTGGTCGACTTCTACGATCGGTTGAAGTCGATCTCGAAGGGATACGCATCGTTCGACTACGATTTCCTCGAGTTCCGCGCCTCGGACATGGTCAAGCTCGACATCCTGCTGAACGGGGACCCCGTGGACGCGCTCAGCGTGATCGTCCATCGGGACAAGGCCTACGAGAAGGGCAAGGCGCTCACGGAGAAGCTTCGGGGCGTGATCCCGCGCCAGCTCTACGAGGTCGCCATCCAGGCGGCCATCGGCAGTCGCGTCATCGCGCGCGAGACCGTGAAGGCGATGGGCAAGAACGTGACGGCCAAGTGCTACGGGGGGGACATCACCCGCAAGCGCAAGCTGCTCGAGAAGCAGAAGGAAGGAAAGAAGCGCATGAAACAGGTCGGACGGGTGGAAGTGCCCCAGGAGGCCTTCCTGTCGGTGTTGAAGAGCTGACCATGAACGACTTGCAGACGCGTCCCGAGGCGACAGCCCCGGTGGCGGGCGGAACCGCGAAGGTGCGCAAGAAGTCCCTGTTCCGGGAGTACGCCGAGGCCATCATCATCGCCGTGCTCCTGGCGCTGGTCATTCGCCAGTTCGCCGTGCAGGCCTTCACGATCCCCTCGGGCTCGATGATGGACACGCTGCTGATCGGCGACTACATCCTCGTCAACAAGTTCCTCTTCGGCCCCGAGATCCCGTTCACCGACACGCATCTGCCCGGGCTCCGCGCGGCCGAGCGCGGCGACATCATCGTGTTCAAGTACCCCAACGACGAGTCGCGCGACTTCATCAAGCGGATCATCGGGGTCGGCGGCGACACCGTGCAGGTCCGCGACAACCGCGTCTGGCTGAACGGCAAGCTGCTCGACGAACCCTACGTGATGCCCGGCTCGTTCCGCGCCGGGCCGTCGACCCACTGTGGCTACTTGTACGGATGCGAGCCGCTCGTCGTCCCGAAGGGCTCGTACTTCGTGATGGGCGACAATCGCGACAACTCCCAGGACAGCCGCTACTGGGGCTTCGTCAGGCGGGAGAAGATTCGCGGGAAGGCCTTCCTGATCTACTGGTCGTGGAACGCCGACAGCCACTGGCTGCGCTGGCGACGACTCGGCAAGTATTTGCCGTGACGGGGGCGTCTTTGTCGTGAGGGGGGCTGCGCCCCCCTCCCGCTCCTCCCCCCGTACAACGAGGGTGCGCCGGCGGAGCCGGCGCTCGAAGCGCCCGCTCCGTGGTCGCCGATGATGCTCGTTCCTTCCTCCGACTCCGCCGTTCGCGACGTGGTCACTCCTGGCTCTCACGACGCGCTGCTTGCTGGTTGGGTTCCTCGCGGCGCGCGGCTTGGGATCTACGTTCATCTGCCGTTCTGCGCGCAGCGGTGCGGGTATTGCTCGTTCAACACCGCGCCGAACATGCCTGGCGCCATGGAGCGATTTCTTGGCGCGCTCTCGACCGAGATCGATCTCGTCGCCGCCTTGCCGTGGGCGGGCTCGCCGGGCATCGCGACGATCTTCGTTGGTGGCGGGACTCCTTCGCTGGCCACTGGCGAGCAGATGGCGGCCTTGCTCGAGCGTCTTCGCCAGCGGTTTCGCGTCGATCCGGACGCCGAGATCACGGTCGAGTGCAATCCCGAGAGCGTATCCCACGAACGGCTGCTCGACTATCGCGACGCGGGCGTGAACCGCATCAGCCTGGGCGTCCAGAGTCTCGACGACCAGGTCCTGTCGCGATTGAATCGCCTGCATTCCGCGCGCGGGGCGCAGCTGGCGTTCGAGGCGGCACGGACGGCGGGATTCGACAACGTCAGCGCGGACCTGATCTACGGCCTGCCCGGCCTCGATGGACGCACGTGGGAGCGCACCGTCCAGAACGTGCTCGCCTGGGAGCCCGATCATCTCTCGGCGTATGCCCTCACGCTCGACGAAGGCAGCCTCTGGCACGCCGCGGGCGTGACCGATCTGCCTCGCGAGGAGGAGGTCACCGGCCAGTACTGGACGCTGGCCAGGCTGGCGGCGGACGCGGGGTTCGAGCACTACGAGATCTCCAACTACGCGCGTCCGGCGCGCCGCTCGGTCCACAACCAGATCTACTGGCGGGCCGAGGAATACCTGGGGCTGGGGCCGGGGGCAGCGGGCTTCCTCGGCGATGCCCGCTACGTGAACGTCAAGCCGGTGGAGCGGTACCGGGCGCTCGTCGAGAACGGGCACGCGCCGATCGGATCCCACGAGATCCTGACGGCCCGTCAACGACAGGCCGAGCAGCTGATCCTCGGACTGCGCGTCGCCGAGGGCATTCCGGACGCGTGGCTCGACGAGCGGGTCCGTCTCGTGCCGGGTCGACTGCCCGCGCTCCTCGCCGCGTGGCGCGACCGCGGCCTCCTGGTGGAGCACGGCGGTCGGGCTCGACTCACCGAAGCGGGCTTCCTCCTCTCGGACGCGCTATTCGTCGAACTGTTGTAGGCTAGGCGCACCAATCATGAGCGACCCCGTCCTCGACAAGCGCGGCCGGGACGTCCTGATGGCGGTCATCGCCGAGTACGTGCAGACGGCGGAGCCCGTGGGTTCCCGGGTCATCGCCCGGCGCCACATGCGTGGCTTGTCGCCCGCGACGATCAGGAACGTCATGGCCGATCTGGAGGAGTCGGGGTACCTGACCCACCCCCACACGTCGGCCGGCCGCGTTCCGACGGACAAGGCCTACCGCTTCTACGTCGACCACCTCGAGCGGGTGCCCTGGATAGTGGCGGAGCCGGCCGAGGTCCGGCGCGAGCCAGGAAGTTCACCGGAGGATCGAGCCGAGCAGGTCATGGCCGATGCGTCTCAGCGGCTGTCGGCCAGGAGCCGCATGACGGGCATGCTCCTCGCGCCGCCGCTCGCGCACACCGCCCTCGCCCGCATCGAGCTCGTCGCCCTCGGTGACGACCGCGCGCTGGCCGTCATCGTGACCGACATCGGCTGGGTGACGGCGCGCCCGATCTCGGTGACGCCGCGCATGACCGCCGAGGAACTGCGCGAGATCGGACGGGCGCTCGGCCGCCGCTACCGGGGCAAGACGTTCGCCCAGATCCTGGACGACGTGTCGAGCCCGTCGGACCCGCTCGATCCGCTCTGGACACGATCGCGCGCCGTCCTCGATCAGATCGTCGCGCTCTTCCGCGAGCGGACGCTCTACCTGAGCGGCGCGACGCACATCCTCGACCATCCGGACCTGTCGGACGTCGCGACGATGCGGACGCTCCTGCGCGCCTTCGAGGACAAGGCCCGCCTCATCGATCTGCTCTCGCGGATGGCGGAGGAGCGCGGCGTGCAGGTCATGATCGGCAGCGAGAACCCCGTCGAGGACATGCGCGAGTGCAGCATCATCGCGTCCACCTACCTGTACCGGGACCAGGCGCTCGGAGTGCTCGGCGTCGTCGGGCCGCGGCGCATGGCCTACTCCGACGTGATCACGCTCGTGGAGGAGACCGCGCAGCTGGTGTCGTCGTCCTTGTCGCGGGCCAAGCAGCAGCTCTACCTGCCGTCGTAGGCTGGTCTCGCTTTCGTTTGCTATAATTTCTACTGTTATGAGCTTTGGGAATGGGTTTGATGACGGCGAGGATCGCGTTTCTGGGCTCGAGGCTGAGGTCGAGCGGCTTCGGGAGGCTCTCGAGGCGAAGACTCGGGAGGCTGAGGCCAGCCAGGATCGGGCCCTTCGGGCTATGGCGGAGTTCGACAATGCCCGGAAGCGGGCCGCGCGCGAGCGCGAGGAGTATACCCGGTACGCCAATGAGTCGCTGCTCCGGGAGATCTTGCCGGTCCTCGACAACTTCGATCGGGCGCTTCAGGCCGCGCGGTCCGAGCCCGGCGCGGCTGCTGTCGTGGCGGGTGTCGAGCTGATCCAGCGCGAGCTGTTGCGGGTGCTCGAGAAGTTCGGCGTCGCCCCGTTCGAATCGGTCGGGCAGCCGTTCGATCCGACGCGCCACGAAGCCGTGGCCCGCACGAGCGCGCCCGGACAGCCGGACATGACCGTGGTTGCGGAGACCGCGCGCGGCTACACGCTGAACGGTCGCGTGCTCCGTGCGGCCATGGTGACGGTCGCCATGGGCGATCTCGATTCACAACCCGCCGGGTTCTCGATTCCGTAGCGTGGCGGCCCGCGACTACTACGCCATCCTCGGCGTCTCGCGCGGCGCGGACGATGGCGAGCTGAAGAAGGCCTACCGGAACCTCGCGCGTACCTATCATCCCGACCGCAACTCCGGCGACAAGAAGGCGGAGGAGCGCTTCAAGGAGATCAGCGAAGCCTACTCCGTCCTCTCGGATCCGGAAAAGCGGGCGCACTACGACCGCTTCGGCACGGCGCCGAGCGCGGGCGCGGGTCCCGACGTCGGATTCAACACGATCGTCGAGGATCTCTTCGAGACGTTCGGCTTCTTCGGGGGCGGCGGGGGCGGACGCCGGTCGCGAGCGCAGCGGGGGGACGATCTTCGCTACGACCTCGAGATCTCCCTCGAGGAGGCGGCCGAGGGCGTGGACACCAAGCTTCAGATACCACGCCTCGAGACCTGCGACACGTGCGGCGGCAACGGACAGGAGCCCGGCACCCGGCCGGAAACCTGCGCGACGTGCCGCGGCCAGGGGCAGGTGCGATTCTCCCAAGGATTCCTCACGGTGGCCCGGCCCTGTCCCACGTGCCGGGGACAAGGCCGCATCACGCGCCATCCCTGCAAGGCCTGCGATGGCGCGGGGCGCCAGAGCCGCGAGAAGCTCCTCCAGGTCACCATCCCGGCCGGAGTGGAAGACGGCAATCAGCTCCGGCTCTCCGGCGAGGGCGAAGGCGGACAGCTCGGCGGCCCCCCCGGAGATCTCTACGTCGTCATCCACGTCCGCGCCCACGAGATCTTCGTGCGCGAGGGGCCTCACCTGCTGTGCGAGCTGCCGCTCAGCTTCGCCCAGGTCGCCCTGGGCGACACCGTCGAGGTCCCCGTGCTCGGCGGCAAGGCCGAGCTGACGGTGCCTGCCGGCACGCAGCCGGGACAGCGGCTCCTGCTGAAGGGCAAGGGCATGCCGCATCTCCGCGGCCGCGGGCGCGGCGATCTCCACTACGAGGTCGTCGTCGAGGTGCCGACGCGCCTCACGGCGCGGCAGCGCGAGCTGCTCGAGGAGTTCCGCCAGGCGTCGGAGAACCAGGCCGGACCGCGGTCGTCCAAGTTCGTCGAGCGGATGAAGAAGCTCTTCGGCACCTGATGCCGTTCTGGCAGCTGACGGTCCCGGCCTCCCCCGACACCTCTGACGGACTGACGAATTTCCTGTGGGAGCAGGGCGCGCTCGGTGTCGTCGAGGAAGAGGCGCCGTCGGAGCGCGCCCGCGTGCGCGCGTTCTTTCCGGAATCGGCCTCGTCGACTGATCTCTTGAAGGCGGTCCGCGGCTATCGCGCCTCGCTCTCCTCGCTCGGCTTCGCGGTCGCTGCCGACGAGCCCGAGATCGCTCCCCTGCTCGACGCGGCGTGGGCCAGCGCCTGGCAGCAGTCGTTCCCCGCACGCGCCATCGGCGAGCGTCTGCTCGTCATGCCCCCCTGGGAGGCCGCGCGGGAGGCTTCGCGCATCCCGCTGATCATCGAGCCCGGGCGAGCCTTCGGGACCGGCCAACACGGCAGCACCGAGGGCTGCCTCGCGCTTCTCGAGCGCGCGCTCGCCGCCCGGCGAGCGCCGCGAGTCCTCGACGTCGGCACCGGCAGCGGAATCCTGGCGATCGCGGCGGCGAAGCTCGGGGCGGCCGAGGTGCTGGCGATCGACGTGGATCCGGACGCCATCGCGGCAGCGACGGCCAACGTCGAGCGAAACGGCGGCGGGCACGTCGAGATCGCCTTGACGGAGCCGGCGGCCGTGAGCGCCCCACCGTTCGACGTGGTCGTGGCCAATCTCCTCGCCCACACGCACGTGTCGCTCGCCGGCATCTACACGGGGTTGGTCGCTCGGGGCGGGACCCTCATCCTCGGTGGGATCCTGGCGGGAGAGGAAGCGCCGGTCATCCACGCGCTCGCCGCCGTGGCGTTCGAGCACGCCGAATCCCTTTTGATCGACGGCTGGTCCTCGATCCGCCTCGCTCGCGTCCCGGACTCGGGTCCGTGAGACGATTTCGCGTCGAGCCGGATCCGGGCGGCGGAAGTCGCGTCCTCTTCGAGCTGACCGACGCCCATCACCTGGCTCGCGTGTTGAGGCTCGGACCCGGCGACCTGGTCCAGGCGCTCGACGGGCGCGGCCACGACGTGACCGTGCGGCTCGTGCAGGTCGACGCCCAGGGTGCGGCAGGCGTCGTCGTGGCGGGTTCCGCGCGGCGCACCGAGTCGCCGGTCGAGCTGACGCTCGCCCAGGGCATCCCGAAAGGCGACAAGCTCGAGCGCATCATCCGCATGGCCACCGAGCTCGGTGTGCAGCGGGTCGTGCCCCTCCTCACCGCGCGAACGATCGCGCGGCCCGATCCCGGGCGATGGCCCCATCGGCTGGAGCGCTGCCGGCGCGTGGCTCGGGAGGCGGCCAAGCAGAGTGGACGCGCCGTCGTCCCCGAGATCGACTCGCCGCGATCGCTCGAGGAATGGTTGGCCGCGTCGAGACCCGCTGGCCTGTTGCTGTGCCTGTGGGAAGGCGAGGCGGCGGGGCTCACCGCGGTGCTCCCTGCCGGCGGCGTCGAGCGCGCGAGCGTCGTGGTCGGCCCGGAGGGCGGCCTCAGCGAGGCGGAGGTGGCTGAGCTGCGGGCGGCTGGCGCCGTCGTGGCCGGCCTCGGGCCGCGCATTCTCAGAACGGAGACTGCAGGACCGGTCGCGCTCGCGCTCCTGCAGTCGCGCTACGGCGACCTCGGCTCGGGCGCGTGACGCGCGAGATCCGGACGAGCGGCGCGACCCTGTCCGATGTCTTCGCCCGCGCGGCCGTCGCCATCCTCGGGGAGACCGTCGATCCCGGCGCCGCGATGGAGGAGCACGAGACGCGAGAGGTGCGCGCCCACGGCGATACGGCCGAGGCCCTGCTGGCGCATTTCCTCAACGAGTGTCTCTACGTCCTCGACGTCGAGGGCTTCGTCTGGAATCGCGTCGAGTTTGCCGTGCTCGACGCCAGCGCTCGTGCCGGCGCCGAGCCCATGCGGCTTCACGCGTTCCTCCACGGCCTGGCCCTCGAGCCCGGTCGCGAGCGCGACGTCGACCCGATCGCTCCGGTCGACGCCGGAGCCGTCACGCTCCGGAGGACCGACGACGGATACGACGTGGTGATCGCCTCGTAACCATGTGGTCAAAAGGACACAACCAGCCGCGAGAGCCGTCTCATTTCTGCAACGGCAACCACTGGACGCGATCGCGAGTCGCCCCCCAAGCATGCCCCACACTGTACAAATTCCCGAGTGACGCTTCTTGGCACCCAGCTTGCCTCTACCGGTCCAGACCTATGGACTTCCAACGGACGATCCGAAAGCAAGTCAGCATGGCAGGCATCGGGCTCCACTCCGGCGAGCCCGTGAAGATCACGCTGTCCCCGGCCTCGGCTGACACGGGAGTGCTCTTCCGCGCCGCCGACGGGACCTTCATCCCCGCCAGCTCCGACCATGTCGTGGACACGAGGTCTGCGACCACGGTGGGCGCCTTCGGTGTCAAGGTGCGCTCCATCGAGCACCTGATGGCCGCGCTCGCCGGACTCGGAATCGACAACGTCCTCGTGGACACGAACGCCGAGGAGTTGCCCGCCGCCGATGGCAGCGCCAGACCGTTCGTCGATCTCCTGCTCTCGGCGGGGCGCGTCTCGTTGCCGGCCCCGCGGCAGCGATTGGTGGTCGAGGAGCCCATTCGAGTCGGTGACAACGAGCGCTGGCTCGAGATCACGCCCTTCGACAGCTTCCGCATCAGCTACACCCTCGACAACAGTCATCCGGTCATCGGGTGCCAGGTCGTGTCGATGCCCGTGACCGAGGACGTGTTCGTGACCGAGCTGGCCGCGGCCCGGACCTACGGCTTCCTCCGGGACGTCCCGCTCATGCGCCAGCACGGCCTGGCGCGGGGTGGCTCGCTGGACAACGCGATCGTCGTCGGCAAGCGCATCGTCCTCAACGATCACCTGCGCTGGACCGACGAGTTCGTCCGGCACAAGGTGCTCGACCTGGTCGGCGATCTCCACACGCTCGGCCGCGCCGTCGTCGGCCACGTGGCCGGCCGGAACGCGGGCCACATGCTGAACCACCAGCTCGCGCTCGCCATCCAGACGGCGTGCTCGGCCGCGCGCCGCCGCGCGACGGCCCGGGCGGCCGTATCGACGTCGAACGTTCCCGTCCCGCGGTTCCGAGGGGGAGACGGCCTCGTTCCCACGATGTAGCCCCGCCGCGTAGCGAGCGACGGGAATTGCGAGGCGGCTCGCCCGCCGTCGCCGACGCTATAATGGGCCGGCTGGTTTATGCCGACCGCGCGCACGACCACCCTTGGCCGGGTCCTGATCGCCCTGTCCGTCCTGTGGGCCCTGGCGCCGCCGAGCCCCGCCGGGGCGCAGCTCAGGATCAGCAATCTGTCCGTCTTCCTCAACGACTTCGACGTCACCGTCAACGTGGTCCTGCTGGGGGCGCTCCCGGAGTCCATGCACGAGGGCCTGCACAGCGGCATCGCCACTCACGTGCGGCTGTACGTCGAGCTATGGCAGCAGAATCGCGTCTTCGCGGACCGGCTGATCCAGGCGCGCACCGTCGAGCGCCAGGTGCTCTACAACGTGCTCACCAAGGAGTACAAGGTCGTGTCGCTGGGCGGCGAGCAGCGCGAGCCATACGCCACCAAGGACCTGCGCGAGGCACGCCGCGTGGTGTCCGAGGTGCGGGTGCACAACCTGGCGCCCGCCGCGTCGCTCAGCGCGCGCGAGCTGTACTACGTCCGGGTCCGGTCGGACGTCTCGCAGGGCGGGGTCAACTCGTGGATCGCGCGATTCGCCGGCGACGCGGAGGAGACGCCGTGGGTCCAGTCGAGCTTGCTCACCGTGAACCGGAGCCACTGATGGGACCTCGCGCTGCCGCGACCGCAGGCACCTGATGGCCAGCCTACGACCTCCTCACCGTGAATGGGAGCCATTGATGGTCGACAGGAGCCACTGATGCCGTTCACCCGCATCGCGGCGACCGACGAGCAGGAGCGCCGGAAACGGAACCTCCTCATCATCGGCGGCATTCTCGTCCTGCTGATCGTGGCGACCGTGTTCGAGGTCGGCATCCGCCATCCGCGGATCCCGTTCGCGTCGAACCTGCTCGTGTTCGCGCTGTTCAACCTGAACCTGGTCGTCCTGCTGCTGCTGCTGGTCCTGCTGTTCCGGAACCTCGTGAAGCTCTACTTCGAGCGCCGTCACAAGGTGATCGGCGCGAAGTTCAAGACCAAGCTCGTCCTCACCTACCTCGCGCTCGCGCTCACGCCGGGCATCCTGATCTTCATCATCGCCTCGAATTTCATCACGACGTCGATCGAGGGATGGTTCAAGCCCCAGGTGGAGAAACCGCTCGATCAGGCCATGGACGTGGCGCAGACCTACTATCAGACGCTCGAGTCGACGGCGCTTCGCCATGGCCGCTACATGGCCCGGGTGATGGAGCGGGAGCGGTTGATGGACGAGGACCCCCGCGACGCGCTGATCGCCTATCTCACCGAGCAACAGGAGCGCCTGGGCGTGGCCGCCTTGATGGTCTACAACCGCCAAGGGCAGGACGTGCTCTACATCAAGAACCCCGCGCTCGGCTCGATCTCGCTGCGCGACGTGAGCGGCGAGCACATCCGCCAGGCGATCGGCGGTCAGGAGATCACGACGGTCCGAGAGCTCGACAACGGCGACGTCATCCAGGCGCTCGTGCCGCTGCGGGAGTCCGGCCACTCGATCGGCGCGCTCGTCGTCTCCATCCACGTGCCCCAGCGCCTCGAGGCGCGCCTGCGCGGCATCAGCCAGGCCTTCCAGGAATACAAGCAGCTCAAGCTCCTGAAGAACCCCATCAAGGGCATCTACATCCTCCTGTTCCTCCTGATGACGCTGATCATCGTGTTCTCGGCCACCTGGTTCGGGCTCTATCTCGCCCGCGGCATCACCGACCCGATTCAGATGCTGGCCGAGGGGACGCGGGAGGTGGCCGCGGGCAACCTCAAGTACAAGGTCCAGGTGCGCGCCGACGACGAGATCGGCACCCTGGTCGACTCGTTCAACCGGATGACGGGTGACCTCGCCGCCTCGCAGTCCAAGCTCGAGGAGACGTATCGCGACCTCCAGGCCAAGCACGCCGAGGTCGAGCAGCGGCGGCGCTACACGGAGACGGTCCTCGAGACCGTCGCGACCGGCGTCGTCTCGCTGGACGCCGGCGGACGCATCACGACGATCAACGGCGCCGCCGAACGACTCCTCGGGCTGCCCGCGACCGCAATTCTCGGCAAGCTCGCCGGCGCCGTCTTCCGGCCGCCGCAGTACGCGGAGATCACGACGCTGATCCAGCGGATGGGCCGGCAGCGAGAAGGCATGGTCGACCGCGAGGTTCACCTGAGACACAACGGCCAGGCGGTCGCGCTCCTGGCCTCGGCCACCGCGCTGCGGGGCCCGCACGGCAGCTACATGGGGATGGTGCTCGCCTTCGACGATCTCACCGAGCTGCTCAAGGCGCAGCGCCTGGCCGCCTGGCGCGACGTGGCCCAGCGCATCGCGCACGAGATCAAGAACCCGTTGACGCCGATCCAGCTCTCGGCGCAGCGCTTGCGCCGCCGCCTGAGCGGCGACCGGAGCCCTGCCGAGAAGCGCCTGCTCGAGGAAGCCACCGCGACGATCATCCAGGAGGTGGACGGGCTCAAGCAGCTGGTGGACGAGTTCTCGCGCTTCGCGCGCATGCCCGCCCTGACACTCAAGCCCACCGACCTCGCGCGCCTCCTCGAGGGCGTCGTCGTCCTCTACCGCGACTCGCACCCGAGCCTCACGATCAAGGCGGCGTTCTCCGCAGAGGTGCCGCTTCTCGACGTCGACCCCGATCAGATCAAGCGAGCCGTGCTCAACCTGGTCGACAACGCCGTGGAGGCCGTCGGGCAGACCGGCGAGGTGACGGTGGAGACGCTGTGGCGGCCGGAGACGGGACGGGCACGCATTATCGTGAGCGACAACGGACCCGGCATTCCCCCCGAGGACAAGGAACGCCTGTTCGTGCCCTACTTCTCGACGAAGCCCACGGGCATGGGACTCGGCTTGCCGATCGTCCACCAGATCGTCACGGATCACGGCGGCACGATCTGGGTCGAGGACCAGCCGCCCCACGGCAGCCGATTCCTCATCGAGCTCCCGGGCGAGCGCGTGCCCGCGGCGACGGTGGAGGCGTGATGCGGCGGCCGGATCACGCGACGAGCGCCCGGGCCGTCGAGGCCCCCTCCAGCTAGCATGTCGGGCGAACGCATCCTGATCGTGGATGACGAGCGGGCGATCCAGACGAGCCTCCGCGGCGTGCTGGAAGACGAGGGGTATCGCGTCTCGGCGGTCGGGTCGGCGTCGGAGGCGCTGCGGCATCTCCAGGACGAGACGCCGGACCTCATCTTCCTCGACATCTGGATGCCGGGCATGGACGGGCTCGAGGCGCTCGCCGAGATCAAGCGCGCCCATCCCGAGACGGCCGTGGTGATGATCTCCGGACACGGCACCATCGAGACCGCGGTCAAGGCCACCAAGCTCGGCGCGTACGACTTCATCGAGAAGCCGCTGTCGCTCGAGAAGACGCTGCTGGCCGCCTCGCGCGCGCTCGACCACGGGCGGCTCGAGCGCGAGAACCGTGACTTGCGCGAGCAGCTCGAGCGCGGCCAGCAGATCGTCGGTGCGAGCCGGGCCATGGAGGAACTGCGCCAACAGATCGCGATCGCCGCGCCGACCAACGGCCGCGTGCTGATCCACGGCGAGAACGGCTCGGGGAAGGAGCTGGTCGCCCGCGCCATCCACGCGCAGTCGACGCGGCGCGACGGCCCGTTCGTCGAGGTCAACTGCGCCGCGATCCCCGAGGAGCTGATCGAGTCGGAGCTGTTCGGCCACGAGCGGGGCGCGTTCACGGGCGCCGTCGCCCGACGCCGCGGGAAGTTCGAGCTGGCCGACGGCGGCACGCTGTTCCTGGACGAGATCGGCGACATGAGCGTGAAGACGCAGGCCAAGGTGCTGCGCGTCCTCGAGGAGCAGGCCTTCGAGCGCGTCGGCGGCAAGGAGACGCTGCGCGTCGACGTGCGCGTGCTCGCCGCGTCCAATCAAAACCTCCAGGACCTGATCGCCCAGAATCGCTTCCGCGAGGACCTCTTCTACCGCCTCGCCGTCATCCCGATCGAGGTTCCCCCGCTCCGCGAGCGCCAGGAGGACATCCCGCTGATCGTCGAGCACTTCATCCACCTCTTCTCGGGCGAGAACGGCAAGCGCCCCAAGACGATGTCGGTCGAGGCCCTCGCGTACTTCCTCTCGTACGACTGGCCCGGCAACGTCCGGGAGCTGCGGAACATGGTCGAGCGCCTGGTCATCATGACGCCGGGGGACGTGATCGGGCCCGAAGCGCTGCCGCCGCCGCTGCGCCCGCGCGATGCGGCCAGTCCCGAGGAGATCCAGAAGGAGAAGACGCTCAAGGAGGCGCGCGAGGCCTTCGAGCGCGCCTTCATCCTGAGCGAGCTGCGCGCGCTCGACTGGAACATGACGAAGACCGCGCAGAAGCTCGGCATCGAGCGGAGCCATCTCTACCGCAAGCTCAAGATGTACGGCGTCGCGCCGCCCAAGGGCTGAGCGCGGGCTGGCGACGTGCTGGGTGACTGTTCCGTGAACGCGCCGACGCCGCGCGACACTGCAGTCTACGATCGCATCGGGCGCGGCTATGCCGTCACGCGCCGGCCCGACCCGCGCATCGCGACCGCCATCCGCGCCGCGCTCGGTGAGGCGCGGACCGTCGTCAACGTGGGAGCTGGCGCGGGGTCGTATGAGCCGATCGACCTCGAAGTCATCGCGGTCGAGCCGTCGAGCGAGATGATCGGGCAGCGGCCACCGGGCACGGGGCCCGTCGTGCAAGCCGTGGCGGAACATCTGCCCTTCTCCAACGGCGCCTTCGATGCCGCGATGGCCCTGCTGACCCTCCATCACTGGACCGATCGCCCGGCCGGCCTCGCAGAGCTGGGCCGCGTGGCGCGTCGGCGCGTCGTGATCTTCACGTGGGACCCTGCGTGCGGGGCATCGTTCTGGCTGATCCGGTACCTGCCGGCCATCCTCGACCTCGATCTGCCACGCTTTCCCCCGCTGGCGGACGTGGCGCGGCATCTTCCGGACATGGCCGTTGAGCCCGTACGCATTCCGAACGACTGCGTGGACGGATTCCTGGGCGCGTTCTGGCGTCGACCCGAGGCCTACCTGGACGACGAGGCGCGCCGGGGCATCTCGGCCTTCGCCCAGCTACCGCCCGCCACCGTCGACGCCGGGCTCGAGCGCTTGGCCGACGATCTCGCGTCCGGCCGCTGGGATCAGCAGTTCGGTCACCTGCGCCGCGAGGACAGCGCCGACCTCGGCTATCGGCTGCTGGTCGCCGACGTCACGCGATAGGCGGGCCGCAAGTACCGACCAGACCGGCCGCTCGTTCCACGGATCGAGGACGGTGCCGTATCGAGGGCGAGACGAGGGATCGAGAATCGTGCCGTATCGAGACAGAGACATTGATCCGGTTCCATTGCATCGCTACCCTCAGCAAGTGTGGAGGGGCGACGAGATGGAACAGATTGGCGTGCAGACGCGAAAATGGACGCGCCTCGAGTACGACCGATTGGTCGAGGCGGAGATCCTGGGTCCCGAGGACCGCATCGAGCTGATCGGCGGCCACATGGTCGTCAAGGAGCCGCAGGACAGCCCGCACGCGACAGGGATCCGTCTCGTCGTCAGAGCGCTGAGCCGCGTCTTCGGTGATGGATGGCTTGTCGGGTCGCAGTTGCCCATCGCACTCGATGACGAGTCCGAGCCCGAGCCCGACGTCAGCGTCGTCCCCGGTGATCCACGCGACTATCGCGACACGCACCCGGCGCAGCCCGTCCTGGTCGTGGAGGTCTCGCTGTCGCGCCTCCGCTTCGACCGCGAGCGCAAAGGCAGCCTGTATGCTCGGGCGGGCATCGCGGATTACTGGGTCGTCAACGTCCCCGACCGCCGGCTCGAGGTCTACCGCGAGCCGATTCCCGACGCTGCAGGACCGTTCGGCTGGCGATACGGGCAGGCGGTCACGCTCGGCCCCGTCGATCGCGTGACGCCGCTCGCCGCGTCCGGCGCGGATATCGCAGTCGCCGACCTGTTGCCGTAGCGTCCGTGGCGGTGATTGCCGCCGCCGATCCGCTGCCGCGGCCGAGGTGAGCGCGCAACGAGCGCTGGGCGGAGCGTTGTCGCCAGTGCTCCGGGTCACGGAGCGCGTTCACGCTCACGCTGCCGCCCGCCGTCGGCTGATCGAACGCCGGAACGCGCGTTGTTCTTGACAGCGCTCGCACGCACCGGTACATTCAGTCAACACCTCGAATCACTCCTTTAAGTCGGCCCTGCGAGGTCGGCAAGGAGCGAGAGCATCGTGACGTACGTGGTTGCCTGCCCGGTGTGGTCCACGCCCCGTGAGGGGCGATTTTTTTTGCCCGCGAGGGCCCTCGGAGCGGCCCCGGCGCGTCGGCCGTCATGACGCAGCGGGAAAAGGCCCAGGTGCTCGACGAGGTCACGCTCGATCGGGCGCTCACGCGCATCGCCCACGAGATCGTCGAGCAGGCGGGCGGCGTGGACGACCTCGCGCTGGTCGGCATCAAGACGCGAGGCGAGACGCTCGCCGAGCGCATCGCGCAGAAGATCCTCGCGATCGAGACGGTAAAGCCGCCGGTCGGCGCGCTCGACATCACGCTCTACCGCGACGACCTGGGGCTCAAGGCAGAGCAGCCGCAAGTCCGGTCCACCGAGATCCGGTTCCCGGTGAAGGGCCGCACCGTCGTACTCGTCGACGACGTGCTCTTCACCGGGCGGACGATTCGCGCCGCCATGGACGCGCTGATGGACCTCGGGCGCCCGCGCATCATCCGCCTCGCCGTGCTGGTCGACCGGGGGCACCGCGAGCTGCCGATCCGGCCCGACTACATCGGCAAGAACCTGCCCACGAGCCGCCGCGAGACCGTGGCCGTCATGCTCCGAGAGCACGACGGAATCGACCGCGTGGTGATCCAGGAACCCACCGACGAGCAAGGAGGTTAACCGTATGCCCTGGAAGCGGAAGGACCTCCTCAGCATGCAGGATTTGGAGCCGGCGGAGATCGGCGAGGTGCTCGACACGGCGGCGTCCATGAAGGAGATCGCGTCGCGGGAGATCAAGAAGGTCCCGACGCTCAGGGGCAAGACGATCGTCAACCTGTTCTACGAAGCCTCGACGCGCACGCGCACGTCGTTCGAGATCGCGGGCAAGTGGCTGTCCGCCGACGTCATCAACTTCTCGGCCTCGGGATCGAGCGCCGAGAAGGGCGAGAGCCTGCTCGACACGGCCAAGAACATCGAGGCCATGAGCCCGGACGTCGTCGTGGCGCGGCACAAGGCGGCCGGCGCCCCTGCCCTGCTCGCCCGCCATCTCCGGTGCTCGGTCGTCAACGCCGGCGACGGCGCCCACGAGCATCCGACGCAGGCCCTCCTCGATCTCCTGACGATCCGCGAGAAGAAGGGCCATCTCGAGGGCCTGAACGTCGCCATCGTCGGCGACGTGACGCACAGCCGGGTGGCGCGGTCGAACATCTACGCGATGACGAAGATGGGCATGACCGTGACGGTGGCGGGGCCGCCGACGCTCATTCCCGTCGCGTGCCAGGAGCTGGGCGTCAAGGTGAGCCACCGGCTCGAGGAGGCCATCGCCCACGCCGACGTCATCATGATGCTGCGCCTTCAGCACGAGCGGATGACGGGCGGGTTCATCCCCTCGGTGCGCGAGTATTCGCGCGTCTGGGGCCTCACGCTGGCGCGCCTCACCCAGTGCCGGCCCGACGTGCTGATCATGCATCCGGGGCCGGTGAACCGCGGCGTCGAGCTGGCGCCCGAGGTGGCCGACGGCCCGTACTCGGTGATCCTCGACCAGGTGTCGAACGGTGTGGCCGTGCGCATGGCCGTGCTCTACCTGCTCACGGGGGCGAAAGCGGCATGAACCTCCTGATCGCCGGCGCGCGCGTGGTGGACCCCGCCAACGGGGTCGACGCCGTGCAGGACGTCCTCGTTACGAACGGCCGCATCGCCCGGCTGGGACGCGCGCTCAAGGCGCCGGCGGGCACGGAGACGGTCGACGCGGCGGGCAAGGTCGTGTGCCCGGGCTTCATCGACATGCACGCGCACCTGCGCGAGCCGGGCCACGAGTACAAGGAGACGATCGCGAGCGGCACGCGGGCCGCGGCGGCGGGCGGGTTCACGGCCGTCGCCTGCATGGCCAACACGTTCCCGGTCAACGACAACCGCGCGGTGACCGACTACATCCTCGCCCGCGCGCGTGTCGAGGGCGTCGTGCGCGTCTACCCGATCGGCGCGGTGACGCGGAACCTCGAGGGCAAGCAGCTCGCCGAGCTGGCGGAGCTGGCCGAGGGCGGCTGCGTCGCGTTCTCCGACGACGGCAAGTGCGTGATGAACGCCGAGATCTACCGCCGCGCGATGGAATACGCGCTGCCGTTCGGCACGCCGATCATCAGCCACGCCGAGGATTGCCATCTGGCCGGCGGGGGCGCCATGCACGAGGGCATCGTGTCGACGGAGCTCGGGCTGCCAGCCCAGCCGGCCGCGGCCGAAGAGGTCATGGTCGCCCGCGACATCGTGCTGGCGGAGCTGACCGGTGCCCATCTGCACATCGCGCACATCTCCACCGCGGGCGCGGTGCGCATGGTCCGCGAGGCGAAGGCCCGCGGCGTGCGGGTCACGACGGAGGCCACGCCGCATCACCTGCTCCTCACGGACGAGGCCGTGCGGAGCTACGACCCGAACACGAAGATGGCGCCGCCGTTGCGCTCGAAGCGGGACGTGGAGGCGCTCGTCGAGGCGCTCGCCGACGGCACGGTCGACGCGATCGCCACCGACCACGCGCCGCACGCGCTCTCGGAGAAGGAGGACGAGTTCGCCGAGGCCGCCAACGGCGTGGTCGGACTCGAGACGGCGGTGCCGCTGCTGCTCGATCGCCTCGTGCGCCCTGGCGTGATCGACCTCGCCGCGCTCGTGACGCGCTTCTCGGTGGCACCCGCCCGCCTCCTCAACCTGCCCGGGGGAAGCCTCGCGCCGGGCGCCAACGCCGACATCACCGTGCTCGACCTCGACGCGCCGTGGACGGTGACTCCGAGCGCGTTCCGCTCGAGGAGCCGCAACACGCCGTTCGCCGGCTGGACGGGGCATGGGGCACCGTGGATGACCATCGTCGGCGGCGTGTCGGTGAAGCCATGACGCCCGCGCTGCTGGCCCTGGCCGACGGGCGTGTCTTCCGCGGCGAGGCGTGCGGTGCCGCCGGCGAGGCATCGGGCGAGGTCGTGTTCAACACCTCGATGACCGGCTACCAGGAGATCCTCACGGATCCGTCATACCGGGGGCAAATCGTCTGCATGACGTATCCGCTCATCGGCAACTATGGCATCAATCCCGAGGACGCCGAGTCGCGACAGCCGTGGGTCAACGGGTTCATCGTGAAGGAGGCCTGCGGCTATCCCTCGAACTGGCGCGGGCGGATGCGCCTCGACGACTATCTGCGCGAGCACGGCATCGTCGCGATCCAAGGCATCGACACGCGCGCGCTCACGCGGCACCTGCGCGACCGCGGCGCGCAGGAGGGCATCATCTCGACGGTGGAGACCGACGCCGAGCGCCTGGTGGAGCGGGCACGCGCGCTGCCCGGCCTGGTCGGCCGTGACCTCGTGAGCGAGGTGACTGCTCCCGAGCCGCACGGTTGGGACCAGGGCTCGTGGGACCTCGTGCGCGGGTACACCGCGCCGCCCACACCGCGCTTCCGCGTCGTCGCCTACGACTCGGGGATCAAGCAGAACATCCTTCGCCAGCTTGCGTCACTCGGCTGCGGCGTGACGGTCGTGCCCGCGGACACGCCCGCCGAGGCCATCCTCGAGATGAAGCCCGACGGCCTGTTCCTCTCGAACGGACCCGGCGACCCCGAAGCGGTCCCGTATCTCGTCGAGTCGGTGCGCGGGCTCACCGGCCGCATGCCGATCTTCGGCATCTGCCTCGGCAACCAGATCCTCGGGCTGGCGCTCGGCGGCAACACGTACAAGCTGAAGTTCGGCCATCACGGCGCCAACCACCCGGTCCGCGATCTCCTGACCGGGCGCGTCGAGATCACCGCGCAGAACCACGGCTTCGCCGTGGACCCCGCGTCGGTGGCGGCAAAGGGGCTCGAGGAGACGCACGTCAACCTGAACGACGGGACGTCGGAGGGCATGCGGCACCGCGAGCTGCCGATCTTCTCCGTGCAGTACCATCCCGAGGCCTCGCCCGGCCCGCACGACGCCCACTATCTGTTCCACCGCTTCATCGACCTGATGAGCGGTCACAGCGGCGCGGCAGAGCCGCTGCCAGTGAAGAAGGGAGGGTGATCCACCCATGCCCAAGTACCTGATCGCCTATCGAAAGACCGAGGAGACGGGACAGAAGCCTGACTGGGGCGTCTTCACCACCGAGAGCGATCTGTCCCTCGAGGCCCACGCCGTCAAGGAGCGCGTGATCAAGCGGATGAGCGTCCTCGCCGAGAAGCTGTGGGGCAACGGCGAGGTCGCGTGGATCGGCAACGGCCGGCTCGACGACGTGCTGTACCGCCGCGAGGAGGCAACCCCGGAGACGTCCATCGTGTATGGCCTGATCGACGAATAGAGGCCTGCGTGCCGAAACGCACCGACCTCAAGAAGATCCTCCTGATCGGCTCGGGGCCGATCGTCATCGGCCAGGCTTGCGAGTTCGACTACTCGGGCACGCAGGCCGTGAAGGCGTTGCGCGAGGAGGGCTTCGAGGTCGTGCTCGTCAACTCCAACCCGGCCACGATCATGACGGACCCGGAGATGGCACAGCGGACGTACGTCGAGCCACTCACGCCGGAGTTCGTGGCCAAGATCATCGAGCGCGAGCGCCCCGACGCGCTCCTGCCGACGGTGGGAGGACAGACCGGCCTCAACCTGGCCGTGGCGCTGGCCGAGGACGGTACGCTCGAGCGCTTCGGCGTGGAGCTGATCGGGGCCAAGCTCCCCGCCATCAAGACGGCCGAGGATCGCAATCTCTTCGGCGCGGCCATGGCGCGCATCGGCCTGGCCATGCCGCGCGGCTTCTTCGCGCAAACCGTGCCCGAGGCGCTCGACGGCATGCGGCAGCGGCGCATGGAGTTTCCGCTGATCATCCGCCCGTCGTTCACGCTGGGCGGCACCGGCGGCTCGATCGCCTATCACCACGAGGAGCTGGAAGCGGCCGTCAAGTGGGGCCTCCAGCAGAGCCCCGTCCAGCAGGTGCTGGTCGAGGAGTCGGTGATCGGCTGGAAGGAATTCGAGCTCGAGGTGATGCGCGACCTCGCCGACAATGTCGTCATCATCTGCTCGATCGAGAACTTCGATCCGATGGGCGTGCACACCGGCGACTCGATCACGGTGGCGCCGGCGCAGACGCTCACCGACAAGGAATACCAGCTGATGCGCGACGCCGCGATCGCGATCATCCGCGAGATCGGCGTGGAGACCGGCGGCTCGAACATCCAGTTCGGCATCAATCCCGTCGACGGCCGCATGGTCGTGATCGAGATGAACCCGCGCGTCTCGCGCTCCTCCGCCCTGGCGTCGAAGGCCACCGGGTTCCCCATCGCGAAGATCGCGGCCAAGCTCGCCGTGGGTTACACGCTGGACGAGCTGAGGAACGACATCACGCGCGAGACGCCGGCCTCCTTCGAGCCGGCCATCGACTACTGCGTGGTCAAGTTCCCGCGCTGGGCGTTCGAGAAGTTCCCAGAGGCGGAGCCGACGCTCACGACCCAGATGAAGTCGGTCGGCGAGGTCATGGCGATCGGGCGCACGTTCAAGGAGGCCCTCCAGAAGGCCGTGCGCTCGCTCGAGCAGGACCGCTGGGGGCTCACGCTTGACCGGGAGGTGGCTGAGCTGGAGGACCTGCGACAGAAGATCCGCATCCCGACGGCCGAGCGCTGTTTCGCCGTGGCCGAGGGGTACCGCCGCGGTCTCAGCACCGCGGAGATCTTCGAGCTATCCGCCATCGATCCGTGGTTCCTCGAGAACATCCGAGAGATCGTCGCGTTCGAGTCCGTCATCGCGCGCGCCGGGTTCGGCGACGCGCACGTGCTCAGGCGCGCCAAGCAGATGGGCTTTGCGGACCGGCGCGTCGCCGAGCTCGTTGGCGCGACAGAGGCGGACGTGCGGCGCGCGCGCCTCGCCTTTGGGATCGTCGCGACCTTCAAGATGGTCGACACGTGCGCGGCGGAGTTCGAGGCGCACACGCCATACCTCTACTCGACGTACGAGGAGGAGGACGAGGCGCCGCGGACGCCGCGCGACAAGGTGATCATCCTGGGGTCCGGCCCCAACCGGATCGGCCAGGGCATCGAGTTCGACTACGCGTGCGTCCATGCCGCCTTCGCGCTCCGCGAGGCGGGCGTGGAGGCCATCATGGTCAACTGCAATCCGGAGACGGTCTCCACGGACTACGACACCTCCGACCGCCTCTACTTCGAGCCGCTCACCTTCGAGGACGTGATGAACATCGTCGAGCGCGAGCGGCCGCGCGGCGTCATCGTGCAGTTCGGCGGCCAGACGCCGCTCAAGCTCGTCGTGCCGCTCGAGCGAGCCGGTGTGCCGATCCTCGGAACACCGCCCGACGCTATCGACCGCGCAGAGGACAGGCGCCGCTTCTCCGCCCTGCTCGCCGATCTCGGACTCGCCCAGGCGCCGGGCGACACGGCGCGCTCCTACGAGGAGGCCGCGCGCATCGCAGCGACGATCGGCTACCCGGTCCTTGTTCGTCCCTCGTACGTGCTGGGCGGGCGCGCCATGCAGATCGTCTACGACGAGGAGGACCTGAAGCGCTACATGTCCGAGGCCGTCCGCGTGAGTCCCGAGCACCCGATCCTCGTCGACAAGTTCCTCGAGGACGCGCTCGAGATCGACGTGGACGCGATCGCCGACGGCGAGCGGGTCGTGGTCGGCGGCGTCATGGAGCACGTGGAGAAGGCCGGCGTGCACTCCGGCGACTCGGCGTGCGCGCTGCCCCCCTACTCGCTCGGCGACGATCAGATCGAGCGCATCGAGCACCAGACCCGCGCGCTGGCCCGCGAGCTCGGTGTCATCGGTCTCCTCAACATCCAGTTCGCGATCAAGAACGAGCAGATCTTCGTCCTCGAGGTCAATCCGCGCGCCTCGCGCACGGTGCCGTTCGTGTCGAAGGCGATCGGCGTGCCACTCGCCAAGCTCGCCACGCGCGTGATGCTCGGCAGCCGACTCTCCGATCTGGGATTTGCCGAGGAGCGCCCGGTTCGGCACATCGCCATCAAGGAGGCGGTGTTCCCGTTCATCAAGTTCCCCGGAGTGGACACGGTGCTCGGCCCCGAGATGAAGTCGACCGGCGAGGTGATGGGCATCGACCGCGACTTCCGGAAGGCGTACGTGAAGTCGCAGCTCTCCGCGGGAGGGCCGCTGCCGACGACCGGGAAGGTCTTCCTCTCCGTGAAGAACCGCGACAAGCGCGCGATCCTGCCCCTGGCCAAGCGGCTTTCCGAGATGGGCTTCGCGCTGGTCGCGACGATCGGGACGGCGAAGCTGCTCCAGCGCCAGGGCATGACGATCGAGACCGTGCACAAGGTCGCCGAGACCTATCGTCCGAACATCGTCGACCTGATGAAGCGCGGCGAGATCGCGCTGGTGTTCAACACGCCCGAGGACGGCCGCGCGCGGAAGGATTCCTATCTGATCCGCCGCACCGCGGTGACCCAGAACATCCCCTACTACACGACCGTGGACGGCGCCCAGGCGGCCATCGGCGGCATCGAGGCCTTGCTGAAGGGCGAGATCTCCGTCCAGTCACTGCAGGAGTACCATGGCGCCGCGTGAACCCCGGGACCGTCTGATCGTCGCGCTCGACGTCGACACCCTCGCACAGGCCGAGCGGCTCGCCGAACGGCTCGAGGGCCAGATCACCCGCTTCAAGATCGGCTCGCAGCTCTTCACGGGCGCCGGCCCCGCCGCCGTCGAGGCGGTGCAGAAGCGCGGCGCCGAGGTGTTCCTCGACCTGAAGTTCCACGACATCCCGAACACGGTCGCGGGCGCGGCGCGCGAGGCCACGCGCCTCGGCGTGCTGATGTTCAACGTCCACGCGGCGGGCGGCTCCGCGATGATGAAGGCGGCAACCGAGGGCGCCGCCGCGGCGGCGAAGGAGCTGGCGGTGCGGCGGCCGCTCGTGCTCGCAGTCACCGTGCTCACGAGCCTCGATCGCGCCACGCTGCACCGCGAGGTCGGTGTGGCCTCGTCCGTCGAGGGCTACGTGCTGCACCTCGCCGGGCTCGCGCGCGATGCCGGCCTCGACGGCACCGTCGCCTCGCCCAACGAGATCGGCGCGATCCGTCGCAGCCTCGGCCCGGACTGGGTGATCGTGACGCCGGGTGTGCGTCCAGCCGGCAGCGAGGCGGGGGATCAGGCGCGGATTGCGACGCCGGGCGCCGCGGCCCGAGCGGGCGCCCACTACCTGGTGGTCGGACGGCCGATCACGGCCGCGCCGGACCCGGCGAAGGCGGCGGAAGCGATCCTCGCGGAGATGAGCGCGTGACGGCTCTGGCCTCCCGGAGGTCGGCGCGTAACAACGGGACTATCCGCGGCGGAGGTGCGCGTATGACGCCGGCACTGGCCGTCACGGAGATCGGCGCGTGACTACGGCTTCGTCCTCGCTCACCGCCCTCGTCCACAAGCTCTTCGAGATCGGCGCGATCCGCTTCGGTGAGTTCACGCTCAAGTCCGGCATCAAGTCGCCGTTCTACATCGACCTGCGCGTCGTGGTCTCGTATCCCGACGTGCTCGCGACCATTGGCGCCCTCATGGCCGAACGCGTCACCCAGGTGGGCGCGGACCGGATCGCGGGTGTGCCGTACGCCGGGCTGCCGCTCGCCGTCGCCGCAAGCCTCGCCGGCGGCGTCCCGCTGATCTACCCGCGCCGCGAGGAGAAGAGCTACGGCACGAAGCGCCGGATCGAGGGCGTGTACAAGCCCGGCGAGCGCGTCGTGGTCATCGACGACATCGTCACCGACGGCGCGAGCAAGTTCGAGGCGATCGCCCCGCTCGAGGAGGCGGGCCTCGTCATCCGAGACCTCGTCATCCTGATCGACCGAGAGCAGGGCGGCGGCGAGCTGCTCGCCGCCCGCGGCTACACGCTGCACTCCGTCCTCACGATCTCCCACTGCTTCGGCGAGGCCGAGCGCGCCAGCCTCGCCGATGCCGGGCTGATCAAGTCGTCGCGCGAGTTCCTCCGCACCTCCCACCTCGCGTAATGGCGATCAGCGGGGACGGCCTGGGCGACGTCCTCCTGGACCAGGCCGCCATCGCGCAGGAAGTGGCACGACTCGGCGCACACATCTCAGAGGACTACGCCGACAAGCACCTCCACCTGGTGGGCATCCTCAAGGGCTCGGCGCTGTTCGTGGCCGATCTGATGCGCGCGATCACCATCCCTGCGACTGTGGACTTCATCTCGATCGTGCCGTACGCGGAAGCGAGCGCCTCCGGCGTGGTCCGAATCCGGAAAGACCTCGACGACCCGATCGAAGGCCGCGACGTCCTCGTGGTGGAGGGCGTCTGCGCAAGCGGCCTGACACTGTCGTACCTGCTGCGCAACTTCCAGACGCGCAACCCGGCGTCCCTCAGAGTGTGCGCGTTCCTGGCCAAGCAGCGAGAGCGCCCGCTCGACCTACGGCTGGACTACGTTGGCCGAGAGGTGCCAGACGTGTTCGTGGTGGGCTACGGCCTGGACTGGGAGGAGAGGTACAGAAACCTGCCGTACGTGGCGACGCTGTAGCGTCGAGGGACACAATCGGCCCATCCGCGCGCGGGCGACCTCGCGGGGACGCTCGCTCCGAGGCAGGGCCGGTTCGAGCCCGACGCTGCCTGGCGATCTCCATCGTTTCTCAGCACGCTGTCCATAGTGCTAGCCTCGGGGTCATCGCGACACAGGATGGTAGGCGCCCACATGGGTGCCATCTCTCTTGCTCTGTCCAAGATGCGCACGCTATAGTCGACGCGCATCGGAACCAGAATTGGAGTCGAGATCATGTCGCGTTGCGCTCCCGAGAGAATGGGCAGTCTTGGCCTCCCATGTCCGGCTAACTCAATTCCTGTCGCTTCGTTTGACCTGATCACTGAAATCGAGGGAGGCCAATCGTGACCCGCTACCTCGCTGTCATGATGCTCGCGC